>ERZ857750.706-NODE-706-length-41781-cov-2.890811_pt1 | contig 41781 bp, 35 predicted proteins | sample MGYA00519915_ERZ857750 | MGnify/ENA primary metagenome ERZ857750 (study PRJEB31778, sample SAMEA3449358) | human gut metagenome | biome: human gut; feature: human-associated habitat; material: faeces | place: United Kingdom | collected 2010/2012 ...
GGTGACGCCGCGATCGCGCTGCTCTCGAGCAGCGCACTGGCCATCGGCGTGATGACCGTATCCGTTACGAGCGGCATGAATACCGACGTGAATAACTATATGTTCGGCAGCATCCTGTCGCTGTCGTCGGCCGACCTGCGCCTGAGTCTGATCCTGTCGGCGGCGGTGCTGGCGCTGTTCGTGCTGTGCTATCCGCGCATTTTCGCCGTCACCTTTGACGAGACGTTCTCGCGCGCGACGGGCGTGCACACGCAGGCGTACAATATGCTCCTTGCGGTGCTCACGGCGGTCACGATCGTGCTCGGTATGCGCATGATGGGCGCGCTGCTCATCTCGAGCCTCATCATCTTCCCGGCGCTGACGGCGATGCGCGTGTTCGGTACGTTCCGCTCGGTCACGATCTGCGCGGCCGTGGTGTCGGTGGTGAACTTCCTGCTGGGTATGGTCCTGTCCTACGTGTTCGAGACACCGTCCGGCGCGAGCGTCGTGGTGGTCGATCTCGTGGTGTTTCTGCTCTTTTGCGGTGTGCAGCGGATCATGTGCCGCGTGAAAAAATGACGTCCAAAGCGGCGGCTCTGACCGGAGCCGCCGCTTTGGACGTTTTCAGCACTGCATCTGCCGGAGCATCTCCTGCCGCAGGTGTGCGATGATGCGCTTTTCGAGCCGGCTGATGTAGCTCTGCGAGATGCCGAGCAGGTCTGCGACCTCCTTTTGCGTCGCCTCGTGCGTGCCGCCGATGCCGAAGCGCAGCAGGATGATGCGCCGGTCGCGCTCGCACAATGTCTCGATGGCGTGCAGGAGCATGGTGCGCTCGGCGTCGTCCTCGAGCGGGCGGCTCACGGCGTCGGCGTCCGTGCCGAGGATGTCCGAGAGCAGCAGCTCGTTGCCGTCCCAGTCGGTGTTCAGCGGCTCGTCGATGCTCACCTCCGTTTTCTGCGCGCTGCATTTGCGCAGATACATGAGGATCTCGTTTTCGATGCAGCGCGAGGCGTAGGTCGCAAGCTTGATGTTCTTGTCCGGCTTGAAGGTGTGGATGGCCTTGACGAGACCGATCGTGCCGATCGAGATCAGATCCTCGATGTGGATGCCGGTGTTTTCAAACCGGCGCGCGATGTACACCACCAGCCGCAGGTTGTGCTCGATGAGCAGGGACGCAGCGTCCTCGCTCCCGGCGGTGAGCGCGCGGATAGCCCGCTGTTCGGCCTCGCGCCCGAGCGGGGCGGGCATGGTATCGCTCCCGCCGATGTAAAACACCCCCGGCGCACCGCCGCGCAGCCGCAGCCGCAGCGCCGTCCAGAGCGTGTGCAGTCTTTCCAGTAGTCTTGGCACGAAAACCCCTCCTCAGCTTTTTGGCGGCAGCACCATGGAAAATGCCCCGTCGGATGTGAGTGCCTGCGCGCTCAGGGCCAGCAGCATCGGCTCCGGCGCGCCGTCGATCATCACGCTGTCCGGCCGAAACGCCGGCAGCAGCGCACCCGTCACGCCCACCGCGCGGTACGGCAGCAGCACGACCCGTCCGGTGCACTCCGGCAGCGCGCCGAGCACCGTCAGCGTCTGCACCGCATCGTCCGGCAGCGCGTGCAGCGCCGGAAACAGCGGCAGCACCGCCGCACGCTCGACCACGGCCGCCGGCAGACCGGACACCGGGTCATGCAGGTCGTTGCCGCTGTCGCGCAGAGCGCGGACGGTCGTGCTGCGTCCGGCGAGTGTGACCGTCACGGTGCGCACTTCACGCGCGGCGGTCTTTGCCCGCCGCCGGAACACCGTCGACACGGCCGCATAGCACACGGCAAACGACAGCACCAGCACCCGGCCGGACACCGTCACGAGCGCACCGCTGCCCGGCGACACGCCCGCGAGCATGCTCGCTGCGTATACCGCGCCGCCGAACGCGGCGGACACCGCGAAAAACACCACCGCGCACCGCGCCCAGTGCGCCTCGCCGCCGAAGGCGATGAGCGCCATGGCCGCGCCGAGCGCGAGCTTCATCGCGCCGCTGCCGAGCCAGCTGCACCCGGGCAGCACCATGAGCGCTGCGTACAGCGCGCCCGTGAGCGCTGCGAGCAGATACCGAGCGCGGCGCAGCACCACGCCGCACACGCGCGCGGACGCGAGCATAAGGCAGTAGTCGAGCAGCAGATTGAGCCCGAACAGGCGATCGAGATAGATGACGTCCATGGCGCTATCGTATCACGGCGCGCGCGGGAAAATGCGCAAAAGCCGCCGCAGCAAAGTATCCGGAAAAAAGCATGGTTTCCCGGTGCGGGAAATGTCGCAGAGCGTTGATTTTGCAGTGGGCGGCTGTTATAATGATGCGTGATTTCAAAGCAGGTGCGCGCAGTGCGCTGCGTGCTTTCGCTATCCGCTTGGGAGGCAAACGATGAAAGCTGACAAACGATCTTTGGCACTGATCCTAGCGCTGGTGCTCATCTGCACGGTGTTGCCGGTCCCGGCGGCACAGGCTGCGGATGTGCAGCCTGTGCTCTCGGCTGCGCTGGCGCGGCAGGCTTCCGCCGTCCCGTCGCCGGGCTATGGTGATGAGTGGACGGTGCTCGGTCTCGCGCGCGGCGGCTATTTCACCGCGGACAGCGACTATTTTGCGCGCTATTACGCAGACCTCGCGGCCAAAGCGCCGGAGCTGACGGCGGCATCCGGGCGCGACGGCGCGCTCAACGCCTACAAGTCCACGGACAATTCGCGCGTCATCCTCGCCCTGTCCGCCATCGGGCGCGACGCGGCGCAGGTCGGCGGGTGCGATCTGACCGCGCCGTATGCGGATTTTGCATGGGTGAGCAATCAGGGCATCAACGGGCCCATCTTCGCGCTGCTTGCGCTCGACAGCCGCAATTACCTGCCCGGCAGCGCGGTGCGCCGCCAGTGCGTGGATGCGATCCTGAGCGCCGAGTGCTCCGGCGGCGGCTGGGCGTTCGGTGGCTCTGCTGCCGACCCGGACATGACGGCCATGGCGCTGCAGGCGCTGGCGGCCTACCGCTCCGAGGCGGCGGTCGCGGCGGCCGTGACGCGCGGTCTGGATGTGCTCTCGGCGATGCAGACCGGCGACGGGGACTTCGCTTCATCCGGCGTTGTGAACGCCGAGAGCGCCGCGCAGGTCATCGTCGCGTGCACGGCGCTGGGCATCGATCCGGACACGGACAGCCGCTTTGTCAAGGACGGCGGCTCGGCGGTCGATGCGCTGCTGACGTTTTATGATGCGGATGCGGCCGCCTTTCGCCACACGGCCTCCGGCAGCGTGAACAGCCTTGCCACCGAGCAGGCGGTGTATGCGCTTGTGGCCGTGTCGCGTCTGCGCCGTGGGCAGAGCAGCCTCTATCAGGAGACGGACACGCCCACGGTCAAGACGCCCGACGAACCCGGCACGTCGATCGCGCGCGTTCTCTGCACGGCGGACGGCAGCGGCCTCATCCCGGCAGGATACCGCACGGTCGCGGTGTGCCCGCCGGATGCGTCGGCGGACAGCGCCGTCACGTTTTCCGACGGGACGCAGCTGCTCTACAGCCCCGTTTTGTCCGAGCGCAGCGGCACGCCGACGTGGGTGTGGCTCTTCGCGCCGGACGTGACGGATGACGCGCTCAACGACCCGGCAAGCTACACCGCGGCAAGCGGGAAGCCTGCCGTGCTCACCGTCGGCGATGTCAACGGTGACGGCGTCATCAACGCGCAGGATGCACTGACCATCCGCACGGTCTGCGCCGGGGAGACGACTCCGGCGGCGAACGTGCTGCTGGCGATGGATGCGGATCTCAACGGCTGCGTGGACGCGCAGGATGTGCGCGCGGTGGCCGACAGCTTTGTGTACGATACGGCGCTGCCCGCAGCGCAGGAGGACGAAACATGAAGTCTTTCCGGACAAAAAAGAATCTTGCCATTGCGCTCAGCGTCCTGCTTGTCGCGGCGATCGTGGTGCTGTGCATCGCGCTGCGGCAAAAGAGCGACGCGGATGTTGACCCCACGCTGACGCTCGTGTGCACGCCGGCGGATGCCGACGGTGTGTGCACAGTCGATGTGGAGCTGACCGGTCTGCCGGACGGCGGACATTACGGAGCGGCGAGCATCGCCGTGGCCTTTGACCCGGCGCAGCTGACCTTTCTCGGCACGGACGACGGGGACATCCCGCTCGTGATGGGAAGCCTCCCGGCGTGGGAGAGCGATCCCGCGCGCGCAAACGAGACCGGCAGCGCGCGTGCGCTGTGTCTGCCGGAGGAGGGGGCTGCGCTGGCCACATCGACCGGCAGCGTGCTCGTGCGCCTGCACTTTCGGCTGGCCGACGGTGTGACGGAGTCGGCGCTGACGGTGACGGACGCGGTGCTTGCCGCCTCGGACGAGACCGAGAGCCTCGCCTCGGCAGCGGCCACGCTCACGGTCGCCGGCGGGACGGTGCGCCGTGGGTAAGCGGCGCGCGCTCGGGCTGCTGCTGTGCCTGCTGCTGTTGCTGTGCACGGCCTGCGGCGGCCGGACGCAAAATGACACCGGTGATCTGCACTGCACGGTGACGATCGAATGCGGCACGGTGCTCGGGCACATGGACGATCTGAGCCCCGGCAAGGCGGAGCTTATCCCGTCCGACGGTGTGCTCCTGCCGGAGACGGTGGTCGCCTTTTCTGAGGGCGACACGGTGTTTGACGTGCTGCAGCGGGTCTGCCGGGCGCAGGGCATCCACATGGAGTCGAACTGGACGCCTGCGTACAACAGCGCCTACATCGAGGGCATTGGCAACCTCTACGAATTCGACTGCGGCAACCTCTCCGGATGGATGTACAGTGTCAACGGCGTCTGGCCGGACTATGGCTGCAGCAGCTGCACGCTGCACGACGGCGACACCGTCGTCTGGAGCTATACCTGTGATCTTGGGCGCGACGTCGGCGCCCGGCAAGGAGAACCATGACTGATTCTTTTTCGGCGCTGCATCCGGCGCTGACCTTTTGCTATTTTGCGGCGGTGCTGCTGCTGACGATGTTCGTGCTGCACCCGGTGTTTCTGGCGCTGAGCCTGCTGGGTGCGCTGGGCTACTGCGCGCAGCTGCGCGGCTGGCGCAGTCTGTGGCGGACACTTGGCCGGCTCGTGCCGTTTCTGGTGCTGATGGCGGCGCTCAATGCACTGTTCAACCACGCGGGCGTGACGATGCTGTTTTATCTGCCCAACGGCAACCCCGTCACGCGCGAGGCCCTGTGCTACGGCGCGGCTGCGGCGGCGATGTTCGCGGCCGTGATCCTGTGGTTTCAGTGCTGCAACGCCGTCATGACGGCGGATAAATATCTGTACGTGTTCGGCAGTGTGCTGCCGAGCGTGTCCCTGCTGCTGAGCATGGCGCTGCGCTTCGTGCCGAAGTTCACTGCGCATATGCGCGCCGTCGCTGCGGCACAGGCGTCGCTCGGCTGCGGCACGCGTGAGGGCAGTGCGTGGCAGCGGCTGCGCAGCGGCGCGCGTGTGCTGTCCGTCACCGTCTCGTGGGCGCTCGAGAGCGGCATTACGGCGGCGGACTCCATGAAGAGCCGGGGCTACGGCGCCGGCAGAAGAACGTATTTCGGCAACTACCGCTTCACCCGGCGCGACGGCGTGCTCAGCGCCGTGCTTGCGCTTGCGCTTGCGGGCGTGTGCGTGGGCATCGGCCGCGGCGCGCTGTATGTGCGCTATTACCCGTCGATGCGTATCGGCAGCGCCGGTGCGCTCGGCGCGGTGTGCGCGGCGTGCTTTGCGCTGCTGTGCTTTTTGCCGCTGCTGCTCGATGGAAAGGAGGCGCTGACATGGCGTCGTTTGCGCTCGAACATCTGACATTTTCCTATCCGGGGCAGACGCGCCCGGCGCTCGACGATCTCACGCTCACGATCCCCGAGGGCGCGGTCACGGTGCTCTGCGGCGAGAGCGGCAGCGGCAAGTCGACCCTCCTGCGCCAGCTCAAGACCTGCCTTACGCCGCATGGCGAGACCGGCGGCACGGTGCGCTTTGGGGACGCACTTTTAAAAGACATCCCGTTTGCCGAGCAGGCGCGGCGCATCGGCTTCGTGCTCCAGCATCCGGACGATCAGATCGTGACGGACAAGGTGTTTCATGAGCTCGCGTTCGGGCTCGAGAGCCTCGGCTGCGATGAAGCGGCCATGCGGCTGCGTGTCGCCGAGATGGCGAGCTATTTCGGCATTGCCGACTGGTTCGAGCGCGACGTGCACACGCTCTCCGGCGGGCAAAAGCAGATGCTCAACCTCGCCTCCGTCGTGGTCATGCGGCCGGATGTGCTCATTCTGGACGAGCCGACGAGCCAGCTCGACCCCATCGCGGCGAGCACGTTTTTGCACACGCTGCGCAAGCTCAACGAGGAGCTCGGTCTCACGATCCTGCTGTCCGAGCAGCGGCTGGAGGAGGCCGTGCCGCTGGCCGACCACCTCATCGTGCTCGAGCGGGGACGGCTGCTTGCATGCGGTGCACCGCGCACTGCGGCAGCCGCCGTGCGCAGCCGGCCGATCTTCTCTGCCATGCCTACGGCGGCGCGCATCGCCGCCGCACTCGGCGCACCGGAGCACCTGCCGCTTACCGTGCGCGAGGGGCGGGCATATCTGCGCCGCTATGCGCAGCATCCGCTGCCGGAGGCGAAAAGTGCTCCCACACAGGCACAGCCCGTGCTGCGCGTGCGCGACGGCTGGTTTCGCTACGCGCAGGATGCGCCGGACGTGCTGCGCAATTTCTCGCTCACGCTGCGCCCGGGGGAGCTCTACGCGCTCACCGGCAGCAACGGCAGCGGCAAGACGACGGCGCTCGGCGTGCTTGCGGGGCAGCTGCGTCTGTATCGCGGCAGTGTGTATCTGGACGGAAAAAAACAGCGCACGCTCCAGCCCCTGCGCGACGGCATCGCCGCCGTGCCGCAGGACCCGCGCACGCTCTTCGCGGCGGACACGGTGCGCGCCGACCTCGCGTCGCTCGGCAGGGATGCCGCGCTGGTGGACACGGTCGTGCAGCAGATGGCGCTCGCGCCGCTGCTCGAGCGGCATCCGTTTGATCTCTCGGGCGGCGAGCAGCAGCGTGCCGCGCTGGCGAAGGTGCTGCTCATGCAGCCGCGCGTGCTGCTGCTCGATGAGCCGACCAAGGGCATGGACGGCGCATTCAAGGCGGAGTTCGGTGCGCTGCTGCGTACCCTCTGCGCGCAGGGCACGGCTGTGTGCATCGTGAGCCACGATGTGGAGTTTTGCGCGCAGTATGCCGACCGCTGCGGTCTGCTCTTTCGCGGCGAGGTCGTGACGGAAAACGACCCGCGCGCGTTTTTCTCCGGCAATTATTTTTACACCACGGCGGCGGCACGCATCGCGCGCACCGCTGCACCCGGCGCGGTGCTGTGCGAGGAGGTCGTGCAATGTCTCGCAGACTGACGCGCCGCACATGGGCCGCGCTGGCGATCCTGCTCCTGGCGATCCCGGTGTTGATGGCGGTGTTCGTGTGCGTGTGGGACGAGCGCAAATACTACCTCACGTCGCTGCTGCTCGTGGGGCTGATGTTCGTGCCGTTCGCACTGCGGTTTGAAGGCCGCAGGCCGCAGGCGCGCGAGCTCGTGCTGCTGGCGACGATGACGGCACTGGCCGTGGCCGGGCGCGCGGCGTTTTACTGGCTGCCGCAGTGCAAGCCCGTGTGTGCGATCGTGATCCTCACGGCCGTGGCCTTCACGCCGGAGGCGGGCTTCGTCACCGGTGCTGCGGCGGGGCTGATCTCGAACTTTTTCTTCGGTCAGGGACCGTGGACACCGTGGCAGATGCTCGGCTTCGGGCTTGTGGGCTTTGTCGGCGGCGTGCTGTTTTCGGGGCGCAGGGTGCGCCTTGTGCCGCTGCTGCTCTACGGCTTTTTGTCGGTGTTCGTGCTCTACGGCGTGCTGCTTGACACGGCGAGCATGCTCATGTATAACGCCGCGCCATCGTGGCAGCTCTGGCTTGCGACGTGCGCGTCCGGGGTCGTTTTCAACCTCATTCATGCGTGCAGCACGGCGGTGTTTTTGCTCGTGCTGTACAAGCCGCTCCTGAGCAAGCTTGCGCGCGTGAAAGAAAAGTACGGGCTTCTGGAATGAAAAAAGTCTCCGCATCCAACCGGATGCGGAGACTTTTTTATCTGTACTTCATGCCTGCTGCCAGAGCAGGCGGTGATCGTCAAAGATGACCTGCAGCCGGCCGGTGTCCTTCCCCCACGCGAGGTAGGAGCGCACTGTGCTGCCGACGAGCGCGTACTGCTCAAAATCCATCACAAGATCAAAGCGCCGGAACAGCTGCTGCAGCACGGATTCGAACGTCTGCGGAGCGCGGCAGAGCCCGGTGATGATGTCCGCGATCTCGAGCACCTTGTCGATGTTGTACTGCGCCAGCGGCACGATGTCCTCCGTCACGGCGGCGTGCGCCGGCACGAATGCACGCGCGCGGAGCGTCTTGACCGTCTCGAGCGTGTTCAGGTACGCTGCGACGTCGTAAAGAAAGCCGATCTGATACTTTTCCAGCGTCTCGCGGCTCGACAGGCAGTCGGCCAGATACACCACGTCGTCCGGCGTGCGAAAGCCCACCATGTCGAAAAAATGCCCCGGCAGCTGCAGCAGTTCAAACCCCTCCGGCAGGCACGCCGCAGTCAGCTCCTGCGCGTCGCTCGGCTTGGCCATGAGAAACTTGTGCCGCAGATCCTTCGGCGGATAGCCGCCGTAGAGAAACGCGGGCTCGAGCAGCGGGTGGCGCGTGAGATCGCACTCGATGCCGGGGGCGTAGACCTTGCAGCCGGTCTGGTTTTGCAGGTACTGGTTGCCGCCGATGTGGTCGGCGTTGGAGTGCGTGTTGTAGATGGCGGTCAGATGCCAGCCGTTTTGGTCGAGCAGCTGGCGCACCTTGCGTCCGGCCTCCTTGTCGTTGCCGCTGTCGATGAGGCAGACGTCGGTGTCGTTGAGGCGCACGAGACCGATCTTGGCGGGGCTCTGGATATAGTAGCTGTTTTCGGAAACCTGCGTCAGTTCGTACATCGGGGCGTCCTCCTTTTTCAGATGTTTTGCCGGCGGATGAGCGGCTCGACCTGTGCGGCGAGCTGCGCGAGCGCGCCCGGCGCAAACGGGGAGCGGAAGCCGGCCTCGGTCAGCAGGTCTGTCCAGAGCTTTTCGCCGCCCTGCTCCGACAGGTGCAGGTAGCGGGAGAAGGCATCGGCATAATCGTCCTGCGACGCGAGCAGGAACTGGAACGCCGCCGTCTGCGCAAGACAGTAGTCGATGTAGTAAAACGGCGTCTCATAGATGTGCATCTGGTATTGCCAGCGCGTGCCGCGCTCGAGATACGGGATGCCGCGCTGGTCGATGTGTGGACGGTACTTCGCCTCCAGCTCCAGCCAGACGGCGTTGCGCCCGGCGGGGGTGAGATCGGGCTCGGCGTAGACGCGGTGCTGGAATTCGTCCACCATCGTGCCGTAGGGCAGAAAGCTCAGCGCATCGAGCGCGTGCCGGAAGCGGTAGCGCTGCGCGTCGCCCGCCTGCGGGAAAAAGCCGTCGAGATACGGCCAGGCGAAAAACTCCATGCTCATCGAGTGCGTTTCGGCGGTCTCCATGCCGCCGCAGCCGAGCTCGAGCGCGAAGCGGTTGTTCGCGATCAGGTAGGCGTTGAGCGCGTGACCGGCCTCGTGCGTCACGACGTCCACGTCGCCGGAGGTGCCGTTGAAGTTTGCGAGGATGAACGGCTGATGATACTTGACAAACTCCGTGCAGTAGCCGCCGCCCCACTTGTTCGGGCGCGCATCGACGTCGAAGGCCTCATTTTCGCACATCATGCGGAAAAACGTGCCCGGTACGTCGCCCATGCCGTCGTACATCTTCTGCGCCGCGGCAAAGAGCGCCTCCGTGCCGCAGGGCGTCGGATCGCCGCCGGGGGTAAAGACCTCGTTGTCGTAGAGGCGGAACGTGTCAATGCCGAGACGCTTCGCGTTTTCCAGCCGCAGCCGCGACACGACCGGCACGATGTCGCGCACGATGTTCTCACGGAACGTCTGCACGGCCTGCACATCGTAGCACATGCGCTCCATGCGGCAGTAGCCGAGCTCGATGAAGTTTTCATAGCCCATTTTCCTGGCCATCCGGTCGCGCACGTGCACGAGCCGGTCAAAAATGTCATCGAGCTGCTCACTGTGTGCTTCCAGCGTCGTGCCGAGCGCTTCATAGCAAGCTCTGCGTGTGGCGCGGTCGGCGCTGCGGGCGTATTTCATCAGCATCGGGCGCGGCAGCTGTTCGCCCCGGAAGGGGAAGAGCATGCCCGCCATGAGCTGGGCATATTCGCTGACAAGCTTGTTCTCCTCGACCATGTCGTCCACGATCTCCGGCGACATACTCCGCCGCTGCAGCTCCATGCTGCGCAGCAGGATCGGCGAGAGCGCCTGCTCGAGCTCTGCCCGAAACGGGCTGTCGAGCACGGCGGAGGCATACTGCAGATCCAGGTTTTCGATCTCCGGACCGATCTCGTCATAGTAGTCCTTCTCGGCCAGATAAAACGGGTCGACGGTGTTGATCGTGTAGCGCATATACGACAGCGACTGTGCCGTATCATACTCCGTCTTGAGCGAGAGATATTCCGCGCGCGCTTCGAGGATCTCCTCGACGCTCCGTGCGCCGCGTACGCGCTCGATCACGTGCCGGAGTCCGGCGGTCATCTCCTCGCGCGTTACGCGCCGGTAGGGGAGTTGGGATACTTTCATGCTTGCTCCTTTCCAAGGTCTGCGGCGAAAAACTGCTTTTTGCGATGCAAAAATAAGAAATGTGTCATTTCCTCGCCCCTGCGGGCAACCGGAAACGATGCACAAAAACTTCATGCACCGGCATTTGCGGCGTTTCCCAGTGCAGCACGCATGCATGGAGTTTTATGCCATCATATAACCGCGCTGCCGATTCGTCAAGAACTGTTTGCGCCTGCACCGCAGCGCAGCAGTACAAACGCCCCGGATGCCGATGCATCCGGGGCGCCGCGCGATTTATTCGGTTTTGTTTTTCGCCTGATAGGCACGCACGAAAGCCACGAGCGTGTCGACGGTCTTGTCGATGCCGAGCTTGCCGCTGTTGACGACGAGGTCGTAGCCGCGCGCATCGCCCCACTTCGTGTCGCAGTAGTAGTTGTGGTAGGCCTTGCGGTCGCGGTCGACGCGGCGCATCTCCTGCGCCGCCTGATCGGCCGTGAGGGATTTTTCCTCCATGAGCCGCTGGCGCTTCACGTCGGGCTTTCCGGCGATGAACAGGTGCACGGCGTTCGGGTTGGCGCGCAGCACATAATCCGAGCACCGGCCGAGCACGACGAACGACTCGCCGCTGTCGGCAAGCTCCTGAATGTGCTCGAACGTCTCGCGTGCGAGGGCATCCTCCGGCGCGTTGAAGTTCTCGCCGATGCGGCGCGACCACAGCAGGTGCACCGGCTTCTCGTCATAGCGCGCGGCGTCCTCGGCGTTGAAGACACTGGCCAGCAGCAGCTCCTTATCATAAAACGCGATGCCGAGCTGTCTGGCGATCTGTTCGGCGATGTACTTGCCGCCGCTGCCGTGTTCACGGCCGACGGTCACGATGATTTGCTTCATGATGCGTTACCGCCTTTCTCAAAGTAGGGTCACAGGTATCTCAGAAACAGGCATCCCAGCGAGACCGCAATGACCAGTACGGTGGCCGGAACGCAGTATTTGCAGTATTTGCCCCAGCTGATGGGGTGGCCGCTCTTGGCCGACACGGATGTGGCCACGACGTTGGCCGACGCGCCGATGGGCGTGGCGTTGCCGCCGAGGTCGGTGCCGAGCGAGAGTGCCCAGGCGATCACGCGCAGATCCATGCCCTGCGTCGCCGCGATGGACTGGATGACCGGTACCATGGTGGCCGCGAACGGGATGTTGTCGATCAGCGCACTGCACACGGCCGACAGCAGCAGGATGATGACGATGACGGCCTTGATGCTGCCGCCGCTGATGCTCGAGATGAACTGCGCGATGAGCTTGAGCACGCCGGTCTGCTCCAGTCCCGCGACGGAGATGAACAGGCCGATGAAAAACAGCAGCGTCTTGTAGTCCACGCCGCGCAGCACTTCCTTCACGCCGGTGCTGCCGTTGGTGCACACGGTCACGAGCAGCGTCAGCGCTGCGACGATCACGCCGATGCACGCAACGGTCAGCCTGGTCTGCGCGTGTGTCACAAGCAGCGCGACCGCGATGAGAAACACGATCACATCCGCGATGAACGCCTTGCGGTCGGCGATGGCGGTCGCCGGGGCGGGACAGACGGCATCAGCCGGACGGGCAGCCTCACTCGCCTTGAGCGGCTTGCGGAAGCACAGCCAGAAAAACAGCAGCACGAACACAAAGCAGATGCCGACGATCATGCCGGTGTTCTGGATGAAGTCCGTAAACGTATAGCCGAGTGCCGTGCCGATGATGATGTTGGGGGGATCGCCGCACATGGTGGCAGCGCCGCCGAGGTTCGCGCAAAAGACCTCCGACAGGATCATCGGGACGGGGTCAAAGCACAGGATCTGCGCCAGCTCCAGCGTGACGGTCGCCAGAAACAGCACGACCGTGATGCTGTCGATGAACATGGCCAGAAACGCGGCCATGGCCATGAAGCACACCAGCAGCGGCACGACATGATAGTGCGTGGCTTTGGCCAGCGACAGGCACAGCCAGCGGAAGAACCCGGATTTGCCGAGCCCTTCGACCATGATCATCATGCCGGTGATGAAGAAAATGGCCGACCAGTTGACGCCGGAGCTCGCGCTCTCCGAGGCGCCGTACCAGAAGTCGGTGCGGAAGAACGCGCCGAGATTCAGCGCATTTTTGATCGCGTCCCAGCTGTGCATGCAGATGCCGAACACGACCACGAGCACAAGTGCCGCACTGCCGAGCGTGACATACTGGCGCTCGAATTTGTCCATGATGATGAGCGCAAACATGCCGACGAAGATGACGGCGGCGAGGATTTGAGCAGTCATAGGAAAAGACCTTCTTTCTTGCTTCCTGAATGTTGCGGGGGTCGCAGGCGCAGGGCAGCGAAGAAAGAAACGATTGCTTTGCGGCGGTGTTTCCCCTGATCAGGAGAGGAATTTTAGCGCGCGCGGCAGCAAAAGTCAAGAGATATTTTGAATATCTGAACGCATTCTTATCAGACTTTTCAATGCTCAATATTACAGGCATTTATAGGCGATGATCGTCGCGCCGCCCTTGCCTTCGTAGCGCTTGATCTGGTACTTGTTCGGGAAGGCTGCCAGCAGCTCCGGCAGCTTGCTGTAGCCGTAGGCACGGACGTTGAAGTCGGGCTTGACGCGCTTGATGTACAGCCCCGAGGAGCTGACGTTGACAAAGCCGTCGGCGTCCTGATACTTCTCGGAGGCGATGTGCAGCAGGTTGTGGATCTCGCGGATGTCGGGCTTTTTCGGCTCCGGTTCGGGTTCGGGGGCCGGTGCCGGCTCCGGCTCGGCGGCCGGTGCGGAGCCGGCACCGGCGGCGGGCTTTTTCGTGCTGCGGGCGGTCTTTTTCGCCTTGCGCGCTGCGGGCTTTTTGGCGGCGTGCTCGGCCGTGTGCTCGACGGCGGGCTTGTCGTCCGCCTTGGCGAGGTAGTCGATGAGGATGAAGTCATCGCACGCGTTCTTAAATGACTCCGGCGTTGTCGTCACGCCCGCGCCGATGATGTACAGACCCGACTCGCGCAGCCGGATAGCCAGCGGCGTGAAGTCGCTGTCGCTCGACACGAGCACGAGCGCGTCATACATATTCGTGTGCAGCAGATCCATCGCGCCGATGACCATGGCGATGTCGGTCGTGTTCTTTCCGGTGACGTAGTCAAACTGCTGCTCGGCGCGGATGGCGAGGCGCTTGAGCTCCGGTTCCCAGTTTTTCAGCGAGTCCTTGCGCCAGTTGCCGTAGGCTTTTTTCACAACGATGCGGCCGTAGGTCGATACCTCGTGCAGCACGGCTTCAAGCTTGGTCAGCTGCGTGTTGTCGGCGTCGATCAAGACGGCGATTTTCTGAAAGTTTTCCATATATGTTGCTCCTGAGCTGCCGTATGGCAGAGATTTTTTCTTCATTATAGCGTTTTTGCGCGCAAAATGCAACGAAAGCGGGGCGCAGCTCCCGCTTTCGTTGTCTGGTTTATGTGCCCGCGTCGGCGTCTGCCGGACACTGCCGTCCGTTGGGGTCAATATGCGTGTCGCCGGGCAGGAGCATCTGCGAGACCGGCAGGATCGTGTAGCCGTCGGCGATGAGCGCCTCGATGATTCCGGCCAGTGCCTCCGGCGTGTGCTCGGCCGCGTTGTGAAACAGCACGATGCTGCCCGGCTGCACGCGCGTGAGCACGCGCGAGGTGATCTCGTCTTCGCTCAGTCCCTTCCAGTCGAGCGAATCCACGTCCCACTGGACGGCGTGCATCCCGAGAGCATTGATCGCGGAGATCACGGTGTCGTTGTACTCTCCGTAGGGGCAGCGAAACAGCGTCGGCCGCGTGCCGGTGACGGCTTTGATCTTATCGGCGCAGGTGTTGACCTCCGATTCGATCTGCTCGGCGCTGAGCTGCGCCATGTGCGGGTGCGTGCTCGAGTGGTTCATGACCTCGTTGCCCGCGTCCGCGAGCGCCTTGACCGACTCCGGATATTTGTCTACCCACTCGCCGACGACGAAAAACGTCGCGTGTACGTTGTATTTGCCGAGGATGTCGATGAGCGTCTGCGTGTCCTCGTTGCCCCACGCCGCGTCGAACGTCAGGCTCACGACGCGGTCGTCGCGCTGCACACTGTAGATGGGCAGCACGCGCTTGGCCGCGCTCACGCCCACGATCGCGGGACTGTTCACCGCCCAGAACATGAGCGCGATGGCCAGCACCATTGCGCACGCGCTCAGCAGTTTCCGGTGTTTTCTGATGGCTTGGCGTACCTTGTGCATTGCACCACCTCCGGCTTTCTGCCCTCATCCTATGCGCGGGGGAGCGCGGATATGCGCCGGCTTCGGTTTACATAATTCTGATATGCAGACGGCGCTTGACGCGCGGCGGATTTTCCGCTATCATGAGCCGAACGATGAGGTGATGACGATGCAATTTCTCTGCGCGCCGATGGAGGGCGTGACCGGTGACCTGTTCCGGCAGGCGCAGCGGCAGACCTTTCCCGCGGCGGACAGCTACTATACGCCCTTTCTTTCGCCGACGGCGAACCGCACCTTTTCCCCGCGCGAGCTGCGCGAGATCGACCCGGCACACAATGCGGGCATCCACGTCGTGCCGCAGCTCATGGGGCACTGCGCCGAGGATTTTCTCTGGATGGCGGGGCAGCTTGCCGATATGGGCTACGACGAGGTGAACTTCAACCTCGGCTGCCCGTCGAACACGGTCACGGCGAAGAAAAAAGGCGCGGGCCTGCTCACGGAGCCGGAGCTGCTGCGGCAGTTTTTTGACGACGTGTTTGCCGCCTGTCCGCTGCCGGTCTCGGTCAAGACCCGTCTCGGCAAAACGACGGCGGAGGGCTTTCCCGCGCTGCTGGAGCTCTACAACGACTACCCGATCCGCGAGCTGATCGTGCATCCGCGTGTGCAGGCGGATCAGTATCACGGGCAGCCGGATCTGGAGGCGTTCGCCTATGCGCTCGCGCACAGCCGCGCGCCGGTGTGCTACAACGGTGACCTGTTCGATGCGCCGGCCGTGCACGCGTTTCAGGCGCGGTTTCCGGCGGTGGAGCGCGTCATGCTCGGGCGCGGGCTGGCTGCCAATCCCGGGCTGATCGGTCAGCTGCGCACGGGCGAAGCGCCGACGGCGGCGCAGCTGCAGGTGTTTCACGACCGGCTCTACGCTGCCACGCGCGCGCGCATTCCCGACCGGCGTGCGCTGCTGTTTCGCATGAAGGAGGCCTGGCGCTATCTCGGCTGCAGCTTTGCGGATGCCGAGCGGCCGCTGCGCCGCATCCGCAAGGCGCAGGATATGGCGGAGTATGACAGCGCGGTGCGCCAGCTCTTCGCGTCCTGCCCGGTGCGGGAAGATGCGGGCTACCGCGTCTGAAAATGTGTTTGTCCCCGGCAGCTGCGCTGCCGGGGACAAACTGTTTCCCTGACTATGTTTTATGGATGCCAGCTGCTGCCGGTACGATCGCCGGACTGCGGCTGCCAACCGTTGGGTGCACGGTCGCCCATGCTGCGCGGCAGGCTGCGGTAGAACGCGGCGCGTGACACGGCCATGTACGGCGTGAGCCACAGCGCCCCGATCCCGGCGGTCAGCACCGTCAGCAGCGCCCAGCCGAAAAAGCTCAGATCCAGACAGAATAGATCGCCCTTGCGCCCGTCCATGAGCGCCTTGGAGCGCTCGATGGCTTCGGTCGGTGCGATGGTCGGGTTTTCGGCCATGATATACGTCGCCATCGAGTAGCGGTATGCGGCGATGATGCCGGGGATGACGAACAGCAGCGACCACGCGAACACCTTGAGCGCGATGAGCAGGTTGAGCACGAAGGCGCTGCCGAAGATGTCGAAGGCGGAAAAGAGGTCGTCAAACTGCGCCTGCTCGCCGTCGACGAGCTTCAGGCAGAAGCGGTCGTGCCCGATCGAGATGCTGCCGCGGAGAACAAACTGTCCCATGGCGAGCACGCTGGCGACCGGCACAAGGACGTGCGTGAAGCGGCGCATGGCCTCGGGGTAATACCGGCTGACGTCTGAGTTCTGGAACGACACGGTCAGCGACGACGTGCCGCCGCCGAGCACGGTCGCCAGCAGCGTCACGCCGACGGCCAGCCACCAGAAGTTTTTCAGCGCGCGGCGCGCCATGCTGCGGTAATCGGATGCGCAATACATAGAAAACCTCCTTTGTGTCACCAGGGGGTGCGTTCCTGCCCGTGCACGAGGTAGGCGCGCTCGGCAAGCTCGGCAAGCGGACTGTCGCTGCGGGAGTCGGAGTAAAACTCCGCGATCTGCACCTCGGGATACGCCTCGTGCAGGCGGCGCACCTTTTCCGCGCCGCGGCAGTTTTCGCCGTCGGTCTTGCCGGTGTGCTTGTCCACGCGCGAGGCCAGCAGCCGCACGCCGAGCTTCTGCGCCGGGATGCGCACGAGAAACTCCGGCGAGGCGGAGATGATGATGTCGTCCGGGCGCTGCTGCGCGAGATACCACGCGTTCACGCGCGGGAAGTTTTTTGCCCAGAACGCCTCGAGCTCCGCGTCCACATCGGGCACGCGGCGCAGAAAGCCGTACATCCGCTCCTTGACGGCGGTCTTGCTGATCTTGCCGAGCCAGTAGCCCGGCAGCAGCGCGAGCGTGCGCAGCAGCGGCCAAATTACGCCGGGGTGGCGGTGCAGACACCAGCGCACGAACGCCACCGTGCTGTCCACGGGAAAGATGGTCTTGTCCCAGTCGTATACGTTGACTTTTTCCATAGAGCTCCTCTCAGTAGAGCGTGCCGGCCAGCTGCATATACGCGGCGGCGACGGCCTCGCGGATGAAGTAATTGATGCGCATGGACGGCAGAGTGGTCTCGGCGGCGATGCCGGCGGGATCAGCGCCCAGAGAGCGCGCCATACGCTTGGCGCGGTAGAGGTGGTATTCGCTCGTCACGATGCCGACGCCGTCGGCGGGGTCACCGCCGCGCGCGCGGAGGATCGCAAACGAATTTTCCAGGTTCTCGCGTGTGGTGCGCGAGCGGTCCTCCTGCACGATGCGCGCGCTGTCGATGCCGTGCGCCGTGAGGTAGTCGGCCATGGCTTTGGCCTCCGTGATATCCTCGCCCGGCCCCTGACCGCCGGAGACGATGACCGTGGCGGCGGGGTTTGCGTTCAGATAGGCGAGCGCCGCGTCGAGCCGGTTGCACATCGACAGCGACGGCGTACTGCCGTTGACGCCCGCGCCGAGCACGATGATCGTGCCGGGGTGCGCGTCGGTGTCCGTGCGCGCGTCGCGCACGACGGGGATCTCAAAGATCGTGAACACGATCAGCCCTGCGCACACGAGCACGCCCAGCACGATGCGCCCCACGCGGTGCAGCCGCGGGAATAGAAACACCAGCACGGCGACACCCCAGAGCAGATAGCCGAGATAGTCGTGCCCCGGCATGGCAAAGCGCAGCACGCAGCCTCCAAGGATGAGCAGGAGCACGATCAGTGTGGAACATTTCCGTTTCAGTCGCATAATGCCTCCCATGCCGCATAGAGCGCCTCGAGCTGCGTGTTGAGCGTCTGCTTTTGCGCGTCGAGCTCCATGAGCTTCTGATAGTCGGTGGCGTTGGCCTCGCTCTCGGCATCGAGCGCCGCGAGCTTCGCCTCCAGCTTTTCAATGTCGCGCTCCGTGCGCTCGCGCTGACGCGCGGTGTTCGGGGCGCGCTTCGGTCTGGGCTTCTTTTCGCGCTCGACGGCCTTGACCGTCTGCTGCAGCGCGGTCTGGCGCGCGCGGTAGGCGCGAAACTCCTCATATGTGCCGCGGTAGTCCGTGATCGTGCCGTTTTCGAGCAGCCAGATGCGACTGGCGAATTTCTCGATGAAGTACCGGTCGTGCGACACGAACAGCAGCGCCTGTGTGTAGTCGCTCAGCGCGTCCTCGATCCACTCGCGGCTGGCGATGTCGAGGTGGTTGGTCGGCTCGTCGAGGATGAGGAAGTTGATCTCCCGGCGCATGAGCATGCACAGCCGCAGCCGCGACAGTTCACCGCCCGAGAGCGCCGACACGGGCTTGAGCACGTCCTCGCCGCAAAAGCCGTAGGCGGCGAGCTGATCACGCGCCTCCTGCGGCGTGCACTTGCACTCGTAGAGCATCGTGTCGAGCATGGAGCGCTCCGGCACGGCAAAGCGCACGATCTGCGGCAGGTATGCCGTGCGCACGGACGGCCCGCGCTGTACCCAGCCGGTGTCCGGCGTCTCCTCGTTCATGACAAGGCGCAAAAACGTTGTCTTGCCGGCGCCGTTGTCGCCGATGAGGGCGATGCGCTCGCCGCCGGTCACGGTCAGGTCGAGATCGTGAAAGAGCGTGCGTGCGCCGTAGCGCTTGCCGAGCCCCGCCATGGTCAGCACGTCGTCACCGCGAAATTCCTGTGCCGTAAAGTGCACATTGAGCTTGCGCGCCTCGGTCGGCCGGGCGGTCGTCTCAAGCTTTTCCATGCGCTTTTCGATGGAAAACGCGCGCTTGTGCAGCTTGTCGTTGCCCATGAACGCCCAGAGGTGCAGCTTTGCCGCCGCCTCCGTGAGCTGCTGGAGCTTGGCCTGATCCTTCTCGTATTTTTTGAGCTGCTCGTCAAAGCGGCGCTGCCGCTCAACGACGTAAAAGCTGTAGTTTCCGCTGTAAAACTCCGCCTGCCCGGACGTGAAGTCGATCGAGCGCTGCACGACGCGGTCGAGAAAATACCGGTCGTGGCTGATGACGAGCACCGTGCCGCGGAAATGCAGCAGGTACGTCTCGAGCCACTCGGTCGCGCGCAGATCGAGGTGGTTGGTCGGCTCGTCGAGCAGGAGGATATCCGTGTCCTCAAGGATGAGCCGCGCGAGGTTCACGCGCGTTTTTTCCCCGCCGGAGAGCGAGTCAAACGGCTGCGCGCGCATCGCGGCCGGGATGTCCAGACCGTTGGCGACGCGGTTGCGCTCGTGCTCCATGTCGTACCCGCCGAGGCGGCGGAAGCTTTCCGACAGGCGGTCGTATTCGGCCAGCAGCGCGGCCGAATCGTCGCACGCCATGCGCGCGGTCAGCTCGTTCATGCGCGCCTCCATGTCATAGAGACGCCGGTGCGCCTCACGCAGCACGTCCTCCGTCGTCCAGCCGTCGGGGTAGACCGGGATCTGCGAGATCAGCCCCAGCCGCCGCCCGGCGGCGATGGACACCGTGCCGGCGTCGGGCTGCAGCTCGCCCGAGAGGATGCGGAAAAACGTCGTCTTGCCGCAGCCGTTGCGCCCGAGGATGCCCACACGCTCCCCGGCGTTGACGTCAAATGTGATACCTTTTAATATGTCATTGCCCTGCTCAAAGCCCTTGACGAGCCCGCGGACGGATAGATCGATCATGTGTGACTCCTAAGTTACTTGTTCACGGCTGCCTGCAGCACGGTGTTGGCCACGGCGCCCGCATTCGTCAGACCGCCTCCGGCGTTCTCCACCAGCACGACGAAGGCGTACGGGTGCGCATCGTCGAGCAGGAAGCCCGTGAACCATGCGTGTGACGTGCCGTCGCCGACTTCGGCGGTGCCGGTCTTGGCGCAGAGGTTCAGCCCCGGGAAACGGTTCGTGCCGTAGTGCGCCGAGACGTTGTAGTTCATCATGTCGCGCAGCTTGTTGGCGGTCGTGGCGCTCAGTAGGGTCGTGCTCGAGCCGCTGGGCGTGTCGAGCAGCAGCGACGGCTCGACGACGCTGCCGCCGTTGGCGATGGCCGAGACGTAGCGCAGCATGGAGTACGGGCAGATGAGGTCCTCATACTGACCGATGCCCGACCAGGCGAGGTTTGCGCTGCCGGCCTCGCCCTTGGTGAAGCTGCCGGCCATCGTCGGGATGCCGCTCAGCGACTGGGAATCGAGGAAGCCGAGCTTCTTGGCGTAGCTCTCGATGGTGTCCGCGCCGAGCTCGAGCGAGATCTGCGCGAACGCACAGTTGCAGGAGTTTGCCAGCGCGTCCTCGAACGTCTGACTGCCATGCACGCCCGTGCACTTGACGGTCACGCCGCCGACGTCAACGCTGCCCGCGCAGGAGAAGCGGCGGCTGTCGATGTCCTTGATGTTCTCGAGCGCGGCGGCGGAAGTGATGAGCTTGTAGATCGAGCCCGGCGTGAACGAGCCGTTGATGCAGCGGTTGATGTATGCGCCGTCCGGCACGTCGCCGTCAACGGCCGGGTCGATGCTCGGCCCGGAGACCATGCACAGCACCTCGCCCGTCTTGTAATTGCTCACGAGCACGGCGCCCTTGCGTCCGGCGAGCGCCTCGTAGGCTGTGACGCACAGGCTCGAATCAAGCGTGAGCGCGACGGTGTGCCCGTCGGTCGCATAGGTGCCGGTGATGGGGTTGTAGCCCGAGAGCTGCTTGGAAAACGCCTTGAGTGCGCCGGTACCGATGTTGCCGGCATAGTCGCCGACGGTCTGATAGCAGGCCGTGCGCACGGCGGCATCCTCGGCATAGCTGCGCGAGCCGCCGTTGGCGGTCGCAAGGACGACACCGCTGCGGTCGGTGAGCGTGCCGGTGTTGAGCACGCCGCTGGTGTAGACGCTGCTGTTGGCGGCAAAGGTCGCCCACTCAGCGCCGTGTTCGATGTAGCGCACGATGTACACGCCGATGCCGCCGAGCACCAGCACGGCGACGAGCAGCGCGCTCATGGCGCGGCGTTTGACTTTGTTCATGCCTGCGCCTCCTTTTTGCTGCGCGACGGCAGCCGCACCACGAAGCTTGCGCCGCGCCGGGTGTCGGCCGCCTTGATGTAGGCCAGCAGCATCCAGCACGAGAGCATACTCGACCCGCCCTTGGATACGAACGGGAACGTCACGCCCGTGAACGGCAGAATGTCCAGCACGCCGAACACGTTGAGCGACATCTGCACGAGCATGAGCGTCACGGTGGCGCAGCCGGCGATGACGTAATACGACGAGCGGCCCTGTGCCGCGTTTTTGACGGTGAAGATGGCCAGCGCGATGATGGCCAGCATTGCACACAGCGCCACGATCAGGCCGAGCTCCTCACACAGGACGCCGAAGACCATGTCGGTGTTTGCGGCGAAGATGTTTTTCAGCCAGCCGCAGCCCGCGCCCTGTCCGAACAGACCGCCGGAGGCGGCCGCGCTCAGTGCGCGCGTCTGCTGATAGCCCGCGCCGGAGACGTCCTCCCACACGTGCCCCCAGGTGGCAAAGCGCTGCGCCACGTGCGGCTTGATGCTCAGCACGAGCGTGCCCGCCATGGCGGCGGATGTCACGGCCAGCAGGACAGTGGCGATGCTGCCCGAGCGCATGAAGGCGATGACGAGGAACGTCGCAAAGAAGATGAGCGCCGCGCCGAAGTCGCCCATCAGGGCGAGGCCGCCGACGCAGATGGCGGAAAAGGCGATGAAGAGCAGAATGCTCTTGCTGCGGAACATCCGGTTGAGCGACGTCGCGCCGACATAGATGAACGCGACCTTGATCAGTTCCGACGGCTGCAGGGAGAAGCCCGCGATCGTCAGCCAGTTTTTCGCGCCGAACACCTCGCTTGCGGCAAAGAGGTTCAGCGCCAGCAGCGCCAGCGAGATGATGGCCGCCGGCCAGCGCAGCGCCTTGACATGGCTCAGGTCACGCAGCCACCAGCCGAGCAGGAAAAACAGCACGATGCCCACGAGGATGAGGATGATCTCCTTGGTGAGGTCATTGGGCGTGCTCGTCGCGCAGACCTCCAGCCCGAGCGAGCAGAGGAAAAACGCGATCGTCTCCACCTCAAAGCCCGAGCGGTCCATCGTGCGCATGAGCACGTAGCAGAACCACTGCGTGAGCACGAGTGCAGTGTAGGCCATCAGGATGCCCAGCAGGTGCGCGCTGTCGGCCGAGGACACGAACTCCAGCGCCAGCAGCAGCTCAAACACCGTCAGAAAAAACAGCGTGCCGCCGGCGGAGACGTTGCGCCCCGCGATCGTGCGGCGCTGCTCCTGCACGGCGCGGCGCTCCTCGTTCATGTCGGCGAATTTGAGCATATGCGTCGAGCAGCGGAGAATATCGCCGCTGAAGATCTGCGTCGGCTCCGTGATCTGTTCACCGTTGAGGAACACGCCGCCGCTGCGGCTCAGGTCGCTGACGGTCCACTCGCCGGCGTCGTTGCGCATGAGCACGGCGTGGACGTTGGCCACGTCGGCAAAGGGCAGCGTGATGTCCGCGCTGCGGGCACGGCCGATCAGGCACTCCCAGTGCAGCAGGGGATAGACCTTGCCGTCGGGCGTCACGAGATGGCCCCATGTCTCTGGCTCTGCGCGCCCGTAGAACATGGATGCGACGCAGCGGATGAGCACGATGAGCGCGATGACCGGCAGAATGAAATGCGCGGCCTGCGCGGCGTAGACAGTTACGGCAGACACGGCGTCCGCCTCCTTTCCGAAGCTCCCGCACGGGGAGCAATACATATTTATCTATAGAAACCGATAAAAAATCAAACTATTATACCACGTCAAAAACCCATTGACAACTCCTGCCGGGCATCCTACAATGAGCACATGATGAAACAGACGAAATTTTGGATCCTTTTGTTCGCCGCGCTCGCAATTTTGGGCTGCGGCGCCTTTTTGCTGCTGCGCAGTCATGGGCAGACGGGGCAGACTGCCGTCATCCGCATCGACGGGGATGTCTATCAGCGTGTCGACCTGCGTGCCGTGACCATACCATATGATATAGAGGTGCAGACCGAATGGGGCAGCAACACCGTGCACGTCGAGCCGGACGGCGTGTCCGTCACGCACGCCGACTGCCCGGATCACCTGTGCGTCAAGCAGGGGAAGATCACGTCCTCCGCCATCCCGATCGCCTGCGTGCCGCACCATCTGACGGTGCAGATCGAGGGGACGCCATGAAGGGGACGAAGCGGTTGGCCGTTCTGGCCATGTTCACCGCCATCGCGCTGACGATCTTCGTCGCCGAGGCGCAGATCCCGCCCGTTGTGCCAATCCCCGGCGTGAAGCTCGGCCTTGCCAACATCGTCACGCTCATCGCCATGGCGCTGCTCGGCCGGCGGCAGGCGGGGGAGATCCTGCTTGTGCGCATCGTGCTCGGCAGCGTTTTTACCGGCGGCGTGTCGGCAATGCTCTTCAGCATCGCGGGCGGTGTGCTTGCTTACCTCGTCATGTGCCTGACCATTCGCCGTCTGCCGGAGCGGCTGCTCTGGGTTGTGAGTGTGCTGGCCGCCTTCGGCCACAATGCCGGGCAGCTGCTGGTCGCCGTCTGGGTCACGGGGACCCCGTCCATTCTGGTGTATGCGCCCGCGCTCGTCGCGGCGAGCGTCATCACCGGGGCGTTCACCGGCGTGGCCGCCGTGTATCTTGTGCGCGCGCTGCGCAAAACGGGGCATTTCCCGCAGACGTGAGACGGAACTGTCGCTGTTTTGTAACATTTTGAGGTGGCAGGTTCTTAAAATATTCTGAAAATTGAAAGCCGCAGTTTTTTAAAAACTGCGGCTTTGTTGTGCAGAATCTACAAAAAATGCGCAAAAACTATGGTAATCTACATCAAAAAGCGGAGCGAAAAGATTTCGTAAATGTTAAATCTGTTTTAAGTATTGACTTCCGGACGCGGGCGCGCTATAATGCATCCGCAATTGGAAGATGGGAAGATTTAGGTTGGCATTTGCCGGTTACAAAGCCTCATTCTTCCCGGATCCATATGCCAGGAATACATAAAAACCCAGATGAACATACATCGTCAGACCCTTTTGATGCCTATGAATACGATCAACAAATTTGAACAACCGAATACGGAGCAGGCGGATCGCCGCTGCGCGTTTTCGCGCTCGTTCACGCGGATGTTCGATCGCCTGTGCGTCTTTTTGGACGAGCGCATCGGCGGCGCGTCGGAGCTGATCGATGCCTGTCAGAGTGTGGCGGATCGCTTCTGGCACAGCAAGCTGTACTTCCCGGTCTGCTTTCTGATGCTCGCCGTGTTCATGGCGGTGGGGCAGCCGGTCATCGGCGGCGTGCTGGTCATGTCCACGCTCATTTTCCTGCTGCTGTTTTGTGACGATCTGCTGAGCATCCTCTTCCCGGTCGTGCTGCTGGCCATGGTGGGCACGGAGTTTTATGACGAGCTCTATAGTCTGCTGCGCTTCTGGTGGATCGGGCTGCTGGCTGTGGCGGCGCTGCTCGTGCACATCGGGGCCTATGCCCGCGCACCGCGCAACGGCGGCTGCATGCACGGTCTGGTGGCCGTGTCGGTCGCAACGCTGCTCGGCGGCCTCGGCTTTATCTCCCGCGAGGAGTATTTTTCGCCCACCGCGCTGTACTATTCGCTTGGTCTCGGCGTCGTGATGCTGCTGATCTACCTGCTGCTGCGCAGCGAGGCCAATCGCCCGCGCGACTACGACATCGCCGAGCGCATGCTCCAGATCCTCTATGCCGGCGGCCTGTTCACGGGCTTTGTGGTCACGCTGTTTTACGTGCGCAATTTCCACGAGTTCGTGCAGAGCTTTGCCACGCTCTATTTTGAGTATCGCAACTTCAGCGCCACGATGCTGCTAATCTCGATCCCCGCCGCGGCGTACTTTGCCGCGCATGACCGGCGGCACTTCGCGTCGGTCGTGTTCATGTATCTCATGATGCTCATGACCGGCTCGCGCAGCGGTCTGATCTTCGGCACGGCGATGCTGCTGCTGTGCCTCGCCTTTGTGTACTACTGCAATCCGGAGCGCCGCGCGGTCTACCGCCGCGCCGGGCTCATCAGCCTGATCCCGGCAATCGCGCTGCTCATCGCGATCGTGCCGCGGCTGTTTGCCTCGCGCATGGTCGACGGCGCGCTCATCTCCCCGGATGACAGCCGCTATACGTTCTTTATTCAGGGACTGCTGGATTTTGTGAAGAATCCGCTCTTCGGCTGCGGCCTCGGCTCGATGCACAATGCGCCGATCTTCCTCGGCGTGGAGGGCAGCATCGTCTGGTACCACAATCTTATCGCGCAGATCCTCGGCAGAATGGGCCTGGTCGGTGCGGTCGGCTACAGCTGGCTGTTTTATGACCGCGTGCGTCTGCTCTGGCGCAAGCGCAGCCGCACGACGATGGCCTTCGCGCTGTCCTACTTTGCCATGCTGCTCATCTCTATGACGAACCCGGGCATGTTCTGCCCGATGCCGAATGCGCTGCTCATGGTGGCCATGTTTGTGGTCGTCGAGCGGCAGCCCGATACCGCTGCGGTGCCGGTCAAGGTCGGCTCCGCGAGAGCCACGGAAAGGAGATCCTACTGATGAAACGTTTCCAGCTTCTCACCACTGCGATTTTTCTGTTCTGCACGCTGCTGATCGCCGGGTGCACCGGCCGCGGCGTCGAGGCCCAGACGACGCCCGCCCCGGAGGCGACGCCGACCGCAACGACGAACATTCAGGCCGGCATCCAGACCGGTGACAACGAGGTCAATAAGATCCTCGCCGGCACGTGGGCGTTTGAGCGCACGGACGCCGAGAAGAAGGCGGATGACTCCGTCAAGCAGCTTCTGCCCGAGGCGGACACCGGCGCGAAAACGGCCACCGAGATCAAAGAGCCCGGCACGATCCGCGAGCTGATGTTCCGCGTCAACGGTACGGGCAGCTACACGGATGCTGACGGCGCGGCACAGGCGTTTGAGTTTGCGCTCAACGGCGATAACCTGACGCTCGCGCTTGAAAACGGAACGGTGCAGATGTTCCGCTGCACGCTCGAAAACGGTCTCATGTACCTCACGCCGATGAGCAACAACGGCGCGTATCAGGCCTTCACCGACGTGTTCCGCCAGACGCAGAGCACCGCGGACGAGACCGCAAACTGAATCCGTTTACAGCCTTCGGCCGGACGCAGCTGCGTCCGGCCGAATTTCTTTTTTCGCGATTTCAGAAAAATTTCAGGATTTTCCCCGCGACCTGTGCTATAATCAAGCGCATCCCCAACGGGAAAGGAGACCCCATATGTCCCGAAAGAAAAGAAAGCGCGGCCGCGGCCGCGTTCTGATCCTCGTGGTGCTGCTGGCGCTGATCGTGTTCGGCGTGTTTGCGCGCGGCATCTTCACGAGCGGCAAGACGACCACCGAGCATGCGCAGCGCGAGCTGCACACCTACGCCGAGCAGCACGAGACCTCGCTCGCCGATTACCCGGATGCGCTCGTGCAGCTGTACGCCCGCAACCCGGACGCGCGCGATTTCGTGCGCGACTACCCGAAGAAGAAGGATCTCACCCCGACGATCGACCTCAGCAATCTCTCCGGGTCAAAGACCGTGCCGCTGCTGCTGCAGTGGGACGAGCGCTGGGGCTACCGCGAATACAACGAGAGCATCATCGGTCTTGCCGGCTGCGGACCGACGTGCCTGTCGATGGCGACGATCTACCTCACCGGAGACACGACGAAGGATCCGCTCTGGATGTGCCGGTTTGCCGAGCAGAATCAGTTCAACGTCCCCGGCAGCGGCAGCAAGTGGGCGCTCATCTCCGAGGGCGGGCGGATGCTCGGCCTTGACGTGACGCAGATCCCGCTGGACAAGGACCGCGTCTACCGCAATCTGGACGTCGGCAACCCGATCATCGTGGTCGTCGGCCCGGGCGATTTTACGACTGACGGGCATTTTCTCGTCCTGACCGGGCACAGCGGCGACAAGATCACGCTCAACGACCCGAACAGTCCCACGAACTCGGCCAAGAGCTGGGATTACGACACGCTCGCCGGGCAGATCCAGGCGCTCTGGGTGCTGCGCCGCGCGGGCTGATAAAAGCAGCGCCGTCTCCGGACGGCGCTGCTTTTTGCGCGTTTGTGGGCTTGCGGTGTACGGGCAAATGGGCGTATAATAACGCTGTCTGAGATTTTAGCGAAAAGAGGTTACAGGATGGAATACCGTCTGGAGCATGACACGATGGGCGAGGTGCGTGTACCTGCCGACCGTTACTGGGGCGCGCAGACGCAGCGCAGCTTTGAAAATTTCCGCATCGGCACCGAGAAGATGCCGCCGGAGGTCATCCGTGCGTTTGCGGTCGTAAAGCTTGCCGCCGCGCGTGCGAATGCGCAGCTTGGTGTGCTCGATGCACGCCGTGCCGACGCGATCGAGACCGCCTGCCACGAGATCCTTGACGGCTCGCTCGACGGCAACTTCCCGCTCGCCGTCTGGCAGACCGGCAGCGGCACACAGACGAACATGAACGTCAACGAGGTCATCGCCCACCGCGCCAATGAGCTGCTGGGCGAGACGCTCGTGCACCCGAACGACCACGTCAACTGCTCGCAGAGCTCGAATGACACCTTCCCGACGGCGATGCACGTGGCTGCGCGCGTCGCGCTCGAGGAGCAGGTGCTGCCGGCGGTCGACCGCCTGCTGGCGACGCTTGAGCGCCTGAGTGCGGAGTACCGCGACGTGGTGAAGATCGGCCGCACGCATCTGCAGGACGCCGTGCCGCTCACGCTCGGTCAGGAGATCAGCGGCTGGAGCGCCATGCTCGACCATGACCGCGTCATGCTCACGCAGGCGTGCGGCGCGCTGCGCGAGCTCGCCCTCGGCGGAACGGCCGTCGGCACGGGGCTCAACGCGCCGGCGGCGTTCGGCGATCTGGCGGCGGCGGAGATCTCCGCCCTGCTCGGCTACAGCTTTGAGTCCGCGCCGAATAAGTTCCACGCGCTCACGAGCAAGGACCAGATGGTGTTTGCCCACGGTGCGCTCAAGGCGCTGGCAGCCGACCTGATGAAGATCGCAAACGACGTGCGCTGGCTCGCGTCGGGACCGCGCTGCGGCATCGGGGAGCTCATCATCCCGGCCAATGAGCCCGGCTCGTCGATCATGCCCGGCAAGGTCAACCCCACGCAGTGCGAGGCCGTCACGATGGTGGCCGTGCAGGTCATGGGCAACGACACGGCCATCGGCTTTGCCGCCTCGCAGGGAAACTTCCAGCTCAATGTGTTCCTGCCCGTGACGATCTACAACTTCCTGCAGTCGGCGCGGCTGCTTGCGGACGTGATGGATTCGTTTGAGGCAAACTGCGTGCGCGGCATCCGCCCGAATCACGATGTCATCCGCGCGCATTTGGACGCCTCGCTCATGCTCGTCACGGCGCTCAACCCGCACATCGGTTATGAAAACGCGGCAAGGATCGCAAAGCATGCCCACGCCACCGGGCAGACGCTCAAGGCTGCGGCGGTGGAGCTCGGCCTGCTCACGGCCGAGGAGTTTGACGCGTGGGTGCGCCCCGAGAATATGGTGCACCCGAAACAGGAGGACTGACCATGGATTACGCAAAAGAATCGCTCCGGCTGCACGAGCAGTGGGGCGGCAAGATCGAAGTCAACGCCCGCGTGCCGGTCTCGACGAAGGACGACCTGTCGCTCGCGTATACGCCCGGTGTGGCGCAGCCGTGTCTGGAGATCCGGCGCGACCCGGATAAAAGCTACACGCTCACGCGCCGGCACAATCTCTGCGCCGTCATCACGGACGGCTCGGCCGTGCTCGGTCTGGGCGACATCGGACCGGAGGCGGGGATGCCCGTCATGGAGGGCAAGTGTGTGCTGTTCAAGGCGTTTGCAGATGTGGACGCCTTCCCGCTGTGCATCCGCACGCAGGATGTAGACGAGTTCGTGCGCACGGTGTACCTGCTCTCCGGCAGCTTCGGCGGCATCAATCTGGAGGATATCGCGGCGCCGCGCTGCTTTGAGATCGAGCGTAAGCTCAAGGAGCTGTGCGACATCCCGGTCTTTCACGACGATCAGCACGGCACGGCGATCATCACGCTCGCGGGGCTGACGAATGCGCTGCGCGTGGTCGGAAAGCGGCTGGAGGACGTGAAGATCGTCGTCTCCGGCGCGGGCGCGGCGGCGATCTCCATCAGCAAGCTGCTGCTGCGCGCCGGTGCGCGCGATGTGACGCTCTGCGACAGAAAGGGCGCGATCTATGCCGGCCGTGCCGAGAACATGAACTGGATCAAGACCGAGATGGCCGAGGTCACGAATCTCCGCCGTCAGGCGGGGACGCTGGCGGATGTCGTCCGGGATGCGGACGTGTTCATCGGCGTGTCGCAGCCCGGTCTGCTGACGGGCGACATGGTGCGCACCATGCACCGCGACGCCATCGTCTTTGCCTGCGCAAACCCCACGCCGGAGATCTTCCCCGAAGAGGCCAGGGCCGCGGGTGCGGCCGTCGTCAGCACCGGCCGCAGCGACTATCCGAACCAGATCAACAACGTGCTGGCTTTCCCGGGCATCTTCCGCGGCGCGTTCGACGTGCGCGCATCCGACATCAACGAGCCCCTGAAGCTCGCCGCCGCGCACGCGCTCGCAGCGCTCATCACGCCCGAGGAGCTGAGCGCCGATTACATCATCCCCAAGGCATTTGACCCGCGCGTCGGTCCGGCTGTGGCCGCGGCGGTGGCGCAGGCCGCCCGTGAGAGCGGCGTGGCGCGCATCTGAATCTGAATTTTTCCCCTGCAAAGGAGACACCCTATGGATTCCTACGAAAAATCCCTGCAGACGCTTGAGCTGCCGTCCGTGCTGGCGCTGCTGGCGGCGCAGGCCGTGAGCGAGACGGCGCGTGCCAACGCCATGGCACTGCGGCCGAGCGGCGACCGCGCCGTGGTGGAGACCCGGCTCGGCGAGACGAGCGCCGCCGCCGGCATGATGGTCGTCAAGGGCAGCCCGTCGTTTTCCGGCGTGAAGGATGTGCGCGCGGCATTGCAGCGCGCGGACATGGGCGGCGCGCTCAACACGCGCGAGCTGTTGGACATCGCCGGTGTGCTGCAGGCGGCGCGCGCCGTGCGCGGCTACGGCACGGGCGACCGGCAGGACAAGACGTGCATCGACTACCTCTTCAGCGCACTGCAGGCAAACCGCTATCTGGAGGAGAAGATCTTCACCTCCATCACCGGCGAGGACGAGATCGCCGACAGCGCCTCGAGCGAGCTTGCGTCCATCCGCCGCCTGATCCGCGCGGCGAGCGCACGCGTGCACGATGCGCTGCAGAAGATCATCTCCTCGCCGAGCTATGCCAAGGCGCTGCAGGAACCGATCATCACCACGCGCTCCGAGCGCTACGTCGTGCCGGTCAAGGCCGAGCACAAGGGCGCCGTGCCCGGGCTCGTGCACGATGTGTCGGCCTCCGGTGCGACGCTGTTCATCGAGCCGATGGCCGCCGTGAAGGCGAACAACGAGCTGCGCGAGCTGCGTGCGCGCGAAAAGACCGAGATCGAGCGCATCCTTGCCGAGCTCTCGGCGGAGTGCGCGGCGCACCGCGAGGACATCTCGAGCGACTTTGACGTGCTCGTGCGCCTCGACCTCATCTTTGCCAAGGCAAAGCTTGCCTACCAGCTCGATGCCGTCGCGCCCGCACTCACGGACAAGCAGCTCTCGCTGCACCGCGCGCGCCATCCGCTGCTGCCGAAGGACACCGCCGTGCCGATCGACGTGACGCTCGGCGGCGAATTTGACACACTCGTCATCACCGGCCCGAATACCGGCGGCAAGACCGTCACGCTCAAGACCATCGGCCTGCTCTCGGCAATGACGCAGTGCGGCCTGCACATCCCGTGTGCCGACGGCAGCACCATGCCCGTGTTCGACGAGATCATGGCCGACATCGGCGATGAGCAGAGCATCGAGCAGTCGCTGTCCACGTTCTCGGCACACATGACCAACACCGTGCGTATGCTGCAGGCGTGCGATGAGCGCTCGCTGCTGCTCTTTGACGAGCTCGGCGCGGGCACAGACCCGACCGAGGGCGCGGCGCTGGCCATCGCCATCATCGAGCACGCGCGCAGATGCGGCGCGCTCATCGCCGCCACGACGCACTATACCGAGCTCAAGGTCTACGCCACGACGCAGCCCGGCGTCATGAACGCCTCGTGCGAGTTCGACGTGGACTCCCTGCGCCCGACGTACCACCTGCTGATCGGCATCCCCGGAAAATCCAACGCATTCGCCATCTCCGAGCGGCTGGGTCTGCCGGAGGAGATCATCAGTGATGCCCGCGGCCGCGTGAGCACCGAGAGCGCGAGCATGGAGGCCACCATCGAAAAGCTCGAGCAGGTGCGCCAGCTCATGGAGCGCGACCGCGCCGAGGCTGCCCGTCAGCTGCGCGCCGCGGAGGAAGACCGCCGCAAGGCCGAGCGCATGAAGGCGGAGCTGTCCGTGCGGCTGGAAAAGGCGGACGAGAAGGCGCGCCGCGACGCCGAGCGCATCATCGGTGATGCACGCCGGACGGCGGACGAGGTGATGCGCGAGCTGGACGCGCTGCGCAAGATGGAGAAAACGGACACCGACCACCACCGCGCTAACGACGCCCGCGCCGCGCTGCGCCGCAAGCTCAATGCCGCCGAGGACGCAGCCGCCGCAGCGGCGCATCCGCAGATACAGGAAAAAAAGGTCTCCGCGCGTCCGGTGCGCGTGGGCGATACCGTGCAGCTGCGCAAAATGGGCGACATCAAGGCGACCGTCACGGCCGTCTCCGCCGACCGGACGCTGAGTCTGCGCGCGGGCATCATGAACGTGACCGCCAAGGAGCAGGACGTCTATCTGCTTGAAAACGAGAAGCCGGAGGCCGAAAAGTTTGCCGCCGCGCACGCAGCGAGCCTGCGCAGTGTGGCTGCCGAGTCCGAGATCGACCTGCGCGGCATGGACAGTATGGAGGCCGTCGCCGCGACCGAGCGCTTCCTCGATAACGCCGTCATGGCCAAGCTCGAGAAGGTCACGATCATCCACGGCAAGGGCACCGGTGCGCTGCGTGCCGCCGTACAGCAGTCGCTGCGCAGGAACAAGGCCGTCAAGTCCTATCGCCTCGGCCGCTACGGTGAGGGCGAGAGCGGCGTGACCGTTGTCGAACTGAAATAAAAACGGAAAAATCCGGCGAAAAAACGCTGTGCAAAGCAACGAAAAACCGAAAATCGGTTGACGATGCAGGGCGTTTTTGATAAGATAAAACAAGCATAATTGTGCATAAGGAGTGGAGATAAATGATCACGAAAGAAGCAGTCATCAACAACCAGGTGGGACTCCATGCACGGCCCGCGACCTTCTTCATCCAGAAGGCGAATGAGTTCAAGAGCAGCATCTGGATCGAAAAAGACGAGAGACGCGTGAACGCCAAGAGCCTTCTCGGTGTTTTGTCGCTCGGCATCGTCAAGGGCACGACGGTCACCCTCGTGGCGGACGGCGCAGACGAGCAGGAGGCGATCGACACCCTGACGGCGCTGATCAATTCCGATTTCTCCGAGTGAACCCGACAACATGAAACCGAAACAGGGGCGTGTCTACAGCACGCCCCTGTTTTCCTGACCGCAGATTTTTCGGCACAGCAGGAGAACGCTATGGAAAAACTCCGACCCGAACAGCTGCGCGAAAAGGCCAATATGCTCCCGCTGCTGCCGGGCGTGTACATCATGCTTGACGAGCACGGAGAGGTCATCTACATCGGCAAGGCAAAAGCGCTCAAAAACCGCGTCACGAGCTATTTTCGCGGCGAGCACCTGCCGAAGGTGGCGGCCATGGTCGCGCACGTTGCGGATTTCAATGTCATCGTCGTGCAGTCCGAATTCGAGGCGCTCGTGCTCGAAAACTCGCTCATCAAGCTGCACAAGCCAAAATACAACATCCTGCTCAAGGACGATAAGGGCTATCCCTTTGTGCGTCTGGATGTGACGCAGCCGTACCCGACGTTTTCGCTCGTCAACCGCACGGAAAAGGACGGCGCGAAATACTTCGGTCCGTATGGCGGGCGGAGCATGACGGCGGAGATCATCGATACCGTCTGCAAAACGCTGCGCCTGCCGACGTGCACGCGCCGCTTCCCGCGCGACATCGGGCGTGCCCGCCCGTGCCTGAATTACCACATGGGCACCTGCGCAGGCTATTGCCTGAAGGACGTCACACGTGCGCAGTATCTGCAGGCCATCCGCGAGGCGGAGATGATCCTTGACGGGCGCACGGCGGAGCTGACTGCCGAGCTGACCGAGCAGATGCAGGCCGCGGCCGAGGCGCTGCGGTTTGAATATGCGGCGTCGCTGCGCGACCGGCTTCGCGCCATCGAGGGGCTGAAAAACCACCAGCGCGTCATCGCCACGGCTTACGCCGACACGGACGCCGTCGGCTTTGCGCGCGGGGCGAAGTGCTGCTTCACCGTGCTGCACTTTACCGACGGCAACCTCACGGACAAGGACAAATCCTTCCTTGAAGAGCCGATGGAGCCCGACGGTGAGGCACTTGCCGCGCTCGTGCAGCAGTATTACGAGAGCCGCGGCGCGTATCCGCGGCAGGTGCTGCTGCCGTGCCCGCTCGAGGGGCAGGATGCGCTCGAGCGGCTGCTCACCGAGGCGGCGGGGCACAAGGTCACGCTCGCTGTGCCGCAGCGCGGCGACAAGTGCCGCCTGACGGAGATGGCGGACAAAAACGCGCGCGAGGAGATCCTCATCGCCACGACGAAGGCGCAGCGCAGCCTCAAAACGCTCGAATGGCTGCAGCGCGCGCTCGAGCTTGATGCGCCGCCCGAGCGCATTGAGGCGTTTGACATCTCCAACCTCGGCGACAGCGGCATCGTCGCCGGTATGACCGTGTTTCAGCACGGCCGGCCGCGAAAGTCCGACTACCGGAAGTTCCGCATCCGCACGACGGACGGGCAGAACGACTACGGCGCCATGCACGAAGCGCTCACGCGCCGCTTTCAGCACTATCTCGACGGTGACCCGGGCTTTTGCCCGCTGCCGGATCTGCTGCTGATCGACGGCGGCGCGGAGCACGCGAGCGTTGCGCAGGCGGTGCTCGACGGCTTCGGTCTGTCCGTGCCGGTGTTCGGCATGGTCAAGGACGACCGCCACCGCACGCGCGCGCTCATCACGCCCGGCGGGCACGAGATCGGCATCGCCGCAAATCCGGCGGTCTTTTCCTTCATCGGCACGATCCAGGAGGAGACGCACCGTTTTTCCATCGACTATCAGCGCCGGCTGCGGCGCGAGAGCCTTGCGTCCGAGCTCGATCAGATCCCCGGCGTGGGCGAGAAGCGGCGCAACGCTCTGCTGCGCGAATTCCGCAGCGTCAAGGCCATCCGCGCGGCCTCGTATGAGGCACTGTGCGCGGCCGTTCCGGCGGGCGTCGCCCGCGCGGTCTACGATCACTATCACCCGAAAGGAGAATCGCCATGCGTGTGATCACAGGTACGGCGCGCGGCCGTAAGCTGCGTGAGCCGGAGGGGATGGCTTCCCGTCCCACGACCGATAATGTCAAGGAGTCTATGTTCAACCTCATCCAGTTCGACATCGAGGGACGGCGCGTGCTCGACCTCTTTGCCGGCACCGGTCAGCTCGGCATCGAGGCGCTCAGCCGCGGCGCACGCAGCGCCGTGTTCGTCGATGAGAGCCGCGCGGCCGTGCAGCTCGTGCGCACCAACCTCGCGCACTGCCGCCTGCAGGGCGACGTCGTGCAGGGGGAGTCGCTCGGCTACCTGCGCACGTGCGGAAAATTCGACCTGATCTTTCTCGATCCGCCGTATGATACGGGATTACTTGACAAAGCACTTGCAAATGTTGTACAGTTTGATATATTAGCTGAGGGCGGCATCATCGTGTGTGAAAGCCGCCGTGAAAAGGAGCTTCCGCAGCTCCCTCAGCCATATTATCTGCTTACGGAGCGCAGCTACGGCAAGATCAAGCTCACGCTCTACGGAAAGGGAACCCACGCATGAAAACAGCGATTTACCCCGGCAGCTTTGACCCCATCACCCTCGGTCACCTGAACATCATCCGCCGCGCATCCACGATTTTCGACCGCGTCGTCGTGTGCATCATGCCCAACGCCGGGAAACTGCACCCCATGTTTACGCGCGAGGAGCGGGTGGCGCTGGCGCACCGCGTCATCGGCCGCTTCCCGAATGTGGCGGTGGACACGTTTGACGGCCTGCTCGCCGAGTACGCCAAGACCTTCCCGGAGGGCGCGGTGATCGTCAAGGGCCTGCGCGCCAATACGGATTTTGAAAACGAATTCCAGATGGCGCTCATCAATAAGAAGATCAATCCGGAGCTCGACACCATGTTCCTGACGGCCAGCCAGAAGTACACGTTTCTCAGCTCGTCGGTCGTCAAGGAGCTCGCCGGTTACGGTGCGGATCTGACACCGTTTGTACCGTGTGAGATCATCGAGGACGTGCGTGCGCGCGCCATGCGCAGCGAATGATCGGATCCGGGAAGTTTTGACCGGCTCTGCCGGAAACACGCTTTGGGAGGAAACAAAATGGACAACGAAGTCATGGAACTGATTGACCAGCTTTATACCATGGTGTCGGAGGCATGGGGCGTGCCGCTCGGCAACGAAAAGTGCATCGTCGAGCGCGACCAGGTTCTCGAGATCCTCGATGAGATCAAGACCGCCATGCCGGTCGAGCTTTCCGAGGCGAAGCGTCTGGTCTCCGCCCGCGACGAATTCATCAACAACGCCAAACGCGAGGCCGAGGGCATCCGCAATCAGGCAGAGGAGCGCGCCCGCGCGCTCGTGAACGATCAGGAGATCGTGCGCATTGCCAAGGCACGCAGCAACGAGATGCTCGCCTCCACGCAGGCCAAGGCCGATGCACTGCGTCAGGCCTCGAGCCAGTTTTGCGTGGATGCGCTGCGCCGCACGGAGGAGGCGATCTCCGCCGCGCTCGGCAGCGTGCAGCAGGCACACGCCGCGTTTCAGGGCGTCGCCGGCAGCACGGCCGCGCCCGCTGCAGCACCCGCTGCGCGTCAGCCCGAGATCCACTTCGAGGACGATGCGCCGCTGGATGAGGAAGTCAACTGACTGCCGCTTAACCGCACACCTGAACCGCCGCCGGAGCATCCGGCGGCGGTTTTGCGTTTTGCCGAAAATTTTTCCCGCACAATGCGCTCCCGGTGTTCCCGGCGGGTGCTTTTTCCCGGTTTGGCGGCATATCTTGTGCCGCCATTTCCTTTTTTCGGCGCGAAACGCAAAGCCTTGTGACCGGGAAAACAACGGTCGAATCGCCAGAAATGTCGGAAATTGCAAGAAATGGGCGGGAATTTCTCCTTGCAATTTTTCCGTCTTGCCACTATAATGAGGATACCGTGTGGGGCGAAGTGGTTTAAAAGGGCGCAAAACCCCACGCGAGAGGTGCGTAGGTGCACGATTCCGGAGAAGGGGGGATGCAGCATGACCGGTATCTATCAGCACACGCTGGACGCCAAAGGCCGTCTGTTCATCCCGGCCAAGCTCCGCGAAGAACTCGGCGAAACGTTTTATGTGACGATCTCGCCCGAGAAGTGCCTGTCTGCTTACAGTCAGGAAAACTGGGATGACGTCGCCCGCAGGGTGGCGGCCATGACCAACGTGCAGCAGCGCAAGATGCGTCCGCTGTTCGCGTATGCCGCGCGCTGTGAGCTGGACGGGCAGGGGCGTATTCTCCTGCCGCAGCACCTGCGTGAATTTGCGGGTCTCACCAAGAGCGTCACCGTGGTCGGCAGCAACAACCACGCGGAGTTCTGGGACAGCGCGCGCTGGGACGAGATCTGCCCGCTTGAGGCGCTGCCGGAGAACATCGCCGCCGTGATGGAGGAGTTGGATTTCTGATGGACGCCCTCCATGTCTCCGTGCTGCTGCAAGAGAGCATCGACGCGCTTGCGATCCGGCCGGACGGCATTTATCTCGACGGCACCGCGGGCGGGGCAGGGCATTCAAAAGAGATCGCCGCGCGCCTCACGACCGGAAAGCTCATCGGCATTGACCGCGATGAGACGGCCATCGAGCGCGCCGGTGCGCGTCTGGCGCCGTTTGGAGACCGTGTGCAGCTCGTGCACGGCAACTTCCGCGACGCGGCCGCCATTCTTGACCGCCTTGGCATCGACGCCGTGGACGGCATGCTCTTTGACCTCGGTGTCTCCTCGCCGCAGCTCGACGAGTCGGAGCGCGGTTTTTCCTACATGCACGATGCGCCGCTCGATATGCGCATGGACGCGACCGAGGGGCTGAGCGCATGGAACGTTGTCAACGAGTGGCCGGAGGGTGAACTCAAGCGCATTTTGTATGAATACGGCGAGGAGCGCTACGCACCTCGCATCGCCGGGGCAATCGTTCGCGCCCGGGCGCAGCAGCCGATCGCGACCACGATGGAGCTGGTCGACGTGATCCGCTCGGCCATGCCGGGCGCGGCGCTGCGCGAAAAGCAGCATCCCGCCAAGCGCAGCTTTCAGGCGATCCGCATCGCCGTGAACGATGAGCTGGCGGCGGTGCGCGAGATGATGGACACCGCACCCGATAAGCTCCGCACCGGCGGGCGGCTGTGCGTCATCAGCTTCCATTCCCTCGAGGACCGGATCGTCAAGGCCGGCATCGCCCGGCGGGAGCATGGCTGCACCTGCCCGCGCGAGGCGCCGGTATGCACCTGCGGCTTTGTGCAGACGCTGCGCAGCGTCTCCCGCAAGCCGATCCTGCCCGGTGAGGAGGAACTCGCATCCAACCCCCGCGCCCGCAGCGCGAAACTTCGTGTCGCGGAGCGTGTCTGAGAAAGGAATCCGTCATGGCATCTCCCGCTTCGAGAAAACGGAATACAGCGCGCATGGACGGCAATGCGGCGTATGACCTGCGCAGCACGGCTGCGGAGGAGTACCTGTACAGTACCGCTCCGGTAGACCTGCCGCACGCGCCCCGGCCGACGGAGACCGTCGTCCCGGAGTCCGCACCGAGGCCCAAGCAGGCGATTGCCCCGATGGCGGTGCTCGGCTTTGCCATTGCCGCCGTGCTGATCGTCTTTTCGCTCGTCGCGCGCGTGCAGCTCTCGCAGGCGTCGGCGCAGGTGTCGGCGCTGGAGGATCAGTATGCCCAGCTGCAGGAGCAGCAGACGCGTCTGCGCATCGACTATGAGAGCGCGTTCAACCTCACGGAGATCGAGGACTACGCCATCCATGAGCTCGGTATGCAAAAGCCGCGCAGCGATCAGCTCTACTACATCAGCAGCAGCGACGCCGCGGATACGGCGGTGGTTCTGGACCAGACCGCGGCAGAGCCGCTGAGCCTTGCTGACCGTTTCGGCGATTTCCTCACCTCCATTGTGGAATATTTTCGATGAGCCAGCCTGTATGATAGTACCATCCCCGCAGAAACAAGGAGACAGACATGGCGAATGAAACTTCCGGGCGCCGGGATAACCGCGTGCCCTTTCGAGCAAGTACCAAAACACCGAATATCATGATGCTCCGCCGCACACGCCTGCTTTTGATTGTGTGCGGCATCCTTGCATTTGCTGTCCTTGGTATCAAGCTGTTCAGCGTCATGATCATACACCATGACGAGTATGAAAAAATGGCAATCGACCAGCAGGTACGCGAGACGGAGATCACGGCCTCGCGCGGCGCGATCTATGACACGAACGGCAAGATCCTGGCCATGAACGCCTCGGTCGACACGATCTTCATCAGCCCGGCCGAGATCGCAAAGAACAACGAGGACCCGCAGCTGATCGCGCGAGAACTTTCCGAGATTCTCGACGTCGATTATGATAAGATCCTGAGCATGACGAAAAACACCGACCGCTGGTATGAGGTCGTCAAGCGCAAGGTCGAGCCGGACGTATCGGAAAAGGTGCGCGCGTTCAAAAAAGAGAAAAAGCTCGTCGGCGTCAAGATCGAGCCGGATACCAAGCGGTACTATCCCTACGGCAGTCTGGCCGCGCACGTCATCGGCTTTGTCGGGCAGGACAACGAGGGGCGCTACGGCCTTGAGCAGCGCTATGACAGCTACCTCACCGGCAGCACCGGCCGCATCATCCGCGCAACGGACAACCGCGGCACGGATATGCTCTTTGTCAATTACGAGGATTATTACGACGAGACGAAGGGCAACGACATGAACCTGACCATCGACGCGACCATCCAGTATTACCTCGAAAAGCACCTGCAGCAGGCGGTCGAGGACTACGACGTGCAAAACGGCGCGGCCGCCATTGCCATGGACCCGAGCACCGGCGCGATCCTCGGCATGGTCTCGCTCGGGAATTTCGACCTGAACAACTACCAGAAGGTCAGCGACAAGGATCAGGAGGCCATTGACGCCGAGACCGATCCCGACAAGCGCTCGGAGCTGCTGACTGCCGCGCAGCAGAAGCAGTGGCGCAACAAGGCGCTCTCGGACACCTACGAGCCCGGCTCGACGTTCAAGATCATCACGCTGGCCATGGCGCTCGAGGAGGGCGTGGTCAGCGAGAGCTCGTCGTTTTACTGCGGCGGCAGCATCCCCGTGCTCGGCCGTACCGATCCGGTCAAGTGCTGGAAGACGGCCGGTCACGGCAGCCAGACGCTCACGCAGGCCATGCAGCACTCGTGCAACGTCGCACTCGTGCAGATCGGTCAGCTTGTCGGCGCGCGCACGTTCTACAAATACGCCGAAGCGTTCGGCTTCCTGAATCTGACCAACAACGTCGACAGCAGCCTCACCGCCAAGACCGGCATCGACCTGTCCGGCGAGAGCGGCAGCATCTGGTGGAGCCAGAACACGTTCTATGACCCCGAAAACTTCTCGCAGCTCGCGGCGGCTTCGTTCGGCCAGACGTTTACGATCACGCCGCTGCAGCTCATCACGGCGGTCAGCGCCTGCGTCAACGGCGGCTATCTCATGAAGCCGTATGTGGTCAAGAGCATCGTCAATGGCGACGGGGAAGCGGTCGTGTCCAATTCGCCGACCGTGGTGCGCCAGGTCGTGAGCGAGCAGACGAGCGCCACCGTGCGCCAGATCCTGGAGCAGGTCGTCGGCGATCCCGTCGACGGCACCGGCAAGAACGCCTACGTCGCCGGGTACCGCATCGGCGGCAAGACCGGCACATCGGAAAAGGTCGCGCAGGATGCGGCCGGCGGCGCGAAGGAATACATCGTCTCATTTATCGGCTTTGCCCCGGCGGACGACCCGCAGATCGTTATCCTCGTGCTGCTCGATACGCCGAGCAGCAGCACCGGCATCTACATCAGCGGCGGTCAGATGGCTGCGCCCACCGTCGGCAAAATGATGGCGGACATCCTGCCGTACCTCGGCGTGGAGCCGTCGTATTCCGAGACGGAAAAGACGTACATGGATAAGACCGTGCCGAACGTGACCGGCCTGTCCGTCGAGCAGGCAAAGGCCGCGCTCGAGGAGGTCGGACTGCAGGCGCGCGTCTACGGCGAGGGCGGCACGGTCACGGCGCAGCTTCCGGGCAGCGGCGCGGTCGTCGCCAGCGGCAGCACCATCCTGCTCTATGCGGGCAAGGAGCCCTCGGCCGACAAGGAGACCATGCCAGATCTGACCAATCTCAGCTATCAGACGGCCCGCGACCGCATGGCCGCGCTGGGCCTGTATATCAAGACCAACAGCTCCATCACGGACACCGCACAGATCGTCTCCGGCCAGACCGTGGCAGCCGGCACACAGCTGGATCACGGCACGGTCGTGGAGGTCACGCTCGTGACGAGTGATTCGAGCATGCTGGGCAGATACTGACGAACAAACGGAGGGACCCTTATGAAACTCAAGCGACTGCTGTCCGTTCTGGACGTGTGCGAATGCACCGCCGATCCGGAGCTGGACGTTCGGGATATCAGCTTTGACTCGCGCACCACGCAGCCCGGCGACCTGTTTGCTGCCGTCTGCGGGTATGAGTCCGACGGCCACCGCTTCATCGGCGCAGCCGTCGCGCGCGGCGCGGCCGTCGTGCTCTGCCAGAAGAAGCCGGAGGTCGATATACCGTATATCCTCGTGGCCGACAGCCGTCTTGCGCTGTCACGCATCTGCTGCGAATTCTTCGGCAACCCGTCGCGTGAGCTGACCATGATCGGCGTGACCGGCACCAACGGCAAGACCACCGTCACCACGCTCATCAAGCACATGCTCGAGCAGTGCCTGCACACGAAGGTCGGCCTGATCGGCACGAACGCGAACATCATCGGCGACGAGGTGCTGCACACCGAGCACACCACGCCGGACACATATGAGCTGCAAAAGCTCCTGCGCCGGATGGTCGATGCCGGCTGTACGCATGCGGTCATGGAGGTGTCGTCGCACTCGCTCGTGCTGCACCGCGTGGAGGGCATCCGCTTCCGCGTGGGCATCTTCACGAACCTGTCGCAGGATCACCTGGATTTCCATAAGACCATGGAGGCCTATGCAGAGGCCAAGGCGCTGCTGTTCGCGCAGAGCGACATCGGCATCGTCAACGCCGACGATGATTGGGCGCACGTCATGCTCGAGCG
>ERZ857750.716-NODE-716-length-41085-cov-5.093980_pt1 | contig 41085 bp, 33 predicted proteins | sample MGYA00519915_ERZ857750 | MGnify/ENA primary metagenome ERZ857750 (study PRJEB31778, sample SAMEA3449358) | human gut metagenome | biome: human gut; feature: human-associated habitat; material: faeces | place: United Kingdom | collected 2010/2012 ...
TACGCAAAATTTACTCGCAAATCACTCTTGTTCAATTATGCGGTATTGCCTTAACTTATCTATATTATGCGCTGTCCGCTCTGTCTTTTTCAAGGATAGAGCGGTTTTCTTTATCCAAGCCGCGCGACTGTGTAGCCGACATACAGACCGGCACCAGTCACAAGTGCATTCTCGTCCACATCGAAGCCGCCGTTATGGTTGGTGATCATCGTATGCGGCAAATCCGGATTGCCGGTGCCGAGATACGCATACGCGCCCGGCTTATACAGCTCAAACTCGGCAAAATTATCGCCGCTGAGCGACAGCTCACGGTCTGTGACAACGTGTCCTTCTCCGAGCAGCTCGTCCACGACCCGAGCAGCTTCCTCGCACACCTGCGGGTCATTGACGAGCGCAGCGGCAAAGTCCGTCCACTCGATTTCCGCCGTGCCGCCGTACAGCGCCGCAATGCTCTGCGCGGTCTCACTGACCTGTGCACGGACGCGGTCACGGCTCTCCTGCGAAATGGTGCGCGTTGTGCCCTCCATTTCAGCAAATGCTGCCACGGCGTTGTAGGTCGTGCCTGCGTTCAGCTTGCCAATACCGATGATGACCGGCTCGGTCGGTGAAGTGCGGCGCGTAACCAGTCCCTGCACTGCCACGACAATCTGGCTGGCGATATACAGCGCATCTACGCCCAGATGCGGCGTGGAAACATGCGTGGACTTACCGTACACGCGAATGCGGAAATGATCGACTGCGGCGTTGTTGATGCCCGGTTTAAGTCCTACCGTGCCTGCCTCCAAATCATACGCGGTATGCAGACCGAACACGCGCTCGGCACCATCCAGCACACCGGCTGCGACAAACGGCTTTGCACCTTTTCCGATTTCTTCTCCCGGCTGAAACACAAGACGGACCTTTCCGCTAAACGCGTCTCTGTTCTCCGACAGGATTTTCGCGGCACCCAGAAGGCAGGCAGCGTGCGCATCATGGCCGCAGGCGTGCATAACGCCTGCATTCTCCGAGCGATAGACGCACTCATGCGTCTCCTCAATGGGCAGCGCGTCGATATCCGCACGCAGAACCAGCACTTTTCCGTTGTCCTTTGCGCCCTTCAGCGTGCCGAGCACGCCGGTTTCGCCTACGCGCGTGTGCGGAATGCCGAACTTGTCCAGTTCCTCCTCAATGCGCTGTGCCGTGCGGAATTCCTGCAGGCTCAGCTCCGGGTGCCGGTGAAATTCCCGACGGATGGATACGATGTAGTCCTTCGTTTCCGCTGCGGCTTTCTTTACATCCATGGCGGCTTTTCCTCCTGTTTATCGGTGTTTCGGTTTGATCTTATCACGCAGACCTTCCAGACGGTTGAGTGCATCGAGCAGCGTCTCGTCCTTCTTGGCAAAATGCAGGCGAATCAGGTTGTTGACCGGCTCACGGAAGAAGCTCGAGCCCGGAACTGCGCCTACGCCGACATAATGCGCCAGATCCTCGCAGAACTCGAGGTCGCTCTCGTAACCGAACTCGGCAATATCCAGCAAAACGTAGTACGCGCCCTGCGGGTCGGTGTGGGCAATCTTCAAATCGTCCAGACCCTTGAGGAACAGGTCCTTTTTGTGCGTGTACTTGGCCTGCAAATCGTCATAATAGTCCTGACCCATCTTCAGGCCGGTAACGACAGCCTCCTGCAGCGGTGCTGCCGCGCCGACGGTCAGGAAGTCATGTACTTTTTTCGCACGGTCGATAATCTCCGGCGGGGCAATGATATAACCCAGTCGCCAGCCGGTAACCGAGTACGTCTTGGAGAGCGACGAGCACGACAGCGTGCGCTCCCACATGCCCGGCAGAGTGGCAAAATAGGTGTGCTTGTTCGGCGCGAAGACGATGTGCTCATACACCTCGTCGGTGATAACGTAGGTGTCGTACTTCTCCGCGAGAGACGCGATAATCTCCAGCTCCTCGCGGGTGAACACCTTGCCGCACGGATTGGACGGGTTGCACAGGATGATGGCCTTCGGGTGCTGACGGAACGCGTCCTCGAGCACGTTCGCGTCAAAGTGAAAATCCGGCGGCACGAGCGGCACATAGATAGGCTCTGCACCGGACAGGATGGTGTCCGCGCCGTAATTCTCGTAGAACGGGGAGAAAATGATGACTTTATCGCCCGGATTGGTGACCGTCATCATCGCGGCCATCATGGCCTCGGTGCTGCCGCAGGTCGTGACAATTTCGGTGTTCGGGTCGATCCTGCGGCCCATGAAATAGGTCTGCTTGGCGGCCAGCGCCTCACGGAAGTTCTGCGAACCCCAGGTAATGGAATACTGGTGGTAATCCTCGTAGGCCACCTGCGCCAGACGGTCGAGCAGCTCCTTCGGCGGCTCAAAGTCCGGGAAACCCTGCGACAGGTTTACCGCGTCATACTGCATGGAAACGCGCGTCATGCGGCGGATGACCGAATCGGTAAAGCCGGCGGTGCGCTCAGATAAGCTCTGCATGGTTATTTTCCTCCCACAATGTAAGATTTCTGGTCGTTCAGTGTATGTTTCGGGTCGAGGGCGGTCTTGATCGTGTTCATCACGGCAAGATTCTCCTGCGCGGTCTCCCGCAGGAAGTACGACCGCTTGGAAATGCCGATGCCGTGCTCTCCCGAGGCTACGCCGCCGTAGGAATACGCCTTAGCGTAAGCCTGCTCCATGTTTTCGTGCAGCTCGCGCTCCCATGTCTGCTGGTCGCGGCCGTCGCGCACCACGCAGAGATGCACGTTGCCGTCACCCGCATGACCGAACGCGATCATACGCACGCCTGAGGATGCTTCCAGCTCGTTGATATAGCGAACGAAATCCGCCGTGTGGCTGATCGGCACCACGATGTCCACCGGCTCCTGCTCGGACACGGCCTCGACCGCCATAACGAGCGCACCGCGCACCTTCCAGATGTCGGCAGCCTGCTCCGCACTGCGCAGCACGATGTAGTCGATGGCGCCGTTGTCGAGCGCAAGGCGGCGCACGCGCTCGATATTCGCGTTGACCTCGCTCTCGTGGCCGTCAAACGTCAGCAGAATGTATGAACCGGCATCCGGGCGCGGATATTGCACGCCGGAAAAGCTCTCGCCGAGGGCTACGACCTTGCGCTCCATGAACTCGACTGCGGTCGGGTTGGCATTTGCCTGCAAAATCGTCAGCACGCTGCGGATACCCGTGCCGAGGTCAGCAAACGGCACGAGCACGCTCACCGTGGTCTCCGGCTTGGGAAGAAGGCGCAGCAGGCACTTGGTGATGACCGCCAGCGTGCCCTCCGAGCCGATGAGCAGGTGCTTGAGCGACAGTCCGCTCGCATCCTTGACCTGCTTGCCGCCGACTTTCAGCACCGTACCGTCCGCAAGGACGACCTCCAGCCCGCGCACATAGTCGCGTGTTACGCCGTACTTGACCGCACGCATACCGCCCGCGTTGGTGCTGATGTTGCCGCCGATGCTCGAGGCCTTTTCGCCCGGATCGGGCGGGTAAAACAGACCGTGCTCCCCAACATAGGCCTGCAGATCTTTGAGCAGCATACCCGGCTCGACGGTGACCGTCATCGTGTCGCGGTCCAGCTCGAGCACGCGGTTCATGCGAGATACATCCAGAATGATACCACCGAACAGCGGGATTGTCGAGCCTACCAGATTGGTGCCCGCGCCGCGCGGCGTGACCGGGATACCGTTTTCGTTGGCGTACCGGAGCACGCCGCTGACCTCCTCGGTCGAGCGCACGAACACGAGCGCGTCTGCCGTGCCGGTGCGGCGGCCGAGCGCATCGCTCAGGTATTCCGCTGGGATGTTCTCTGCGAAAAGCAGACGTTCTTCATCCGAAATGATATTCTGCAAAGCCTGTTTGCTTACTTCCATTGCTGTTTCCTCCTGCCAATTCCTGTCGGCGAAACTACAGTTTCGCCGACAAGAGGAACGGACCGTGGGCCGTTCCAAAGTCGTCCGAAAGTTCCTATACAGAAACTTTCTCCCTCTTAAAGTATAAAAACGGTGATACATGCTCCCCGTTTTTATGAATTTGTTTCACAAATTCTATCAAATGCGCGCTTACGCGCGAAAAACCCAATCCGATATAACACTGCATTTGATAGATTGAATGCCGCCGGTTGTTTCCGGCGGCATTGGGAACGATTATGCATTACTTGTCAGCCAGCAGATCCTGATCCCAGCCTGCCTTGATGAAGTAGCCGCCGAACTGGTCGTTGAATACCTTCTCGGTCTCATCGGACTGGAACGCTGCTACGACCTTCTTGTAGGTCTCCAGCTTGTCCGCATCCTCGAGGTCAGCGGAACGCGCTGCGATCAGGTTCCAGTACTCCTCGATGTCCAGCTGGTCATCCTTGTAGATGGCGTCCTCGGTCTTAAGGCCGAAATCCAGTGCGTAGTTGCCGTTTACGACAGCTGCGGTAACGTCAGCCAGCGTGGACGGGATTACGTTAGCCTTCAGCTCCTCGATGGTGATCTTGGTGTTGTAGGTCTCGATGTCGTCGATGGTCGGGTTGAACTCGGCGCTGTCCTTCAGCTTGATCAGGCCCGCTGCTTCCAGAACCTTGAGTGCGCGGCCGCCGTTGGTTACATCGTCCGGAATGGCTACGGTGTCGCCGTCCTTAAGCTCATCAACCGACTTAACCTTGTCGGAGTACAGGTTCAGCGGGATGATAAAGGTGTTGCCGATATTCTCGATCTCGTAGCCGTAGTTGTCGATCTCGCTCTGCAGGTAAATGCGGTGCTGGAATGCGTTCAGATCGATCTCGCCGTTAGCGAGTGCGTTGTTCGGGGTAACGTAGTCCGAGAACTGTACGAACTCAAGGTCGATGCCCTCGTCAGCCAGCTTTTCCTTGGCCGGGGTCCACAGATCCTCGTAGATGCTGCCGACTACGCCGAGCTTTACGGTTACGGCATCGCCGGAATTGCTGTCGGATGCCTGTGCATTATCGGAAGCTGCGCTGCTCGAGCCGCCGCAGGCGGTCAGGGACAGGGCGAGAGTTGCTGCGGACAGGGACAGGGCGATGATTCTTTTGAGCTTCATTTTCGGTGCCTCCATTATTGTGAAATAAAATTTTTAATTGACTGCTTTTATAATGTGAGCGACAGCTGATAATTCTCGCTCATGGTCTTGCAGGATGCGTTGAACTTCTCCTGCTCCTCCGGGGTGAGGTGCAGCTCAATGATCTCTGCGATGCCGTCGCGACCCACGATAGCGGGCACGCTGGCGTACACATCGTGCTGACCGTATTTGCCGTCCAACAGAACAGAAACCGAAAGAACGCGGTTCTCGTTGTAGAAGATGGCGCGAACGACCTCTGCGGCAGAAGCGCCGATGCCGAACTCGGTGCACTGCTTGCCGCGCAGGATGGTCCAGCCGCCTTCACGGCCTGCGTCAGCAAGAGCATCCAGGTCGAGTTTGCCGAAGGTGTCCGGATACTCCTCGCGCCACTGGGAAAGCGGCTTGCCCGCAATGGTGACAGCCGACCATGCGACCATCTGGCTCTCGCCGTGCTCACCGAGCGCGTAAGCGGTGATGGATTTCTGGTCAATGCCGATCTCCTGCGCGATCGCGCGGCGCAGTCTTGCGGAGTCTAGCGTGGTGCTGGTGGAGAAGATGCGTTCCGGCGCCCAGTTCAGCGTGTGCTGAATGTAATGCGTGATAACGTCCGCCGGATTGGAGATATTGACGATAATTCCGTCAAAGCCGGATTCTTGGATGGATTTTGTTACATCTTTCAAGATGGCGATGGTCTGACCCAGCGTATCCATGCGGGTCTGATTGCCGGTCGGCAGCGGGCCTGCCGAGATGATCATGATCTGCGCGTCCTTTGCATCGCTGTAATCACCGGCGATGACTTTGGTGCGGACCGGAAGGTAGTTGGTCGCATCGGTCAGGTCGAGCGCCTGTGCAACTGCCTTTGCGTGATCGGAGTCAATGTAGACAATCTCGTCTGCCAAACTCTGCGAAATCAGTGCGTAGCCGACATGGGAGCCGACATGGCCTGCACCGACAATAACAACTTTGCGATTGGAAATACTCATGTCAGACACTCCTTAATGCGTGTTCTTCTTGACGACCTTGCCGCCAACGAACTCCATAATACAAACAATGATGACGAGGACCAGCACAGTGACGTTGGTAACGTCCAGCATATTGCGGTCGTGGCCGTAACGGATAGCGAAGTCGCCCAGACCGCCCGCGCCGACGACACCCGCCATTGCGGTCAGGTTCAGCAGGCTGATCGCCGTGATGGTTGTGCCGCGCGCGATGGCGGCAACGCTTTCCTTCAGGTAAACGCGGAAGATGATCTCCAGCGGCGTGGAGCCCATCGAGAGTGCCGCTTCGATCAGACCGCCGTCCAGCTCGGCAAGTGCACTCTCCACCTGACGGGTGAAGAACGGCACCGCACCGAATACCAGCGGTACGATAGCGCCGCGGACGTAGATGGCCGTACCCATAATCGCACGGGAAACCGGCATTACCCACGTCAGCAGGATGATGAACGGGATGGAACGGAACAGGCTGACCAGTTTGTCCAGAATCTGATAGACGATTTTGTTTTCCAGAATGCCGCCCGGCTTGGTGACCGTGATCAGTACGCCCAGCGTCAGCCCGAGCACGAACGAGATTGCACCCGACCAGACCACCATGAGCAGCGTGTCACCGATGGCCGCGTAGAAGTCCGGCAGCTTTGCCATTACATTCGGAATGATGTTATTCAGAAACTCTTGCATCCTTGATGACCTCCACTCCTACGTTTTTCTCACTGAGATAGGCGATTGCCTGTGTGATTTGATCGCGGCTGCCGCTGATAATGGCTACCGTGCCGCCGATAGGCGCATCCTGCACGATGGCAATATCCGAAAAGATGATGTTGAGCACAATATCGAACTTGCGCGATACGGTCGAGATGAGCGGCTCGGACACATTGCGCTGAATGTAGCTCAGGCGCACGATAAGCTCGCCCGGATTGAGCTTGACGACCGGCGAATCCTCCGCGATGAGTTCTTCGATCTTGCGGAGATTGGATGTCGTGTGGATGAAGTTCTTGGTGATGTCCTCTCTCGGGTTGGCGAAAATGTTGAACACCTCGCCGGACTCGACCACCTTGCCGTGCTCCATAACGGCTACGCGGTGGCAAATCTCCTTGACGACCGCCATTTCGTGGGTGATGATAACGACCGTAATGCCGAGCGTTTCATTCAGGTGCTTGAGCAGCTGCAGAATCGCCTTGGTGGTCTGCGGATCGAGTGCCGAGGTAGCCTCGTCGCAGAGCAGCACATTCGGGTCGTTGGCCAGTGCGCGAGCGATTGCTACACGCTGTTTCTGACCGCCGGACAGCTGCTTGGGGTACGCCTCCGCCTTATCACCGATGCCGACCAGATCAAGCAGGCGCTGTACCTTTTCCTCGATCTGCTGTTTGGAAAGGCCGCTGCCGCGCAGCGGATACGCTACGTTGCCGGCTACGGTGCGCGAGGGCATCAGGTTGAAGTGCTGGAAGATCATGCCGATCTTCTTGCGGGCCTGCCGCAGCTCCTTTGCCGAGAGCGACAGCATATCCTGACCATCTACGATCACCTTGCCGGAGGTCGGCCGCTCGAGCAGATTGATGCAGCGCACCAGCGTCGATTTACCCGCACCGGAAAAGCCGATCATACCGAAAATTTCGCCCTTGTCAATCGTCAGCGAAACATCCTGCACCGCATGAACGGTTCGCTTGCCGCTCACAAACTCCTTCGAGATATGTGACAATTCTATCAAGAAAATTCCTCCTTATTCCTCTTGAATGCGCAAAAAAAGCGGGAAGCTCGCAGCTCCCCGCTTCAGAAAATGCAATGAATCCGCAAGGACGCGCAGCGTCAGGCAAGCCGGTTCAAAGTAATTTCGTATTCTGTCGGTCAGGCAGCATCTGAGCATAATACAGCATGTTCATACACATTCGACCCGACATTCGTGCGTTTACGATGAACATTTTGCTCGCTCCCTTCCGATTCCCTACTGGATTTGTTGGTTATAGAATAACACAGTCAATCCCCAGTGTCAACCTCGGAATTATAGGAATTTCGTTTTCTGGCGGTTTTGCCAGTTTTGTATAAATCAAGTCAGTAAAATCTATGGGATTTGACTGATATTTTCAGCAGTTTGCTGTAATTCACTGTGGTCTTCTTGGCAGGCATATTGGGTGTTGTACTTTTTATCGGACTTCAACTGTTATATACTGTATGTAACAATTCAATAGAAGGTGATCGCTATGGATAAAAAATTCTACGCACACACCCGCCCAATCAATGAAAACGGCGTTGAACGCACAGAATATCAGCTTCTCTCCGATCATGAGCGCGGTGTCGGCACGCTCTGCGGGCAGTTTGCCGAAGCATTCGGTGCACAAGCCGAAGGTCACGAGGCCGGTGTTCACCACGATGACGGCAAAGCAACCGCCGCATTTCAGCACCGTCTTCTGGATAATGGTCCAAAGGTCGATCATGCAACCGCCGGTGCACAAAACATCATGTTATCAAACAATCTGCTCTTAGCCGCTTGTGTCATGGGGCATCACAGCGGTTTGCCGGACTTTGGCAGTACAAAAGACCCGCTCGGTGCACCTACTTTCACCGGCAGAATAAAAAAGTGGGGCACTCCCGCTATTCCGCCGCTCGACCCGAATTATCCCATTCCGCCGGTACACCTGCCGCAGCGTCCGGTCACCAGGCCGTCGCTTTCCGAGTCATTCCGCACGCGCATGCTGTACTCCTGTCTGGTGGATGCGGATTATCTGGACACCGAGCAGTTCATGCAGGGCGATATGCCGCGCGGCACCGGAGATTCACTCGAAACGCTGCTCACCCGCTTACAGGCCAGGCTAAATGAATGGGACAACCCGACTTCCGAGCTGAACAAGCTGCGTCAGCAGATCTTGCGGGCGTGCGTTTCCGCCGCAGCCAATCCCAAGGGCATTTACACGCTTACGGTTCCGACCGGCGGCGGCAAAACGACCAGTTCTCTCGCATTTGCGCTGCATCATGCCGTTGAGCACGGTATGAAACGTGTGATTTATGTTGTACCGTACACCTCCATCATCGAGCAGAATGCCGATGTTTTCCGCGGTATTTTAGGCGATGAGAACGTACTCGAGCATCACTCCGGTGTACAGTTCGAGAACGATGAGGAAAACGGCAATCCCGATCCCAAGGCACTGGCCGCCGAAAACTGGGACAGCCCGCTCGTTATCACAACCGCTGTTCAGTTTTTCGAGTCGATGTACGCTAACCGTTCCTCACAGTGCCGCAAGCTGCACAATCTGGCGAACAGCGTGATTATTTTCGACGAAGCGCAGATGCTTCCGCTGTGCCACCTGATGCCGTGCGTTGCAGCCATCGGTGCTCTGGTAGAGCAGTTCGGCGCAACTGCTGCGCTGTGTACGGCTACCCAGCCGGTACTCGGCGATTTGATACAACGATTCGCACCGTCGCACGTGGTTTCCGAGATTTGTCCGGAGATTCCGTTCTATTTTGACAAATTCCGCCGTGTGACATTCCGGCAGGTCGGTGTACTCGAGGATGACGTACTCGCTGAGCAGCTGTGCACACATGAGCAGGTTCTCTGTATTGTCAATTCCCGCAAAGCAGCGCAGTCCATTTTCTCGCAATTGCCGAAGGAAGGCAGTTTCCACCTGTCCACACTGATGGTGCCGAAGCATCGCCGTGCGGTGCTCGAGGAAATCCGATGTCGGCTGAATGACGGTTTGCCTTGCCGTGTCGTATCGACTTCTCTTGTTGAAGCCGGTGTTGACATAGATTTCCCCGCCGTTTATCGTGAACTGGCGGGTCTGGATTCCATTCTGCAGGCCGCCGGACGCTGCAACCGTGAGGGCAAGCGTGCCGCAGAGGACAGCATTGTTACCATTTTCCGCCGCACGGAGAAGGCTCCGCCGCTGTTTGGACAAGCCATCGGTGCGACAAATACTGCGCTGGATAACAATGCCGATCCCGCTTCTCCGCAGACAATGCAGAGCTATTTCAGCGAACTGCGCAAGCTGAACGGTTCCGCGATTGACAAAATCGGCGTGATCGACGCGTTTGAACGCGGACGCGACGGCTCTCTGTATCCGTTCCGCACGATCGCCGAGAAATTTCACATGATCGACAACGACACACGCACAGTTTATATTCCGTGGAAGGACGGTTCCGAACTCATTGAGCGGCTTTGCGATGGTGCGTGCTCTAAAAAGCTGTATCGGCAGCTTGGGCAGTATGCCGTGCAGGTGTATGATGAGCATTTTCAGGCGCTGTACGACGCCGGTGCACTTCAAACCGCCGATAAAACCAATGGTCTGGACGACCGCAGTGCTGTGCTGACTGATGCCTCGCTGTACAGTGAAGCGACCGGACTGTCACTCCAGGCCGACAGCGGTCAGGCGTTTTTCGGGTGAAAGAAAAACGAGAGAATGCAATTACATTCTCTCGTTCTTCTACTGAAAACATTTTTCATATTTCAATCCACGCTGTTCGCAGCGACAATAATATTATTATAACTTTTTTCATGAATAATAGAAATACATACAACCTCTATATGTATTAATTTATATACATGCATAAATCTTCCCTCTTAAATTTATGCATATTGTTAAATACATTTTTCATGAAATTAGTTGTTCTTGTTTTATTTTAGTGCTATGATATAAACATGGATAAGGAAGTTTGTTTCCCTGTCTATTCAATAAATCACACCGAAGCCCTGTCACATATTCCACTCTCTGTTGATACCAGGAAATATTTGGCAAGGCTTCGTAAAGGAGGGAAATATACCAATGTCAATTCAAGTTGAAGTCAGCGGTCCATACGCTCTATTCAGCCGACCTGAAATGAAGACCGAACGCGTCAGCTATGACTGCATGACACCATCTGCGGCACGCGGGTTGCTGGAAAGTATTTACTGGCACCCTGGTCTGCGCTGGATCATCGACCGCATTCATGTCTGTGCGCCGATTCACTTCACCAACATCCGCCGAAACGAGGTAAAGGACACCATTAACGCGCGTTCGGTCAAGGCGTGGATTGCAAAACCCAAGGGTGAGCTGTTCCTCGCTGCGTCGGAAAGCATTCAGCAGCGTGCCGCAATGGTACTGCGTGATGTCCACTATGTCATTGAAGCGCACTTTGAAATGACCGACAAGGCTGCACCGACTGACAATCCCGGCAAGTTTCAGGACATTATGAAACGCCGTCTGCGCCGCGGACAGTGCTACAGCATGCCCTACTTCGGCACACGGGAATTTCCGGTAAAGTTTGAGCTTTGTGAACAACTTCCGCCTTGTCCGGAGGAACTGCTCGGTGAACACGATCTCGGCTGGATGCTGCTCGACATGGATTACAGCGATCCCGCCAATATCACACCGATGTTCTTCCGCGCCAAGCTGATAGACGGTGTCATGGAGGTTCCCCCGATTCACAGTGCGGAGGTGGTCAAATGATTTTGCAGGCGCTGACGCAATATTATGATGCCCTCAATGCCCGCGGTGAAATTGATGCGCCCGGCTGGGGCAGACCGAAAATCAGTTATGCGCTCCAGCTGCGCGAAAACGGTGAACTCACCCAGGTTATTCCGCTGCTGCATGAAGTGGATGCAGGCAAAAAGAAAGTGCTCCGTCCGCGTGAGGATATTCATCTGCCGGCGGCAGTCAAGCGTTCTTCCGGTGTTGCGTCCAACTTTATGTGGGATAATTCGGCATATCTGCTTGGCATAGACGCAAAAGGCAAACCGGAACGCAGTCTGCAATGCTTTCACGCCGCTGCCGAGCTGCACCACAAGCTGTTAGACACCGTGGACTCTCCTTTCGCACACGCAATTCTCTCCTTCTTTGATACATGGCAGCCTGCCGAAGCTGCACAGCACCCTGCTCTTGTCAATGATTACGACAAAATCATTTCCGGTGCCAATCTGGTATTTTATGTGAATAGGCAGTATCCGGCAGATGATCCGGCCATCTGCGCTGCATGGCAGGCGCATTATGACAGTGACTCCGATGCACCCAAACAGCAATGTCTTGTCACCGGCGAACTCGATGAGATTGCCGCCGTTCATCCTGCCATCAAAGGTGTGCGTGATGCGCAGTCCAGCGGCGCCGCACTTGTATCGTTCAACGCACCCGCCTTCTGTTCCTACGGTCACGAGCAGAACTACAACGCACCTGTTGGCAAGCACGCTGCATTTGCTTATACGACGGCGCTCAATCACCTGCTGGCTGACCGCGAGCATACGCAGTACATCAGCGACACCACTGTCGTTTGCTGGGCGGAGACCGCGGAACCGCAGTATACTGATTTTTTCAGCTGCCTTATGGGCAATAACACGCAAAGCTGGTCGGATAATGACTTATCCGCTGCGCTCAAACACCTTGCAGACAGCGAACCGTGTCAGGAATTAAATCTTGATCCTGACCGTGCATTCTACATTCTCGGTCTGGCACCGAATGCTGCGCGTCTGAGTGTGCGATTCTTCTATAAAAACACGTTTGGTGAATTGATGAGGAATGTCAACGCGCACTATGAACGTCTGGAAATCAAGCGTCCGGCGAGGGCGCCTGCCGGCTTTTTGCCGCTGTGGCAGCTGCTTGCCGAAACCGTCAACCAGAGTGCCCGCGACAAAAAGCCGAGTCCGGTTATGGCCGGTGCGACTGCCCGCGCCGTCTGGAACAACGACCGCTATCCGGCTGCACTGCTGAACGGTGTTATGCTCCGTATACGCGCAGATTCTGAGATAAACTGGCGGCGTGCCGCAATTATCAAGGCATATTACCTAAAAAACAAGGACAAGGACTGTCCCGAGGAGGTTTTAACTGTGAGCCTGAATGAATCCAGCACCAATATTCCCTATACGCTCGGACGGCTGTTCTCGATATACGAAGCCGTACAGCAGGCAGCAAATCCGGGCATCAACACCACCATCAAGGATCGGTATTTCAACTCTGCCGCTGCAACACCTGCCACGATCTTTCCGATTCTCGGCAATCTGTGCCAGAAGCACCTGCGCAAGCTGGATAAAGGTCTGCAGACGTATTATAACCAGCAGATTTGTAAAATCAAGGATATTCTTAGTGAAACCTATCCAACTCGACTGAGCCTGCCGCAGCAAGGTTCGTTTGACCTCGGCTACTATCACCAGACACAAAAGCGTTACACAAAAAAGGAGGACAAGTAAATGGAACCCATCAAAAACCGCTATGAATTTGTAATCTTTTTCGACGTGGAAAACGGCAATCCGAACGGCGATCCGGATGCAGGCAACATGCCGCGTATCGACCCGGAAACCGGCTACGGTCTGGTGACCGATGTATGCCTCAAGCGCAAAATCCGTAACTATGTAGAGATGGCCAAGGAAGGCGAATCCGGCTACCGCATTTACGTTAAGGACAGTGTGCCGCTCAACCGCAGCGATGCGGAAGCCTGCGCTTATGTCGGCGTAGCGCCGGACAAGCTCAAGGATGCAAAGAAGAAGGACGATCAGCTTGACAGCAAGCTGCGTGACTTTATGTGCCAGAATTTCTACGATATTCGCACATTCGGCGCGGTTATGACCACCTTTGTCAAGGGTGCGCTCAACTGCGGACAGGTGCGCGGTCCGGTACAGCTTGGCTTTGCCCGCAGTGTGGATCCCATTGTGCCGCAGGAAGTCACCATCACGCGTGTTGCCATCACCACCGAGGCTGACGCGGAGAAAAAGGGCACCGAAATGGGCCGCAAGTACATCGTGCCTTACGGTCTGTACCGTGCGGAAGGCTACGTTTCCGCCAACCTCGCCCGCAAGACGACCGGATTCTCTGAGGCCGACCTTGAACTGCTGTGGACGGCAATCATCAACATGTTCGAGAACGACCATTCGGCTGCTCGCGGCAAGATGGCTGTACGCCAGCTGATTGTGTTCAAGCATGATTCCGAGCTTGGCAACGCACCCTCGCACAAGCTGTTTGATCTGGTTCATGCCGAGCACAACGAAGGCGTGATTGCGCCGCGTGCGTACACGGACTACACCATCACGGTTGACGAAGCCAACCTGCCGGCCGGCGTGACCTGCAAGGTACTGGGGTAATCTACGCCGAGGAGGACTTCCTCCAGCTCTCCGGTTTGCAGCATTTCGCATTCTGCCGTCGGCAATGGGCGCTCATCCATGTGGAGCATCAGTGGGCGGAGAATTACCGCACGGTGGACGGCTCGATTCTGCACGAGAAAGCGCACGGCGGCGGCACAGAAAGCCGCGGCGACCTGCTGATTGTTCGTGCCATGCGCATCCATTCGACGGTGCTCGGCGTGTCCGGTGAATGCGATGTGGTGGAATTTCATCGCTCGGAAAACGGCGTTGCCTTGCAGGGACGAGACGGACTGTGGTCACCGTTTCCGGTCGAATACAAGCGCGGCAAGCCCAAGCCGCACGACGCGGACGAGTTGCAGCTGTGCGCTCAGGCGATGTGCCTTGAGGAAATGCTGTGCTGTCAGATTTCCGACGGTGCGCTGTTCTACGGTGAACCGCGCCGACGGACGCCTGTCGAATTTACAGACGAACTGCGGCAGCGTGTACGCGACAGCCTTGCCGAAATGCACGACTATCTGCGCCGCGGCTGCACGCCTAAGGTAAAACCGCAGAAAAGCTGCTCGGCCTGCTCGCTCAAGGAATTGTGTTTGCCCGAGCTGATGAAGGCGAAATCTGTCTCCGGCTACCTGAAAGGAGCGATGGAGGAATGAAAAAGCTGCTTAACACGCTGTTTGTCACCTCCGAAGACGCCTATCTGACACTCGATGGCGAAAATGTTGTCGTCAACCGCGAGAAGCAGGTAACGGCTCGATTTCCGCTCCATGCCCTCGCCGGAATTATCAGCTTCAGCTATGCAGGCGCGTCTCCGGCGCTCATGGGCGCGTGCGCAAAACGCGATGTGAGTCTGTCATTCTGTACGCCGAGAGGGCGATTCCTGGCACGAACCTGCGGCGTGAGCAACGGTAATGTACTGCTTCGACGCACACAGTACCGCACGGCGGATGACCCACCACAAGCCTGCCGTATTGCCCGCATGATGGTGTTCGGCAAGATTTACAACGCGCGCTGGAGCATCGAGCGCACCTGCCGCGACCATGCCATGCGCGTGGACACGGAAACGCTCAAAGCCGCCTCCGCCAAGCTGAAAGCGCTGCTGCCGCAGGTGCAGACAGAGACTGATTTAGGCTCTCTGCGCGGACTGGAAGGCGCAGGTGCGGCCATCTATTTCGATGTATTCGACCAGTTGATTCTCAACCACAAAGACGTGTTTTCGTTCACCGGACGCTCGCGCCGTCCGCCGCTCGACCCGTGCAACGCACTGCTGTCGTTCGCCTATTCCCTGCTGGCGAACGACTGCGCCGCTGCGCTGGAAGCCGTCGGACTGGACAGCTATGTCGGTTTTCTGCACACCGACCGTCCGGGCCGGCAGTCTCTTGCCGCCGATTTGATGGAAGAACTGCGGCCGTGCTTTGCAGACCGTTTTGTGCTTTCGGCTGTCAATCTCGGCAGGTTTTCCGCGAAGGATTTTGAGGTGCAGGAGAACGATGCGGTTTATCTCTCAGAGAACGCCCGCAAAACCTTTTTACAGGGCTGGCAGGAGAAAAAGCGCGAGGAAATTCGTCACCCGTACCTTGAGGAAAAGCTGTCTTGGGGTATGGTTCCGTATGCACAGGCCCTGCTGTTGGCGCGCTACTTGCGCGGCGATACGGACGATTATCCGCCGTTTTTGTGGAAATGAGGTCCGAATATGCTGGTTGTGATTACTTACGATGTCAACACCGAAACAGCCGCCGGGCGCAAACGTCTGCGGCAGATTGCCAGGCAGTGTGTCAATTATGGACAGCGTGTGCAAAATTCCGTGTTTGAATGCCTGATTGACGCGGCTCAGTGCCGTATGCTGCAACAGAAGCTGTGCACCATTATGGATGATGAACTGGACAGTCTGCGATTTTACTATCTCGGCAACAAATACGAAAATAAGATTGAGCATTTTGGTGCGAAACGCGGCTATGAGCCGGAAGGCGTGCTTATGGTGTAAGGCGGTGCGAAGTGCAAGCAAACCGAAAAGCGTCGGCGCTTCGCACCGTAATTTCCGATAGATTATATACAATAGTTTTATCGGATGTCAAATTTGCAATTGTGTTTCGCACGAATCTATGCAAAACTGTTATTGTAATTGTTTATTTTGCAAAAATCATTGGGAATAGTCTTGGTGATTTTTGCTGTCGCTCCCTTCGCGGGAGCGTGGATTGAAATGCTAAGTTTTGCGCGCCTATCGTGTGGTGATTATCGTCGCTCCCTTCACGGGAGCGTGGATTGAAATCTTTAACATGGCTACCAAGGCGGTCAGCATCGACCGTCGCTCCCTTCGCGGAGCGACACAGATAGCCACATCGCCTCCATCCCCTCACGATCTTTTCCCCAACCCGACCAAAACATTTGCACATGTCATGACACATGTGCTATAATAACTCCAATACCGCTATTGACAGCGCCGCACAGATTGCTGCGGCGTTTTGCCGGGAAGGAGAAAAATCAAATGAAAGCATACTTTGACAGCATCGAAAAGGAGGTTCCGGAGCAATTACAGCAGGTTTTCCTTAATCGCCGCGATACGGCTGTCATTACGATTGACATGCACGATGGACACCTGTCAACCGACCCGGACTGTCCATGTCCGTCTCCGCGAGGACGCGAGATCATCGAACCGCTCAATCATTTCATGAACGAAGCACGCGCGCTCGGTCTGCCGATCATCCATGTCCGCTCAACGCTGCGTAAGGGCGGCGCAGACGAAAAACTGTTTCCGTCTGCGTGGCGCATGGTGTTTCCGGTTACAGTCGGTGAGATTCCCAACATCGCAGAGCACGCCATCGAAGGCACACGCTGGAACAGAATGTCCATCGATGTACACGACGAGGACTACATGGTGACGACCAAAAAGCGCCTGAGCGCGTTCTATCCGACCGATCTGGAGCTGCTGCTGCGCAACCTTGGCATCCGCCGCGTGGTGCTCACCGGCTGCATGACCGACTGCTGCGTTATCAACACTGCATTCGATGCCGCAAACCGCGATTTCCGCGTCGTCGTGCCGCGCGACCTGACCCGCGGCTCCGAGCACCTCGAAGAGCCTGCGCTGCGCATGATCTCGCTGCATCTGGGACTTGTCGTGGATTCGGATGCGCTGCTCGATGAATGGCGCTCTCAGGACTAAATCCATACCTGAAATTACATATAAACAAGAAAACAAGGTGACACAAAATGAAAATCGGCAGAACAGAGAAAATCTGGCTGGCATCTGTGCTGTTCTTCTGGGTATTCTATAATTTCCCGGGATTCCCCCCCTACGGCAGCGAGACCGCCTGCATCATACACGGTCTGATCAGCTTTGTCGGCACGGTGCTGTCCGTGTATATCGGCTGCAAGCTGACCGAAAAGGAGTATCCTCTGATTGAGGATGAGGAACAGGACGAAACGGCTGAGGATAATACGCCTGCCGCTTCCGAAACGCAAAAAGAATCGGACAAATAAAGGATAACAGAGAAAATGACAACACAGGGTTTACTTTCAGGCAAAACGGTATGGATCGTTTTTGCGGCATATTTTCTATTTTTGATCGCTATCGCACGCTACACCACATGGAAGGAAAAACGTGACGCAGGCAAGGTCGATCTGCAGGGCGGTCGGTTCAAGTGGCCGGTCATGGTCATGACCTATATCGCCTCCTGCATGAGCGTCTGGGTATTTTTCGCAGGCCCGGGCGCGTATTACCGCTACGGACTGGGCTACTTCTTCTCGGAGATGTGCATCTACTCCATGTTCCCGATCATCTGCTACTTCACGATGACCAAGGTATGGCTGGTCAACCAGCAAAAGCACTTCACCACCCCGGCGGATTTCTTCTTCTGCCGCTACAAGTCCAAGGCACTGACCGTTATCATCGACATTGTTTACATTATCTGCGCCGTGCCGTTTATCTCGGCGGTACTGGTGGCCGGTGGACGTGCAGCTGAGGTAGCCACCGGCGGCGCGGTATCCTCGCAGACGTTTACGCTCATTTGCGGCATTATCATGACGGTATTCGTCATGCTCGGCGGCGTAAAGTCCACCGCGCTGGCGGATGCCGTACAGGGCTGGTTCTTCATCCTTGCGCTGTGGGCCATCATCTTTGTAACGCTCAAGGTCGTGTTCAACGGCTCCATCATTGAGGCGTTCCAGACCGTCCGCGTGCAGACACCGGACTGGTTCTCCTATCCGGGACCCATCGGCATATGCACCTATCCGTCCCGCGTCAGCTATCCGCTGGCGTGCGCGTTCGGCTACACGCTGCTGCTGCCGCAGGTCTTTGTGCGCTCGGGCTATTACAGCGCGGGCCTGAAGGACCAGCGCCAGATGGCATTCCTCGCGCCGTTCCTCCAGATCATCGTCTGGGGCGGCACAATGCTCATCGGTCTTGTCGCGCTGGCGGCCATGCCTGACCTTACCAGCTCGGAGACCGAACTGGTTATCCCGTATATGTGCAACATCATCGCGGGCACGCACGGTCTGCTCGCGCAGATTCTGATGATCGTGTTCCTCATCGGCGTACTGGCGGTCGGTCTGTCCACCGCAAATGCGCTTCTGATGGTCATGTCCTCTATCATCTACAAGGACCTGCTGGTCGGTATCGGTCACTGCAAATTCAAGACATCCGAAACCTCGGTTATCCGCGTGGTAATTCTGCTATTCGGTGCCGTAACGGTTGCCGTATCGCTCATGCACTGGGAATACGTCTACAATCTGATGATTTTCGCGGATTCCCTGGTTGAATCGCTGTTCCCGGCGCTGGTATTCGGCATTTACTGCAAGTGGGCAACCCGAAAAGCCGCTATCACCTCGATTTCGGTCGGTGCGATCATCATCTGTCTGACCTTCTTCGTCTGGGATCTCGGCTATGTGTGGTACGGCACGATCGGTCTGGCGACCGCGTTCGTGCTGATGTATGTGGTCTCTAAGCTGACAAAGGACGACCCGAAGGACAGCGAGGACTTTTACGAGGCGCTTGACTCCGGTCACAGACGCTTCATGCGCATCAAAGCAAAAATCAAGTAACGGCAGGAGGGCGAAATCCCATGCTACGATTTACGCTCAATGGCACACAAATTGAAATAGAAGACGGCGAAAACCGCACCCTGCTCGAATATCTCCGCAATGTAAAGTGCATGAAGGGCACAAAAGAAGCCTGCAGCACCGGTCACTGCGGCGCGTGCAGCGTGCTGGTGGACGGCAGGCTGACGCGTTCATGCGTGACGCTCGTGCGCCGACTGGACGGCAAAGCCGTTGAGACCATCGAAAACGCACCGAACGACACCATGCTGCAGGTGATTCAGCACTCGTTTCTCGATGTCGGCGCTGTGCAGTGCGGCTTCTGCACACCGGGCATGGTGATGGCGACAAAGGCGCTGCTGCTGCACTATCCGGCTCCGACCGAGCCGGAAATCTGCGACGGGCTGAAAAACAACTACTGCCGCTGCACCGGCTACGTCAAAATTATCGAGGCAGTCAAGCTGGCGGCGGCGCGCCTGCGCGGGGAAGATCCGGATATCGACAGCTTCCGCAGCCATGAAAGCACGGTTATTGTGGTCGGGGAAAATCAGGTCGTGCCCGAAATCACCGGTTCCGCGGTCGGCAAGTCGGTCTGGGATGTGGACGGCATGGACAAGACCGGCGGCAAACTGAAATTCTGCGACGACCTCACCGCTGAGGACATCGGCGCGGACGCCCTGCTGCACGGTGCATTTGTCTGGGCGCCGGCGCCGCACGCAAAGATCAACGCGGTGGACTACTCCGCCGCCGAACAGGCGGAAGGTGTGGTGCGCATCGTGACGGCGGCTGACGTGCCCGGCATGAACAAGGTCGGCACATGGACGCCGGAGCAGCCGGTCTTTTGCACGGATGAGGTGCGGTTTCTCGGCGACCATCTCGCGCTGGTTGTCGCGGATACGGCGGCGCACGCGAGAGCGGCCGTCAAGCTGGTCAAAATCGACTATGAAGAACTGCCCGGTATCTACACCATGGCGGACGGCTACCGCAAAAACAGCTTCATCGTGCACACCGGCCGCGTCAGCGGCGATGTAGAGCAGGCAAAGCAGCGGACGGATATTGTCAAGCTCAACGTCTCCAAGGATATTGAGCCGCAGGAGCACGCCTGCATGGAGCCTGTTTCGGCTATCGGCATGGTGCAGGACGGCAAAACGATCCTCTATTCCTGCACACAGGCGCCGTTTGAAATCCGCAGTATGCTGGCAAAGATTCTGGACAAGCCGGAGGAGGATATCCGCGTTATCGTGACGCCGCTCGGCGGCGGCTTCGGTAAAAAATGCGACTCATTTCTCGAAGCACCGGCGGTTGTTGCCGCTCATGCCTGCGGCAAGCCGGTCAAGATTACGCTGACGCGCAAGGAGGATTTGATCCTCACCACCAAACGCCACGGCTACCATACGGATTACGAGATCGGCTTCACGCCGGACGGCAAGTTCCAGTATCTGGACTGCCGCATGTTCTCGGACGGCGGACCGTACGAGTGCGAAAGCTACGGTACGCTGATGACCGGCGCGCTGATGAGCGGCGGCCCGTACATCATTCCCAATGTCAAGGTGGAAGGCTCAGCGATCCGTAACAACAATCTGCAGGGCGGCGCGTTCCGCGGCTACGGCATCAATCAGGCGGCGATTTCGATTGAGACCGCGATGGATATGATGGCGGAAAAGCTGGGCATCGACCCGTTCGAGCTGCGCCGGCGCAATGCGGTCTATCCGGGTGCGACCTCGGTCGGCGGTGAGGTGCTAAAATACAGCATGGGTATGATGGATACCATCAACCAGTGCGAAAAAAGTTTGCGAAAAGCACTCAAGGAGTACGAAGGACAGTATCCCAAAGGCAGCAAGGTGCTCGGCTGGGGCATGGCCTCGGGCTTTAAGAACGTCGGCGTCGGCAAGGGTATTTTCACCGATGACGGCGCGTGCAAGCTGATTCTGCAAGGCGACGGCCGCCTGCACATGATCGTTTCCGGCACGGATATGGGACAGGGCTTCCGTACAGCCATGACGCAGATTGCGGCGGAAACGCTGGACATGGATATAGGAAATATCTTCATCACGAACGGCGACACCGAGCTGACCATCCCGACCGGCGAATCGGTTTCCGAGCGCCAGACACTGTGCGGCGGCCGTGCGGTATATGAGGCGTGCGTCAAGCTCAAACAGGATTTAGACAGCCGTCCATGGCGGCCGGGCGAGGAACGCCGCGCGGAATACTATTATGCATCCGACCCCTGCTTCGCTATCGGTGATTTTGAGGGCGCAAAGCAGCGCGGTGCAAAATACCGCAATTTTCCGGCGTATACGTATGCCACGCAGGCAGCCATTGTCGAGGTGGACACGGAAACCGGCGAGGTCCGGCTGCTCAAAATCATCGCGGCGCACGATGTCGGCCGCGCCATCAATCCGCATATCATCGAGGGCCAGATGCACGGCTCGTGCTCGATGGGACAGGGTTACGCACTGACCGAGGGATATCCGACGAAAAACGGCTATCCGATCAAGACGCTGTACCGTCAGCTGGGTCTGCCGCGTGCCGAGGATACGCCGGATTACGAGATTATTTTAATCGAGGACCCGGAGCCGCAGGGCCCGTTCGGCGCAAAAGGCATTTCCGAGGTTGCGACCGTGCCCGTCACACCGGCGATTCTCAACGCCGTATCGCGTGCTATCGGCGTGCGCATCAATAAGGTGCCTGCGTCGCCCGAAGTCGTGCGCGAAGCCATCCGCACCGGCAAGTGTGAGGTGCCGACCATGGAGCAGCAGCTTCAGGCGCTCAAAAAGGATTGCGAATGCCACCGTTCGTCGGACGGTGTGCAGTGAAATTTCTTGTCGTTGTTTACAATGACAGTCGAAACAGTATCACCACCTATAGCGCAAAGACCCGGAATCTTTTTTCGGAAGATTCCGGGTCTTTGCCGTTTTCACTTATTTTCCGTCTGTTTTTTTACCGCTTCTGCGATTTTGCGATACTCCGGCACATCCACGCCGTACTGCTCTGCCAGACGCACAACCTGATAAATCAAACCATCCACCTCGGACTGCTTGCCGGCTTCCATATCGCGCTGCATAGAGGTAGACGCGGTCGGTGCAAGCGCATCCAGAATGCGCAGGTTGCGCTCGACCAGCTCCCCCGGCCTGCTCTCCAGCGGAATACCCATCTTGTCCGCCAGCGCAACGACCTCTTTTATCAGGCGTACAAAGCTGTCGCGCACCTCGCCCGGATGCTGCATTTCCGCAGCTTTCGCGTGATAATACTGTCCGCAGGCCGCATTCGGCGACACATACGCAAATTTGAGCAGCGTGTCGCGCTCGACATACGGAGAATAAACCGGGTCGATCCCGGCGTTTTTGAGGTCAGTCTCGACCTGCTGCAGCACCGGATGATCGGTCTTGTGGCTCGGCAGTCCGTACACGATACGGCAGATCGCACCGTGCTTCTGAATGACGCCCGGCGCAATCCTGTTGGCTGAAATGTAGATGCAGCCGTCCGTGACGAGCAGCTCAGGCAGCTCCGCCTGCAGGGCACGGCCCGTGCCGTAGATGTTGAGCACCGGAATAACTACCGTGTCCCTGCCTGCTGCCTTGCGGATGAACGGCACGGTATCCGCGAGAGAGTATCCCTTGACACACACGAAAATCACATCCGGCGCGGGAGCGCCCTGCTCCCTCGCGGCAAGAAAGCCGTCCATGTCGATCGCCTTGACCGGAATGCTCTCGCGCTCATTTTCTCCGGATACAAGCGTCAAGCCGTGCTCCTGCAGGACCGCAAGATGCTTTCCGCGTGCAATAAGCGTGGTATCCGCACCGGATTTGCTCAAATACGCGCCTACCGGTCCGCCAACGCCACCGGCACCGATAATCATATAACGCAGCTTCATCCTCTGTTCCTCCGATTGCTTTTTCTGCATTATAGCACAAAATCGGCAATGTATCCACAAGTCTGTGGATATCTCTGTGAAGCGCGTGATTCTCCGCTTCTGTCATTGCATTTGTTCCCTTTTCACAATATAATGATTTCATATATACTTTCTCACCCGTCTAATTTGTTCGACAAAATTCGACAGCCTGCAAGGAGGTCATTGCACATGGCTGGCAACCCCAAAAAGAAAAGCACCGGCATCGTCAACGCCGCCATTGGCGCGCTGGCAGTCGTGCTGGCTATATTGATTGTCTGGATGATGAACCTTGTTTCCGGTATTCAGGGTACCGCGCGTATCATCAACTACGCCGGACTCGTGCGCGGCAAGACCCAGCGTATCGTCAAGCTGGAAATCTCCGGTCAGCCGCAGGACGGCATGATCGCAGATATTGACGCGTTAATCGACGGACTGCGCTTCGGCAGCGACGAGCTCAGTCTCGTGCGGCTGAACAATGATGCCTTCCAAAGCAAAATGCAGGAGCTGGATGACTATTTTCAAGCACTCAAGCAGGAGATCGGCCGCGTGCGCGCAGTCGGCTCAAATAACACGGACATCATTCCCATCAGCGAAACCTTTTTCGGCATCTGCGACGACGCGACCGGTCTGGCGGAGGCGTACTCGCAGCGCAAGGCAACCTCGCTTTCCGCTCTGGAGAAGTACATCACCGCGGATATCGTTGTGCTCATGCTGCTGATCGGCTACCAGCTGTTTCAGGCGCTGCGCACGGCTGCGATGAACCGCGCTCTGCAGCATAAGGTCTATCTGGATGCCGCGACCGGTCTGCCCAACAAGAACAAGTGCGAGGAGCTGCTCGACGATCCCACGCCGCCTGCACCAGAAACCGGCGTGTACAGCTTTGACCTGAATAATCTACGCCGCATCAACAACAGCATGGGCCATGAGGCCGGTGACGCATACATCCGGCGATTTGCGGTCGCGCTGCGTGCGGCCATGCCCGAGGAGCATTTTGTCGGCCGTGCAGGCGGCGATGAGTTCCTCGCGATAACGCACGGACCGGATGCCGATGCGCTGCAGAAATTGCTCTCCCACGTCCGTAAACAGCTTGCCGAGGAGTCCCGACAGCATCCGGATACACCGCTCAGCTATGCGGCCGGCTTTGCGCTTGCATCGGACAATCCGGACAGCAATATGCGCGATCTGTTTGACCTTGCGGACAAAAACATGTACATCAACAAAAACCACGTCAAGCGCGAGGAAGCCGCCGCCGAAAAGCGGCTGGATTTTCAGCTGCTGAAGCAGGTCAACCGCCTGCACCGCAGCTTTTCCGACTGTCTGTACTGCGATGCGCATCTGGACACCTACCGCACCATCCGCGCGTGCGAGAGCTTTTTTCTGGCATCGGACGGCAGCTACACCGGCGCCGTCGAGCAGATTGCCGAGGAACAGGCTGCTAAAAGCGAGCGCAGCCGCGTCCGTTCTGCGCTGCAGCTTGACGTACTGCAGCGCAGCCTGCACAGCGCAGAGGATACCCTCGAACTGCAGTACAACGCGGCCGAGGAAAGCCGCTACAGCCGTTTGACCGTTCTTCCGATTGACTGGGATGAAGCCGGTGTTCTGCACCACTTTATCCTCGCGTTCGAGACCATCCGGCTGAACGCCGACCAAGCCATCGACCCGAAGGAGCAGCTGACGCTGTACTACGAGCAGCTAAAGCAGTCTATCCTTGAGAACGACAGCTATGTGGACGCGCTGCTCGATATGGCGGGCACAATCTACACGGTAAACCTCACGCGCGACACCCTCGAGCGCAACATTTCACCTGCGGGCAAGAGCGATTCGGACCGGGCGCTGTTCCTCGACTACCCGCTTCCCTGCTCCTACCGCGACTACTGCGACGAGTACCGCAAGCGCGTCACACCGGCAACACTCGGCAGCTACCGCACGGCAGATACCAGTGCCCGTCTGCTCAAGCGCTTTGCCGCCGGTGAAAAACACATCACGGCGGAGTACTGCGTGCAGGAGGATGACGGCGCTATCCGCTGGGTACAGAAAACCGTGCTGATGACGCAGACCACCATGTTTGATCCGGAAATCAATGCCGAAATGCCGATGGTCACGGCGATTATCCTGCTGCAGGATACCTCGCAGATGCACGCCCGCGACGAGCAAGAGAACGCCCGTCTGCAGGCCGCCTTCGATGAAATGCGTATTGCGAACCGCACCAAAACCGAATTTCTCTCGCGCATGAGTCACGATATCCGCACACCGCTCAACGGCATTATCGGTCTGCTGCAGGTGGACGAAACCCACTTTGATGACAAGGCGCTGCTGCTGGAAAATCACAAAAAAATGCAGATTTCCGCCAATCACTTGCTGTCGCTCATCAACGATGTGCTGCAGATGAGCAAGCTGGAGGAGGGCACGACCGTCCTCACGCACGAGCGCATCAGTCTGGTGGAGCTGACCCGCGATATCATTACCATTATCATCGACCGCGCCGAAGAAGCCGGCATTGAGTGGGAGTACGAAAAGGACAAATCCATCATTCCGTACCCGTATATTTACGGCAGTCCGCTGCATCTGCGGCAGATTTTCCTCAATATTTACGGCAACTGCATCAAATACAACCGTCCCGGCGGCAAAATCACCACCACTATAGATTCGCTCGGCGAACAGGACGGCAAATGCACCTATCGCTGGACGATTTCGGATACGGGTATCGGCATGAGTCCGGACTTTGTTGACCATATTTTTGAACCGTTCACGCAGGAAAAGCAGGACGCGCGCAGCTATTATCACGGCACCGGTCTCGGCATGACCATCACCAAGGAGCTTGTCGACCGGATGGGCGGCTCGATTACGGTCACGAGTCAGCTTGGTGTCGGCTCCACCTTTGTAATCACTTTGCCGTTTGAAATTGCACCGTCTCCTGAGCAGACACCGGACGCACATGCCGCGCCGGATATCAGCATTGCAGGCTGCAGGCTGCTGCTCGTCGAGGACAATGCGCTCAACGCCGAAATCGCACAGATCCTGCTGACCGACGAAGGAGCGACCGTAACCGTCGTCACGGATGGCAAACAGGCTGTGGAGATCGTGCAGAACAATCCACCGGACACCTTCGACGCGGTTCTCATGGATGTGATGATGCCTGTGATGAACGGCATTGACGCTGCGAAGACCATTCGCTCGCTCAACCGACCGGACGCGAAAACGCTGCCCATCATCGCCATGACCGCAAACGCCTTTTACGAGGATGCACAGAAGTGCCTCGCCGCAGGTATGAATGCCCATCTGGCAAAGCCGCTGCAGATAAAGAAGGTCAAGCAGACGATCGCCGAATGGGTGAAAAATAACCGAACTGCAAAAAAGGACGCGTAAAGCGTCCTCAGTCTGTCGAAAAGTCATATAGTCAGCATTTTTCAGCATTTCGCGCGGCAGCGCGCATGAAATAGCATTTGCTCTGCAAATGCTCAAAAAGGGGGAGCATGTATCACCCTTTTTGAACTTCTGGAGGGAGAAAGTTTCTGTATAGGAACTTTCGGACGACTTTGGAACGGCCCACGGTCCGTTCCTGCTTGTCGGCGAAACTGTAGTTTCGCGACAGCCTCAAAGGACGCGTAAAGCGTCCTTTTTCATTCTACAGATAACGCATCCTCGCTGATTACCGCCCGAATCCCCCATGACGGCACCTTATCCGGATAGGCTTCGCCTTCGAGCATGACAAACGCCGCATCGTACTTCGGACGTTTTTTCGGGTAGATGCCGAGTCCGTCCGTGAAGTACAGCAGGCCGCGCAGATGGCGGAACGCGCCTTCGGCATTTAAGCGGTCAACGTGCTCGAAAACCGGACGAAAATCGGTCGCAGACTGACCGATCAGTTCAAAGTGCTCCATATATTCCGCAAGTTCCCGCGCATTTGTCACCTTTTTGTCCGAACGCAGCTGATCGTCGCACTGCAGAATACGCAGGTTGAAATGCCGGAAAAAGCTGGTGTTCTCCTGCAAAAGCTCATAGGTGCGGCTGAGGAACGCGCGCACGAGTTCACCGGAGGTGGACATCGAGGTATCAATGGCAATGACGAAATCCTCGATTTTCCGCACCTCCCGCGTTTCTAACGGCTCGATAAGCGGCATATTGCCGAAATGACGCAACCCGTAGGCGTAGTATCCGTAGTCGAACGAATCCGCATCCACCGAGACTTCCTCCCGCAGAGCGGCAAACCGGCGCAGGAACGCGCGGAAATCAGTTGTTTTACGGGTGGAAACGGCAAGCTGCTCCCGCACAGCCTGACCACCTTCCGCCTTGTTCGCGAAAACCGTCTCCATTGCGGTCTGTGTGCGCTCGGCCTGCTGCTGCCAGCGGCGCTCCTGCTGATCGTCGTCCTCCTTGTACCACAGCGTGTGCTCGTCTGTCGCAAACACGCGCGTGAGCGTGGCACAGTCATACGAATTCAGCCGCATGCGGCGAAAGTGGCGATAGACCGCCTCAGCCGTCAGGACCGGCAGCTCGTCCCGCAGTTCACGGTAGATATTCTGCCGCCGAACCGACATCTTTTCCGCCTGCAGGCAGCGGTAATCCAGCGAATCCAGCATGCTTTCGACCGCAATATCGCACGACAGATCCCACAGATCGGCATCTCGTCCACGTGTCTTTCCGGGATGGCGCAGCAGACAGTGGAACAGCGTGTGCAGATAGGCGCGGTTGACGTTCGCGCGGGAGCGCTCGTACTGCTGCGCCAGCCAGGCACCGCTGAAAAACAGCACGCGCGTGTCGGTAGCGAGCGTGGGTGTATCGTAACCGTCTGCCGCAGGCAGCGCCGCCAGCGCGGAATCGAGGAACGGCAGGTTCATGTACAGTTCGGTGCGGGCGGAAAACAGGATTTCGCGTCCGATAGAAGTCCAGCGGGAGGACTGCGACATAGAAAACATCACCTCACAGGTTCATCTTGCATCGTAGGACGGGTGCCCTACGGATTTATTGATAACTTCTATATATTTATATCATAATTCAAACGATTTGGCGCGTCCCTTGGACTGCGTTTTGCCGGCGGCTGACAGCAGAACGGACAGCGCTGCCGTCTGCTCTGCTTCGCGGGCAGACGTGCACGCGGCATCCACATCGGCGGCAGAGAGCACACCGAGCGACAGCAGGAAGGTCAAGGCAGCGGTCTCGCCTGCCTTGGCGCAGGACTGCGCCAGATTGCCGCCGTGGGTGCGTAAAACCGCGAGATAGTCCGCTTTTGCGGCATCCGAGAGCACAAACGGTACGGCAAGCCGCCGCACGGCTACGCGTGCCGCGACCGAAAAATCGTGCCGCTCGAGCAGTTCGCTCAGGGCAGCATCATACTGCCGAAAATTCAGCACACCGCCGTCAAAGCACTGGCGGTAGCTGTATCCTGCACCGTGAATGCGCCGCTGAAAAATATGCGCCGGACTGAGGTCCTCCAGTTCCTCGACGTACTCGGGGAACAGCAGGCGCGCGTGCTCATCAAACCGCACATCGAGTTCTCCGGCGTACTCGCCGAGCAGCCTGGGCAGGCAGGTCGGCGCGAAAGGCTCGGCGTGCAGGATAACCTCGCGCAGGCTCATGCAGTTCATCAGCGCACCGCCGCCGAATTCGCTGACGGAATCAGTCAGTTCGATACGTTCAAGGTTTCGGCAGTTATAAAATGCATAACTGCCAACACTTTTTGCATCCTTCGGGAGCGTAACCGTGCGGATAGCCGCCGCATTGTGCTTCGGCTCCGTGCCGCCGCAGGTGATACGGACAGCGAACGTGTCCTTGCCTGTTAAGTCGGGTGCCCGCTCGCTGAGTGCATACGCGCCGACCTCGGTAACAGGCACATCGTCTATCTCATCCGGCAGACGCACAATATCGTCCTGCGTTTCGCACCGCAAAAGCGCAATGCCGCCGCTCGCACTCCGCGAACAGGTCAGCCGCAGTTCGTTTTCCCCCTCGATCACCCGCATTTGCACTCATGTCCTTTCTGCTTTTTCATTCTGCTACCCATTATAGCACAGTGTGCAGAAAAAGACGATACCGCGGTCTTCATTCTCATAATAAGAATTTATAACAGAAATAATATATTGTTTTTCGCAAATCACACTTGACAATCCACTGTTTTGCGAATATACTGTGACCATACCAAGTAAACCAACACAAACCAATGACGAAGACGAGTAGCAGGGAGACCGAACCTCCAAGAGAGCCGCAGGCGGTGTGATTGCGGCAGGCAAGGACCGTGTGAATGGACTTTAGCAGGGCAAGGCGAACGGCTTCGGCCAAGTAACTGCGACGGGGACTCCGCCCGTTATCAGGGGAGCGCGCATTGTTTGATGTGTGAGCAGAGTGGACGCAGTTTGCGTCAATCTGGGTGGTACCGCAAGAGCGTATTCGCTCCTGTCCCAAGAGAAATCTGGGACAGGAGCTTTTTTATTTTTGTAAGATAAATTGAGAATTGAAAATGGAGAATTGAGAATTGTGGTATCGCGCAAAGCGCGATGATTTAATAAACGCGCTCTGCGCGTCACATTCATTTTCCATTATCCATTATCAATTCTCCATTACTGCAAAGGAGTAATCACCATGGCTAAGATCCCCCACAGACTTTATTTGACCGAAGACCAGATGCCCAAGCAGTGGTACAACCTGCGGGCGGACATGAAGGAAAAGCCCGATCCGCTCATCCATCCGGGCACGCACCAGCCGCTGCCGGAAGAAGCGCTGTATCCCATCTTCTGTAAAAAGCTGGCGCACCAGGAGCTGGACAACGACACCCGCTACATTGATATTCCCGAGCCGGTGCTCGATATGTATAAGCTGTACCGTCCGTCTCCGCTGTGCCGCGCGTACAATCTGGAGAAGGCGCTGGACACCCCGGCTAAGATCTACTACAAGTTTGAGGGCAACAACACCTCGGGCAGCCACAAGCTGAATTCCGCGATCGCACAGGCGTACTACGCCAAGGAACAGGGCCTCAAGGGCCTTACCACCGAGACCGGTGCCGGTCAGTGGGGTACTGCACTCTCTGAGGCATGCGCGTACTTCGGACTGGATTTGAAGGTATTCATGGTTAAGGTCTCCTACGAGCAGAAGCCGTTCCGCAAGGCCATCATGCAAACCTTTGACGCGAATGTAACGCCGTCTCCGTCCAATACGACCGAGGCAGGCCGCGCTATTCTGGCACACGATCCGACCACCGGCGGTTCGCTCGGCTGTGCGATTGCTGAGGCCGTAGAAGTGGCTACTACGCACGAGGGCTACCGCTATGTACTCGGCTCCGTGCTCAATCAGGTGCTGCTGCACCAGTCCATCATCGGTCTGGAGAGCAAGCAGGCGATGGAGATGCTCGATGAGTATCCGGATATCGTGATCGGCTGTGCCGGCGGCGGCTCCAACCTCGGCGGCCTGATCTCTCCGTTCATGCAGGATAAGCTGCTCGGCAAGGCCGACCCGCGCATCATTGCGGTTGAGCCTGCGTCCTGTCCGTCGCTTACCCGCGGCAAGTATGTTTACGATTTCTGCGATACCGGCCATGTTACGCCGCTGGCCCGCATGTACACGCTCGGCAACGGCTTCATGCCCGCGCCCAACCACGCAGGCGGCCTGCGCTACCACGGCATGAGTCCGATCCTCTCCAAACTGTACCACGACGGTTATATGGAGGCGGTTTCCGTCAAGCAGACCGACGTATTCGACGCGGCAGTTCAGTTCGCCAAGGTGGAGACCATTCTTCCGGCGCCGGAGTCCAGCCACGCCATCCGCGCCGCAATCGACGAAGCGCTCAAGTGCAAGGAGACCGGCGAAGCTAAGACCATCCTGTTCGGTCTGACCGGTACCGGCTACTTTGATATGGCAGCATACGAGGCGTATCACAATGGCACCATGCGCAACCACATTCCCACCGATAAAGAGCTGCAGATCGGCTTCGATACCATTCCGCCGCAGGAATAAAACGCAATATAAGGTATATGGCAGACCTCCAATTTCTCTGCTGTATATAGCCGCCTGTTCCCCCACAGGCGGCTTTGTTTTGCCGAAAACAGGTTTCCGAAAAAACTTTCAAAAAATCTGAAAATAATTGTTGACATTAGGTCCAACCCGTGATATTATAATAAGGCAGTCAGCGAGAGCGACAAAGCGAAACGCCGACAGCGAAAGAAAACAGATCTTGTATGCGCCAGTAGCTCAGCTGGATAGAGTGTTTGGCTACGAACCAAAAGGTCGGGGGTTCGAATCCCTTCTGGCGTACCAGATCAACCGGTTATTTCGTTTGAAATGACCGGTTTTTCTTATTTTCTGATACTGTTAAAAATTTTTATTCCGATTTGTGGGGTCATTATGGGGCTGGACTATTTTTGCGGGAAAGTTCTACATCAATTACCCAAACTAAGCTGTTGTTATTGTAGTCATATTGTGATACAATATTCTTAGATAGGAGGGATCCTTATGATGCAAACTCATGTTCGTCCATCGCGCGACCTGCGCAACCACTATGCGGAACTTTCGGGCATGCTTAAAGACCACGATCACGTCATCATCACCAATCATGGCCGCGGTGAATCTGTACTCATCAATATTGATGACTACGCAGAATACGAAAAATTCCTGCACCATCGGTATATTTCTGAAAAACTTGCAGAAGCAAAAAAGCAGGCAGCTGATCCCAATACGCAGTGGGCCGACCATGACAGTGTATGGGAGACGCTTTATGAACAGTACGACTTATAAAATCAAGTATCTTCCTCTCGCTGTTCAGGATTTGAAAGGAATTGCACAGTATCTTTCCGGTTTCTATCCAAATACCGCCAGCCGTGTACTCCATGAGCTGCAGAAGAAAATCACACAGTTAAACAATATGCCGGAGCGGTACGAAGTCTATCCATTTGACACCTTCTATCGCAAAATGGTAGTAGATCAATATCTGGTTTTCTACCATATTAACGATAGAACGCATGCCGTTGAGATACACCGTATCCTCCGCGGTTCATGGAATTTACCGCAGTATCTGGGCTAAATTGCCCCTTACCGTTTCAAACAATACCCGAACATAAAAAAGAGATGGCCGAAGCATTTTTCTTCTGTCATCTCTTTTTGTTTATGTAGTTTCTCGTGTACGAAGCATAATGTCCGCGACACATGCGCTTTTCTTCGAGCGCTCGTCCTCGATTACATGTGCGTAGTAATCGTCCGTCGTACTGACCTTGGTATGGCCGAGCTGATGTGATACCGTCACCATATCCAGTCCGTCTGCAATCAGCATGCTGGCTACCGTGTGCCGGAATGCATGCGGATTGATATGCGGCAGACCTCGGCGCTTACTGAACAGATTCAGCCAGTTGGTAATGCTGTCCGGGTGCATCGGCCGTCCGTCGTCACGGGTGAACACAAAATCATCACCGTACCAGCGATCGCCATTGGCAATACGCAGTTCTTCTTGACTGGATTTATACTCGCGCAGCAACTCCATCGTTTCCTCCGGCAGACGGATATAGCGAATGTTTTCCGTTTTGGTCGTACCCTCGTATATGCCGCGGTCTTTGGCGTACAGCAGATTGTTGTCGATTTTGATACGCTGATGTACCCAATCCACCTTACTCCAATGTAGACCCATAATCTCTCCGCGGCGGCAGCCGGTAACGATCAACAGGTGTGTAATGACACGCCACTTCATCGGCTCGTCCTCCAGCGCCCGCAGGATTTCACCCAGTACATCTGGCTGAAAGTAATTTGCAGTGGTATGTACTCGCCTCGGCGGCGTAGCCTTGTCCGCCGCGTTATACGGCACAATCATTTCCCGCTCGGCCTGCGCGAGCACTACACGGACAAACTGGTGATATTCCCGAATGGTCTTCGGCGAGAGCTTGACCGTTCTCTCATCTGCGACGAACAATTCTTCAACCGACTTTCCGAGTGTTTTCGCCATCTTTTCCGCCTGCTGACGGAAGATTTTGTTGCCGCGACACGCAGAGGTCACCGTGGTATGCGATACGCCCGCTTCCCTTGACAGCCGTGCACGACTAATCTTGTGCTCCTTGAGAAAAGCACCCAAGTCCATGGCGATATGCACCTTGCTCTCGGTGCAGCGCAGTCCTTTCTCCTGCAGGCTGCGATACAGCTCGTTCAGATGAAACGGCCGAATATCAACCAACTTCATATTCCCGATTTTCTCACGTACGCCGCGCAGCAGGTATTGATATGACAGAATCGTGTTGTGCTTGACGCCTGCACGTTCTTTGACGCCAATCACATATTCGGCGTACTCGCCGAAGGTCTTGCGGTTGTCGATCTCATAGCCCTGGCGGATTTTCTGCTCGAACTCGAGTGCGATCTTCTGCACCTCCTTCTCCGCCCTTTTCTCGGACCAGCCCTCCGGCACCCGCCACGTCTTGCGGTGGCGGATCTTCTTGTAGTTGCCATCGTAGCCGTCAGAAACCGTGATACGGTAACTTACGCTCCGGCGGCCAACACGCTTCTCGATTGTTGCCATGCTTCTTTCCTCCCATATTAAGATGAAGCCGGCGCACAGCAAGTATGCGCCGGCATTTTTGCATTAGTGATGCGGGGTCTTATCCGGCCACTCGCCAGTCAGCACCTTCATCACATTATTGTAGCTGATGAGTGCACGACGCTGCTGCTCACCAATGCGGAGCGCCGGGATCGTACCGTTGCGCACCCAGCCGCGCAGGGTGCACAGCGAAATGGGATACCCCTCCTCGCGCAGACGAGCGTGGATGCTTGGAATAGTGCCGATGTCACACATAATCATTTCTCCTTTCAAATTTTTGCTTGTTTCTCAAGATTTTCCTTATTTATCGGAACGAATCTTCCTAATTGAGGGAATTTTGCTTTTGCCGTATGGCCGTCCTTGCCGACCTCAACCAGACCATTTTCACGCAGCAGCTTGCCGGTGGCAGAATCTGTCCAGACCTTGCCGCTAACCGAAGTCAGCAGCTCCTGCAGACTGGACAAGCGGATATACACCGCCGTGTGCTTGTGCCCCTCGAAGCCGGCATATTTGTCCGGATTTTTGGTGAATTTATCCTTATTTTTGGCCAACAATATCGTCTCGCTTTTCATCGCATCAACCATAATTTTGGCAACATTCGATACATTTTCGCGTTCAAATTTCGCCGTCAGGCGCATATTGGCCGACAACGAGCGCCCGAGCGCACTTTTCAGCCGCACCCCCCACTCTGCCATCTCAATGTCATCAATCGCACCGATTGCCCTTGCGTATTCCAATAGGAGTTGGAACGCGCAAGAAATTTCGCCTAGGTGCTGTTGTTGGCGAGGGCCACCTTCCTCAACTGCATCCGCATGAAAGTCTGACAATGCACTGCTTATCTCGGCACTAACGAGGTCGTAATGCGCGGCAATATGCTTCAAAAAGCGCGTTGCCACCGCACAGCTGACCGCTCGGTCATCTGCCTCCTTGCCACGCATCTGATGATCGACCTCGACGATGACACAGCGTGTCAAATCGCTCGGCTTCGACATCGGAAATTCACCGGTGATTATGAGTCCCGACGTGCAGCGAACCTTTCTCTGACCGCCTCCCGGACGCGAAATCGCCTCATAGATACGATCTGCCGCAAAACGTAAGGTGTAGGCTGCGATATTGGTAGAGACCCGCCGTGTTTCCGCACTTGAGGACGTACATACGTCGTCAAGCAGTGCGGACATATCACGGTATTCCGCAGCGAAGTCACGTACTGCAGACTTGCTGCTGAGCGCTCGTGTTGCCGGAGCCGGTGTGTTCTGCGTCACGTCAGTAAACGGCAGCCCGAAATCGTTCGCAGCCGTGGTTTTGCCGGAGCCTTGCACGCCAACGAGGTACAAAATGTACCTTAGCGGAAATCCCAGCCGCTCGAACATCGACGCCAGAAGCGATCGAACCATGTGCGCTACCAGCAGGATCAGGATGTCCGGTTCGCGGCTCAGCTTTCGGAGATAGGATCGGAGCAGCCACTTGTCTTCCATTTCAATGCACTGATCCGTCAATTCCAGTTGCGGCAGCGTGTCAGACAGCTTGACCTCCATCCCACCGGTATCTCCTATCACCTGCGTGCCTGTATTGTACACATGACGCCCATTAGGTAATTTCGCCCAGCCGGTACGGTTGAGGAGCACGCCGCAGCGTCCCTGCCGGATCTCTTGCGAAATGGCCTCCTTCAGAACAGCCTGCACACGGGTATCCGTTGCCTTGCCGTCCTCATCAAGTGCGACGAATCGCGGATCGATTTTGCCGATGCGGAACCGATCGATGTTGTCCACCGAGTACGGCGGCAGCGTATACTGCCGGCCGTCCTGCGTCAGAGTCAGCGTGAAGTTGGAGTCGCCACCGTCCATCTCCCGATAGACGCGCACCGCATCGATTCTTGCGTTCAAAATCGCACCGTTCGGATCTACGGTCTTTTCAGTCATTTTTACCATTCATTTCCTTTAGTCGGATAAAACCGTCCTCGTCACGCAAAGCGTTGGTCACGTCCTCGTCCTTACTCTCCAAGCGCTTATGCAACAGTGCGTTCTCCGCTGCTACGGTATCCCGCTCGCGCTCGGCGTTATGCTGTGCGCGGCACGCACGCTTAGCGTCGCGCTTTGCTCTCTTTCCGTTCGCCTTGGCCGCCTTAAGCTTTCGCTTGAATTTCCTCTTGAGTTTGCGCTCATGCGGTTTCTTCTTGCCAGGAAGTTCCGCCTTACGCTCCTCCTCAACAGGTGCCGAATAAATCGAGGCCGGCCGGATATTCTCAATGGTCATTGTGCCTCCTCCTTTCTGTTTTCAGTATAAACTCCGTGATTAAATAGGGCAATAATTAGGTTATCTCTATTTATCGTAACTAATTTAAATTGCTTTTTATAGTCAATTCATTTATACTGTACTTAAGGAGGAATGCCGAATGACCGAATCTGAACGAAATTGGTATCGCAGCCACAACCCGAACCTAAATAAAGATAACCGCGAACATCTTGACGAGCAAAACCGCGTTATCAACCTACTGAACCCCCAGTTTGACTGCACCGATTTACCACAGCCTAAGGCTGACGAGCTTTATAACGCGCACGAGAATTTCCATCATCTGGCAAATGGCTACGATGAACCGCTCTACAGCAAACTCCGTTTCGCCGACTGGTTGTGCCAGCAAGGTCAGTGCTCCGAAGAACTGCTGCTCCGCTTTCTGACTGACCGCTCATTCTATTTTGCTGATCAACGCGATCTTGGCAATTATCCCGGAGATAGTCATGGTATCAAGCCTGACGTTGGCTTGGATACTTTGCTGCTGGATGATAACGTCTGGAGCGATGTGCAACATGCGGCTAACATAACGGATGCTGAGCTACTCCAGCGCGGACTCGAGGATATCAAAGCTACCCATGGAGATTTGGAGCTGGGTAAAAAGATTTATGATGGATTATTTGATCTTTCGCAAAAGATTTCGCTTTCAACCGAGGAAATCGAGAAGTTTCTCCACAACAGCCATTACTCGCGCGACTTCCCAGAGCCTGGATATTATTTCATCGCTGCATTTGAAAATGCTCACCGCGCTCAACTTATCTGCGAACATGAATGGATTCCGACCACCGTGCACCAGTATTTTTTGGAGGAAAACGAACGGCGTTACTCCGAACTGAATAAACAGATACGCCGTCAACAGGATTCATTCCTGTGCAGTAAGCATCTGATTGATGAGCTCAATAAAATCTCATCAGACTGTCCGCAATTTCCGCAGGAGTGCTCCGATTCAGAATTCCTCTCCAAGCTAAAAACCACAATCGCTCTATTCGAGCAGTATGTCCGATCTACCTTATATGCTGTACGCAACCGTACTTACGAGGGCATACTATATACAGTTAAGCGACCTCTTGAGCAACGCCCTTATTACGCAGCAATCTACCGACTGCTGAATGCCTGCTATCAAGACAAGCGTTGGCATCGTTTAACCCCATTGTTCCTGTATCACGCTTTTTCCGGCTCAACCAAAGTAATTCTACGCTGTGCAACCGAAAAACATCGGCGCAAGCTCATAAAACGCATTTCACAGCAGAACGAGCCCGCTCGCGTTAAACGTATGACCACCATGACCGGCAGACGCGCCGCCATCAATCTTGTCCTGTATGCCAAACTAAAAAATACATTCAACAGCTCGACTTCGGTATGCCTGCTGAACCGCTCTCCAAAAACGTGTGCCAGACTCCCGTATGCTGCGGACGAAAACATATATCGGCGCATTAAATTCCCTGTAGGCAAAAGCAACCCACAATGTCCGACAGATTGTCCTTTTCGTCGTGACGCAAAAGAATATTTGGATTGGGGATTTGCGCTAACGACAAAATACGGCTTGCTGCAGCATCACCTCAATGGTATCGATGATTCGGTTCAAATTCCTGAATCTGAACTACTGTGCAAGCGAGATCTACTTGAAGACGATGAGGACAATGAGGCGCAATCTGCTGATTCCACAAACGAGCCAAAAGTGTCCATCTGGCGGTATGCAACCGATTACCGCAAGCCGGTCGGCACCTTGGAAGGTTTGCTGCGCAACCACATTATGAACTGTTTTCCAAACCGTCCGTATAACTTGACGCCGACAACACCTAACACATACCGCAGCAAAGACTCCAATCCCTTTGATGCGCCCTATGCCGAGCTAGCTGGGCTGCTCCTGCAGGAGCAGCACCTGCCTGCCATGCTGCGTATCATTCGGCAAATCAAAAAGCTGCTCAGCATGCACTCGGAGTACGTCGATGGGTATCGTCGTTTCCTTGAATACCCTGCACCCACCTCCATGGTCATCGACTATTTGCAAGGAATTATCCAGCGGCACAACATTATGTGGCAGGTTGTCCGCTTCCCAGAATTTGAAAAATCAAGAGCGTCGTATAACATTCGCGATAGTATCCAAAATATCCTCGAATACGAAATTCGAGCACGCATCTACGACGGTATGTACAACGAGCTTGAGCAGCTTGCGTATCGCTCTCTGTCTAAAATACCGTTTCTCTACAACAAAACAACTGAAACAAGCGTCAAACCTTTAGCGCGCAAATTGCATTAAAAATCGGGGTACTCCCCGATTTCCCCAGTTTTTTCGCTGTCAGTTGTTTTGATATTTGTTAGAGCACCGGCGGTAAAAGGTATTCGATTTAAGTCCCGTCTGCCGCATAGCCTCGGTGGCGGTAATCTCTCCTGCACGCCAGCGAGCAACCACCCGCTCGAAGTTGTCCGGCAGAGGCATCGGCTTACGGCCGGTGTACTTGCCCTGCTCTTTGGCGATGGCGATGCCCTCGCGCTGGCGCTGTAAGATGTACTCGCGTTCCAACTCTGCGACTGCCGCGAACACGGTGAGCATAAACTTGCCGGTGGGCGTGGTCGTGTCGATGGCCTCTTTGCGGCTGACGAACTCTACATGTTTTTCGGTCAGTCGTTCCACGAGATCAAGCAGATCGCGCGTGTTTCGTGCGAACCGGCTGATGGATTCTACGATAACCGTGTCACCGCGCCGGACGTATTCCATCATGCGGGTAAGCTCTGGGCGGTCGGCGTTTTTGCCGCTTGCCTTTTCGATGAAAACCTCGTCAACACCAAGTTCACGCAGCAGGACTTCCTGACGCGCAGTGTTCTGTTCCTCGGTGCTGACGCGGATGTAACCTATTTTCAAAATGTGCCACTCCTTTCGCTTGTAAAAGCACATTGTTCTTGTTATACTACAATTAGAGAAAGGTATCGGACAGGAGGTGTCCTCTATGAAAACCTATACACTTGATGAAATTCGAGAAATCGTATCTAAACTGGCAGCACAATACGGTGCAAAGCGTGTTTATCTGTTCGGCTCGTTCGCTCGCGGCGATATGACGGATTCTAGCGACATCGATCTGCGTATTGACAAGGGCAGTATCAAAGACTTTCAGCTTGCTGGACTTCTCCTCGATTTAGAGGACTCTCTCGGACGACCAGTTGATTTGGTTCCGACTACCAGCCTGGATCAGCGCTTTTTAGATTCCATTCACGATGATGAGGTGTTACTATATGAAGCCTCTTGACCGCAATATCACATCTACATAAATCAAGTATTGCAATAGGGTCGCCAGACATTATGACATATTTCAAAATCCCGAAAACAACCCTATTGATATAGTTTTTCGTTGTTTCAGATAGGTATAGCCTATTGAAAGACTCAAAAAATACCGACTCTTGATGAGTCGGTATTTTTGTGTTCAATCATCGTCAATGATGTCGGCCAGCAGACCGATAATAGTCAGCGCACCGAGAATGACTTTTCCTGCGTTCACTTTTTCACCTCCATCAACTATCCGAAAAGTTTTCAACCGCCTCGATGATGAGATCAACTACAGCGCCGACGGCCTGGAAGATTGGACCTAATGGAATCATAAACAGCATCTCCTTTCCTTAATACGCGTAGAGCAGTTCTCCGGTCATCTCATGGAGCAATGTCGGATCATACAGCATTTCTTCGATTTCTTCCTCGGAACAGCCGTAGTCGAGCAATGCCTGAATTTCATCCGCCGTTATGCCGAATGCCTTTGCTACACTGAACAGATCATCGTGGCTCGCAGGCGTGTCCTCGTAGTAACTGCGGTAATATGGAGAATAACGCCGCCACCAATGCTCATAGCTTGTCCTTGGTGCGAATGCCCCGGTAGTGATACGGCCGTTATGGTTGATTTTCATGATTTCGCCCTCCTGCGGTTCGAGAATATCGGTGGGCGCTTTCAGCCGCAGCTTTTTGATTGCTTTGCAAAGAATTTCCTGTGTCGAGGCGTAAATCAGAAATCCATCATAGAACATGATGCACAACGGGTTGTCTCCGACAACAAACCAGATGGAGTTGTCCTTATCCAATACGGTAAAGACGAAAGAACCCTCGACCGCTTCAGCCATAGATTTCAGGCTGTCGAAGTCGAGGGTCTTGTTTTTCTCTAAAAGCTGAACGGCGACGTAGCTGTCCGTTTCCACGCTTGTCATCGGAAGGTTTTCTTCCATGCGAAGCTCCTTGTCATTCCAGAGAACGCCATTATGCGCAAGCGCAAAGCTGTTTCCATCAACGTGACCAAGGAACGGGTGATTGTTCTGGTTAAACTGTGCATTACCCTGAGTCGTCATACGGGTATGACCCATGATGACGTTCACTCCGTGGGGAATATGAATCTTCATCTTTCGAGCGGGAAGGGGACGCTTATAGATGCGCAGACGGTCATTGAAATTGTAGGCGATGCCCGTTGCGTCCGTGCCGCGCACTTGACACTCTCTTGCGAGGGTATTCAGAATTTTGTTCTTTGTGTGAGTGCTGAGGCACCCCTTAAAGTCGATTAGACCGAATAAACTGCACATACTTTAAGCCTCCTCCGTGTTGACATTAACAGGTTCATTAACGTAAAGACGGCGCTCCTTCAAATACTGAATCAGCTCCGGCTCCTTGATTTCGTCAAGGAAGTCAAACCAGCTAAGCTCCTGTACAGCGGTATCGGACATAGAAATGACCACCTCGACAAGATGATTGACCATCTGCAGAGTGGCTTTGAGGGTATTCAGCTTCAAAGTGCCGCGGAACATCCGAATTTCAACGGTATCCGAGTTCGTAAGGTTGACTGCTGTGTAGCGCCCAGCGCAGGAATTTTTCGCGTGGCTCATCTGTTCGGACGGCGTAAGGCGGATGCCATACCGCGCCGCCCAGCGGTTCATCTGGCTCTGTGTGCGGCGGCTAAACCGCAGCAATTCCGCCCAGAATTTCTCGACGAAATACAGCAGACGCGCAATCGCAGCCTCCTGCTGTTCATAGGTACAGCCGAATGCCAGACGCGAAATGTGAACATGAAGGCCGCAAGTTCCTGCCGCATGGCTGAGATAATCCATGCTACGGGCCTTGCGGAGAACTTCCGCCCACGGCATTTCGTTCAAATGGTATTCCAGTGTCATAGGATGCGTTACGAGCTCCAAGCCTTCATCCAGACTGCCGTCCGTCTTGATATACAGGTTCTCGGCGTTGGCGTTCGCGATGTCGAGCAGCTTCTGCGCGTTGCTGTTAACCGTACCGCCGTCGTCGATTTCAAGCTCAACGCCGAAATGCCGCAGGCCCTTGCCAT
>ERZ857750.725-NODE-725-length-40691-cov-21.446427_pt1 | contig 40691 bp, 59 predicted proteins | sample MGYA00519915_ERZ857750 | MGnify/ENA primary metagenome ERZ857750 (study PRJEB31778, sample SAMEA3449358) | human gut metagenome | biome: human gut; feature: human-associated habitat; material: faeces | place: United Kingdom | collected 2010/2012 ...
GCGGTAGAACGAAAACAGCTCTCCGGCTTGTCCGTAGAAGTAGTCAAGGGTCATGCGGTTGGTTCATGGATAAAAAACAGCAAAAATACATCGGCATCGTTGAGAAAACCTCCTTGTCAATACTTTTGGGAAAAATAAAAAGCGCAACTTTGATGTGTAAAATCAAAATTGCGCTAAGTAAGCTGTCAGAAAAAACTTTTCTCGTAAATGACCTTCTCTCTGAGCAAAACCCATTGACACACTTAAAAATTGGGTGGTAAAATTGCCTTGTAGGCGGAGCATGATTCCTGGAAGTAGGATGCAGCTGTGGACTTTTTTGGCGGATAGAACGTATCAACGCGATATTAAGCCCGTCCCCACACTTTCGTGTGGGGGTGTGTTTCGATACCGTTCGGGAGAGCGCTTGCATGGCATGCAAGAGGTCAGCGGTTCGATCCCGCTATTCTCCACCAAAAAAGCACTGTACTTCGTAGGAAGTATGGTGCTTTTCTTTTTTGTTCCGGCAAAAAGATCAGGGGGTGCACCGCTCGCCATGCAGGCGGGCCAGTGACACCCCCGATCTCAAACGAAACCGTTATTTGATTTAACACCTGCAGTGTTTTCCACGCCGTGCCGCCAGCTCCATGCCAAGGCCCGCCAGCGTATCTCTACACTGACGGTCTTTTTATGGGCGCGGGTGGATTACGCAAGCCGCGCATCTAAAAAAGCCCCGCAGGGGCTTTTTTCCCCGCCGGACTGTTCGGCGGGTCGATGCTGTTCGAATCCACCCGCCTAGCCTCCGGGAAGGTTATTACAAAACAGAAACTCCAGTACCCGGTTCGGATACTGGAGTTCTTGGTGGGCGCGGGTGGATTCGAACCACCGAAGCTGAAAAGCAGCAGATTTACAGTCTGTCCCCATTGGCCACTCGGGAACACGCCCATATCCTATTTGCAGTTATCGCTGACTGCCTGTATATTTTATCATCTGAAGTGGCATTTGTCAACTACTTTTTCCACGGATTTTCTCTTTTTCTGTCGTTCTCTATTTTCCTGCGTTTTACCGCAATAAAAGCACTTTCTATAATAGCAAAAGACCCCAAAACGTTTTCCGTTTTGAGGTCTTTTTGGAGCTGGTGACAGGAGTTGAACCTGCAACCCACTGATTACAAATCAATAATATTTTTCGTATTTATGCTATTTTTTCAGAAAATGTTAGTTTGTTGTTTGCTTATGGCGTATTATAAAAGCGATAAATCGTCCGCCTTATCTTACAACAAATGTTGCAAAAATTCAACGCATATATGCGGAGCGTTCTTTTGTAACGGCTTCGCACAGGCCAGAAACAAGGTCTTCCGCCATACTCCACATGTGATGCAGCTCTACGCCAGCCGCAGAATCCTCGCTGTCAACGCCGGTAAGGATTTTCTGTGCAATGCGGCGGTTTGCGTCAGCGTGCTCCATTTCTTCCCCAGAGAGCTTATACCACTCAGAAGAAGCGTAGGGGCAGACAGTTTTATAGTCCATTGCCATGCTTGCGTAGCTCATCGCATCGCTGTATTCTTCGGCCATTTGCTTTGCAGCATGAACAAGTGTGTCCTTATATCCTGCAAACTTTGCTTCGTCCATCATAGCTAGATCCTCCCCCTTACAGTTTTTCCACGGCCACAGCCATATTGTTCACCACTGCAGCAGTACCGGTCAGCAGGAAGCTCAGGATAGAGCTTTCGCAGCCGCACGCATTGCGCACCAGGAAAGTCAGTGCCAGATTGGTCGGTGCAGCCGCAGTGGCCACAGCCTGAGAAGCAGTAGCGCCGATGACAGCCACGCCGTCCTTCTGGCCGGTCAGGGTCACAGTGCCCGCAGCCGTGGGAGCCAGTGTAGCAGACACGGTCACATGGTAGTAGCCCTGCCCCAGCAGGGTGATGGTGTTGCCGTCCTGCCGAATGTTACAGCCAAACCGCCGGGAAGTGGTGCCGACAGGAATAACATCGTTTACCGCCACGGTCTGAGCCGAGGTGTTGGCGGTATAAATCGCAGACTTAGACATAAAAAATCTCCTTCCTTATATAAAAGGCGGAGCAGCCTTTGCCGCCCCGCCGATCCTCGCCAAAAGGGCGTATGTGTTAGATGCTGCCGCAGACGTTATTGCAGCCGCAGAAGGGGCTCGGGCCCGCATTGTAGGAGTAGCCGTTGGGGTACTTCACAACGCCGTACATCTGGGAGGCCAGCTCCAGCTGACTGATCCGCTGATTCTGGGCCGCGATGGTCTGCTCATACTGCTGTTTCTGCAGCTCGGCAAACTTCGCGTCGATGTTGGAGTTGATCGCGCAGGTCTGCTTGTCCATCTGGGCTGCCAGGTTGGCCGTTGCCAGCCGGTTGTCGCAGCAGCACTGAGCAAGCTGTGCCTGGATGCCGTTGCCGGTCTGCAGGATGGTGGTGTTGGTGCCTGCCTGAGCCAGAGCAACTTCTTTACCCAGCTGGCCGATGCCTCCCTGCATCTCATAGCCGAGATTACAGATACCGTTGCCGATGTTGGTCAGCCTGTCATTCAGTTGGCCGAACTGCTGGCCGAAAAGAATTTCCTGCTGGCTTGCAGCAGTGGCATACTGACCGTACTCGCCGGTTCGGTTGCCCCAGAGGCCGTTGCCGCCCATAAAGACGAACAGGAAGAGGATGATGATCCACCACGCGCCGCCCTGGCCCCAGCCGTCGTTATCGTTGCCACGGGTCACGGCAGCGATATCGCTCAAAGACATGTTATCCATAGTTGATTTCCTTTCTTGCGAATAGTGAAATTATTTCAAATCGTGGCCACGATTTTTCGATTACTTGATGAAAGGCATGATCTGCTTTGCCATCGCTTCCAGTTGGTGGTACTGCTCATCTGACATCTTACCGGACCTGCGCAGCTCTTCCACCTGCTTTTGGGGATCTCCCTGGAAAGCGGAGCGGAACTGCTGAAACTGCCGGAGAAGCTGCATCACATTGCCAATCGGGCCGGGCATCGCCGGGCTTCCTGAGCCGCCCAGGAACTGCATCAAAGGATTTGCCATACCTTAACCCTCCTTTGCCCGTGCGGGCCTTGCAGGAGCCGCCGGGGCCGTCTGATACTGCGCCATCACGCGCTCCACCTCGGCCTTTACGGCAGCCTGTATCTTCTGATCTGCCTGCGCAGAGGTCAGATACTGCGTCTCTGCCGATGTCTGCACGGCCGCCGGGTCGATCTTTGTCAGGCGGTAGTACTCGCCGGACGCATAGCCCATCGTGTCTGCCTTTTTGACAGCCATGACAGGCTCGTTTTGCACCATGATCCAGCGCGTTTCTCCGGGCTGCACCATGACCTTGTCCACATCCGCGATTGTCGGCACCATCGTGAAGGGGCTTTGTCCCCCGCTCTGTGGAGCGGCCTGCTGGGCCATTTGCTGCTGATACTGTCCTTGCCCAAAACCCATCGGTGGCATCCCGCTGTAAGGGTTTGATTGCCAGCCGCCAAAAGGATATGCCATAAAGCTTCCCCGTCCTTTCTTGATCTTGTAGCACCAGTGTACCTTTTTAAACCGCCGAGAGAGTCAACGAACGTACAACGAAGGACAAAAAGAAAAGCGCCCACACGGCACAGGACTGTGTAGGCGCTCAATCATTTGCACTCAATGAGTATAATATTTTCAAAAAGTGCTTGACGTTTACACTCATTGGGCGTATAATAAAGACAGTGAAAGACACAAACACACAATAACATGGAGGTACAAAATTATGAGAAACGCTATTGAAATCGCCGCTGACATCCGCAAGTCCGATGTCTGGGATTACGAGCTGTGCACCGAACTGTGCAAGGCAGCTGACATGGAAGAAGAGTGGGAAGCTGCATCCGCTGGCGATTACGACTGGAACGACTCGAATCGCGGCCCCTCGTTTGAAGAAATCGTTGAAGCCGCCGCCGAAAAACTGGGCGTTGAGATCTACTAAATAAAAAATCCCCCGCCCGATGCTTGCCACACCGAACGGGGGATTTTGTGAAAGACACCTCACACGGAGGTGTGCAACTATCCTATCACACGAAAGAAAGGAAGTCAATCATGTATACCAAAGCAGAGCTTTTTTCAATGGCCGCAGAGCAGCCGAAGGAAATCTTTGTCAACAACATCACTCTGAGCGTACCAGACGATGCTGACAGCTGCCTTGATCTGGATGCTGAGAAGGAAAAGCTGTCTTCCATCTGGGATCTGGCGCACTTGTCTATGCGGGAGCTGGTAGCCTGCACTGGCCTGTCTCAGACCGCTTTTGCAAAGCGGACGGGTATCCCGCTGCGCACGGTGCAGAACTGGTGTGCCAGCACCCGCGACTGCCCGGCATACGTCCGCTTCCTGCTGGCCGAGCACTATAAGCTGATCTGAGGGGGATTCCGGTATGGCAGCACAAGACTTGACGGGTCATACTTTTGGGAGCTGGATTGTGATAGGTGCATCCGAAAAGAGCGGCTATGTAAAGTGCCGCTGCGAATGCGGCACCGTGAAAGATGTCTATATACAGTCTCTTAAAAACGGAAAAAGTACAAGCTGTCAGGCTTGTGCAAATCGCCGCATGGCAGGACAGCGCAGTCAGGAATTTTTGAAAAAAAGAAAGGAGCAGTACATCGGCCAGGTCATCAATGGATGGAAAATTATTGATGTTTATAAAAATCCGTCTGTCAAAGGGAATGACCTCTTTTGTACCGCATTGTGCCCTGTTTGCGGCAGAAAGTCCGATATGCGTCTGTTTCAAGTGAAAAAAATTTCAAAGTGTAAGAAGTGTACCAATAACGTTAAGCTCTTCTCTGACGCGATTCATCGTGAAGCGGATGTGGACGGATCGAGCCTTGTATCTGTAAAGTTGCGTCTTAGCGGGAAAGTCAATCAAAACTCAACCACAGGGCACAGTGGCGTTTTCAAAGACAAAAATCGTTACCGCGCTGTAATTTGCTTTAAAAGACACAAGACGTACCTTGGAACCTATGAAACAATCGAGGAAGCTGTTGCGGCCCGCAAAGCAGCTGAAGAGCTGATATACGCCCCATTTCTAAAAGAACATGAGGGATGGGAAGAAGAACTTGCAAGCCGTCTCAAAGAACTCAAAAAAGAGAAAAAATAGAAAAACCCCCGATGCTCCAAACGGAACACGGGGGGTTTGCTTTACTCAAAAACTTTTGCAATGCTTTTCAGCCGATAGCCTATTGCCGTCCTGCTGTAATGCGTCTGTGCTGCAATGTCCGGCAGCGGAAGCCGCTCAACGTACCGCAAAAGAGCTATCTTTCGGTCTACCCTCCCAAGCGGTGCGTTTTTGATGGAGGCTTCCATTTGCTTTCGGTCAAGTCCTTGCAGCGCAGGGGGCAGCACTACGCGAGCCGCCGCCACAGGCAGCACCGAGCCAGAAAGGTTGCGGCAGCTGTCCAGCGTTGCGCACCATATTGCCAAGCGTGGCAAACCGGTGACATTTTGTCACCATTTTGTTGGCATTTCCGAGATGGTATGTTTTCGTGAGGTCACGAAAACATACTTGGGTATTGTATGTAGTGCTTGCCATAGGATAATTCCTTTCCACGGATCAGATTTCAACCTTTCCGTTTTCATCATACACGTCAAACTGCTCTTTTGAGTAGGAATAAAGATGTTCGCGAATGGCTTTAATGCGACGAAGAGATTTGCATGTATATAATTTCATGCCCCAGTATTTTTTGTTCATACCGGAAAAAGTACCGCGATAAAATCGGTCAGCACCTTTTGCTTTGTAAATAGCGCGTGGTTCACCAATTTCCGTATTTTTGAGATAATACATTGCCGCTCCTTACTGCTTTTGCAATGCCGCCTTCATGCGGTCAAAGAAAAACTGGATAATGGTGCCGATGGTCTCATCGGTGATGGCCCACGAGATGAATTTGCCCCACTTGCTGGCGTTGAGGGCCATGCGGAGCATCTGCGCCACCCACGCTTTGCGTTCTGCGCCGCGCTTGGTGCCCTGAATCTCGTGCTCTGCCTGCTCGATCAGGTCAAGCACAGTGCCCTTGACAGCGGCACCATAGCCCAGACGGATGCAGCCCAGGGCGTAAAACACGAAGCCGCCCAGCATGAGCACGAGGGCCACAGGGGCGGGAAGTGCGGTCAAAAGGTTACGAATCGCTTCCATGATTGGTAACTCCTTTCAAAAGATAGTTGTCGATGTCGGTGCGGCTCTTCTGCATCCCCTCGCGATTGTTGCCGGACAGCTGCGCATCCAGAAGGTTGCGCACCCCGTCGAGGGTCAGACGGCTCACCTCGTCAATTTCTTCAAAGCGGCGCAGATCTCGGGCAAGGGCCTGCGTGTGTTGGAGCTGGCCCTGCTCTAAGGTGCCGATGCGCTTGTCCATCTCATCCAGCCGCTTGTTCTGCACGTTGTCCGGTTCCTGCGCCTTTTTGATGTACTTGTGAATGATTTCCAGCACCTTGTCAATGGTGATGGCTGCAGCACACAGGCTACCCAGGATGCCAAGCACCCACAGCAAAGCTTCTTTTTCGGTCATTTGTCCTCCCGGAGACGGGTCAGACCCTTCTTGCGGATGATACGGGGGTAGTTGATCTCTGTCACGTTGAGGTCAACGTTGCCGGAGATGCCCGGCACGCGGCCCTTACTGGTGTGCTGGTGGGCATTGTACTTGAAATCAACTTTCGGGGTCTTGCCGGTATAGTCAGCAAGCCACACGTCCCACCGCCCTGCAAGCCTTGCCATGTCCAGATGGACGTTGGCGTAGCTCGTGTAGGTGTAGAGCTGGGCGTAGAACCCCATCTTCTCGATCTGCTCAAGATGATAGGCTGCCAGATTGGATAAGTCCCCATAGGGCATCCCGGCAAGACTCGGCGATTCCAGATCCACTGCCACCGGCATGGTCATCTCTTTCCCGACCAGGGCCTTCCGCAGCACGGCAAGCTCCCGGTCTGCCAGCTTCTCGCAGGAGGCGTTCGTGTAGTAGTACACGCCCACGTCCAGCCCTGCCGCTTTTGCGTTGGCATAATTGTCCTCGAAGGTGGGGTCGATGTAGGGCACACCGTTGCGGCTCCCTACGGCCCGCAGCATCACGCCTTTGTAGCCTGCCGCTTTTACCTGCGCCCAGCCCTCCATTTTGATTTTTCCCTGCCACCGGCTCACGTCAATGTACCGGTAGGGCGGTTCCCCTGCCCACCCGGTCACGGTGTCCACAGTGGGCACGTCCGGTGCAGGGGCAGGCTCTTCCTTGTCGGCGCTGTCACCGGCAGCGTGGGAGAGGGCAGAAAATATATCCCGCAGGAAGTCAAGCATCACTTTCCACCTCATAAAATCCCTCCTCCGTCAGCTTTTTCATCACGGCATCCTTGTACCGGTCAGGCACGTTGTCGATGGTAAAAGCGCCGTCAAAGCGGTGCAGCTTGATTTGGGTCACATAGAACAAAACCATAACATCCTCCTTACTGTGCGGCCAGCAGGTCGAGCATAGCAGCTTCCAGAGCAGCAAGGCGCTCTTCTGCGGTGGGCAGCTGTGCCTTTTCCTCTGCTTCCTTGCGGGCCTTTTCCTGTGCAGCCAGCTCTTCGGCGGTGTACAGGATGTACCGCATCACCGGCACTTCCTCATCCCAGGCGGGCTGAGGGTCAACACCGGGCACGTCCACCACCTTGCGGACATCACGGCCTTTTTCGCGACCATCTGCGTCATAATAAATTGCAGGGGTTCCGTCCGGAAAGGTTTCGGTCTCGTAGTGGCTGACCTCCTTCACGCCCACCACAGCATCGTGGTGGACAGTCTGGGTCTCCTGCTTGAGGTAGCCTTTCGTCAGGTCGGGGGCTTCGATGGGGTTGCCGTTACTGTCAATGATTTTCATAAGGTCTCCTTTCAAGTGACACGCCGCCAGATGTACGTGGAGTAGTAGGGGTTGAGGACGCTCACAGGATTTCCGCCGTTTGGGTTACTAACTGATATTGGGTTTCCAGTGGCAAGATTTTCTGTAGTAAGAACATTTTGGGCATCAGAAATACCACCAATAAGTCTTTTAGCGGCAATCATAAACTGCTTGTCGCCTGAAAAATTCTCGCCAGTACTGTCCGAATTAAAAAACTGTATTTTTTCATCATAGCCAGGAATACTTTTAAAATCGCATTGATAAGCTGTGACAGGCAATTCGCTTGCCGTTAATATATGTGTCGCGCTTCCCCCCGAACTCCCTGCCGGGTAGGTATCACTTGCGCCCATGATAAACTTACCTTCGACGCGTTCCCATGTGCCGCCGATAAAACTTGCCGGGGATGTGGGGTCGTTGCTGGCCCAGAATTTGATTCTGGCGAGGTCTTCTTCTCGCTGGGCGGCGAGAGCTTTCAATGCCCTCTGTGCGTTGTTGACCTGCCTCATCAGGTAGTTGTACCCGTGCTGGTCGTCCAGGCCAGCTTCTGCGCCGGTCGGGGCGATGATCTGGCCGGATGTCCAATTTTCCGGGAGATCAGCGGGAAGAGGAATGTTTTTCAGGATATCATCCGCCATAAAGCAATGTTCCCTCCTTGAAGATAATGGTGTGTTTTAACTTTGTTCTGGACGTGGTTTCGATGCTAACATCGTCCTGTGTGAGGGCGGCTCCGAACGCATCTTGCGCGGAGATGGCAGAGACTTTTGTGATCTTTTCCGATGGCAGGAGCTCATACTGCAGCGTGACTGCCGCACCGGAAAGGCTCTTTGCGAGGTTCGGAACGGTATAGTCGCCGTTCAGCTGCACCATGTTGATGTGATCCGCCAGGTACGAGGCAAGGCTTGCCAGGAACAGCGGGGTCACAGATGCAGAAGTGGGCGCGGCGGCTGTCACCGGGACAAAATAATTTTGTCCCGGTGACGCAAAGGCATCCTTGCCCAAAAGCCAGCTGCCCAGAAGATAGTGATACCGGCTTCCGTTTGCCAGCACGGTGTCCGCGCCCTCCAGAATAGAGAGATTCACGTCCACGTCCGTTTTTTCGGTAATGCCGAAATAGCAATCCGATGCGTACAGCGTTTCTCCCGCATCGTTCAGAAGCTCATAGTGGTTGACGGCCGAATTACCTGCCTCCGGCTCGATGGATGCTTCCAGCTTCAGATTCTCGCCTGAGATCATCAGCATTTCAGAACCCACCTGCAGTGTCGCAGATGCTATGACGCTTTTCAGCGGTTTCACGGTCGCTGTGCGGTTGAGCCGTGCCGTCGTGGCAAGCTCTGCCGCCTTGTGGGCCACGTCCAAAAGAAGCGTCCGCGTCAGTGTCGGCGATGCAGCAGCCTTTGCGGTCGTCCATCCTCCGAGTTCGGCAAACGGCTTTTTCCCAAGGGCCCAGCCGCCCAGGCGATACTGATAATCGTATTTCTGCACATCGACCTGCTCTGTGATCAGGATCCCGGTCTTGAGGTACGGCATACTGATAAAGACAATGTGAGCGGGTTTGATCTGGTTGATCAGGTGCGTCACCTCGTCGTGGTACGACTGGCTCTTTGCACTCGTCGCAAGCCTCAGCTCGTAGAGCTGGTATGTGATGGAGCACGTCCATTCACCCGCGCCAATTAGTTCATCCAGCTTCTGATACAGAAACCCCAGTGTGTAGGGCGGGCGGGTCGCAATGCGGGTCATTACACGCTGCCTGCGGAACGCCAGAGATTCCTTTTCCGGGACAGCCACGATGTGAAACACTTTTTCCCACTGTGCAACGGAATCCTCGTCCATGGTCTGGAAAAAGAAGTTGCTTTGAACCCCTTCCACGGAACCGGCCAGCAGGTCAAATTCAGCTTTTTCAGCAGTGCAGATCTGCTGATAGTCCTGCACTTCCCGGTAGATGGGTGGCAGCAGCGGCAGCAGGTCGTGCGAGAGATCAAGCTTCATGCAGCGTCACCGTCCCAACCACAGGGACCTGCTGCCGTTCGCCGGTCTCTGTCAGAATCAAATCGTCCGCTGCTCCGTTCAGCTGGACGTTTGTCACGTTTACCACGCCCTCTGCCGTGATGATGGCCGCAGACACGCGGGCCGTGTAGACGTTGGCGCTGTATTCAATGCTGGTTTTGCTGATATTGGTCGCCCAGCTTTTCCGTACATTGAGCAGATATGCCTCCAACGCCTCCCGTACCGCGGTGCGAACTGTATCCAGCGAGTAGCTGGGCAGGAGCGTCACCGATGCGGTGACCGAAACTTCCAGCTTCTCCGGGGCCGTGATCGTTGCCTTTGCACCGATGGGCGCAAGACCAAGTCCCTGCCCGGAGTTCGGCACCGGGTCGATGGCGTTCTGAATGGTCTGCACAAGGTCGGTGGATGCAGGCAGCCAGTCCGCACCCAGAACGGAGCAGAGCACCGTGCCGCCGCCTCTCCATGTCGGGTATACCTGCACAGCGCCCACGCCGTCCAGCTTCTCGATTTCCTCCTTGTACTGCGCCACATTGCCGCCAAAGGAGCGGCTGTTCATCGCCGCCTCCATGCGGGCGCGGAATTCGTCGTCTGTTTCGGTCTCGTCTCCGGGTGTCAGGATATCCGAGATCCGGGCAGAAGTCAGGCCCTGAATGGTGTCGATGGGGAGGATAGGGCCGGTGTAGTCGTTGCCGATGGTGCCGGGCGTTTCGGCCAAAAGGCGGTAGGTGTGCCCGGAACCCAGAGCGGACAGCGCAATAAAATTGATGCTGTCCGCGCCGTTGATGGTAGAGAACCGGCTGCCAAGCGGGATATCAATATTGAACTCGCCTTTTCGCACCGCCGCCGTGGCCTGCTTGCGGGTAACGCTGGCGATGGGGGCCAGCAAATCCAGCGCTCTGCCAGTGGCTGTCTGAAAAAACGCCTGCCGCTGCACCATGTTCAGGGAAAGAAAGAACCCCTCAAAGACATAGGCGGCGGGAGAAAGAGCTGTTGGGATGGGGCTTGTGTCCCGCTTGTCGTAGTCGTCCGGGATCTGAGACAGCATATAGTCAAGAATGGCCCGGTACTGTGCGGTAGAAAAATCGATCATGCTGCGGTGTTCACCTCCGTGCTTGCCTGCATTTCGCCGTAGATCGTGGAGACAGTAAAGGATGCTGTCAGGGCCTGTCCCTGCACCGTGTAAGAGAAGTCCTTCACGCCGGTCACCCGGTCGTCCACGGTCAGGGCCTCTTCCAGACGGCGCTGCAGTTCGGCAGCCACATAGCCCGGGGCTTGACCCAGCAGCCCCTCCCACTCCATGCCGCTGTAAGGGCGGAAGATCTGCCAGCGATAACGTTCCACGTTCAGAATGATGGTCACGGCCTGTTTTACGGCCTCGTCCCCATCGCATTCCCCAACGATGCGGCCAGATGTCTGGTCAATGAACCAGGTTCTGGACGGCTGAGAAACGTACTCCACGCCGCCGGAAAGGTTGATGGACGCGCCTGTGGGAAGCGTAGCCATTACGATTCACCTCCGTATACTCGGGAAAGCACAATGAACTTTTGGCCGCTCTGAACACGGAGGAGCAGCACTTTGTCCCCGGCTTTCAGGGCCGGGTTCAGGATGATGTACTTTTTGTCCTTGCTCAAAGGCAGCGCAGCGCCGTTTTCCCAGCCCACAAAGTTTTCTGCCTGCACTTTTGCATCAAATCCATCCGGCAGGGCCGACCACTCCGTGAAGTAGGGCGGAGCCGTGAACGCGTCCTCGCTGGGGCCGGACGGTGTTGCGTGCTTGTGCTGCAGGATCTTGATCTCGTGCCTGTGGCGCAGGATGGGGATCTTCTTTTCAATGACAGGCTCTGCCAGATAGAGCACAGCCTGCTTCAGCGGGGCCATTGCTTCACTGATCTGGATCTCCAATTCATCATCGTCCGGCGGGGCCTTTGTCACTGTTCCGATCTGCAGGTCTGTGGGCTGCCCGGCATCGTTGGTCTGCCGGTTGATCTCCTGCAATACTCCCAGTAAATCCACGCTTCTCCCTCCTTACAGTGCTTTTGCTTCCAGTTCCATGGTGTGCTCGTCATTTTTGAAGGTGTGCTCCACCTTTTCCAGCATGACATACTGTTTGAACGGTTCGCCGTCCAGATCGGACAGGTTCACCAGGATCAGCGCCCCGGCCCGCAGGCCCGGCACGCCCAGAGAAGAGAACTTGAGCTGCTGCAATACTCGGTTGTAATACTCCAGGCTCACTTTCGCCTGTTCCTTTACCTGAGCGTCGTTGGCGGCCTCGTCCACGGTCTGATACAGCTGCAAAAGGCCCCACTTCCCGATGTGTTCCGAATCCTTCATCACGAAAACATCCGCCTTTCCCGTCTCCTGATTGGGCCGGGCCAGCTTGATGCTGTTGTAGGTCTGGGTGTCGATGGAGGAATCGAAGGTGTAATTCGTCATCAGGCTGTAATCACCGATGACGATATCTGTTTTCAGGTCGTTGGCCTCTTTGAGGGCCAGTCCGTCACCGGAATCGTAAAACACATAGACCTTGCCGGTGTTGAGCAGGGTCTTTTGCACCGCAGTGTTGATGATGTCGATGCAGCTTTTGTCCTGCATGATAAGGGAGGGCAGCTTGTAGCCGGTGTCAGCCAGTTCCCCCACGTCCAGCTCAAAGTCCTCTGCGATCTGCCGGATAATATCCCCGGCACTTTGGCCATAGAACGAATAGCTGGCATTGGCCTTGAGATACCGGATGCGGTCATAGCAGACCACGTCCACCGGCCCCCAGCGGTCAAAGCCCCGGGTAAACACCCAACCGTAAAACTGAAGCTGACCGTCCACGGAAAAGCGGATCACGTCTCCCTCTTCCAGCTTGGATTCCGGGGTGCGAAGATAGGTAAAGGTCAGTTTGCCCGGCTGACCGGTGCGCTGGGTAGACCAGACCACCTGCGTGGTGCTGTTGGTCAGATTCAGGGTGTTTCCGGTGGCTTTCTGAGCGGCCAAAAGCTCATAGGTCATCCTTCCACCTCCTGCAGGCTGGTCTCCGGCATCCAACCCAGCACAGTGCCGCCGGTGTCTGCCACGCAGACGGGGCAGGGCCGGGCGCGGTCGATGATGCGCCGCACCACAACGATCTGGCCATGGATGCTGGTCAGAACTTCCTCCCCGCTGCCGGTGCCATAGACTTTCCCGGTGGCTTTCCGTCTGGCCCCCACAACGAGCTTGTCTGCGGGGATGCTTCTGGTTGGGGTCAGGGAGAGCTTTACAGAGCCCGCCGCATCTGCCGCAGCGTTTACCGCTGTGACTGCCGAAACAGCCCGTGCGGCCACGCTGGCCACTTCAGAGACGATGCTGGCCGGGGAAAAGGTTCCGGTCTGGCCAGCGCCCTGCACAACAGCCCTCTGTGGGGAGTAATCCTTGTACTCGGTCAGGCTCAGGTCAAAATAGAAATCTCCTGTCTCCGCGCCGCGCTCCTCTGCCTTGAAGCTGGTAACGAGGCACCGAAAGCCCAGGCTCGGCCCCAGGAACGGGACACCGTTCTCATAGAACCGGACGGGCGTGTAGACGATGGGGGATTTTTTCTTCATAGCGGCGGTGAAGAACGCCATGTACACCGCCGGGGGCAGATGAATGCCGGTCTGGCCCGGCAGCCGCCGACCGGGCAGCAGGCCCGAAATGGACACCGTGCGCAGGTTCGGCGTGCGGGGCTGCATGATAGGGCCAAGGCCCAGCACGTTATAGGTTCCGTTGTCGGCAGAAAGAGTCTCTGGCAGCTTTTCCGGGTTGATGGGCAGAGCAATCACCGTTGCGCCGCTGGAAAAATAAAGTTTGTACAGGGACATCTCTTTCTCCTTACTGCACGGTGACGGTGCTGCCTGCGTTCATCAGATCCACCAGAACGTCCCGCAGGGTGTCTGCCAGATTTTGGGCATCCTTTTCGGTGTTGCCGGTGTTCTGGCCCTGCACGGTGATCATGGGGGTCTGGCTCGTCAGGTTGACGTTGTTGACGTACTTTCGCTCTGCCACATCCACCAGCATCTTGATCTGCTCATCGGACAGGTCAACGGTTTTTGCGATCTTGCCGGTATTCTTGTCGATGTTGCCCAGCAACTCATTGGCGCTTGTAGCTTGCGGAATTTCCAAATTTCCCGTTCCTGTGCTTCCAAACATGCTGGAAGCACCCAGATTTGATCCCCACTTATATCCGCTTGCATAAGCGGAATCGAGGTCTTTTGCTGTCCACGGTTTGACGACTTCCTTATAGTCGTTCGTCCAAACTTCCCACTTGCGGGCGTTTTGAAACTGTGAAATTGTGTTATCCGCACGGGTCACCCAATCAACATCAACGCCCGGCAGAAGGTTCACCACGCCTTGTGCGGCCTGAAGAATTCCCTTCAATGCGTTCATCACATTGATACACAGGTCATAGAACGCAATCTTAATCGTTGCAATCGGGTTGTTGAACACATTCGCCAAAAAGTTCGCGACTGCCGCAAATGCATTTTGCATTGGGAGCAGAACGGAGTTAAAAATAAACGCTCCAGCTTCTGCCAAGGAACCGGCGACTATTCCCGCCGCTGCCCTTGCGCTTCCAGCATATCGAACGAATGCGCTTGCAAGGCCCAAAATAACAGGAGCAAGAAGTGCAGCAATTCCAAGCGGAACCGCAAATGCGGCAAGTGTTGCTATTTTACTTGCATTTGCCGCAATTGTAACAACGCCAAGTGCCGCTGCAAAAGCCAGCGCCGCCGGGGCGATGCTCTCCATGTTATTGGCCACCCAGTTAATAGCCGTCAGCAGCGGGTCAAGCGCCCGGACGGCGGTATTGCTTGCCACCGTCCAGACCTGCGCCCAGGTCATGGGGGTCTTTTCAAACTCCGCGTTCGTGTCCTTGGCCGCCGCAAACAGCGCGTTTTTCACAATGTCGGCAGTGATCTGTCCCTGAGAGCCCATCTCGCGCAGCTCACCCACGCTGACTTTCATATAGTCTGCAATGGACTTTGCAATGGCAGGAGCCTGCTCCATTACGCTGTTCAGCTCATCGCCGCGCAGCACGCCAGATGCAAGGCCCTGTTCCAGCTGGAGGATCGCGGCCTGCGCAGACGAACCGGACGCGCCGGAAAGGGCCAGCTGCTTGTTCAGCTGCTCTGCGAACTGCACGATCTCTTTAGAACTGTTGAACGCATCCCCGGCCATCGTGCCCAGCTGGGAGACCAGCCCCATCGTGTCGGTGAAGCTGCCCCGGGAGCGCTGGGCCGACTGGTAGATCATCGTTTCCAGTTCCTGTGTGGTCTGCAGGCCGTCGTTCATCCGGTCAAGCCGGGCACGCATGGAGACCAAGCTGTCAGACAGGTCAACGGCCTTTTTCAGCCCCTGAATGCTGATATAGGACGCAGCCAGCCGAAGGACCGAAGAGGTCAGGGAGTTGGTGGCGCTTTGCGCCATGTTTTCCTGCTCTTGCAGCCGCTTTGTGGCTGCCGCCGCCTCATCCTTGGCCGCTGTCGTTACACTGGCGGCGTTTTCAGCTGCTTTCATGGATTGGGTCAGGGTCTGCTGCTGCGCTTCCAGCCCTCGGATGGTTGCGCCCAGCTTCTCGGTCTGGGCATCCAGCTTTTTGAACGCTTCCGTGTTCTGCTGCCCGGCGGCAGCCATTTCTTCCTGCTGGGCCACATACGATTCAAATTTCGCATTTGCGGAGATCAGCTGTCGGGAAACGCTGTTCAGAACAGACTGATAATTCCGGGCCGCTGTCTGTGCCGTTGTGGTAGAGCTGGATGCTCTCTGCGCAGCCTGAATGTATGCACCAAAGGAAGAGGAAAATTGATCCTGAAGGACAAGCGTTTCCTGAATTTTAGCCATTACGTCCCGCCTCCTTCATTCGCTGGGTCTCTTCTCTGCGCTTCTCCATGGAGCGCAAAGCAAATGCCCTGACCAGCGCTTTTTCACGCACCGGCAGGGCATCGTACTTGCCCGGGGGCCAGCTGAGGTTATCGAAGCAGTAGTATGCCACCAGCACGTCGATATCCCAGCTGCCCCCGGAGATCAGTTTTTTGCCTCTTCGTCCAGACTCTTGTCAAAGCCGGAGAGCTTGCTCACGGCATCGATCAGGCGGCCAAACTCACCGGCCAGAAGCATCTTGCCGGGAACCTGAACCGGGTCTTTGGTGCCGTAGGCCTCACACAGCTCCGCGCTGCGGAAATCCGGGAAAACGGTAGCTTCCACAATGGTGCGGGCACTCAGCTCGTTGGCATCAATGGAATCCTGCCACTGGCCGTCCACCTTTTTCTGCCGGGTGGATGCCTTGATGATGGCGGCGTTCTCCTCCTGGGTCAGAGAGCGGATCTTGAACGGGGTCGGTTTGCCGTCCTCGCCCAGAAAGCGCTTGGAGATGATGACTTCCTTTTCCTCACGGGTTACAGCGGGATGCAGAAATGCAGAAAGTGCGCTCATAAAAAATACCTCCTAAAATCAGTTGCTGCCCAGGTTGGTGGGGTCGTTGAACGCTTCCAGACGCTTGACGCTGGTATAGCTGAAATTGAAATCGTAGTTCAGCATGGCTTCCTCGTCATCCAGAATGGACAGCGGGATATCGCCGGTCAGTACGCAGCCATAGTAGCCCATTACCTGCGCGCCCACGCTGGACGTGGGATCCTGGTTGGTGATGGTGATGTCAAACAGATCCTGCACGCCGTTTTCGATGTAGTTCAGCACCATATCGGTGAACAGGTTGGAGCCGTTGGAACCAAAATAGACGTTGCCGGTACCGGTCTGGGTGACACCGTTGGCCTTTTTCTGCACCTTTCGGGTGCCGATGGTCTTCATGTCCGAAGTCTGAATGCCTGCAATGGTCTTGATGTTCCGCATACCTGCGGCTTCCAGAATGCGGCCGTTCCGGGTAATGGTGATTTTGCCCTCTGCACCGTTCAGGGTGTCCTGGGCCATTAAATAACTCATCTTTGTACCTCCTTACGCCACATCCAGGGTGATATAGATCTTGTTGGTGCTGCCCACGGCCTCGATGGCCAGCGTGATGAGCACAGCATCCTTTGCCTCGCCCGCTTCCACGATGACATCGGTCTCGCCGTCAAAGTTCTGGATGCCGCCGGATGCCTGGATCTGATCCAGATATTTGACGATGGCGCTCTTGTACTGGCGGCGGCCGTCCTCGGTGTTGTCCACAATGCCAACATAGCTCTGGGCGAACTGCTTATACAGGTCGTTGGCAATGGTGTTGCACAGCCGCATGGTGCGGTTGTAACGGTACACCTCGCCGATCTCGCTGGTATAGGTGACCAGAGAGTTGATGTCATACTCCACCCGGACGGTGCCGTCATCGGCGTTGAACACGAACTTTCCTGCATTGATGGCATCCACATACTGGTTGTGGGTCATCTTGGGGGAAACGTCCACCGCGTTGGGAACGGCGGCATTCGTCAGGTCGTTGGCGTAGGTCGCGCCGGAAAGCGCACCGCCGACCCACCAGACGGCTTCCTTCGGGGTCAGGGTGGTGCCGTCGTTCATAACCAGGCCGCTGCACACGTTGACGATAAAGCGGGTGTCAGGGTTGGTAGCATTGGCTTCCACCAGCTGAGAGAAGCGGCCCACTTCGGTGTTCACGCGCTTGATAAAGGTCTCCATCGCGGTCTTTACGGTGGCATCCTCGCCGTCGTACAGCATGGAATCAAAGTTGTAGGGCTCAATGTTCGTCAGGTAGGTGCTGTATGCGGAAGAGTTCACCTCGCCGTCCTTGCCGCCGGAAAGCTGGGTGCCGACATTTGCGGCCAGAGTGCCCGTGCCGCTGAAATCCACCCAGTCGTTGCCGGTCAGGTCTGCAACGGTCTTGCCAGTCTGCTGATCCTTCACCACACCGTCAACGACCGTGGAGACCTGGAAACTGCCCGCAGGTTCCGTCAGTGCGGTGACGATCACCACGATGTCGTTGCCCCGGGAGCCGGGGTATTTTGCGGTAGCCGTCAGCGGGGCGATAGTGCCGGTGGCCTTTGCGCTGTCCGCAGCGGCCGGGCGGTAAAGCAGCAGCTTGGTGGGTGCTGCGGTGCGGTTGGAGCCGCTGAAGATCATGGATGCAAAGCGATTGTGCGCGTCTGTGATGTCGTAACCGGTATAGGGGGTCAGGTCTTCCCCGGCGGCGATCTCCATCACCTTGCCGACGGGGCCCCAGCTCATGGGTTCGCAGATCGTGACCTTGCCGCGGTCGCCAACGGTCAAATTCTGCTGGTTCTTGGAGCGAAATTTGAAGTAAATGCCGGGCCGCACCTTGTTCTGTACAGCCCAGGTTCCGCCTGCTGCCATAGAGTGTCACTCCTTCCAAAATTCTTTCACAGCGGCCTCAGCCTCTGCGAGGGTGTAAAACGGTTTGTGTAAAACAACAGCCAGAAAATCCGGCTGATACCCCGCGAAACGCGGGTCTTTCAGCAGCACTTCCCGGCTGTATTGGGTATTATCCTGTTTCATTGGTCTACCTTCTGGTTTACGGTCTGGGTCTGCATCTTCACTGCGTCCACGGGCTTTTCCACAAAGACACGCAGCTCAAACTTATAATGCAGGCCGTCATCGTCGATATCCGCGCTGCGCTCGTAGGTGTGCAGGAGCTTTTCCGCCTCTGTTCCATCGGAATAGGGGAATGTTTCCATGCAGAAATCGAGCGCTTCAGCGGCCCGGTTGTACTGCTGGCGCAGGTCTGTGAGGTTGTAGTCCAGCAGATAGGTCAGGTCGAGCCGGATGGTGCGCAGCCAGCGCCCGCCGGGGTAAGGCTTGATATCACTGCCTCGCTGCTGGATAAACATGCAAGGCGGTTCAACGCCTTGCTGGGCAGGGTCTTCCAACATCTGCACACCGGGCAGGATGGGAGCCAGATACTCCGCCAGAGACCGGGCCAGCGTTGTAATGGTAAAGTTCATTTCAGCATCTCTCCCAGCTTATTCACGGCTTTTTCTGTCTCTATCTTCACGGTGCGCTTATAGGCTTCAATGCCCGCATCGGACATGTGCAGGCCCTCAACGTAGGTTGTTTTCGTGCCCACCATCATGCCAACCTCGCCCCGGCGGCCCGGGTCGTATTCCAGCATTCCGGTATAGGGGTTTGCGTACAGACCCGGCACGAAGTGCTTGTCCATCCGGTGGCCATCGTTGACGTAGGAGGCGTATTCCTTGTTGTTGTTCAGCTCAGTGACGATCTCTCCGCCCTGCCTTTCGGGTTCTGTTCGACTGTCAGTCGCCCAGTGCTGTTTCAGCTCTCCGGTGCGGGTATTGGTGCCGCTCAGGCTGTCCGCTGTGGGCGGGGTCTTATCCTGCGCCGCTTCCACGGCCCGGAGGGTGGCATTGCGGGCAACGTCTGCGAGCATTTCTGGCAAAGCGGCCTGCGCCGCTTCCAGCTTCTTGATGTACTCCTGCAGGTTCATTTCACACGCTCCTGACTGAGAAGAGTGATCTCCTGGTGGGCCAGCCCGGGCAGAACTGCCCCAAACGGCTCATAGTACAGGTCAGGTTCCCCGGCAAAATACCGGGTCTCCTGCAGCGCGTACCCCAGCCGCGCCCCTCTGTGGATCACTAGCTCATCACCGGGCTTGATATCCACATTGATATCGCAGGCCAGCTTGTCCGTTTTCTGGACATTGGCTGCTGTCTGGGTCATCGTCGGGGCCTTGTCCTGGCTGCGGTACACCCGGCACGGAACACCGGATCGGACGACCTTCCGTTCCTTGCGGCTCAACTGGCCATCCTTCACGTTTTCCGTGCGCCTGATCTCCATCAGGTCGGTATACCAGTCATTCCAGTTCATGGGTGCACCTCACATCACAAAAGTTCCGGCCGCACCGATAAAGCGGGCACGGTTTGCCAGCATCTGACCGTAGGTGGTGGCGTTCAGGTCGCCCCAGTCCTCTGTTCCTGCGGTCAGGGCGCTGGTGTCGTAGGTCACGGAGCTGTCGCCCAGTGTGGCAGACTTCACCACACCCACCAGAGCGCCGGACGCTGCCGCCTGCGCCGGGGTGGCGGTGCTCTCTGCATAGGTGCGCAGCTGCAAAGTAACGTAGTGGGCCACATAAAGACCCACGGCATAATGCCAGCTGTCCAGCCATTTATCCGGCTGAATGCTGACGTTTGCCATTTTTACGATCTCTTCCAGCATCACGTCCGGCAAGTGGCAATTTCCGTCCGCGTCACAGAACTGCGGGTATTCCGCCTTGAACTGCTCTGCGGTGTAATTGCCCACGCTCTGCCCCAGATTTGCGGCCTGCGCAAGAACGCCCTGAAACTGCGGTTTCATCGTCCAGCACATGGGCAGCCTCCTCAGTCTTCCTGCGGTTCGGCAGGCTTGTCCCAGTCCGCAGTCTTTTTCTTGCGGACGGGCTTGTCTGCGGCATCCTGTACGGCCTTGTCACTGCGGTTCGTGGGCACGATGTCACCATCGGCCACCAGCGCCTTGAAATAGGCCGTCTCTGCCGCCCAGCCCGGTACTTCGACCAGCTGCTCCCGGTGGAGCGGGAAGGTCTGAGAGCCGTCTGCGCTGGGCAGGATGATGTTTGCTTTGGAAAGCACAAAAGCCATTTCTGCCACCTCCCGATCAGATGCCATCCACGTACAGCATGGAGGTCTGATACATGAGCTGCACCTCGGATGCGTTTGCCATATAGGCGGTGTCGTAGCAGACATTGGTGACGTTGGGGGCGCTCATCACGCGGGACAGGGGCACCAGCTCGTCCGCCTTGACAAAGCGGCGGTTGTTGACGTACACCACCATGCGGTCGCCGCCGGAAGTACCAGCGCCCTTGACCCAGCGGGTGGGAACGATCTCCAGATCCACGCCGTGGTTTGCGGCCACGTTGTGCTTCTTCAGGAAGTCGTAGATGGTCTCAGTGCCCAGGTCGCTGACCATGGTGGTGGTGATGTAGCTGTACTGCTCGTAGGGGATCAGGATGTGGTTGGGAATACCGGCCTCGTCGTACTCGTTGGCAGCCCACACGGCAGTGATGGCATTGTTGATGTCCGTCAAAATCTGCTTGGGGGTCTTGTCCGCCCACTTGGCAGAGGAACCGGTGCCGGAAGTTGCGGCAGTGGTCTTGGTGACATCGGGATTGTTGACCAGGCCGGTGGTAGCGTACTCGTCAAAACCAACGTAGGTGTTCTGATCCATGTGCTTGTCATAAGCCAGACGGATGCCGTCCTGCAGCATCTGGTCAAGGCTGCGGCCAATGAAGTTTGCGCGCTGCATATCTACGAACATCACACGCAGAGCAGCGGCAAAGACATGGGCTTTGAATGCACCCTTGCTCACGCTGGCCTGCACCACAGGGATGCCGTTGGAACCGCCGCCGTTGACGGCAGAAGCACCGGAGCCGCCTGCCATACCGTAGGCCACGGACATGGCAGAGACGTAATCCACCCAGCCGCCGCCTACCTCGATGGGGATATCACGGGGATAGGTGACGCTGGTGAGGGGCTTGCGGATCAGCGGGTCACGCTTTTCAAGCTCGCTGGTAAGGAACGCATTGCCGCTCTGGATAGCAGCCGCGTCCATGGTGGGAGTACCGCCGGGCAGCGCAGCACCGGCGTTGTTTACGGTGAAAGTACCGGCATTGGTGGTGCCGACGTTCTGGAAGTTTGCCATAGTCTAAGCCCTCCTATCAGGCGTTTGCACGGGTGAGGATGACCAGTTCGGCCACGCCGTTGGCATCAGCCGCGCCGCCCCACTGGCAGTTGGTGAGTTTGACGGAGTTTCCGGCGGTCTTGTCGTCCGCTTCCGCCTCAAAGCCGCCGACCAGTGCGGTGGCATAGTCAGCGGTCTCGGCAATGCGGACGTAAACGTCACCGCCCAGAGCCGGGGTCCCGCGCTGGCACAGCACGTTGATGCTGCCGCGCTGGAACACGCTGCAGGCCTCGCCGGGGGCGTATTTGCCGCCGTTCTGGTCAGGATAGACCAGGGCGCTCTTGATTTCGCTGCCCGCAATGCCTGCGAACTGTTCGGCAGTAGTGCCGGTGCCGCCCATCACGATGACCTTGCCGTTGTCATACTTCAGGGCAGTGCCAAAAGGAATGCTTTCGGTGCCGCCAACGGGGCGGGTGTTGACGATCATATCCGGCTGACGGGCATAAGTGCCAGCAAAGCCGTGGGGCATTGTCTTGCCGATAATCTGAGTGTTCAGGGACATGGTTTAACCCTCCTTCTTCATGTGGGGATTGCGTTCGTTGTAAGCGAGCTGGGAAGCCTGGCACACCTGCTCATACTGGCTCTTACCGGATACGCTGGCGGCAGCGGCGGCGCTGTCCTGCGCAGCCTTTGCGATGGCATCCACGGAGCTGGTGCCCTTGACCTGCTCGATCAGGGTCTTGGACAGGGCATCACGGGTGGCCTTGTCCTGGACGCTGTTGATGATTGGGCGCATGGCTTTCAGCAGGGCCAGGCCGCTGTCATTGGCGGCAGGCTTTGCGCACTCGTCCTCGGAAGGAACAGTGGTGGAGCCGCTTTCGTCCTCGCCCTCTTCCTTCTTGTCAGACTTTTCGCCGGACATTTCAGCGATCACCTTGTCCAGGTTTTCCGGTTCTTTGTCCTCTGCCTTTTTGGTATTGGCAGCGATCAGCTGATCCAGCTTGCCGGAAAGGTTGGTCAGCGCGTCCAGAACTGCGGTGTTCTGGGTGTCAGCGGGCGCTGCGTTTTCAGCGGGGCCTGCATCCTGCGCCGGAACGGCGGGTGCTGCATCCTGCGCCGGAACGGCGGGTGCTGCATCCTGCGCCGGAACGGCGGGTGCTGCATCCAGCGCTGCGGCAGCGGTCTCCACCATGCTGTCAAGCTCTTCGGGGGCCGCGTTCTTTGCCGCCAGACCGAACAGAGACAGCAAACTCTTGCTCTTGCTCATGTGTTTTACCTTGCCTTTCTCCGCCGGAAGTTCGGCGGCGCTATCTTTTATTGCGACATCACGGCCAGCGCGCCCACGGGGCACGATGGCGATGTGATTTCCTCTGATATGGGTCTGCCGATATCCTGCACCGTCTGCCTCGTACTGGCAGTAATAGCCGCAGGACACATCCCGCATGGCCCCGTTCTTGACCTCGGAGATCAGTGTGGGGTCCTTCAGGTACAGGTCTGCCACCAAATAATCACCTACTCGGCGAACATTCTCTGCGTGGCCTTTCGAGTAGGCGGCCTGATTTTCCTGCACGATCATCTCCGAGGGGTGGGTGTTGGTGACATCTTTGCCCTCAAAACTGGCAATTGCCGCCGGGTCAAACACATCTTCGGCGCTTCGTGTCACCTGAAGAACACGCTCCGGCATCCCGTCCAGCCCGATCTCCCGGGCCAGATAGTTCTGCGTGCCGGTACGGGCGATTTTGACATCGTGGCAAATTAAAAAGCCCTCCGGCGTTTCCGTCATGTGAGGGCTCAGTTTGCTTCCATAGTATGCAATCAATCGGCATCACCTCCGCTTCTGTATGCGTTCATCCATTTGTGATATTTTTCGTCATCTGCCAGCTTGTGCCGCTGGAAGGTTTCAAAGGTCTTGGGCACCTTGTCTCCCAAAGCCGTGCGGTAGTTTTCCCACTGGCGGTAATCCCGCAGCCACTTGGAGCGTCCCTGCTCCTTTTTGCGGTAGGCCTCGATCTGTGCCTTGGTACGCGGGTCCCGGCTGTAGGGATTTGTTGTGGGGTCAGAAAAGCGCCTGATCCGTTCCAGCTCTTTCTCCGTCCGCCCGGCGGGTGTCCATGGACGAAGGGCGTGCAGGCAGTTCGGGTGAATGTTCAACCAGCTGTTGGTCAGGTCATCCGGCCCGGCGGGGTCTACTTTGCCGAACGCATCCGAAAGCGGAGGGAAGTGCGGGTCTTTACCGCTCTTGCTGTATACCCGGCCCTCATACGGAGCGCAGAGGACACAGGTTGTGCCGTGGGAGCTGATCTGATACAAATCCTGCCCCTCGTCCTGCGTCACCACAGACAGGATTTCAGCCTGGCGGGACGTGGTTCGGGAGACCATCGTTGCATAGGTGTGCAGGCTCCAATTCCGTCCCGCCTTGTCTGTGAACGCCGTCACGCCCTCCCGGCGCAGAGCATCCACAAAGGCGGGAACGCTCTGGTTCACACCCCTTCCCACAGCCTGCTGTGCCGCCACCTGCTCCAGACCGATACGCCTGTAAACGTCCGGCTCAGTCCGGCCCAGAAGGGCGCTTTGCAGAGTGGAAAGCACCGTCAAGTTCCCGTCCACCAGCTGGCCCATGAGGTTCATCGTGAGCTTCTGCACGATATCCGTCTGGGTGCTGGTAAGGCTTTGGGCGTTGGTGTAGCCGCGCAGGTGCTTTTCCGCGGTCTCGCCGGGAATCGCCCGGGCCTCCGGGTGATGGACGTAAAACTGCGCCTCGACCATGCGGGGCACATACTCCCATTCATCCGTTTCCAGCTTTCGGAGAATCTCCTGCACCCGTTCCAGCGCGGCCACGGCGTGATAGTCCACAAGCCCCCGGCTGCGCAGGCGGCCAATCTCGTTGATGATATCGGTCTCAGCCTTGATATAAAGCCGGATCAGGCGTTGCAGCTCCCGCTCAGGGGATGCACGTGCAAGGGTAGGCATGTATTATTCGCCCTCCTCGGTGTCTTCCTGCGTCTTTTCATCCACCAGCCCCGCCAGCGGGTCGCGCAGGGCGGTCACGTCCTGATAGGTTTGGCCCTGCTTTGCGGCAATCAGTTCGTCGGTCAGGGAGCCGAACAGGCCGGTCTCGTCCTCTAGTTTCTTGAGCTCGCGCATTGCCACATCTGCATCCAGAAGCCCTGCCTGAAACGCCGCAATGATGACATCGGTCTTTTCCTTGGCGATCGTCGCCGTCTCGCTGGCCGTGGGTGTCCACAGCGGCGGGAACGTTACATCAAGGTCGAGCTGCTCAATGCCTGCGCTGCGGGCCACTACAGGAAGCAGCTTGTCCAGAATGGGCCGCAGTTTGCTTTCCCGCAGGGTGTCCACGTAGTCATAGTAGTTCTTCAGGTCGCTTTCGCCGGTGGCGTTCATGCCCGCCGGGGAGCGGCCAAACAGCTTTGTCATGGGGTAGTGGGACGCACCGCACAAGTTCAGGCACATGCTCTCGTACACGTCTGACAAGCCTGTAAATGTGTACTGGGTGTTACTGATCTTGTTTCCTTGCTCCACCAGCTGCATCCCGAAACTGGAGCGCAGGACCTTCTGGGCCTGCATGGTGTTCCAGAAACGCCGCTGCACGTCCGGGCTGGACATGGAGAGCAGCTGCTCCAGCCCCTTTACCTCCATCGTGTTGACGTTCGCCTGGAAGGTCAAAGCAGCCATGTTGGCGCTGACGTTGTCGTGAGCCACCACTTCATTATAGAGCGCTTCCACTTCGGACTCGCCCCAGTAAAGCTCCGCCTGCCGTTCCAGATCGGGAAGCTCCCGGCCCACGAACCGCACAAGGCGGGAGTGATGGACACGGGCGGCAGTGTGCCCGGCGGCATCGTTGATGCTGTAATACTCCGGGACAAGCTCCCCGCCCTCAAAGGTCAGGCCTGCGTCCGGGCTGATTCCCTGCCAGCGGTCGAGGATGTACAACCCCCGGAAGCTGCCGGGAAGAATAGCCTCGGCATCCAGCGGGCGGGAAAGGTCCTCCTGCCCGTCAATAAGGATGAGCCCGGCGGCACCGCCATACAGGCGGCCCCATTTCAGGCCAGTGCTCACACGGTCCCGGAGCCGGGTGGAACGCTCCACGGTCTGGATTGCCTTTCCCTGCTCCGGTGTGGTGCTCTTGAGGTCGTACCACTCTCGCAGCATATCGTCCACGAGCAAGCCCACAACGTTCTGCACCACCCAGTTGCTGCGGTACAAGCTGTTCAGCAGGGCGTAATTGTCCGTCATCCGGGTCAGCGGGTATTCCGTTGCTTCCAGCGGGCTTTGTGAGCCGTACCCCAGCGAGAACAGCGGGTTGGAAAATGCGTCCAGCGTGGCCGTCATCGGTTTCTCTGTGCCCCCGGCGGGGCGGTTTTTGTTACGTCTGGACACGTTCGAACCTCCAATCAGGCAGTGAGTTGATATAGTAGCGCAGGGCATCCGGACCGTGGTCCTGCTGTTTGATGGGCTTTTCCACGCCCATGAGGGCGGCTTTATCATCCCACCGGTATGTGCCAAGTTCATCCAGCAGCCCCTCGCAGTCGGTGGAGATCAGCAGATCGCGGTGGGAAAGGAGCGTGCTGCACTTGCGGATGCCGTTCAGTACGTCGTTGTTTCCTTCTATCACATAAACGCCACGCTGGCGCAGAGCTGTGATAAAGGACGCTGCCGCCGGGTCAACGATGGCGGCACAGGGGTCTTTCCCCATAAACTCCATGAAGTCATCGGCATATTCTTCATCTGTTTTCTGCCTGTGCTCCTGGCGGCTGTCCCACCGGTATTCCCGATGCACCCGGACTTTCTCGCCGTCATCGTATACATCGAGGTAGACGGTCGGGTTGGTGGTGCCGTAGTCGCATGTAATGGTACGGGTGGAAAGGCTCTTGAATCCCACCGGTGCGTCCTGCGGGCGGTAGGTGTTGGCGGTGGTGTCCATCATATCGTAGATCAGGCCCTCGGCCATCACCCAGCGGCCCAGAATGTAGCGTTCATAGAACACGCCGCTGTACATGCTGCGGTAGCATTCCCGTGTGCGCTCGTCCAGTGACGGGTTATCGTCCATCAAGAAGTGCAGATGCAGCGCCCGATGTTTTTTGGCCTGTAAGATCCACTCCTTGCGAAACCAATGCTCTGGGTTTTCCGGGTTGCAGTTGAACCAGAACTTGGCACCGGTGACAGAGCATCGGGCCAGCGCCTGCTCCACAAAGCTGCGGGGCATGAGCGCTACCTCGTCCAGAAGCACCCCGGCCAGCGTGATGCCCTGAATGAGCATGTAAGAACTTTCGTCCTTGCCGCCGAACAGATACACCATGTTCACCCTTCTGCCGCGCTGCACCGTGAGAACGTGGCCGCTGCGGTTGTAGGTGATCTGGAACTGCTGCTGCAAGTACCGGACAGACAGAAGTGGCTGAACAATGTTTCGTTCCACCGCACCCACGCTCTTGCCGCAAAATGCAAAGGAGCAATGGTTGAATTCTGCCATCATCCAGAGCACAAAGGACAGGGACATGATGGAGGTCTTGCCGGAACGTACCGCACCGTCACAGATCAGGGCATCGTAGTCTCTTTCATACGGGAAGGTCAGGATCTGTTTTTGCTTTGGGGAGAAGCTCATTTCTTAAACTCCTCCTTCAAGCTCTTGGTGATGGGGTCGTCCTCAATGGTCTGGCCGAATTCACCTTTATTGCCGCCATCGACGACAGCCCACTTTTCAGGCCGACGTTTTTTCAGATAGAAAATTTGCGCAGTTACGTTTGCCGGAACAACTACTTGCTCTTCCACATACTCTACGCGTTCTTCCTCAAGCCGCTTTTTTCCGTCAACCATGACCTTTTTTAACTTGATAGGTTTTTTTACAGTCACTGTGCGCGTTTTGCAGCTCTCAAACAGCTCGTTTTCTACGATGTAGTCTGCATTTTCCCGCCCTATTTTTAAAGAGTCGGAAATGTCGGAAAATCGGCTTTTCCACTCGTTCAAGGTATCACGGTGGATTCCCATATTCTGGGCTATCTGCTCCTGCGTCAGGCCGTCTCTTGCCCAGCCACGAAGCAGCGTCAGCCCTTCAGGCTCTAGCCACTGCTCATACTTACCTTTGCGGCCAATCTTAGCTCACCTCTTTTTCGAGAACAGCCTTTTCTCCAGTCAGGTCTTCCCATCGCTTTACAATGACATCGACGTACTTCGGATCATACTCCATCAAATAAGCTGTTCTTCCGTTCTGTTCGCAGGCGATCAACGTTGTCCCGCTTCCTCCAAACAGGTCAAGGACAATATTCCCGTTTTCTGTGTTGTTCTTGATTTGATAATCAAAAAGTGCAACCGGTTTCATGGTTGGGTGCAATTCGCTCTTAACCGGTCTGTCAAAATCAAGAACCGTTGTCTGTTTTCTGTCGCTTGTCCATAGATGTCCTGCGCCATCTTTCCATCCATACAGGCAAGGCTCATGCTTCCACTGGTAATCCTGCCGTCCAAGCACCATGCTGTTCTTCACCCAAATGAGCGTCTCCCGAATCTCCCATCCTGTCTGCTTGCACGCCTGTCGGAAAATAAGTCCTTTGCTGTCTGCGTGCCAAATGTAAAACACCGCACCAGGTCTCATCACGGCATCAGCTGCAGCGAATGCTTTTGACAGAAACTCCAAGAATTCATCTTCGGCCAACGAATCGTTTTGAATTCGCAGATTTTCACTTGTTTTACCGACATAGCTCACTCCGTAAGGCGGATCCGTAAGCAACATATCAGCCTGCGCCCCCCCTATAAGGGTTTTGACGCTTTCTGCATTAGTACTGTCCCCGCACATAACGCGATGCCTGCCGCATTTCCAGATATCCCCCAGCTTTGCCTTGGGAGGTTTGGATTCATCAACTTCGGGAGCCTCGTCCTCGTCGGCCTGCGTCTCTTTGCTTGCATCTGCAGGAAGGTCGAAATCAAAGTCAAAGTCACCAAAGTCCACTTCTGCCAGTTCCTGTTCGAGTTTTCCGAAATCCCACCCAGACATTTCACCGGTCTTGTTTGCGAGGATACGGTATTTCTGTTTCTGCTCTTCCGTCAGACCGGTGTAGCGCACCACGTCGGCCATGTCCACATGGAGCTGCATCAGAGCAAGACGGCGAGTGTGTCCGCTGAGGATGACGTTGTTCTCGTCCACCTCAATGGGGTCAAGCGCGGTACACTGCCGCATACTTTCCGCGCAGGCGTTCACAGCTTCCGGGGAGATCACGCGCGGGTTGTTCTCATACGGAACAAGATCTTCGACCGGTAATTTCAGCAGCTCTTTCTGAATCATGTTATTCTCCTTCCGTGCAAAATAAAAAGCCCGAAATTGCTCAAGCTAAATCTCAAGCTATTTCAAGCTAAAAATCACGGTAGCCGTCAGCCGGATTTGAACCGGCACCCACAGGCCCCCGCCGGGGCATAGTTAAGTGCCTCGGATGTATCGGGTTGTAAAAGCCATGTGGTGTCACCAGCGTTGTCCCGCCTTAAATGGGCGGCGCTCTTCCAGTTGAGCTATGACGGCATATAAGCAGCAACGCCGTTATCTGCTTTTACCGGACAGTAAGACGTTGCCGCTGCATCTGGAACTTTTGCGGCCAGATGCCCCGCTACTCTCTGCATGCCGTCCCCCGGTCATGCAAAGTCTGGCACTCCAGGCAGGGCTCGAACCTGCAACCTGCGGTTTTGGAGACCGCTGCTCTACCACTTGAGCTGCCGGAGTATAAAAAGCCGCCCTTGGAATCGAACCAGCCGTGCCTACACACACGCACCGCGCTCCACATTGCGCTCAGGCGGCCATATAGCAAATAAAAACAGCCCACGGTTCGCCGCCGGGGCTGCTTGAGTTGACGCACATCCTGCGGGGCATGCTGGCCCGCTCGGATTTCCGGTGCTGCTGTTCACGGGCGGAGGTTTCAGGGCGTGGGCAAGATTTCAGGAATTCCACACCCACCCGCACACCGGTGGTGAATCACTCCATGCGTCAGACTTGCCGCGTTACAGACTTTACGGCGTTCGGTGCGAGATTGCAGACTTGAACTGCGCCTAAACCTCCATGGTCGGTCTGGACACCATTTCTCGCATAGAAGCAGCCCGCAAAGCACGGTGTCAAAGCGAAAAAGCGTTAAGCGGCATGAACGAAAGGAGAATCCGTACGGGGCCGCGCTTTGGAAGCTGCTGAGAAGCGGCGCACCGCTTTGCGCGGTTCCACTTATGCCATGATACAGGAAGTTAGCACAAATGTCGATTCAAACGGCACAAAACAAGTGTCAAAATAATGTGCGTTTTATTGGTCAGTTTGGATATTTTCCCAAATTTCAGCAAGTGCCTCCATCCCCTCCCGGATATAGACGGAAACGGCATTGACGTTTTTAAAACTAACGCTCTCCGCGATTTTGCGTTGGCACAGGTTCTGGACGTAATAATCATAGATGCAGTCAGCTTGTTTACGAGCACGTGCAGACCCACTCAGGCAGTAGGCCCGCCGGGCAGCTTCGATGCGCAGTTCACAGAGATCAAGCTCCATCTGCTTGAGGTTCCGTTCTTCTGTGTCGATTCTCTCCACGGCAAATCCCACCTTGTCACCGGCTCCACCGCCCATCGGCATCCCGCTCATGCTCTGGGTGCACTTTTCAGCAGTGTCCCGGATGCGCTGGATCTTCTGCTTCTGGGCCTCGACCTGCTCCGCCAGATCTCTGCACTGCTGGAACCACGCCTTGACGGTGCGGTAGTCCGGCAGTTCCGGCTCGTTGGTGTCAGGTGTCCAGGTTTGGATCATGTTATCAACCTCCCAGCATCGGGTCAGGGCATTCCCAATAATAGTCATCATATTGAATTTCTCGGTCAATTGTTGTTTCTCCGTCGACAACTTCGATTTCCTGGTTAAACTCCATACCGCACTCATACCCGTAAAACCTGAAATCGAGACCATACTTTTTTGACAATTCTTCATACGGTTCAGATTCCAGTGCCCAGGCGGCTTTTACGGGTAAGACGATAATGTCTTTCCCATCTTTTGCTCCAAAAGAGAAATCATTTTCATACTTCTCGACAAAATTTCGTCTGGTTCCTGCGATATAGGCATCTCGCTTTACGACAATATGAAGTTCGTCAAGCTCTGCATCATAGGCAATGGATACGCCGTTTACGTCTTTCTTAAAAATAAGAGCTTCGTAAAGAGGTTTTCCTTTTTCAACGTCTGGTTCCATTACTGCGACACATTCGGAAAACCACTTCATAATGTTTTCTTTCTTGCCACGGACTTTAAGTTTGCCTTCACACCAGTTCGGCATGATTCATTCCTCCATTTCTTCGATTTCGTCGCCCCACGCATCCCAACCAGGAACACGTTGACGGGCAAAAAGTTCTATTCTAGGGACATCTCCCAGCAATTCAACGATTCTGTGTCTTGTTTCGTCCGGCTTTACGCTGTGTGCCTGTATCGGCGATTCGATCACCTGATGCACCGAATGGCTTTTGACCATTTCTTTAGCCTTGAATCCCGGCGTTACTCCCAGCAAGCACACCTCAGCATTTGCGCGAGTGTATGCTCCCATGCCGTAAAAATTTCCGCCCGATTTATATTTCTTGATCCAAACGAAGGCGGCGGTTTTATAAGCAAATCCCCATGCTTCCATTACCCGAAGTGCATCCGGGACGGTTGGAAACGTGGCCCACATGAACAGGGCGCAGCCCCCCCCCCCCTGCAAGCTGACGAACCGGCAACGCGCAGATGCTATCAACATCCATTGTGCGATAGTGCTGTTCTGCGTTTCCTCGGCTTTTTGGTCCGGTTCCGTGCTGGCGGTAGCTCCATGGCGGGTCTGCATATATGACGGAGTACTTTTTGTTTGGAAAGTCCATATCATCCATCCATTTCTTCGATCCAGATCTCTGCTCTGGGGTTTTTCTTGTCGTAATCCACCCGGCTGCCATCGTGGGCGGCAACGATTTGGCTGTTATCGTCCGCCAGAACCTTGGCCTTCACCAGAATGTCGCAAGTCGCCTCTATGAGATTTGCAAGGTCAACCTTGCGCCGGGTGGCCATGTAGTACACACACCGCACGTTCACGCGGGCTGTGATGGGGTTGTAAGGCCGCTTGATCTGCCACATGCACTTTTCCTGATACTGCATGAATGCCTCGCTGGGGGCCACAATGCGGCGGTTTGCGTGGGCCTTGAGGATGCGGGCGGAGTTTTTCTTTGTGCGGGGGTCGCCGTAAAGGGTTAATTTCATCTGCCGTCCTCCACATAAAACCAGCTCTGCGGTGGATCGCATACGTCTTTAAGTCCGCCGCCGCGCCTGTCCAGCCTCTTTGCTTGGAAATTTTTAAGCTTGACAGGCTCATCATAAATTTTCAGGTCGGAAATGTTCCAGCCATACAAGTCTTTCAAATCCGCATAACTCATCCCGGACTTCCATCCGGCATAGTCTTTGACTTGCGGTACTGTGAGACAGCTTCCAGAAATTGCAGATTCGATATCTTCTTTGACGACACAGTATTCAGGGCCAATGCGTCGGATGTCATCGCAAATGAACTCTCCGATAACGCGCTCGTCCAGCTGCTGCCAGCCGTTCCCGTGAACTCGGGCCCAAAACGTTCTCGCTTTAGTGCACCAAATATAGACCTTGAATGGTGTCTGGAGACGGGGGCAGGTTTTCCGCAGTTCGACAGTCTTTTTGCGCCGAATGATGAGGTCGCACCATTCCGTCCGGATGCTCATCAAGATAGCTTTCATTTTTTTATCATCCCTTCCATTGCCAGCTGCTCGCACTGCTTTTCAGCTTCCCGGCGCTGCTGGTCATACTCAAACAGCATGTCAGCGTACTCGCTGCCCACCCTGCGGATGGCTGTTTCCAGCATTTCCGTCACAAGGTCTGTGTACTTGTCCGAGCCCTTGCGGCTGTTCCTTGCAGCTTCCCGGGCTTCCCACAGGTCGGTAAGTTTTTCTCGCTTGTCAGCTGTGATCTCGCCGTAGCCGTAGGCATCCTGGATCTGTTCCATGCTTTCCCAGCCTTCCAGCTCAGCAAAGGGGGCAGCTTCAGCCTTTGCCATGCTGCGGGCTTTGGTCTTTTTCTTGACGTACCGGGTCAGACCGTCCTGCATCACGGCGCGGGCATCGTCCATCGCCTCAATTTGCCCCCCCCCTCAGGGGCAACAGAGCATCGCCAAGGATGTGCCATTCAGGATGCCCGCCGGACGGCTCGATCAGGTCGCACGAGTAGGCTTCATGCCCACGAGCCCGGAACGCTTTGCATACTTCCTGTGATTCCTCACAGGCGATAAGCACTTTCATCTGTCCGCTCCTCCGTTCGCTCCCATGTACTTCTTGCGGCCCCGCTCCCGGTGGCGGTCCTCGTGGTCGTAGTGGTAGACCTTGCCTGTGTCCAGCATCTCTCGGGTGTAAGCGGCTTCTGCGCCGCGCTGGCGCTTGAACTCGGCGTATTTAAGGCAGCTGTCGTGGCATACCGGGTGCCGTGCGGGGCAGTCTTTACACGGAGTTATCATCATTTTTTGCATACCTCCGTCCTCACAGGTTCAAACTCATCAAACTCGGGGTAGAAGGCCCAAGCCCTGGAGACGGCGATATGTTCCGCCTCTCCGGGGTTCTTCGCTTCCACGATCCAGCAGTGGAGATCTGTGCCGCCCTCGTTTCGACACTCCACTAAAACCCTGAACTTACCCATTGACTGCCTCCAATCTAGCTGGGTCAGACGTGCCGCGCAGCCGGGCGGCCTCCCTCGGCGTTGTCGTAATGTCCTCCCGCGACTGTTTGAGGAACTCCACTCGCCGGTACGTCAGGTCCGGGGTCATGGCCAGCTCCTTCAGGCCGCCCACGCTCCCGGCGTAAGTTTTGGCCGCCGGGGGGAGGCTGTCGTACAACACTTGCAGCTCTTCCGTGCCATCGCTACGGATAAGCCCGCCCTTCTCGTCAATGCCGGTCACCATCGGGAAGTTTTTCCAGCTCATGTATTTCTGTGCCTTGCGGGCTGCATCCGCCAGCGCCTCCCACTCTGCATCCGGGTTGATACACTGGGAAAGCTGCTTGTAGATATCTGCCACCGTGATTGGATAGACGCAGACGCGATTCGCTGCGAGAAACGCCCGCTTCACCACTTCGCCGGGATAATCCCGGAACTGATACGTCCACACGTCAAGGGTGGTTTCCATTTCCTCATCCGTGAGGGGTTTGCTGCCCAGCTTGTACAGCGTGAAGTTCATCCGTATCAGCTGGGCCGTTTCTTCTTTCGTCATTGCTCAAACCCTCTTTTTCTGTCCATGTTTGCCAGCACTCTGGTCAGCTGATCGTCCACGCTCTCGGTGGGCTTTCTTCCACCGGTAGCGCTGCCGGGCCGTGCCTGCTGTTTGCGGCTCTGGTACTGCTCATCGCTTGCAGCTACATCGCCAACCGTCTGAACACCTTCGCGTTGCCAACTGGCTAAGATTCCGTTTATGTAGGCCCACGACCGTTTATTTGCTTCCGCTGCCCGGTCAATTGCCAGCAAGATCAAGTCTGTGCCGAAAGCCTGCCGCCAGCTTTGCAGCTTTTCCAGCGCTGAACGCGGAAAGCTGCCTGCAACTTCCTCGTACCGCTGAATAATCTGGTCGAGGTCTGCATCAGCTGCCGGGGCTTTCTCTTTGCTGTTATTTAAGCTATCTCTATTAGGATAGATAACAGTTTCAGTAATAGGTTCAGTTACAGTAGCAGTTACAGATACAGTTGTATCTATACTGTACCGATACTGTATAGATAGGGTATCTGCGCAGTATTTTCTGAACGCATCACTCTTGATGTTTTGCAGCGAATACTCAACGCCCTTCAGGCATTTGGGTGATTTCGACCAGTTGTATTTGTGCCAGTTAAGAAGCAATATCTCTTTCGTTGCCTTGTCATAGCGGATAACGTTGTGAACAGTTTCCATTCGGTGGATAAGTCGGTCTACGGTCTCTTCGTTGTATCCAAGCTCTCTGCTCGCTTGCCGCTTGCCAAGCTCATAGCATCCGCTCAAAGTGGTGTGCGGATTAGTGAGAAGGTAGAGATAAAAGTATTTATCTTCCGGGGTGAAGTCATCGTCCACCTTCGGGTCTAACCAAAAGTTCGGCGAAACGCAACGAAAAATTGCCATCTGCTCACCTCCTTTCTCTCAACAGTGAATCAGAACGGCAAGTCGTCCGTGTCCGAAATCGGGCGGTCATCGCCGTTGTAATCGGGCGCTGCCGCCGGGGTGGGTTGTTTTACCGTTTCATCCGGAAAAGCCGTTTGCGCCGGTTCTGCGCCGGGGTCAAAGGGCGTTTCGTCCTCCACCGGCGCAAAGTCATCGGTTCCGGCCTGTTCGGTCGGCTGCATCATGTCGATTGCCATCTGCACCCAGCTGGCATTGACAAGGCCTCCGACCACAACGCCCTCGGCATCGAGATTCCAATAGGTCTTTCCGTTGGATTCGTGGCTTTTCAGCTCCCGACCAAACGCCACGACAAAATCTCCCTTGTGCAGCAGTCCGTCCCAGCGGTCCAAATCGCGCCAGATGCAGCACTCCACGAAAACGCTGTTCCACTTGCCGGAATCATCCTTGACGCTGTGCGTCTTGACACTCATGCTCAAGAACTGGTTTCCAGTCCGCGTTTCCTTGATTTCCGGGTCGCGGGCCAGCGCTCCGGCCACCATTGCACCAGTGCTCGTCTTGATAATCATTCGCCATCACCGCCAAACGGATCATCGTTGGTGTCGGTGGTTTCGACTGCCAACGGTTCGGGCTGTTCTTTTTTCGGCTTCAGTTTGCGGGGCTGCATAGCGCCGATTTCGGGCTGCTCGTTCTCGACCTCGCGGCAGGATGCTTCTGCATCTACCGGAACCTCGCTCTCATCGTAGAGGCTGCCAAACGTGGCCGGGAAGGATTCGCGCAGCGCGTGGACGAGGGCCACCTTACGAATCATCGTTGCAGGCTTCGTTACCCACAGGGATTTCTTGGTGTCGTATTCGCTCAGCTTCACTTCTTCGTAGAAGGGGCGGCTGCGGTCCTTACGGTAGGCTTTAGCCCAGCCGCCGACCAGCTTCTCGTCCTCGTAGACGATGGATCCTTCGCGGTGAATAATCTCGCCAACTTCCGGCACGAGCACGATAACACCAGCTTCAAATCCGTCATACTGCGGGTGACGCTCGGCCATCTTCATATAGCAGGTCTTGCCCAGCACGATGGTGGACGCGCTGTCGCCGTTCTTATTGTCGTAGTGGATAAGATATGCCTCTTTGGTAAAGGGGTTGAGGTGGTACTGCTTGCAGGTCTCCAAGAAGATGCGGCACTCTGCGAAGGTCGCATCTTTGCAGATGAAGTTCCGCACATCGTCAAAGGTGACGGTCAGATGCTGGCCGTCCATGCTCTCGATTTCGACCGGCTTAGATTCTGCGACCGGCTGCATCGCTTCGCTCTGCTTGACCTGAGCAGCGAAGGAGCGGCTCTGAACTGTGGTAGTGGTATTCGGCGCAGCAGCGCCAGCGCGTGAAGTGAAACCCATTTTTGTTACCTCCTAGAATGTTGAAGATTATTTGATGCTGCCGAAATCGAACCCGCGTTCTTTGGCAGCGCTTCGGAACCATGCAATGTCTTCTTTGGTGAACTCAACCCAGATGTAATAGCGCTTGCGGGAGGAAGCCTCCTGCGCAGCGGTGAAGCTCTGCATCGCCTCCATGTCCAGACGGCCCTCCGGCGTGATGAATGCGGCGGCTTGCGTTGCTGCGGTGGCTTGCGCCCGCATCTCGCGTTCTTCTGCGGTCGGGGGAACAATTACCGGAGCAGCAGCCCGCGCCCGCTCTGCCGCTTCTCTGGCGGTCTCTGCGTCCCTCTGTGCTGCGCGGGACTTCTCGCGGCGGGTATGCTCGCGGACAGCCTCGTTCACGCTCAGGTTGCGCAGGTATTCGGTGGTGCAGGGTTCGACATCCTCTCCGCAGTTCTCGCGGATAAAGTCGAGGTCGCTGCGGATGTTCTCGATGGACTGGCACAGGGACTTTTTTGCTTCTGTAATGGCGAACGTCTTGTTCAGCCAGCGGTTGTCCAACAGGCGTTCAAACGGAATGAGAGCTTCCAACTCGCCGATGTTGTCCCGGTAGATCAGGCGCAGGGTAGAAGCCTTTTCTTCCTTTTCGGCGGCCTCCACAGCCTTGACCTGCTGGTCAATGGCACCGGAGACAGCCTTGCACTGACCCTGCATCTGCTTGGCACTCTGCAAGAACTCTTCCAACGGCTTCATGTAAAAAGCCTTGGCGCTGCGGGCGGCATCGCTGAGCTGCTTGTCCAGCTTGTTCACGGCGGCGCGGTCAGCCTTGGCATCCTTGATGGTGTCCGGGGTGTAGACGCGGCCGGTGTAGGCGGCCAGCATCTCGGTCAGATTCTGCTGCACCTCGGTCTCGTTCCACCGGATCGCGGGGAGTTCCGGGTGCTCCACCCGGACGGTCAATTCATTCGTCATTTTCGGGATCCTCCTGTTCTGCTTCCTGTTCGCGTGGCAAAAAGTAATAGTTGTCGGGCGGCTCAAGCGGCGGGCCGTAGCCGTCCAGCGCAAGATCATACATCGAGTTCATCAGCTGCACCTCCGTCATAATCTGCGGGCTGACGGCAGAGCAGGGAAGCTTCTTCCATGATGCTGTTCAGTGCGCCGCACAGGGTCTGGAAGGTGCTCTCCAGATCTTCACCGGTCAGGCGGGAATAGCTGCCTTTGCAGGTGTCCCATGCCGAACGGAACAGGCTGGCGCAGTAGTTGGCGGTCTCAAAATCGGCCTGTGTATTGTCATTGGCGCGGGCTTGGAGTGTGGCCAGCTGTTTGCGCAGGGCAGTGTTATCCTTGGCAAGTTCAGAATTCCGGGCATCTGCAAGGCCCCAGGCCTTTTCTGCTGCCAGACGGTCCAGTTCTTCCTCATCCCACTGGTGAGCCAGAGCTTTGGCCCGCCGGTCTACCTCTTCCTCATCCACCACAGCGGCGATGGGCTGCTTTTTCAGGGCCGCATTTTCTTCCTGCAGCTTGTCGGCCCGGAGCTTTGCCGCTTCGGCCACCTGCCGGGAGCCGGAAAGCTGGCCCTCGGCATTTTTGGCCCGGGCCTCGGCCTTGTCGGCACGGTCTTTTTCCTGTGAGACCTTCAGACCCAGCCGGTTGCAATCCTTGGCGGTGCTCAGTTGGTCAGCACGGGCCTTGTCCCGTTCGGTTTCGGCCTTTTGGGCACGTTCGGCCAGCCCGTTGATGTCGGCGTTGGCGGCTTCCAGATGGGCTTCGGCAGCGTCGGCACGGTCTTTTTCGGCTTTGAGTTGTGCCAGCAGCTCCTGCACCCGCTGGCTGTCTCCGGCGGCTGCGGTGAGCTGTTCCGCGCAGCCGGAGCGGGCGATCAGGTTCAGGTCCTTGCGGGAGATGGACGGCAGTAATTTTAAATCCGCAACTGTTGCGGATTTAAAAGCATCTCCGTTCTGGGTCATTGTCCGGGCGCTGCCCTCGCTCATGCCCTTGCTCTCATACCACTTTGTCCATGTACCGCCGCCATAGCGGCCAGCCTTGGCCGTCAGGGCGTGCATTTTGGCAACGTAGATGCAGGAAATGAGGTATTCATCCTGTGCGGTGCCGTAGTGCAGATCGAACTGCTGGTCGGTCTCCACGGCCTGTTCGGACAAATCCCCCAGGGCCGAGAAGTCGAAACTGGAGTCGGCGGGGATATTGCCGAACGGTTCGGCAATATCCTCAGAGTGAGTGGGAGTCAAATGCTTTTCGCCCTCGGTTTGGTAGCTGTTGCACTCCTGCACGGGGTGACCACAGCTGCGGCAGTTTCCGAAGCACTCTTCTTTACACCCGCCACAGGTGCAGGTAGAGCAGATACAGGAAGCGGGAACATCCGAGGAAGATTCCTCCTCTACCGGTTCGATGGGGGCGTTCTTGCAGGGCTTGGCATTTTCTAACGCGTCCAGCATTGCGCAGTCGATTTCGTACTCATCCAACGGGGCGAATTCCGCGCCGTTAGACAGGAATTCCTGCGGGGTCAGCTTCTTGTCTGCTGCCTTGGCCCGCTCGAATTTCTGCGTCATGAGGTGGCTTTCTTTCCAAATGCTGCCGTCCCAGCGCCAGAAACGGCCGCGGTAACAGGCATAAACCGTTTCGTTGGAAAGCTTGCAGCTGATGGTGTAGTCCGTCATACCCGCACCTCCGTGTCCTTGAGGCGGTCCAGCATCTCGGCCTGCACATCCTTGCTCATGGGCTGGATGTTGTTGCCCTTCCAGCCATAGCAGAGGATAGGGCCGTAGATATGCTGGCCGCGATAGATACGGTTCAGGTCTCTGCCCATGATGCCGTACACCAGCACTGCCGGGGTGCGTGGCAGGACTTTCTGCTCACAGGGGCACCGCAGCAGTGCTTCGATGCCCTGCAGCGTGTCCGGCAGGGTGGTGACTACCGGTTCTTTGCCCGGTTCGATCAAAATTCCTTTCATTGTAAAACCTCCGATTTTGTGATATCATCGGGGTGATGAAGTCGTTCAAACTCATCATCCCTTGCAGCCTGTCGGTGTTGGCGCACCGGCGGGCTTTTTTTCATGCGTCCCTCCGGTTCTGCCGGTACTCCGGCTCCTCGGTGCGGGCGTGGGTTCGGTCAATGCGGCCATAACGGCGGGCGTTCTGCTCACGATCCTGGGCGGCAAAGCCCAGCCGCAGGAACATCACCGCTGCCAGCACCAGGCACAGGGCCGTGGCAAACTGGCCGTCGGAGATGGTGCTGCCCGTCTGTGCACTGCCCTCGATGCCCATGCCGTACAGCATACTTGCGATACTGCTGGCAGCGGCCAGCCAGTACCAGACGCAGGATTTAATCTTCATTGGGTGATTCCTCCATTCTGTCCATGAGGTCTGCTGCAGTAGTCGCTATGCTGATCAATGCTTCCGGATTTCTTTGATCCATGCAAATCCCGGCAATCAGTGCGGCGCAAAGGGCTTTCTGCTCCATCTCTGTACCGCAAGCATAAATCTTGGGGTTTCCATCCTTCCCCACCTGGATTTTTAACTGAGCGTTCGGGCTGATCTTCATATTTCCATTTCCTCCTTGTAGTTCTCATACGGGCGGACGATCTTGCGTCCGTGCCGGTGCATATAATCGATAAAACCGTCGATGTAGATCGTTGCCTGCCGCCGTTTGGTATCTTCCCGGGGGACTACCCACCCGTCATACTCGCCGTGTGCAACATTATTCCAGAACTTGCTCGGGCTCATCGGAACAAGGTTTGCCCGGAACATCTCGCAGCACTCTGCAACGCCTTTCATTGTGATCCTTTCGCTCATGCCGCTGTCTCCTTCCTTAGAACATGCTGGTCTGGCCGTTGGACTGCTGGATCAGCATCACGGTGTTGGTGCTGGGCTTCCAGCGCTGGATGTACTCCACCGCCTCGTCAAAGCGCTTGCGGGGAATGTTGTTTCTACTGCTGACCCGGAACCACATCTGGATGTCCTTGTTGATCTCGCAGTAAACCATGCCCCGTACATGGGAATCGCCGTAGGCCGGGGCGTTCTTGCCGCCCAAAGCTTCCACAACAACGTGGTTCACGGCATTCTTGAGGGAAAGCTGCTGGTCATAGTCCACAACCATGTTGTTTTCCAGCGCCGTGATCCGCTGCTCCTGCCTCTGGGTGCGGTCGTCCAGCAGGAACAGCGCCTGCAGCTCCTTGCTGAGCTTGGGCATCTGCGGAGTGGCCAGCTTCTTCTCCATTGCGTTGAACGCCTGGATGTACTTCAGCTTCCACTCCAGCGCCGCCTTGCCGGTAAAGCCCATCACCAGCAGGCTGAAACCGTCCCGGTTCATCAGGTAGGTGCGCTGGGGTCTGCCGTAGCTGTCCGGCGTTTCGGTCTCAAAAAACATCTCCCCAAAATTGGGGACATCTTTTTTGATTGTGTCAATGTCACGAATCACATGATCGTGGCGCTTTTCGAAGTTCTCAGCGATCTGGCGGCTGGATGCAACCGGCTCGCCGTTCTGGGTAGATAAGATAATGTCTGTCATTCGGTCTTCCCTCCTTCTTCTTCCACCAGCAGCTTGTCCACGGATACCTTAAAGTATCGGGCCACCTTCATCAGTTGGCTGATACTGGGGCCGTAGACGCTGCGCTCCCACTTGCCAATTGCGCCGTTGCTCAGGCCCGCTACCTCTTCCAGATCGGTACGGCTCAGTCCGTGCAGCTTGCAAAACTGGTCAATTTTTGAAACATTCACTAGCAATTCTCCTTTCCGGGCT
>ERZ857750.727-NODE-727-length-40623-cov-8.044025_pt1 | contig 40623 bp, 40 predicted proteins | sample MGYA00519915_ERZ857750 | MGnify/ENA primary metagenome ERZ857750 (study PRJEB31778, sample SAMEA3449358) | human gut metagenome | biome: human gut; feature: human-associated habitat; material: faeces | place: United Kingdom | collected 2010/2012 ...
TGTTGTAATCGCGCCATCGAATCCTTTCTCTCCGTTTTTTCCAAATCCTGCCTGTTTCTTTAATAGATTTGAAAAGATCTCGGATTCTGCCTTATCTTCTATAAAATGATCCATGATCATTTTATGTTTATATGGTGCCTTTCCATCTTCATATAGGGCATCAAAATCATAGCCGTCCCTGCGGTAGTTGGCAAATACCGGCAGCCATTTTTTTGAAATAAACCCGGCTTTTTTGGCAAAGAATTTTCCGTAAAGAACATCATGTCTTTTGGCAATGGCAATCCTCCATCTCCACGGATCCCTCACCGGATCATCAGACCACCAATATTCTGCCACTGTCCGTTCCTCCAGAGAAAACCCCGGAATTTCGTTCTTAAAAAGAGGAAGAAAACCAACCCGGTTGATATATTCGACTGCTTCATCCACATCGTGGATGCATTTCGGATCATCCCATGTTACTCCATGAATGATCCATTCCCCTGCTTCGTTTCCCATGACTTTCTCCTTTCTGTATTTTGCTGTCTTAAGTATACCACACATTGACAAGGCAAGACAAAGATATATATTTTTATCGAAAAAATTGATGACATTTTTGTTACTGTTCATACACAATGTCATTAACTTAAGCAATTTGCCAATACTGCATTGATGAAAATATCAGCAGAAGGATTTAATTATGATAAAAAAGGGAATATTGAGGGATTAAGATGCAATGTCTTGCTGAAATTCGGGTATAACAAAAAGACAAAATCAATATTTAATATTGAAATTTGTCTAAAGATGAAATATAGTAATATACCACCTTCTGCAATAACTGGTTTATCCACCATTTTTGTGTTAATATAAAAGTAATAAAATACATTTAAGGACAAGAAGGGTGTAAATATTATGGATATTTCAGATTTTGTTAAGAAAGCAAAAGAATATAATGTTCTTGGAATCAAAATTTCAAAAGATAATGAACTTGCAGCAGAGTGGTACAGCGAACCGGAATGCAGAAGGAATATTTATTCTGCAACAAAGAGCTTCACATCCTGTGCAGTTGGCTTTGCTGTTCAGGAAGGGCTGATCGATCTTAATGAAAAACTAACAGAAGCATTTTCAGGTGACTTGCCGGAGTGTATAGATGAGAACCTGAAAGAAGCAACTGTTCGTGATCTTCTTACCATGTGCCTTGGACAGGAGAAGGGCAGTCTGATGGGAGAACAACGACCTTTATATGAAGAAGATAACTGGGTAAAAATGTCTCTGGCTATTCCCTTTAAGTATAAGCCGGGTACACATTTTGTATATAATAACGTTGGCCCCTATCTGGCAGGCATTCTTGTACAAAGACGCTCCGGCTGCGATCTGGTTTCTTACCTTACACCCAGACTTTTTTCCAAACTTGGAATAAAACGTCCTACATGGGAGACTGATCCACTTGGAAACAGTTTTGGAGCCGGCGGATTATTTCTGACCCTTTCTGAACTTCACAAATTTGGACTGTTTTATCTTAACAAAGGCAAGTGGAATGGAAAACAGATACTGTCTGAGAAATGGATAGAAGAAAGTACAAAGGCAGCTGATGTTGGATACTATGGTTATCTTTTCTGGCGTGGTGAATATAATTCTTTCCGGGCGGATGGAAAATACTCCCAGATATCTATGATCCTTCCGAAAAAAAACGCAGTCGTTTCGTTTGTTTCAGAATGCCGCAGGGGAGACGAACTTCTGAAGACAGTTTATGAGCTTGTCTGCGCAAAATTATAATATCTTTTCTCCGCGGAAAAACAATCTTCTCTTTCTATAATGCTGAGTTAGTGGATATGGGAGTTTCCGCGGAGAGAATCCAATTTCCTGTTTTAAGGCAATCGCCGATTATTTGAGAAAATAATACTACAATCAGAACCCGATTCTGATTTGGCTGCTACCCTGCTTATGGTTTCCACGTAGCAGAAAAGCGACGGGTTTCCCCGCCGCAATATCTCTTATACTTGATCAACCACCATTGGTTCTGTCTCTCTGTAGAACCGCCGCTGCTCTACCCTGAAAAGCTGCTCCAGTCGTGCCGGGCTGTCTAGTCGCCCTTCGTACTCCTCTTTATTCTCCGCATGTATAATAAACGGAGCAATATCTGCCTGCAGGCATTGCACAAATGCAATGATGCGGGCTACCTTATAACATGAGAAAAGCATTAAACAAGGAGACTCACGCCAAAACTATGAATCTCCTTGTTTAATAAAGGTTCGAAGTATCCCTCCGGGTATATCTATATCTTATTTTTGATTAATCTCTGCGAATCCAGCAGCATCAATTTTTAATTCTATTTTTTCGCCTTTTTTAAGTTCTTTCCATTGAGAAAAATCCATTTCATATCTTCCTGTTTCGGTCTTGCTCTTCTTTTTCTCATATGTAGCGGTCACAAAATAATGCTCTTCTTCTGCTCCTGTTCTCTGTCCGTCTTTAAGTTTTGGTTCCGGCCAGGAAGGGTTCTGATCATTGCCGGAACTTTTTGCAGTATCGACAACCGTCCATTTGTCTATTTCATAGTAATATTTTGTAGCATACACAGGCTCCTTCCGGTAGACTGGTTTTTCTACATCTTCGGTGTAGGTTTCTTCAGTATATACCGGAACGCTTTCCGTTTGCTCCTCAAAATATCCATTTCCAAGATCAACATAAGAACTTTTCTCTTCGTAGTGGTCTATGACGCTGCGTGTTTTGGTTTCTGTAACTGTCTCGTAATGGTCGAGAACGTCTTTGTAGGATTGAATTTCACTTTTTGTATATTGCAGCCTCGCATCATCGGGCAGCGACCAGTCACTTTCATTGTGAGTTACAACCTCTTCAATGTCAATGGTTCTTTCCCAATCCAAGTCATCAATCGTTACGTTTTTGATCTTCGGTGCCAGGCATGACATCATGCCAAAAATGATTGCTGCGAAGATTCCCAGAATGAGCAGCACCCGCCTCAGCAGTGGCTTTTTCTTTGGTGTATTTTGGGGGATATTTTTCTGGCAGGATTCTTTTTTCTCTTCTTTCTTTCGTTTCTTTTCCTCTTCCTGCTGCCTCATCTCGAAGTAGTTTCTCTCCGAATCTTCTTTTGTGGCACCACAGTTTTTGCAGACATTCAGATCGTCGCTGTTAAGACTGCCGCAAAAGCTGCACTGCCAGTCCGGATTACGGCTGATCTTTTCTGCTTCCTCCTCAGAAACATATTTAATTTCATCCGGCATATAGAATTTTGTATTTTCGTCCTGCGGATGCCCACAATCGGGACAGGTTTTTTGACCGGCTCTAATCCTTTTATTCCCACAAAACGGGCAATCCCAGAGACCTTCGATTATCTTTCCCATACAGACTCTCCTCTTCTTTTCCCTCAATAACAATTCCAACAAGTATTTATATTCCACTTCGGTTTTATAATTTTGTGCAGTTTTTTATTTGCTCATTTATAGATTACTGTTTATTTTTCATCTCTGCTACTCTGTCCAGAATCTGTTTCTTTAATTCTTCTACATTATCGGTCTGATATTTTAATCCTGCTGCGGAGATATGTCCTCCACCGCCAAAAGGTTTCAACAGTTCATTAACATTGATCCATTTCCCGTCTGAACGGAAAGAACATCTCCACCCGTTTTCTTCTTCCTCATACATGGTAAAACCAAGTTCAATATCGTCGCAATCGCGCAGGATGGTGCTGATACAGTGGATGTCTTCGTATGTGATATCTTTTTCGGCAATTTCCTTCTGTCCCATAATAACATAGGCAACCCGGCCATCCATCGCACGTACTGCTCCATGAAGAATATCGGCTCTTTTGTACAGAATGTCCAGGGTATCACTGTGTAAGGTTTTCATAATCCTGCCATGGTCAACTCCCATAGACATCAGATCAGCTACAGCCTGAAAAATACCCTGGTTTGCCCTTGCCAGTCCTCCGGTATCATGCAGGATGCCAAGGTAAATATAATCTGCGGCATTGGGGTACGCTTCTTTTTGGGCTGCATTTAGAAGCAGTTCGGAAGAAAGCATATGGTATACATTTTCCGCACACGCCTCAGAAACCTTTGTCCAGTTAACATCTCCGTATCCTTCATTGGAAGCGTGATGATCAATAACAATGCTGGCAGCGGCATTTTGGTAATATTCCAATCCGATCATACGCTCCAGAGTTGCATTATCACAGACTATGGCACAATATTGTTTTCCGGATATATCCGGCATCTCAAAAGGAACAAATATCTTATCTTCCACGACCATCTTTTTCGGACCGCGCTCCAGCGTTTTTGCAAGGTATGGAAACACCCTGTATTGTGGATAATTGACATGGATATAGTGCGCAAGGCTCATCACCGATCCGGCAGCATCGCCATCCGGATTTAAGTGTCCCAGAATCACTACAGTGTCCAGATTGTGCGTCTGCATGGTTTCATCAAAAACAGTATCAAAATTAAACTCTGTCATTCCTACCTCCTTCGTATATCACTTCCCTGTTATATTTTAATTTTATCATCTAACAGATCAGATAGCAAGTTGTGGGCACATACAAGCCAAAATTGTTACTGTTCACTCCGTTCTCAGTAACATAGCCAAAATTCATTCCAGATTGCCTGCGGCAATGGAATTTTGGCTTGTATGTCTCGGGATTTTGGCATATTCATGCCAAAACACCTTGCGGAATAGTAATGTGTGAACAGTAACCAAAATTCATTCCAGATTGCATTATTTTGCGGAATTGCTACCGAATCAAAAAGAGACAAAAGAGACCACTTGTCTCTTTTGGTCTCTTTTCTGTCTCTTTTTAAAAAACTATAGCAATTTCGTAAGATTTCTATAGTTTTTTCAGGGTTTCAGTACTATAATGAAACCCATAAAGAGATTGTCATATCAAAAATAGTAATCTAATTTTCTGCCAAAAAATCAGATCATCTCCCCTCAAACTGGAAATTCAGGGAAAGTTGTTCTGATATTATTATGAAAAAGATGATCGAAGCCCAGGAAAGACAGATGTCCAGTGGTTCCCAGGGCGGACAGTACTAATCAGATAAAAGCCTCTCAGTTGAGGAACTGAAAAAAACCGATGGTGATGACTGAAAACAGTCAAATCCATCGGTTTTTCTATAAAAGCGAATTAATAAAATCAGATCATCCCTATCAGATGTACGATCAGTGCAGCCACCCAGGCAATCACACACTGCCATACCACAACACCAACAGCCCATTTACTGCCCATTTCACGTTTGATCGAAGCGATAGCCGCCACACATGGTGTATAGAGTAAACTGAATACCAGCAGGGATGCTGCTGCCAGCGGAGTCAGTACAGAGGCAATATTTCCACTGAAAAGTACTTCCAGAGTAGATACCACGCTCTCTTTTGCCATAAATCCGCTGATAAGAGCTGTACAGATTCTCCAGTCTCCCAGTCCGATCGGTTTAAATATAGGTGCCAGGACTCCCGCCACCATTGCCAGAATACTGTCTGCAGAATCTTTTACAAGATTTAAATGCAGATCAAAGCTCTGCAGGAACCAGATTATCATTGATGCAAGCAGGATAATAGAAAACGCTCTCTGCAGGAAATCTTTTGCTTTTTCCCACAAAAGCTGACCTACATTCCTTGCTCCCGGCAGCCGGTAATTGGGAAGTTCCATGACAAACGGTACGGGATCTCCCTTGAAAAGAGTTCTGTTATACAAAAATGCCGCCAGGATTCCCACCAAAATTCCAAGCAGGTAAAGACCTGCCATAATAAATCCGCCCTTCTTCGGGAAAAAAGCACTTACAAAGAAAGAATAAATCGGCAGCTTCGCAGTACAGCTCATAAATGGAGTCAGCAAAATCGTCATCTTTCTGTCACGCTCACTTGTAAGTGTACGTGTGGCCATAACAGCCGGAACCGTACATCCGAATCCAATCAGCATTGGCACAATGCTTCTTCCTGAAAGGCCGATCTTACGCAGAAGTTTGTCCATCACAAAAGCAACACGTGCAACGTATCCGCTGTCTTCCATAAGAGACAGGAAGAAAAACAGGGTTACGATAATCGGCAGAAAACTGAGTACACTTCCCACACCTGTAAAAATACCGTCAATGACCAGGCTATGCATGGCACTGTTTACATTTGCTGCTGTCAGTGCTGCTTCTACCAGCGCAGAAACCTTATCAATTCCAATCTCCAGAAGCCCCTGAAGCCACGCTCCGATCACATTAAAGGTAAGATAAAATACCAATACCATGATTCCGATGAAACAGGGAATCGCTGTATATTTTCCTGTAAGAATCTTATCAATTTTCTCACTTCTGATTCTCTCCTTACTCTCTTTTGGCTTTACAACTGTCTGTTCACACAAACGCTCAATAAAGTCAAAACGCATATCTGCGATCGCAGCGCTTCTGTCAACCTGACGCTCTGTTTCCATCTGCTGTACGATATGCTCCAGCATATCCGTCTCATTTGTGTCCAGCTTCAGCTTCTCAAGAATCAGCGGATCTCCCTCGATTGCCTTGGTTGCTGCAAAACGGGTAGGAATATCAGCCTGCGCCGCATGATCCTCAATCAGGTGCATGACCGCATGAATACAGCGGTGTACTGCACCGTCATGGTCACTCTTATCACAGAAATCCTGACGCAGTGGATGTTCCTGATATTTCGCTATATGTAACGCATGGTCAACCAGCTCATCAACCCCTTCATTCTTTGCTGCGGAAATAGGGATTACAGGTACTCCAAGCAGCGATTCCATCTTATTTACATCTATAGAACCCTGATTTCCCAGCACTTCATCCATCATGTTCATTGCAACTACCATAGGAATATCCATCTCCAGAAGCTGCATGGTCAGATACAGGTTTCTCTCAATATTGGTAGCATCCACAATGTTGATGATCGCACTTGGTTTCTCATCCAGGACAAAATTTCTGGAGACAATCTCCTCACTGCTGTAAGGGGACATGGAATAAATTCCCGGAAGGTCTGTGATTTCTGTATCCGGATGGCCTTTAATCGAACCGGTCTTACGATCCACCGTTACTCCTGGAAAGTTTCCCACATGTTGACTGGAACCTGTCAGTTGGTTAAACAGTGTAGTTTTTCCACAGTTCTGATTTCCCACCAATGCGTACGTCAGTGTAGTTCCCTCAGGCAGTGGATGTTCATCTTCTCTGGAATGATACTTTCCATCCTCTCCAAGTCCCGGATGTGCCAGGTCGCTTACAGCCTCTATTCCGGCGTGACTTCTGCTTCGCTTCGGAATCTGTTCGATTTCTATCTGCTCTGCTTCCGCAAGTCTTAATGTCAGTTCATATCCATGTACCTGTAATTCCATGGGATCTCCCATGGGTGCAAACTTCACGACTGTGACCTCAGCTCCCGGAATCATACCCATATCCAGGAAATGCTGACGCAGGGCACCCTTGCCGCCAACCGACGTGATCACAGCACTTTTTCCGATTTCCAAATCTTTTAATGTCATTTTCAGTCGCTCACCTTTTGTATTTGTATTTGGTTATCATTGCTATATCCGATTTTTCTCAATAACCTTATGCAGATAGCTTATACTAACTGATAATTTTTGTCAAGTAGCAGGTATGTCTCAATTTTTTTATAACCGAAAGCACAAAAAACTCAGATGAATTTATGCTATCATCTGAGTTTCTCAATGTCTTACCCTGACAGGTCATTAAACCTGTCTGTGATTACTTCATTACTTATTATTCTGATCATTCTCAAGTAATTGATTTATGTGATTGCCATAAGATTTGGAAATTGTTCTTATCTTTTATATGTCAGATCCACACAGAACCTGTAATATCACCGTTAATTACATAATATGCTTTGTTCTCTTCAGGTTTGATATAAATCTTAATATCTTTGAGATCTTTCTCCTTTTTACCCAGTTCGTCTGTCCAGATTCTTCTGACATTACTTAAAATATTTTTTGTATATACTTCTCTGCCCATGAACTGAATATATACTTCTGCTGTTGCTTCTTTCTTAGTGGTTCTTCTTGTTGTTTTCTTCTCGGCAGCTGTCTCTTCAGCCGGTTTCTCAGCTGTCTTAGCAGGAGCCTTCTTTGTAGTTCTTTTCGTTGTTTTTGTTGGTTTTGCAGCAGTCTTTGTTGTTTTAGCTGTCTCTTTTTTCTCGGCTTCTTTCTCTGTTTCTGCCGGTTTCTTTTCTACAGTGTCTGCTGCTTTAGCTGTTTCTTTCTTCTCGGTTTCTTTCTCTGCTTCTGCTGATTTCTTTTCTGCAGTCTTTCTTGTTCTTCTTGCTGCCGGTTTCTTTGCTGTTGTTTCTTTCTTTACAGTCTCTGTTTCAGCAGTTTCTTTCTTGTTTGCTTCTTTATTTACAGCTACTTCTTCAGCAGTTGTCTTTGCAGGAGCCTCTTTAACTTCGGTTGTCTTCGCAGTGGATGTGTTGAGATCTGCTGTAGTTGCTTTTGTTGCCATATGATTAGCCTCCTTACAAGGTATAAGTATTCGTAACTGCTCAGTTTTGTACAGTTACAGGTATTCTTATGTTACCGAAAATATGATAAACAGTAACATTCTTTTATGAAAATAGAATACTACGAATCTTCTGCTTTTGCAATGTTTTTCTGTTTTTATAATTTAGGCATCTTATGAACAGAAACATGAACCGTATTATTTTTTACTCTGTATCCGTCATTTTCTATAGTCCAAGATTCTGCAGATCCTCCTTCATATATGCCGAAAGTCTCCTCTGAAGTTCCTCATTCTGCGGAAGGCTTAAATCCGCATCAAGGGACAGAATCTCCGAAGCCGTTTCACTGGCAGCTTTCAGGATATCCGCATCCTGATAGATGTCCCCCAGTTTAAATTCCAGCAGACCACTCTGGCGGATTCCAAAAAGATCACCAGGACCGCGAAGCTTCAGATCCTCTCCTGCAATATAAAATCCATCGTTGGATTTGTTCAGGATCTGCAGACGTTTAGAAATCTCTTTTGCACCATTTCCCTGCATAAAAATGCAATATGACTGATATTCCCCTCTACCGACACGCCCGCGAAGCTGATGAAGCTGTGCCAGCCCGAAACGCTCGGCATTCTCCACCATCATCACTGTAGCATTAGGTACATTCACTCCTACCTCAACTACAGTAGTAGATACCAGGATCTGAATTTCCCCTGCGGCAAAAGCCTCCATGATCACATTCTTCTCTTTCGCTTTCATCTTTCCATGAAGAGAAGCAATCTTTATATCCGGCGAAAAAACATTGCGAAGCTTCAGGGTATAATCCAGCACATTTTCCCCATCCATCCCTTCGCTCTCCTCCACCATTGGACAGATCACATAAACCTGCCGTCCCTGACGGATCTGCTTCTCCATAAAGGAATAAGCCTTCGGCCTGTAAGAAGTATCCACCACACAATTTTTAATGGGAAGTCTCTGCGCAGGAAGTTCATCAATTACTGAAATATCCAGATCCCCGTATATAATGATCGCCAGCGTCCTTGGAATCGGTGTAGCACTCATCACCAGCACATTAGGCGGGTTTCCCATAGTAGTCAGTGCTTCCCTCTGTTTCACACCAAAACGATGCTGCTCATCTGTAATAACCAGTCCAAGATTATTGTACTGCACTTTTTCCTGAATCAGTGCATGCGTTCCTATCACCAGGTTAGCCTCTTTTGACGCAATCAGCGCATATTTTTCCCTTTTCTCCTTCACAGTATCTGATCCTGTCAGCAAAACCGGATGCCCAAAATCAATATTCTGTTCCTGCAGCAACTTCTCCATTGCCTGAAAATGCTGCCTTGCAAGAACCTCCGTAGGTGCCATAAGCACTGCCTGATATCCATTCTCCACAGTCATGATCATTGCGAGAAACGCAAGGATCGTCTTACCGCTTCCCACATCTCCCTGCACCAGTCTGGACATCAGGGCCTGGCCGCTTAAATCCCTCTCAATCTCATGCCACACATTCAACTGCGCCTTTGTCAGATCATAGGGCAGACTTTCAATAATCTGCTCTGTCGTCCATACCGGATGCATGGGAAACGCATTCGGTGCTTCCTCCGTCTTCTCCTTCAAAGACTGCACAGCAAGAATAAAAAAAAGAAACTCGTCAAACACCAACCTTCTCCTTGCAGCTAACAGCTCCTGCATATTTTGGGGAAAATGAATCGCAGGAATCGCAAAATTCCTGTCTGCCAGGTGATACCTCTCCTTATACTCATCTGCCAGATACTCTGCCTGAAGCTTCTGCTCATCAAGCACCTGATGGATCAGCTTCACGATCGTCTTATTAGAAAGCCCCGCAGTCAGTCCATAAATCGGCTGAAGACTGTGCAAAATCTCTTCATAAGCCGCAGACGTAAAAATCTCAGGGTGCTCCATCTGCAGCTTCCCCTGCTTCCTGACGACACGCCCCCGCAGAACAAACCTGCTGCCTTTCCTGACTGCAGAGCGCAGATACGGTGCATTAAACCACGTAACAGAAATTTTCCCCGTAAGATCTGCCACAGTGGTCGTGATCACCTGAAGATTCCGCACCTGATTCACATACACACCCGTTATAACCGCCACAGAAATCGCCACAACAGCTCCTTCTTCCAGAGACCGGATCTCAACAGGCTCCTCATACGCATCATAATTACGTGGATAATAACTCAGAAGAGATTCCATATCCGTAACTCCTATTTTCGCAAATAACTTTTCCGTTTTCTCCCCCACGCCCTTCAAAGTACGCAAAGATGTTGACATATACCACCGATTCCTTTCTACTACAATATAATTATGAATATCCCTTACAGCCAGTAAAAATTATCTATCTTATCCCTGCAAAAAATAACCAAATCAAGCAACCCTCATTCTTCAATCACAATAATCTGCCGACAATAAACTTCCACTATCCAAATCTCAGGCAGGAAAATATTTGTGTCAGGATGCATTTGCAGGCATCTTAGAGATTCTTAGGCGAAAAAAATCTGCGTTATGAGCCGGCTGCATCACTGTCTGAGCGAAGTTTGCAACGGAGCGAGTTTGATAAGACGGCTCATGCTTTTAGCAGATTTTTTTCACCTTAGAATCTCTTAGATGCCGAAACCGCATCCTGACACAAATATTTTCCTGCCGTCCCCTTTTATAACACGAAAACGGATATACCCACCCTCAACAATGGCCTATACCCGTTTTCATCACATGAACTATTCGTTTATCTCTCTCAAAAACTCTATTATCCTACTCTACAGAAATAACATAATAATAAATCGGCTGTCCACCCGCATTCAGTTCCACATCACAATCCGGATAAGCCTCCTCCAGAGCCGTTGCCAGCTCCTCAGCTTCAGCCTCCTCAGTATCAGCACCATAATAAATACTGATCACCTCAGACTCATCATCCACCATCTGGGCAACTGTCTCCTTGGCAACTTCCATGCGGTCCTTGCCAACAGCCAGGATTCCATGATCACCGATACCCATCATATCACCCTCATGGATCTCCTTATCATCAATCCTTGTATCACGCACAGCATACGTGATCTGTCCGGTCTTCACATGTTCGATTGCCTGAAGCATAGCCTCAGTATTCTCCGCACTGTTCTTCTCGGGCACATAACTGATCATGGCAGTAATTCCCTGCGGAATGGTCTTAGTCGGCACAACCACGATCTCTTTATCCTCAGTAAGATCCCTTGCCTGGTTTGCAGCAAGAACAATATTCTTATTGTTCGGGAAAATATAAATAGTCTTTGCATTTACTTTTGCAATGGCATTGAGCATATCCTCTGTACTCGGGTTCATCGTCTGACCGCCCTCGATCAGGTAATCCACACCCAGTTCCTTAAAGATCTCTGTCATTCCCTTTCCCACAGATACGGAAATAAAGCCAACTTCCTTCGGCGGCTGTGCTGCTTCTTCTTTTTCTTCCTGTTCTGCCTGTTCTTTCGCCATTTTCTCGGCATCCTTTATAAGCTTCTCCTGATGCTCCTCACGCATATTGTCGATCTTCATACGTGAAAGTGCACCAAAGGTAAGGGCTTTCTCAATAGCCTGTCCGGGATGATTGGTATGAACATGAACCTTCACGATCTCGTCATCTGCAACAAGCACAATAGAATCACCAAGAGACATCAGGAATTTCTTAAATTCATGCTCTGTCTCCTCGGACATCGGCTGGTTCAGAAGAATAATAAACTCTGTACAATAACCAAATTTAATATCAGCCTCTGTCTGTGCATCGATCTTAGTCACAGCAGGACCTTTTGCCTTGTCAAACTGTGTATAATCAATCTCTTTGCCAAGGAAACCATCATATGCACCATGGTATACTTCCAGAAGTCCCTGTCCACCGGAATCCACTACTCCTGCTTCTTTCAGAACCGGCAGCATCTCCGGTGTCTTTGCCAGAGTTTCCTCCGCATGAGCGATCACGCTCTGGAAAAATGTATCCAGATCCTCTGCTGTCTCCGCAAGCTCTACAGCCTTGGCAGCAGCCTCTCTTGCAACAGTAAGGATTGTTCCTTCCTTCGGTTTCATGACTGCCTTATATGCAGTCTCCACACCTTTCTCCATGGCTGCCGCGATATCAATGGCATCCAGTTCCTTACTGTTCTTAACACTTCTGGTAAAGCCACGCAGAAGCTGAGAAAGAATAACACCTGAGTTACCTCTTGCACCGCGCAGAGAACCGGAAGAAATCGCCTTGGCCAGTGACTCCATGTCAGGCTCTCCCAGAGAACCTACTTCTGCTGCTGCTGCCATGATCGTCATTGTCATATTGGTTCCTGTATCTCCATCCGGTACCGGAAATACGTTCAGTTCGTTGATCCATTCTTTTTTAGCTTCCAGATTCTTGGCTCCTGCAAGAAACATCCTGGAAAGTATTCTGGCATCTATGGTTTTGTTATTCACCACAAGTTCCTCCTCTATCCTAATCAATTGCGCGTACACCTTCTACATAAATATCGATCTTATCGATCTCCATTCCTGTAAAGGCCTCGACTTTATATTTGACATTGCTGACAAGGTTGTCTGCAATTGTACTTATGTTCACGCCATATGCCACAATAACATGGAAATTCAGGCGGATTTTATTGTCCTCTGTAATTCTGACGCTGATGCCATGTTTCAGGCTGTTCTTTCCAAGAAGCTTTACCAGTCCGTCCTTCATACTGACTGCAGCCATGCCTACGATACCAAAACATTCTACAGCAACGCTTCCTGCGTAGGTTGCGATTACATCTGTGTCAATTATGATCTGACCTAATCCGGAATCTATACGTCCATTCATATGGTTACCTCCAATGCTCATTATTGTATGTAAGTGTATTATAACCTCTTTTCACAGATTAAACAATGACTAATTTCGTCATGCTTCATCATACACCCAAAACACGCTATTTTCAAGGGTTTTCAGCTCTTTTACTCCATTTTATGTTTCATCTGTTTTCGTCTCTTTTCTTTTGTTTGTCATAAAATTTGTCATAATTTTTGTCACAAAAAAGCCACGCCCAATAATAGGGAATGGCTCTGATCGTCACATAACATTTTCAAATTTTTTCATTTCGTTCTGTACTCTTACACTATCAACATGATTGTAGATATCCATTGTTGTACTAATATCGCTGTGCCCCATGATATATTGCAATGTCTTTGGGTCAATCCCAGCTTCTGCCATTCTTGTACAAGCGGTATGTCTCAGAATATGTGCGGATATATGCGGCAGCAGTTCCGGCTCTCTGTTTTCTCGTTTTGCCTGTGCTATTTCTTTCTTGTTATATGAATTTACTACATTTCTCAGCATGGCATTGAAATTAAACGGTAACATTGGCATTCCTTTTGAATTAATAAATACAAAACCTTTCATCCCGTCAATTTCTTTCTCAATCGAACGTCTGCCGGTTATAAAATCAAGTTCTTTCTGCTTTATCAGGGCTTTTCTCGCGCTCTGTGTCAATGGTATATCTCTATTTCCTGATTGCGTTTTTGTTTGTGTAACATGAAACTTGAATCCATCTCCATAATCCTTATATATCAGTTGGCGGCGAATATGAACCACATTTTCTTTCATGTCTATATCATCCTGTCGCAATCCAATTATTTCACCAATTCGCAACGCTGTAGAAAATGCAAAGTTCAGCATTGGACAATATACATTATACACATTACTATTATTCACATATTCAAGTAGTATCTCCTGCTGCCTGATTGTCAATGCCTTTTTATTATGCGGCTCTACTTTAATTACTTTTCTACAGTTTCTACAGGGATTTTTTCTAATTAAATCAGAATCTACTGCTAATTGAAATACTGATGATATCAATACATGATAAGTCTGAATGGATGAACCGCTCAAACCTCGCTGCTTCAAGTCAGCATAAAGCCTTTTAATGTGCATCTGCTTGATCTGGTTAATCTTCATTTCTCCAATGATACTGTTTTTTACACTCACATCCCAGAAATTTCTGTAATTAACATTTGTGGATTTACGAATATTGCTTTTCGTTTCAATGAAAACATCAAACAATTGATTTAGCGTTATGTCGCCGCCTTTTGTACTAATGCCCTCTTCCAGATCGCGTTGTATCTGTTTTTCTTTTTGTCTCAATTCCAGTAAATCAAGCGCATAAACAGTGCTTCTTTTTCCGGTTCCATCCGTCCATTTAAAGCAATATCTGCCATCTTTATTCTGACTTTCACCGGTTCTCAATACACGGCCCTTGTTGTCCTTTCTCTTTTTTCTTGCCATCTATATTCCTTCTTTCCTATTGTCTGATAAAGAAAGGGCAGCAGTACCGCCGCCCTCTGTAGTTTATTCTTCTTTCAAATAGAGATATGTCAGTAGCTTATAAACCCTTTTCAATATGTATTCATCATCAACTTTATCTAAAAGTGCAATAATCTTCTCTTTGTAGCTCATACATCATGCCCCTTCCCAATTTTTAATAAATCTTTTTACGAAAACATATAAGCGTTCTGCCAGTACTCTATCATTTATCTTCTCTATCACCTTAATGAGCTCTTTCTTATAGTCCATAAACATTACCTCCAGTACCTTTTCGGAATGTCAGCTATAAAGAGGTAAATGTACCGCAGAATTTTCTCCGACTGGATTCTATTTATCATCTGAATAATTTCATTCTTGTAGTCCATGGCTATTTCCCCATTTCATCCAATTTTTCAAAAGTTTGCTGAGTTTTACAAGCATAATCGTACATAATAAAAAGCTCCTGACACATATTTTCTTTATTATAGGCAAAGGCTAAGGCGTCGTCTCTACTCATTTTCTTTGTGCTGTAAAATCCATAATGTTCTATAAATTTATCAATGAGCCATTTGAGTTTATTAATGCAATCTCCGGTCTCAAACATAGCATTTTCTTTGTCTCGGTCGATTTCATTCAAGTTTTCACTATTGAGTCTCTGCAATTCTGTTTTCAGCTTCTCAATCTCAGCTTCCTGATCTGCAATAATCTCACTTGCAATCGTCTGATTGTCCAGTTTTGGAGAGTCCGCTTTATCTGGCATACCCGCGGAAAGCTGGTCAAGCTTTGCCAGAATCTCATGATAAAATTTTTCTCGCATTTCTCCACAGATTGTTGTGAGTTTCTCGTCAATGACCTCTATATACTCACCGGCTGCTCTGGTTTCAAATTCCTCGATAGCTTTTGGCAGTTCTTCTGGTTTTCCGGTATATTTTCTTTTAAATTTCTCAGTTCTTTTTGGTAAACGTTTTGTATAAAACTCCTGCCATAATTTGCGTTCTTCCTGGTCAATTTTCTCTGTAATCTGATTTTCATAATACTGTGTATAGTTCATTATCCATTCTCCTTTATTTTGTTGTTTAAGGGGAATGAGTGTGTTATAATGCTCATGCCCCTCGATTTGCGTGATTGGCGGGTTATTTGCCCTTATCGGAGTTGCCGCTCTGGTAAGGGTGTTTTTACTTATAATTTTTTGCCGTGTGTATATTCATAGAACAGAGTACTTATTACCCCGCCTAAAAATATTGTAATTACATCTAAAACTGTCATTTTGGACTTTTCCTCCTTTTCTTCATATGCTGATGTTCAGCAGACAACCATAATTTTCTTTATAACTATAGCCGCCCAATATTTGTAATAATTCCACTTTAGCTTGTATTCCTGCGTCAATGACTGCTGCCAGACCAGCCGCAAGCCCTCTCGGAACATAACCAATAACAGTTTTACGGTTGATAGAGCGTAAATGAATCACAATCTTGATGGCGTTCTTATCAAATGGGTTTTCCGGCTCTCTTACAAGCTCTGCCTGCATGGTATTTATTGGAAACTGCTTCATGAATCCCAGTCTTTCCTGAATGTTCCCTGCTGTGACTCCCGTTGCTCGAATCCTCATAGAGAGTTTAATGCGTCTCCACGCTTTTCTGAATGCCTGAGATAATGCATAACCTTCTTTCCTCAATTCATTTGCCATTGTGCAAACCGCTTTCCTGATATTGGTGACCTGCTTCATGTTTACTTCCCTCCTTCCCTTGAACTGATTACATTATACTATATGTGTACACATATATCAATTAGCACATTTCACAAATATGTGTACGTATATTCATTAATTTTGTATGTGTACATATATTGTATTTTGTGTTATACTCATCATAGGATGGAGGAGGTATGAACATTTTTACGCCCCACAGAAAGAAGGTGTAACATGACATTAACTGATAGTCAGAAAAAGGCTAATGCGAAATATCGCGAAAAAAGTATTAAGCGCATTCCCTTAGACGTACAGAAGGAAAAATATGAGGAAATCAAGGCAGCAGCAGACGCCGCCGGGGAAAGCGTAAATGGCTACATCAAAAAAGCTGTAGATCAAAGGATTGAACGCGAACCGAAAGACCCAGTGTTTTAAATGATGGCCTGATAGAAAGGTGCTTGCGCGCTTGTTTTATATATGCTATAATAAATACAACTCTCCTTGGCATATTAAATTTATGTAAAAGAAAGAGCCACGTTTTGGGTCATTCGTAAAGGCGAATGATGAATTAGGGACTGTATTTTATCAGTCCTTTTTTCATTGCATTTTTTATTATGTTATGATATAATTGTATTAGATAAAAAATCACCTTTCTTTATATTTTGGTAGAATCCCCAGCCGCCCGGCACGCATGGCGGCATAATAGGGGGTTCTGTTTTTTTATTTTTTCTTCAAAATTTCTTTCATTTCCCTGACAACATCTTTCGGCAGTTCCTTGAACTGAGGGTAATTATACCTCGCCCGACACCCTGGAACGTAGGATTTAGACATTTCACGATGCCGTTGTTCAAATAGACGTTCTGGTTTCTTGCGATAAAACCTGTACAGCAATTCTTGGAGAGCAAAATACGTGTCCAGATCACTTGTCAGATACTGTTTGGCAAGCCGAAAAGCTTCTGCAACAGCGTCGTAATTCGGATTATAGTATTTATACTGCAAACATAAGAAATCAATGTACCACTTTTGGTCTTTGTCTTTCATCATACCCCTTTCAATTCCCCCGGCACCAGATACCAGCACCGGGGAACACTCCTATTTACTCAAATTCTGGGTTGGATTCTCCCTGCATCCTTGCAGAATAGTTTTTCACATATTCTCGGGCAGCAGACTTTTTATCAATTTGTTCCGCATTAATTCCCAAACCATCCCCGACTTCAACGACTTCAATCTCTTCGTTTCTGGCTTTCTCATTTTCTTTTTTATAATATTCTTTTGGGTCGAGCCTTGAAATGGTGATATCTTCAACAGTCGAATTGTTGTACTGCTGTTCCAGTTTATCAAGGAATAGTCCCTTAATCCCCAACTTAACGTCTCTCATGTCCGCTGTTGTAGTATTATTATGTTGTGTCGAACCATCATATTTTTGAATAATTTCTTTTATTTTGCTGTGAGCTTCGTCAAGCACCTGATTCGCTGCAAATTCATTCGGCAAAGTCATTTTGTAGTTACTTTTTTCTGCAATATCCAGCAGTTTCCGGCAGCAAAAATCACTTTTGGATTTCATACATTCTCTTGCGATATCTTTTAATTCTTCTTCTGTCAGCTTAATATTTGCATTTGCGATAATATTCATTTTTTCCAGAAGATTCGTGTTGATAAATCCCGGCAAAAATTTCCCCTCGTTTCGGGTACGCATGGAAGCGGTCACGCCATCCAGTCGTGCAAGTGCTCTCTGTCTGGAAGCTTCCAGAAGTGGCGCGTATTCGGCAGAAATGCTTTTTAATTCATCCGGCAAGGCTGATTCTTTGAATCTGCTTCTTGCGCTGCTGATCTCGTTACTCTGTTTACTTGATAACCCCTCAAATTCTTCTTTAAAATCTTTTAATAATGCTCGATAATTATCAAATTTTCCCATTTGTCTTATTCTCCTTTTCTATTAATCGCCTAATAAAGAACACAGGCTTGCTGTTTATTCTTCTTATTTGGCGTTTTTACGCTGTTTTCGTGTTTTCATGGTAAATCCGTCCATCTTTAGTCAAAAGTCGCTTAAATCGCATTTTACGGTGTTGTAGAGCCTTTTTTGTTTTTTTGAAATTTTTTCGAGCCTTGCTGTTACAGAACGCCTTTTTGTTTTCGAGGTTGGATTTGCAGGTTATTCAGCCCAGTGAGGGCTGTATACAGACCCCGCCCCCATATCCTCCGGGCTGATGTTCGTCGGGTATCTGCTGCCAATCTGTAGCCCCGTCTGTACTCAAATAATGTATTGTTTTTGTACGGGGAAAACAATAATTACCCATAAAAACCCGTATTTATAAGGTTGTTTGCTCTTATACTGTACAGATTGTGACAAATTTTATGACAAACTGGCAGCAGTCAGGGCAATTCTAGCCCTGATCTGAACTTGTTCAGCCGCTTGCGGCGGCAGCAGGACGCCGGGTAGTTTCCCGATTTAAAAACCGAAAACTAACATTCGACGTTGATAGAAGATATCTTTTTTATCGTGTCGCCGCCCGCGTTCTGCTTGCTCCTTTTTTTATAGATGCCAAAGTGCGTCGCGGTTCTTTTTTTTATCGTTATGCCATGCGTTAAGATTCTTTTTTATTCGTGGTGCCATGCGATGTAGTTCTTTTTTTATTCGTGTCGGACTGCCTGCGGCTTATTGTCCCACTCTGTATAGAACAATGTATCACCATCAAAACAAAGATTATCAAAGAAAATCTGGACAACGTGCCCTTCGTCGTTTGTCAGTCTAACTCTAACGTTTAAGTCCAGTTTGTTCGACTTAACGTCTACAATTTTGTAACCTGTCCAGTCTTTGATGTCTCGCCCGCAAAAAATCGGCTGTTTCTTAATTTTCTTTCTGTGCATTTGTTTTATCTCCTCTCTGTTTTCTGTTTGCTTCAATTGTTTCTCTGCTCCACTGCTGCCAGCGATCAAGATTATGCTTCCGGGGTGCTTCCTGTTGTTTCTCCATTCCCGTTCCTTTCCAATTCACCAACAACCGCCAGTAACAGTGATTGTACAAATTTTCGTTCTGGCTTATCTGCATATTGTTTATCAAGTTGCTCGCATTCCTGATCTAAGTCTTTCCAGCGTCGCACATCATCTGGCCGAACACCATAATATTTTTTATGTAGCTGGCAAGTCTGAGCCCAGATATCCCAATATATAGTATCTTTTAGAGTTCCCATTCTGTCCTCCTTTCGTACTTTGTGATTGCCTGATAAAAGGAAATGCTGGTTTCTGTCTATCAGGCTTTCAGTGAATTAAGTGGAAAAAGTGACGTTTAAAAAATAATCATATAATTTATCACATATACAACTTGTAACCGTACATATTATGATTAAAAAAAATATTCCACTTTTTCCACTTTTCCCCACTAATCGAACGGTATTTCGTTCTGATCTGCTTTGATAAAATCATTTTTTTCTTTAGTTTTCAGTCCGGTGATATAATCATATCCATCAATCGTTTTTTTGCCGTAGCCTTTTTCACGAAGATTTCTATAAAAATTATTCCGGCTTAATGGTTCGCGTTCTGCTTCCTGGCAATAACTTTTATACATTTCTGACAGTTCCTTAGTTTTAGTCTTACCGGAAACATCTTTTACCAGTCGATCACGAATGAACGCTTGAACAGAATCGCAATCCGAATACAGCTCTTCAACCAATTGTCGACTTCGTGGGCTTTCGTACAGTTCGTTACTGTCCAGAAGCTCCCGCAAACCCTTTAAGGCTCTTTGGATGATATAGGGAATTTCTTCTCTAATCTTATCAATTAACTGTCTATCTGGCTTATTGGGGCGATTGTCCATTTCAATTAAGATGATTCTTTCAAATAATGCATTGCTTTTTTCATCAAGTGATAATGGTACTGCATTACAGCTAAAGAATAACCTTGCATACGGTGCAAATGTGATAATGTCTTTTCCTTTGAAACTGTCTGACAATGTATCACCACCTGTAATTAATTTAATCGTGTTCACAGTCCTTAGGGGGCTTGCGTTTATATCTGCGCACAAATTAAGTAATTTCCCCAATAATTGAATGGAATAGAATTTTTCTTCAAGCTTTTGCAACGGTACGTTGCTATAATTTCCCGTTCCTATGACAGATTCAAACATATGTATGACTACAGATTTTCCAGTTCCGCGACTTCCTTTCAATATTAAAAATTTCTGAAAATTTAGCCTTGTCATGCACAAGCCCAAATACTGAAATATTGTTTTTTCATCTTCTGGGCCCATGGCACTTGACAAAAATTTCTCTGTTTCTGTTCCTGCGGTTTCGATTTTCGGAAAATTCCATGGAATTTGATTAATACAGAAGTATTCCGGTTTATGCGGGTACTGCTGCCCTGTTTTTACATCATACATGCAATCTTTAAACGGTATCCAATGTTCTGGAAACTGGTTGATTTCTTCATAGCTTTTTTCAATTTCATAATCCTGCAAAAACAATTGATAAATTCTTGTGATTGTTGTACTTTTGATAAATCTAGGAAGAATACACCCTTTTATAAACGTTTTTAGTCTTGTTCCTGACTTGTCAATCTTAAATGCTCCGCATTCATAAAAATATGGTGTACCCGCTAAAATGAATAATTTATGGTGTTCCTTAATGTACTCTTGAACAGCATAATCAAACACGCCGCAAGGTCGCCCTTGACCATCTAATAAATGGAATTGTAATTTTTCGCTATCATTCATATAAAATTTGTTTATGGCTCTCCTGTTTATGCATTGGCTCTTTCTCACCTTTCTTGTTTTTTGTCATACATTGCATAATAAATCCAGCTTTCCGGCAGCAGTCGTTAGGTTATTCTTTGCAACACACCAAGTCCACGACAACGGCTCACAATGGCCAGAATCGAGAATAGCCTGATAGAATGAACACTGCTGTTTCAACTGGTCAACCTCACTCACCCAACGGCGTTTTGCTTCTTTCTCGGCTTCAATCTTTTGTTTCCGGGCTTGTTCCTGCTGCCGGATTAAATCCCTGCTGCGCTGTTTATCAGGCGTATCAAGCCCAAACGTTTCCTTGATGTGCCGTAAAGCAGTCCAAGAATCACAATCCTTAATATGACTCCATAACCTAACCACATCACCACCAACACCACGCCCGAAGTCATAAAATGTATTACTGTTCGGGTATAACTTGATACTTCCAGTTTTTTCGCCGGGATATATGTACATTTTTCCTTGCTTTTGCAGTAAATAACCTGCAATTGTTTCAATCCTGATCTGCTGTCGGATTTGTTCAAAGTCTTCTCTCGTTTCGTGCACCGCCTTTCTCACTCTGAAATACAATCAAGATACCTCTGAATCTTAGGAACATTCCAGAAAACTCTACGCCCTACTGTAATTTTGGCTCCTGCTGCCGTTCCAATCTCAACAGCAGTCTTACGCCCAGCACATAACATAGCTTGTAATCCCGGCGTGTCCGTTGCTAAGCTCTTTTCAGATACTTCCATTTTTTTTGCTTCAGTTACATTCATAGATGCTTACTCCTTTCTTGATTTTTTCATATCACCATGTTATATTATTTGTAGCCGCTACATTTCATCTGATGTGCCGGCTATGTATATAGTATAAGACAAAGTTCATTTATTTTCAGAGCTTTTGTATCTGGCTTTATTTTTATTAATTATAGCGGATACAAACAGAAAGGTTATTTTATGGAATTTATAAAGACTAAAAAAGGATGGTTAAATTTAGAAACTGAACAGTTAACGTTATTTGGTGATTTATCGGCTGCTTTATACAACACTTTAAAAAAATTTTATTTTGCTATACGCGATATTTTAAACGTTCATTATGGATTTACAGTTAAAGAATCCCCAGTTCAAATAATAGGTCGAGATGACTTTCACACGCCATATCAAGACTCTATTTTCTTGCAAGATTCTAGTATTGTTGCACTTATGCTATTTGTTGGTTCACTTGAACATTCTCTTCCTCAAAACAGCTTGCCATATTTTGATGAGGAAGAACCTCTATCCACTTATAAAAAAAATAATTGTACCTATCTCCCAATTTATTATAATGATGTTGATCAGATGTCAAAACTACCAATCACCGCAACTTTGTATAATACATTAAATAAAAATGTTACTAATGCTGGAATTTTACACGAAGTAAAATTAATAGATGATATTTTGACATATGAAACCCAAAATAAAATGACACATCTCATTGAATATTTATCCCGAAAGGAAAGTTTCACCAATTTAACATCTTTTCAAAAAAGTCGTAAACGAATTATAGATGCGTGGCTCCCAGTGTTCAATAATCCACCTATTTCAACCATAATACGTGAATATAATGGACAATATCCTACTGTTTTTTTAATAAATAACATCGCACAACTCTATAGTCGTGATTTATTAGAATTGATTAATCTAAAGTACTCATTAGATTATTGTCCTATCTGCAATCAAATGTTTGTAAAAAGAGATGGACGGACAAATTTTTGTCCTAAATGTTCTGCTGATAAGAAAGCTCAAAAAAAATATAATGACCAAAAACGAAAAAGAAACACTATTCAAATCGAACATAAAGCTATTGTTGATATGCTTCGTAACCGCAATGAAGATTATAATGATTTTGTTAATGAATCTTACTACTATAAAGATTTAATAGAGGGTAAAGAAGTTCCCGTGTGTCCTGATGATTATAATTCTTCTATACAAACCGAAAAACAGTATGAAGAATGGTTAAAAATGAAGCATAAAGAACTGACTAAAAGACCAAAAAAACGCCCGGCACGTTAATTCATGCCGGGTTTACTATTCCAATTCGTTCTAAACTATGATATATTTGCTATGTTACCGCCTCCGATACTGGTGACAGGAAGGAGGTGAATTACATGGAAATTCTTGTTTCTCTTTTTGTCGCTATTATGGGTAATGTTATTGGTAATTTAATTTGCCATTATCTTGTCAAATGGTTGGATAGTGACCAATAGTCGGTAATGAGCCTATGGATTTAAGCCCTTCCATCTCAAATAGGGAACAAAAAGCCCCGAAGGTCGCAACTTCGGGGCTTTTGCTGTAGTTGAACTACATGGATTTCTTGTTTCTCTTGTCTGCTGACATTATAGCATATGCAGATCAGGAAATCAATATACTACTGTGATAATTGTATGAGTAGTCTGGTCCGGCAGCAGGGGATTCTTTATTATTTGTCCTAAAAATGTCATAAAATCACGATTTTAGAAATTTTCTCATGTCTGGAAATGCGGTAAAATCAATAGATTGCGAAATTAAAGGGTGTATTATAACCTCTTTTCACAGAAAAAGAAATATAATTTTTGAGTTTTTTCCTTTTTTTGCTTGCAAAAGCACAATTCATCTGTTACAATGTAATCTGTTGAACACAAGGTTACTGTTCAGACGCTATGCACACAGCACGACAGTAACAATAAAGCGTCAAGGAGGTGCTATCATGGCTAAATGTGCAATCTGTGAGAAAGCTGCTCATTTCGGAAATAATGTAAGTCATTCACATAGAAGATCCAATAAAATGTGGAAATCTAACGTAAAATCCGTTAAAATCAAGACTGCTGAGGGTGGAGCTAGAAAGACATATGTATGTACTTCTTGCTTAAGATCCGGTAAAGTAGAAAGAGCATAATAACACCATTACCCCTGTTGTAACAGGGGTATTTTTTTTGCAAAAAAGACTGTCCCTCTGTTCAGATATTCTTTACCGAATATTCTGCCTGAGCTGACAGTCTTTTTTTATTTCATATGTCAAACGGGATATTCGCAATCTTCTGTAAAGTTAATGACAGAAAAGATGATATCCCAACAACAGGAAAACTCCGGCCGAAACCACCAGAACCACATTTTCTGCGATCAGCATCCCGATTATCATCCCAATCCCTATGAAAAACAGCATAAAGCCGAACAGCTTTTCCAATTCTTCTGCACCTTTTTCATCGGTTTGCTATAGTCTATGCAAAAATTATTTTTCTGATTCGCCGACAGATTCTTCGTCACCTTTTCCGGAGGTAAAACGGTCTACAAAATCCGGAACCATATCAAGGATCTTGGTGAGACCATCCTGATTTTTCACATTGACCAACTTTGTTGTTCCATTCTGGATCACAAGCACTGCACAGGGAGTCATCTTTCCTGCCATTCCGCCGCCGCCGTTATCCTTCTTCTCTCCGGAAAAAGCACCGGCACCTACACCGAAAGATACATCCATCAGAGGAAGAATGATCGTATCGCCTACATGGATTGCCTCTCCTACCACTGTTTTCGCAGAAATAAAACTGTCCATTCCCTTGAATAATGAATTTACGGTTTCTTTAAAATTGTTTTCATTTGCCATGGTCATGCCCTCCTGGTTTTCCAACGTTTTATAACGTATTTTATATTTTTATTGAAATAAATACTCACTGCTGCCCGCACAGGAACAAATCCGTAGATCCTGCCTTTTGCCCTGATGTTTCCATACAGATAATTCTCACTGTCAAAACGGGGATTGATCTGTATACAGTTTTTGTGAAATGGAATTGTCATCCCAAGTACAGCAAGTGCCGCACCTGTCAGCGCCGGATCTTCAAAAGAAAAAGTAACCTGCCCTTCTATCCTTGTAGGAAAAATATGCTTAAGCAAAAATTTTCCATGTTTCCATACAAGCTTTCTGGCAGCTGTCACTCTGGGATGTTCTATAAACGCCTTCCACCAGAACACATTCTTCTTAATCTTCCCGAATGTCCTGCGGATATTTTGCAGTTTTGTACGAATCAACTGAAATATATTTCGGATCCGGTCATAGATCCTTTTTATAAAAAACTGCCTCTTCTTTAGACTATTCCGATCTGTATCATCTGCATTCAGTTCCTGCTGTCCGGATATCTGACTGTTTCTGATCCTCTCTGTATCAGCAGATGTATCTGAAGCTGAATTTCTGTCTGTTTTCAGATCCTCAGTCTCCATATTCTCTGATTTCGGGTGATCAACCACTGATTTTTTATGCTCTTCTTCCCTGTTTCCGTCTGTGCCGGATACAGATACCTTTTCTGCGCCGGATTTCTCCGGATTTTTCCCGGATTTCTTTGTTACAGCCCTCTTCTCCTGCCGTTTTTTCAACAACTTGTCTACGGGAATTCCAAACAGATGAAAGGATATCTCCATCTGCTGATCTTTCCATTCCGCTCTCAGCGAAATCCCATGAAACAGCCAGCTTACGATACCCTCTCCCTCTGTCTGTTTCCAGCCACCTTCTGCCTTGACAGCTGATGCCTTATATCTTACAGGACAGAACAGTACAAGAAGAACTGCCAGTAAAAGAAGGCCCAGCAGAATTCCCAGGATGATCAGTATAAATTTAAGGATCAGCCATAAAATATGTAACATATTCTCACCTGTTTTCTATATATTCAGCTGTTGCGAAGGTTCCCGTTTCCCTGTACATTTCATCGATCAGACTTCGCACCATCTCCAGGGCTTCCTCTTTGCCCTTCGCCATTCCTATGATCTTCGGACAGATTCCATAAAAGCTCTTCTGTATCAGCATTGCTGCAGGAATAATATCCATCAGATTCACAGGATTCTCTGACAGAGTAAGGAGATAAATGCCCAGAACCGGTTTTCCGCTGTTCAGTTTCTTTTTTATCTCCTCAGGATCCTTTACAGATTCCCCTGCAAGAAAATTCTCCTGCCATTTCAGCATCTTACACCCTCTCCCGTTTCTATAACACTTCAGTTACAGTATTTCCATTTTCTCCAAAATTTAAACCGGGCTGCGTTGCAAAAAAACACAGCCCTGTTCTCTCGTTAATAATACTTATGCTGTTTTCCCCAGAGTCCATTGCTTCTCATCTCCAGATATTCCTGATAAGCACGCTCTACGATCTGCTTCTCGTTTGAAAACCTCAGCAGATGATAGATCTCATGAAATTTATAATATCCGGAATCTACAAAAAACTCCTCTCTCTGGGGCTTACTATGATAATTATCCGCAGTCATAAGATACCAGTGTACCTCTTTGAAAACCACGTCCTCCGGAACGGTAAAGTTATATTGGCTCTTTCCGATGTATTTCACAATGGTCGCACGCACTCCAGCCTCTTCCATCACTTCCCGCAATGCTGTCTGTTCATGCGTTTCGCCTGGTTCCACTGTTCCTTTCGGCAATACCCAGCCCTCATAACGGTTCCTGTAAGATTTATACAAAGTAAGAATCTTACCCCGATGAATTACCACACCGCCACAGCTCGTTGCTTCTATCATAATGCAATCCCTCCTGTTTTGCGTGGTATTATAAACTGAGTATAGTATATCTCTTTTTTTCCAAACCCGCAAGCTATAAATATCATTTCATAACATATTACCGATTAATTAGTTACTGTTCACTCCGTTCACAGTAACGTAGCCAAAATTCATTCCAGATTGCCTGCAACATGGAATTTATTATTGCTTATCATAATAATACGCATCAAATATCTGCTCTGCGATGGGCACTGCTGCTTCACTTCCGGTACCGCCATTCTCAACAATGATCGCAACTACCAGATCCGGATCATCCACGTTGGAATAACCGATAAACCAGGAATGACTGGAACCATTCTCATCAAATTCCGCTGATCCGGTCTTGCCTGCCACTGTATATCCTCTTCCGTTCAGAGCCGATGCGGTTCCGTTTTCCACAACACCTTTCATAAGCTTTCCAAGGATATTCGCCTCATTTGTTGTCATCAGACGTTTATAGCTCTCCGGCTCTGTTGTCTTCACTGTCTCTCCGTCTGAACTTACAACAGAATCAATGAGATAAGGCTTCATGAGCTCCCCGCCATTGGCGATCGCACTGGTAATCAGCGCCATATGCATAGGTGATACCAACGTATTACCCTGTCCGATGGCAGTCTGCATAACCTCTGCAACAGAAGATTTTCCATTTAATGTAAAAGTACTCTTTTTATAGGAAGAAAGCGGAAGACTCTTATTAAAAAGAAGATCCTCGGCTGTTTTTTTCAGAGAACTGCCTCCGAGCATGGTTCCGATCTCTGCAAATGCACTGTTACAGGAATTGGCAAAAGCACTGTAAAAATCTTCCTGTCCATGAACAGTTCCGCCATAGCACCTGATCGTGTGATCTTCTCTGGTAATGCTTCCCTCACAGAGATAGGAAAATCCCTCCAGACTGCCCTTGGTTCTGAAATAGTCCAGGGCAGTTACCACCTTAAATGTAGATCCCGGAGGATAGGCTCCGTTTGTAGCTCTGTTCAACAGACTGCTGTCATTGGAATCATTTACCAGTGTGTCCCAGTTCTGGGAAATAGTATTCGGGTCAAAGTCCGGTCTGCTCATTTCCACCAGAATCTTACCTGTAGAGGGTTCTATGGCAACAACCGCCCCTCTCCTGTCACCAAGTGCATTATAGGCAGTTGACTGAAGATCTGCGTTTAACGTCGTGATCACAGAATCACCCGTATTTTTCTGATTCTTAAACTCATTTTTCATCTGGTTCAGGAAAAATTCATGAGAAGTCAGAAGCTGGAAGTTCGCCTCTGATTCCAGTCCGCTTTTTCCATTAGTGTCATATCCGACTACATGAGCGAACATATTTGCATAGGGATAAGTACGTTCCTCTGTTCCGTCTTCGTAAACATTGGTCTGGGCAAGCACCTGCCCATCTGAAGATATGATCTTACCTCTTACAACCCTGTCTGAAAAAGTATCCTGCCTTGTATTATAGGGACTATTGATAAAATCATCGCTCTTTGCATAATTAAAGTAGATCAGATATCCGATCATACTGACAAAGATCAGCACAAAAAAGCAGGATACCAGTGTATACTCTCTGTTACGGGGCCTTCTCTTTTCAGAAATCTCCCGGGCTTTGCGCTTCTGGCGCTTCTTCAACTCTCTGCGCCGTTCCTTTTCTTCGATATCTCTCAATTTCTTCGTCCTCATCTTCTCTCAAAATATACAATCCCTGAATGATCGCCAGCATCAGTACTGTACACGCGACAGAACTTCCTCCATAGCTGACCAGAGGAAGAGTTACACCTGTCATAGGGATAAATTTCGTTGCTCCGCCAATTGTCAGAAATACCTGAAATGCATATTCCGTACCAAGTCCAAGTGCGATCAATTTGTAGAATGGTTTCTTAATCTTAAGCGCAATATTTACGATCATCAAAAAGAAACTCATACATACCAGGATCAGGCAGATTGCAAAAATCCCACCCAGTTCCTCACAGATTGCACTGAATATAAAGTCATTCTTGACAACAGGGATCTTCTCAGGCGAACCCTGACACAATCCCATTCCAAACCATCCGCCGGTTCCAATGGCAAACAGTGACTGGACGATCTGGTATCCTTCATTCTGATATACCGCCATGGGATCCTTCCAGGCTGTCACTCTCTGACGCACATGGCCAAACAGATGATATGCGACAACTGCCCCTGCAGATCCGCCTGCAAGACCAAGTGCCAGATATCCCACATTTCTGGATGCCACATAAATCATCACAAGATATGCCGCAAAGAAGATCACTGCACTTCCAAGGTCTCTGGAAAGTACAAGAATCCCCACATGCAGTCCCGCCACTACCGTAGTCTGGATCACTTTTGAAAAATCAGCACCTTTTCTCAGCAATGCCGCCATAAAGAACACAAATGTAATCTTTATCGCCTCTGAAGGCTGGATTCCCATCAGGGAAAGTTTTGCTCCATAGCTTGTCTTTGCAAGCACAAATACCGCCGCCAGCAAAACGATTCCGATTCCCGCATAAACCCATGTCAGGTCCTTGAGAAATTTCATCTTCCTGATCAGGACAGGTACGATCAATGCCACCACATTTACGCCTGCCACGATCACCAGCTGTCTGGTAGCTGTGGAAACATCCAGCCTGCACAGCATAATAAATCCTACGCTGAGAAGCATGCACATATTGTTGAGCAGTAAAATCGATGCTTTCTTATAAAAAATCCTGTACAAAATCTGGATTCCCGCAAAAAATGCCATCATTTCGATATAAAACAACACGACCTGAAACTTACCTGTCTTCAGGTAGATGACCAGAAACGCAGTGAAATCCATAAAAAAGATAAGCATCAGCTGCTGGCGCAGCGATTCGTTTCTCTCCTCCTCACTCTGCTGTTTCACCAGATAGAAACAGTGAAAGGTATAAATCACCATCAGGGTAAGGATCACATACTTGGATAATTCTACAATTACATTAATCATATGCCTTACTCGGCTCCTCTTTTAAAATGTCCCTTTGTATATTCCCGTTTCGGAGGATTCTTCCCATCACGATAAACATCTCTGAACTCTTCATATATCTTCACCGCATCCTGAGGCTTCTCAATGGTAAATGCAAGTCTCAGGGAAGAGACACCAAGTCTGTCTATCTGTGATTTCTCTTTCAACAGGCCGTAAGGGATACTGTTGTAAATGATATTATAGCAGGGTATACAGAAATCTGTATTCTCAGTTTTCCATGGGTTACATATACATTTCGCCGTAAATTCTTTATCGTAACGGTCTTTTAAAGTTACCCCTTCTTCCTTATGATTACATCCGTAAAGATTTTTATGCACACACTGGGCCGATATCATAAGAGGCAGATATCCGTAGATCAGCATCTCGCTGTCCCGGTTATCTCTGTGGCAGATTTCCCCTTCGTTCAGCTCAAGCGGTACCGTATTTCTGAGGACTTTCTGATCTTTCCAGAAATCAGCAGCTTCATCATTCCATGTATACATACTGTGATCCAGAACACATTTCTCAGCCAGACCTGCCTTTCGCAGAACTGCAAAAGTCTCCAGATTTCTTACCAGAAATCCTGTCATTCCTCTGTCCATCCACTCTCTGATCCTGGTGAGAAGCTCCCGGGGCATCTCACCTCTCATAATATGCGGAAGAGACAGATACATCTCCATTCCTCTGCTTACACAGTCATCCAGGCAGACCTCCATGGCATCAGCGTTCAGATACATTCCATGTATCCCCTCTCTTTTATATAACGCCAGTGCAGTGGATTTTTCTTCACAGGAAATATAAATCGGAAGATTTTTCTGCTTTGGCGAATCTGCTTTTCTTCCGGCATCCTCTGATAAGCGTTTCTTCCCATTATTTTCTTCTCTCTTATATGGTTTGAGCAATTCATTTTCCAGAGATTCCAGTGCCTCTCTTCTCGCCTCATTCAGCATTTTCATCGGGATAAAAATATTCTCATCCATCTGGATTTCCAGATTTTCCCACTCATATTCTGTATTTCCAAGCTTCTCCATCTGTGAACGGATGCGCTCCTCTGTCAGCGGCTGGTTCTGCGCATACTGTACCTCACCCACAGACGCAAATCCATGGATTCCCCTGCATGACACATCCAGTATAGCAGGACTTCCCGGAAAAAGAATGAATGTTCCCTGAATTTTTTCTTTCTTTTTTCTTAATACAGGACTGACATCTCCTGTTTTCTTCTCATTACTGAATGCCATCATGGACGGACCATTCTGCATCTGATAATAACCGGTACAGGAACCTCCCCTGTTAAACAGATCCAGCAGATATCTCTTATCCTCCTCTGCTACCCTGTAATTCTCAGCTCCCTTCTCAAAAAGAAGATCCAGGTACTTCCGATATACAGAAGTTACCCCTGCTGTATATCCCGGCTGCTTCATCCTGCCCTCTATCTTAAGAGAAGTAACACCAGCCTCCAGAATCTGCGGAAGAATCTCTATCGTAGAAATATCCTTCAGACTCAGAGGACATAGTTCTTGCGCTTTCCTTTTCTCTGACCGTCTGCCATTTTCCCCGCAACAAAGCGCCGTCTGGTAAGGCAGACGGCAAGGCTGTGCACACCTTCCTCTGTTACCGCTTCTTCCACCCAGGATACTGCTCATCAGGCACTGTCCCGAATAACTGTAACATAAAGCTCCATGGACAAAAGATTCAATCTCGATAGGACTTGTCTCATGCATCCTCCGGATTTCCTCAAGGGAAAGCTCTCTGGCAGTTACCACTCTGGAAGCACCCTGTTCTTCCAAAAATTTCATCCCCTCCGGACCTGTCACAGTCATCTGCGTGCTGGCATGAAGATGCATACCCGGAAACATCTCCCTGATCATCTTAAACACACCCATATCCTGAACGATCACCGCATCCAGACCTTCCTTATAATATGGAAGCAGATAATCATACAACTGTTCAGACAGTTCCCTGTTCTTCAACAGCGTATTCACTGTCAGATAAAGTTTCCTGCCATGGATATGAGCAGTATCAATGGCACGCAAAAGCTCTTCCTCTCCGAAATTCTTCGCATAGGCCCGCGCGCCAAAGGCTGCTCCCCCTACATAAACCGCATCTGCACCTGCACCGATCGCTGCCTCAAATCCCTCATAGGAACCGGCAGGTGCCAGAAGTTCAATCTCTTCTCTTCTCAATTCTATACCTCACGTTTTCTATAACAGTCATCTTAAATGCATTATTTATGAGCATTGCTATAATATTCAAATCGAATACATATGAAACAAATCATAAAGGGGAAATCACCGAAGTAATCCCCCCTCTGTTATTTCAGCAGCTCATCAATCTGCTTTTCCAGTTCCTTATTCTTTCCCTCCAGAAGGCTCTTCTGTTCCAGGGCTTCCTGTTCATGCTTCTGCGCTTCCTCAATCTGCATACGAAGCGAGATCAGCTCATGCTTCAGATCATACATCTCCTGATCCTTCTGCTGTAAATCCTGTTCAAAAACCTCCGCCTGTTTCTTTGCCTTAAAATAGTCATCTGTAATATTCAGGCTGATAAGTGTATGCTTGGTCTCCATGGGCTGTCTGCTGTAACCCGGCATAGCACTTAACTCATCCATCTTTTTATTTATATAGGATGCTACTTTCTGAAAATATTCTTCCGATTCATAGCCTCCCAGCGTAATAATCTTACCACCTATGATTACCTTTGCTGTATTTTTGACCGCCATCCGTACGAGCCTCCTGTATCTTCCTTCAATCTGCCCGGAACCCCGGACATTTACTTCATTATACTCGAAAGCAGTCGAAATGTATAGGAATTTTTAAAAAACTTTTACTTTTTTATATTTTTACGCCCTTAACTTCAGTTTTTCTCCGGCATCTGATAGCCCAGATGCTCATACGCAAGCGCCGATGCCATACGTCCTCTCGGCGTACGGTTCAGGAATCCATTCTGCAACAGATAAGGCTCATACACATCCTCCAGCGTACCGGAATCCTCCCCTATCGCCGCAGCCAGAGTCTCCAGTCCCACAGGACCACCCTGAAAATTCACGATCATAGTCTGAAGAATCCTTCTGTCAATCTTATCCAGACCATACTGATCCACTTCCAGAAGATTCAGCGCAAAACACGCCACATCATAAGTAATCCGTCCATCATACTTCACCTGCGCAAAATCACGAACCCTCTTCAGCAGACGGTTGGCAAGCCTCGGAGTTCCCCTGGATCTCTTGGCAATCTCAGCCGCACCCTTCTCATCAATCTCCACTCCAAGAACCTGAGCAGAACGGATAATGATCGTCTTAAGCTCCTCATGAGTATAAAACTCCAGATGATGCATCACACCAAAACGGTCACGAAGAGGTGCAGACAGAAGTCCTGCCCTGGTAGTCGCCCCCACCAGTGTAAACTTCGGCAGATCCAGACGTATAGACCTGGCAGAAGCTCCCTTCCCGATCATAATATCAATAGCATAATCCTCCATAGCAGGATAAAGGACCTCCTCCACCTGCCTGTTCAGGCGGTGGATCTCATCCACAAACAGAATATCTCCCTCCTGCAGATTATTAAGGATCGCAGCCATCTCCCCCGGCTTCTCAATAGCCGGCCCGGAAGTCACCTTCATATGAACCCCCATCTCATTGGCAATAATCCCCGAAAGAGTAGTCTTACCAAGCCCCGGAGGACCATAAAACAAAACATGATCCAACGCATCATGCCTCTGCTTCGCAGCCTCTATATAAACCTTCAAAGTACTCTTGGTCTTCTCCTGACCAATATAATCATCCAACGTCTGCGGCCGGAGATTCCCCTCCAGAGAAAAATCCTCCTCCGTCACATCCGTAGTTATAATACGTTTCTCCATCTGTTACCCATCCTAACCTATAACAATTCTATAACAATACAGGCAATCCAATCTACCAGAGCGTGAAATCCTGCTTCAGTTAAAAATTCTTCAGTGCAGCCTTCAAAAGACCTTCCACATCATCCGGCGGCACATCCGTAACCTTACGCACCGCCCGAAGCGCATCCGCACTGCTGTATCCCAGCGCAACCAGAGCCTCAACAGCTTCCTGCCTGCCATCCGAAACCTCACCGGCTCCCACTGCTGCCCTCTCCTGCTCATGAGCCAGCTTCAATTCAAACGCATCCTCCAGCTTCATCTTATCCTTCAGCTCAAGAATCAGCTTCTGAGCCGTCTTCTTCCCGATACCCGGAGCCTTCGACAACGTCTTCACATCATCCGAAAGAATTGCAAACCTCAATTCATCCGCTGTAATCCCCGCCAGAACTCCCAGCGCAGCCTTCGGCCCCACACCATTCACGCCAAGAAGCAGCTTAAACATCTGCAGATCATCCTTAGCCCTGAACCCATACAGCTTCATGGTATCCTCTCTCACACTAAAATAAGTATGGACCTTCACATCCTCCCCCATACGAATCTCAGACAAATCTGCCCCCGTCATATATATCTCATAACCAATCCCCCCAGCCTCAACAACCACCGAGCTCTCAGTCATATCCACAGCCATTCCATGAACAAACGCAATCATGATACATCCTCCGTCCCACAGCAATCCTCTCCAACATCACATCTAAGCAGATCACCACAAAATTCATCACTTCCGATTCATCATACCACATCCCACCCCATAACGCAAACATATATTCGCGTCCCTTAATCGAACAAAAAGAACTGCCATGCCACCGCACAGCAGTTCTTCCTCCCATTACTGAATAATATGTCTCGGACAAACCTCTTTACAAGCCCCACAATTCGTACACTTACTATAATCAATATGCGCACAGAAATTATCAACCGTAATCGCCCCATTCGGGCAAGTCTTCTCACACTTCTTACATCCGATACAGCCAACCTCACACGCAGAAGTAACAGCCTTACCTTTCGCATGAGAACTACACTGCACAAACGTAGTCTGCTCATAGGGCACAAGCTCGATCAGATGCTTCGGACACTTGGCAACACACTTACCGCAGGCCTTACAAGCCTCCTTATCAACAACCGCCACACCGTTCACAACATCAATCGCCCCAAACGGACAGGCCTTCACGCAGCTTCCAAAACCAAGGCATCCATAAGTACAGGACTTCGCACCACCACCGGGAATGAAAGCCATCATCTCACAGTCTTCCACACCTGTATACTCATAATTATCCTTCGTCTTCTCACAGGTACCCGCACACTTCACATACGCCACCTGACGGGCAGTCTCCACAACTTCCTGTCCCATGATCGCTGCGATCACTTTCCCGACTGGCTCACCGCCTACCGGACATCCATTTACAGGTGCCTCACCTTTGGCGATTGCTGCTGCCAGACCATCACAGCCGGGATAACCACAGCCACCGCAGTTATTACCGGGAAGCGCCTCACGAACAGCAACTTCCTTCTCATCCACTTCCACAGCAAACTTCTTACCGGCAACGCCAAGGAAAACACCGATAAAAAGACCTACTGCCGCAACCAGTACAGTTGCCGCGATAATTGCTCCTATATTCATACCAGTCCCCTCCTTAAATCAGTCCTGAAAATCCGAAGAAGGCAATTGCCATCAGTCCGGCTGTCAGCAGAACTGTAGGGAATCCCTGGAAGGATTTTGGAATGTCATTGTATGCGATTTTCTCACGGATACCAGCCATCAGCACGATGGAAATAGTAAAGCCCACTGCTGTTGCAAATCCGTTCACTGTTCCCTGAAGAACATTATACTCTTTCTGCACGTTTGTAAGAGCAACACCAAGAACTGCACAGTTTGTTGTGATCAGCGGAAGATACACACCAAGTGCCTGATACAGGGAAGGCATTGTCTTCTTAAGGAACATCTCTACAAACTGTACCAGCGCCGCGATCAGCAGGATGAATACGATAGTCTGCAGATAAGTCAGGTTCGTAGGAACCAGGATAGCATTGTAAATAATACCTGTCACAAAAGATGACAGTGTAATAACGAAGATGATCGCACCGCCCATGCCGGCTGCTGTCTCAACACTCTTGGAAACACCAAGGAAAGGACAGAGGCCAAGGAACTGGCTGAGGACTACGTTATTTACAATCGCTGAGCTTACAAGTATGATCAAAAGTTCTTTCATAATCCATTACCCCCTTTTTCCCTTACACATGGTATTGCCACAGGCTGCACAGCTTCCGCCGCAATCAGGATTACTTGGATCAATGCCACGTTTGGCTGCACCGATTTTGAATTTGTTCTGTAATGCAGAAAGCGCTGCCAGAACAAAGAATGCTCCGGGTGCCAGGATAAAGATTGTGATCGGTTCATAACCAGCCTTACCTGCTGCAGCATCTGCCAGAGGAAGAATCTGATGTCCGAACAGAGAACCTGCGCCGATCAGCTCACGTACTGCACCGATACAGGTGATACTTAAGGTAAATCCAAGACCCATACCAATACCATCAAACAGAGAGGCAATCGGTTTATTCTTGGATGCATATGCTTCTGCACGTCCAAGGATGATACAGTTAACTACGATCAGAGGAATATAGATTCCAAGGGAGTCATACAGGCTTGGGATAAATCCCTGTAAAAGAAGCTGTACAACTGTTACAAAGGAAGCAACAACTACGATAAATGCAGGCATACGCACTCTGTCCGGAATAAAGTTTCTCAGAAGAGAGATCATTAAGTTGGATGCTGCAAGGATCACTGTTGTAGTAAGTCCCATTCCGATACCATTGGTTGCAGATGTGGTGATAGCCAGTGTAGGACACATACCAAGCATCAGTACAAAGGTAGGATTTTCTTTGATGATTCCGTTATATAAACGTTCAGCAGGTGTGTTTGGTTTCATCACTGATTTCCCCCTTTCTCATACTGGAATGCACATAATCCGGCATTGACACCGTTTGTCATGGCATTCGTTGTAATAGTGGCACCACTTAACGCATCGATCTGATCATCCGCTGTGGCACCGGTCTTTGTATATTCAAATTTGTCTACGTTCTTATCTTTGAACTGATCCTTAAATGCATCTGTGTTTGCTCTCATACCAAGACCTGCGGTCTCACCGATGGAAAGAATGGAAATTCCATTTAAGGTACCGTCATCCTGAATACCCATTGCAAACTGGATATCTCCGCCGTAACCCTCGGAAGTGGTTACTGTAAATGCATATCCCAGTTCATTGCCTGAAGCATCCTTGGCAAGCATAGTCTCATCTATGGACTGTGCCGCATATCCGTTCTCATCCAGATAAGACTGCATGGCATCCGCATCCACATCCACTGTCTCAAAGCTGTCCGCATCTGCAAATACTGCCTTATACGCATCCTGTTTCGCCTGAGCTTCCTGCTTTGCAATAGGATCTGCTGTAATATCCTGGACTACACCAAGGGCAAGTCCTGCCACCAGTGTGATCACTGTAATGGCTATGGTATCTTTGATAATTCTGTTACTCATGCCTTTTTGCCCCCTTTCCCAAATGCCGGGTGACGAGTCACACGTTCAATCATCGGAACTAACAGGTTGCAGAAAATGATTGCATAGGATACGCCCTCTGCGGAACCGCCAAAGAGACGGAAGACCGCAGTCAGTACACCAAGACAGACACCGTATACATACTGTCCTCTTGGTGTGATCGGTGTTGTGACATAGTCTGTAGCCATAAACCATGCACCAAGCATAAGACCACCGCCGAAGATGTGGCTGAACAGATAGTTCACGTCAAATCCCTTGCCTGTTCCAAGCATGTAAAGGATTACAAATACTGCGAAACTTCCAATATAGGTAAGCGGAATCTTCAGATCGATCACCTTAAAAACCAGAAGGATTGCTGCTCCGATCAGGATCGCAAGGGCAGAAGTCTCACCGATAGTTCCCTGGATATCACCGATAAACATATGTAATACAGATACAGAACTGTCTGTAAATCCATTCTGTTTCAGAGCTGCCAGAGGAGTTGCACCGGATACAGTATCTACCACACCTCTGAAGCTGTCGCTTACTGCGAAATCTGTCATCTTTCCTGCGAAAGAGATCATCAGGAAACATCTTCCTGCAAGTGCCGGGTTCATGAAGTTCTGTCCCAGACCACCGAAGAGCTGTTTTACAACGATGATCGCAAATGCACTGCCAAGTACAGGCATCCAGAGCGGAATTGATGCAGGCATATTTAATGCAAGTAATAAACCTGTAACAACTGCACTGAAGTCTGTAATTGTGTTCTTCTTATGCATCAGCTTGTCATAAATCCACTCAAAGAATACACTGGAAGCGACGGTGATCACTACTACCAGTAAGGCACGAAGGCCAAAATTATAAATTCCGAACAGTGTGGTCGGCAGAAGCGCCAGTACCACAAGCTGCATGATTTTGCTTGTTGTCATCTTATCCCGGACATGGGGATTGGATGATACATGTAACATCTGATCCATTACGATGTCCCCCTTTTACTTTTTCTTACGGCTTGCCAGAACCATCTTACGCATAGATTTGATCATCTGGGTCAGCGGACGCTTGGCAGGGCAGATATAACTGCAGCAGCCACATTCGCAGCACTCCATACCATCAAATTTCTGGAAGCTCTTCATGTCACCATGCTCTGCAAAGGTTGCAAGTCTTGCAGGAATGACATGGCCGGGACAGACTCCTACACATCTGCCGCAGTTAATGCATGCAGTCTGTTCGGCATCTGCCACATCATCCTTCTCCAGACAGAGACATGCGGAACTTGTCTTAATACATGGTACATGAGTGTCATACATGGCAAATCCCATCATAGGACCACCTGAAATTACTTTGGATACATTGTCTGTCAGTCCGCCGGCAACTTCAATCAGCTCTGCCATATCTGTTCCGGAAAGGACATCAAAGTTCTGCGGATTCTTAATCCCCTGTCCTGTTACTGTCACGATACGGTCCATAACAGGTTTTCCAAGGATAACGGCTTCATAAACAGCAATTACGGTATCTACGTTATCAACTACGCATCCTGCATCTGCCGGAAGCATGGCAGAGTTGATCTCTCTGTCTGTGACAGCTTTGATCAGGAAACGCTCACCACCCTGTGGGTACTTGGTCATCAGCTCTGCTACTTCAATACGTGGAATATCTTTTACCATTTCTTTCAGTTTCGCAATACAGTCAGGCTTGTTATCCTCAATACAGATATATCCCTTCGCATTGTCAAAGAGCTTCAGCATAACTCTTAAGCCCTCGATCAGCTTCTCAGAGTCATCCAGCATTCTTCTGTAGTCACTGGTAAGATAGGGTTCACACTCGGCACCGTTTACAAGGATATGATCGATCTTCTCCGGTTCCTTTGGCGCAAGCTTTACCTGTGTGGGGAATCCGGCGCCACCCATTCCCACTACTCCGCCTTCTTTAATTCTCGCCAGAATCTCCTCTTTCGAAAGATCTTCCAGACGTGCAGGAGTAAATTCCACACTTTCATACTGCTGGTCATTCTCAATGATAATGGAATTGACCATAGAACCTGTTGCTGTCAGGCGCGGTTCGATTCCTTTTACCGTACCGGAAACAGACGAATGGATCGGTGATGAGACAAACCCCGCAGCATCTGCGATCTTCTGTCCTGCGAGCACATGGTCTCCCTTCTGAACTATCGCTGCAGCCGGAGCACCGATATGCTGGGAAAGAGGATATACCATATCTCCCTTTGGCAGATATTTCACTACCGGACTGTTCTTGGATAATTCTTTTCCGTCATAAGGATGAACACCACCCTTAAAGGTTAAAATTCCCATTTCGTTCCCTCCTTTTATATTAAGCACCACCAAAGTGCTCTGTTTTTGATAAAATCCATATACTTTTTTGTACATTTTTATCAACCTGTTTATAATATAAACCATTTTTTCAAAAAAAGCACTACCCAAATTTCATTTTCTTGTGTATAATTGAATACAATTTCAGAAAGGAAAAATTATTAACATGATTGTTAAAAAAATGCCCATTTTACAAGGGTTTCCAGACTTTGAGACTGTTAAATTTTTCACCGGAAAATTCTTCCAAAAATACAATTTTACACCTGTTTTTTACGACATTGAAACCACCGGATTATCAAGAAATTCCACGTATTTATACCTGATCGGAGCTGTTGGAATTGAAGATGAAACTTGGAATTTTTATCAATGGATGGCGGAAAATGCAAGTGAAGAAGAGACAATTCTGAGAATTTTTTCACAATTTCTTCAGCAATGTGATTTGCTGATTTCCTACAACGGAGACCGCTTCGACCAGCCATATCTGGAAGCACGATATGAAAAATATGGCATTCCCTCTCCGTTTACGGGAAAACAGTCGCTGGATCTCTACCTGACATTAAAACCGTTAAAGTCACTTTTAAAACTGTCTGCCATGAAGCAGCCCTGCATGGAAGAATTTCTGGGGATCAAAGACAGGATTTATGATAATGGTAAGGAATGCATTAAACTTTACAAAGATTTTCTGAAAAAAAGAGATGCCTTTACAGCTGATGAAATCCTTGGACATAACCTGGAGGATGTGCTGGGACTGGGAAGAATTTTTGATATGCTGGGATATCTTTGCATCTATGATGGAGATTATGAAGTTACATACAGCGAATTTGACGGAGACAACCTGATCCTGAAGCTGAAGCTCCCCTGCACACTGCCACAGGAATTTTCCAATGGAAACACCGACTTCTATCTGACAGGAAAAGACGAAGAAATCAATTTAATTATCAAAACAACTGACGGGAAACTGAAACAATACTATGCAGATTATAAGGATTACTATTATCTCCCGGAGGAGGATACGGTTATCCCGAAATCTCTCGGATCCGGAATTGACAGAAAGCACCGGAAAACAGCAACCAGAAATACCTGTTACACCTGGTTTACCTGCTCCGATGCCTTCCTCAGTTCTCCCGTACAGCAGAAGCAATATCTGACATATACGCTTTCCTGTCTGATTGGAACTCTAGAGCGTGTCTGAAAAACATTTTAAATTGTTTATTTTAACCAAATTAATATTGAGGCGAT
>ERZ857750.728-NODE-728-length-40566-cov-17.825085_pt1 | contig 40566 bp, 35 predicted proteins | sample MGYA00519915_ERZ857750 | MGnify/ENA primary metagenome ERZ857750 (study PRJEB31778, sample SAMEA3449358) | human gut metagenome | biome: human gut; feature: human-associated habitat; material: faeces | place: United Kingdom | collected 2010/2012 ...
TAGAATATATTGTTATACCTCTTTCTGCTTCAAGGTCATTACTATCCATTACACATTCTTTTACTACTTCGTTTGCTCTAAATACACCACTTTGAGATAAGAAAGCATCAACTAAAGTTGATTTTCCGGCATCGACATGGGCAATTACGGCAATATTTATTATTTTATGTTTAATTGACATATAAAAATCTCCTTTTCTTATTATAACTAAATTATTATATCACAATGGAATTTAGTATACAAGATATATAAAATAGTAATATTATAAAAAAATCTTTATTGTAACTAATTTTTTTGATATAGATTTTTTAACTATTTTTTAGCAACAATTAGTAGTTTGTGTTGTATTACAGTTTAATAAGTCGTTATTTTTTGTTCGCATTAGTGCATCTCAAAATATTATTTCCAATTATTTATAAAATATTCAAGGTAAGGAAAAATTAATTAAGAGATAAGATTTAGTCATTACAAGTATATTTTATAGATATATTATATTAGTAAGAATTTTTATTAAAAAAGTAACAAGTATTTAAAAACATTGTTGTTTAAATAAAAAAGTTATTATTGAGGGGAGTAGATTATATGTCAGCAGATATATTTGAAAATATTAATCCAAGAGATAAAAGAACTGAGGGGGAGGAAAAATTATTAAATGTTTTAAAAAATAGCCCTAGATTTGATGGATGGACAGTATTTGAACAACCTCACATAGATTCTATAAAACCAGACTTTATATTACTTAATCCTAAAAAAGGCGTTATAATTATTGAGGTAAAAGATTGGAATCTGAATTTAGATATTTATAAATCTGGAGGGTATATCAAAGGTACAGATGGAAGACTACATAAAAAAGATCCGGTAGAACAAGTTGAAACTTATAAAAATTGTATTCTTAAATCAGATTTGAATAATAGTGAAGATTTTGTTTCTAAAAATAATGATTATTATGGATATATTGAGACAGTCGTATATTTTCACGGGCCATCTAAAGAAAAAGCTTTAGAATTTTGTACAAATAATACATACACTAAAATTTGGACAGATGATGATATAGATAAAATAAATGATATAAATAAAACACTCAATAAGACACAATATACATGGGCACTTACAGTTAAAGAATCAAAGTATAATAAAGACAATATGTTAGAAAATATGGTACATCAATTAATTAAAAATTTACAATGTGCAGATTATAATTATGAAAGAAAAGAGCCATTTAAACTATTTAAAGAACAATCAGACTTAGCAAATTTAAAACAAAATTCTATACGTAGATGGGGAGGAGTGCCTGGAGCAGGCAAATCACTAGTTTTAGCTGAAAAGGCTGCCAGAGCATTGAAAAAAGATTATCGTGTACTTATTTTGACTTATAACATAACACTAAGACACTACCTAAAAGATTTGTGTAGTCAACAATTTGGATTAGATGATAGACGCAAATTGAAAGACAATTTAAGTGTACTATATTTTCATGAATTTCTAAAAATTGTAGCAGCATCATATTGTATAAAACTTCCATATAGTGAATTATATACTTATAATAATAAAGATTATGATTTTACACAAGATTGGATTAAATGTATTGAAAAATTTATGGAGTTAAATCCATTAAAAGATGAATTTAAGTATGATTATATATTGATAGATGAAGGACAAGATTTTAGAGGAGATTGGATCAGATTTCTTAAAAAATTTTATACTCAAAAAGGCGAATTATTTATTGTATATTATAAATCACAAGATATATATGAACATGGAATATGGATTGAAGATAGTGAACAGATAAAAAACATAGGATTTAGAGGAAGACCTGGCTATTTAAAATATTCACATAGAATACCACCAAAAATGATTGAAAAAATAGAACTTGTTCGAAAAGAATTAGGAATAAAGGAAGAAAATATATTGAGTCTAAAAAATGATTTTAGTGAAATAAATTTATTTGGCAGTATAGAGTGGACAAATTGTGATACAAACTCTAAAGATGATAAATTAAATAAAATTGATTCAAAAATAAAAGAACTGTTAGAATATAATAAATTAGAAGATATAACTATTTTAACAACAAATGAAAATACAGGTGTAGATATTGTAAAATTTTTTATGGATAAAGGAATAAAAGTATCTCATGTATATGATATGAATAAAAAGAAAAACGAAAAAAATAGAAGAAATGAAAAATGGAAATTTAGAGGCGGAACAGGCAGACTAAAAGTATGCTCATATCACAGTTATAAGGGGTGGCAAACACCTAATATCATTTTAGTTTTAGATTCTTATGGAAGCGAAAATATTGTGGATATTAGGAAAAATGTAGGCAATGCAATATTTATAAGCATGTCTAGAGTAAAGCCAAATTCGATGAATGGACAGTTTTCATTTACATGTTTTAATTATTTACCTGAATATAATTTTTTAGAAAAACTTTTTTGATTTGATATAAAAAGAGATGACTATTATAAGAAATCTATCTATATACATAAATTACCATTTTAGGGATTAAAATACAGCTTGAATAAACAAGAGAAACCTATATACTAAGTAGAGTGACTAAAATAAAACAAAAGAAAATAATATGCGAAAGGAACATAGTTTATGGAAAATAAACAACTGCAAAAAAACTTAGGTATAGCCGCAGCTTTATCTACTGTTGTAGGTATGGTTATAGGTGGTGGGGTGTTCTTTAAACCTCAAGCGGTATACACATTAACAGGAGGTGCTCCTGGTCTTGGAATATTAGCATGGATTATAGCAGGTATAATGACAATAACTGCAGGTCTTACTGCTGCAGAAGTATCAGCTGCTATCCCTAAAACAGGCGGAATGATGGTATATATTGAAGAGATATACGGTAAAAAGTTAGGGTTCTTAACAGGTTGGATGCAAACAGTACTATTTTTCCCAGCTACAGCAGCTGCTATAGCAGTTATGTTTGGGCAACAAGCTGCATTACTTTTAAATAATTCTTCTTTAGTAATGCCAATGACTATTGGAGTAATACTATTAATAGGAATATTAAATACATTCGGTTCTAAAACAAGTGGAGCTATACAAACAGTATCTACTGTATGTAAGTTAATTCCTCTTGGATTAATAATAGTATTTGGATTTATAAAAGGGAGCGGAGATAACCCAATAATGAATCCTTTAGTAGCTGAAGGAATAAGACCAATGGGTGTTATAGGTCAGTTACTTGTTGCAATACTATTTGCTTATGATGGATGGATAAACGTAGGTGCTCTTGCTGGAGAAATGAAAAATCCAGGCAAAGATTTACCAAAAGCTATAATAGGTGGGTTATCTATAGTAATGGCTATTAATGTAGTTATAAACTTAGCATACTTATGGGTATTACCTGCAAGTGAATTAGCTCAATACGCTTCACCAGCATCTATAGTAGCTGAAAAAATATTTGGGCCTGTTGGTGGTAAATTAATAAATGTAGGTATATTAGTATCAGTATTTGGATGTCTAAACGGATATCTTTTAACTGGACCAAGAATACCTTACACATTAGCTAATCAAAAACTTTTACCAGCTACGTTTGGTAAATTAAATAAAAATGGAGTTCCTGCAAATGCAACTCTATTTATGGTCGTACTTTCTGTGATATATGCATTATCAGGACAATTTAACTTATTAAGTGATTTATCTATGTTTGCTATATGGGCATTCTATACATTAACATTTATAGGTGTTATAAAACTTAGAAAAACTCAACCTGATTTAAAAAGACCTTATAAGGTTCCATTCTATCCAGTAATACCAATAATATCTATTTGTAGTGGTTTATTCGTTGTAATAGATCAACTATTCTTAGCTGGTATGAAAAGTTCGATGATTTCTTTAGGTGGAGTTATAGTAACATTAATAGGATTACCTGTATATGCAGTTATGACTAAGAAAAACTCAGAATTAGAAGAAGAAAATACAGCAGCATAATAAAAAAGGATACTAATTATAGTATCCTTTTTTATTTTTATATTCATTTAATAATTCTATAAATTCAGGTTCTTTTTTTAAAAAGTCTATTTCATCACTACATTCAAGTTCTTTAATTATGCTATTTATAAAAATTTGTCCAAATTTATTATTGTTATAATTAGATTTTGGATTATTATAAATATGTTTATAAAGTGGTGAGTCATTTAATGTCCAAGGATTTTTAATAGAATTGAGCATAGATTTTAATGTATATATAATCTTTTTTGCGTCTTTGGTTTCCATGGCTATTTGATAGTCGCCAACATATTTATTATAGTCCCATAAATTATATATTTCAGTTGTTTGCTTTATTTTGTTTGAATAAATTAGTGCATCATCAAATTTATTTTGTTTCAAAGCGATATCAAGTAAATTAAGTAGAGAGCTTTGGATTGAGTTAGCCATAAAAAGAATTTCTTTTTCTAAAATTTCACAAGCATCGTTTAATTTATCTTGACTAATATATAAATTTGCTTGAAGTTGTTTTTTATTAATTGATACATTTGGTAATTTATCAATTAACATTTGCGCACTGTTGTAATCTTTTCTCTGAATATATTTAGAAATTAATAATGAATTTATATTATTTGCAAGTTCTAAGTCATCACAGTTGCTTACACGAATAAAGAGCTTTTCAATTTCATTTTCGTATTTATCTTTATCATCTACACAATACAAACACAACGCACCTTGTAAAAAATATGAAACTGAATAAATTAATTTATAGCAGTTTGGATACTCATATATTTTATCTATTGCTATTTTAAATGCATAATCATATCCTTTTGTTTCAACAATAGTAGCTAAATCATTTATAAATTTTCCAATCTCATAATCATTAAGCTCATCATTAAATGATAGTAGAGTATTTAAATCTACTCTTAATAACCTAGCCAAAGGGGGCAAAAGCGTAATATCTGGGTATGAATTTCCTTTTTCCCACTTATTAACTGCTGGAGTTGTTACACCTAAATACTCAGCTACTTGCTCTTGGGTAAGGTTTAATTCTTTCCTTTTTAATTTTATAATTTCGTTTATTTTCATTTTTTACCTCAAATTTAAAATTTGGATCCATACTTAAATAGTAGCAATTTTAATTAGTAAATACAATTGAAGTATAGTTAAGTAAAATTTAATAATTTTAACTAATAGTTAATTTTTGATTGAATTAGTTTACATTAATAATCTAACTTTTAAAAATTATCTTATATCCATTAAATATTCTTTATATAACTTCCATGTATTGTCTTCCCATTTAAATACGCTAACATTGTCGAACTTACAATCAAAATCACAAGGTATATTATTTACATATTCCCAAAGCTCGTCGTATATTTTTTGAATTTTTTTCGATGAAATTGTAACGTGAAAAACTTTATCTTTATAATCGTGATTTTTAAAGTGTATATAAGGAAGCTTTTCTAATTCTTCTATAAGTTCATCATGCAAGAGCTTACTTTTTTTATTCATATGTACGTCCATATATATTACCCTGTTGTCGAAATGATTATAACCCTTTATTTTGTAATCTTGGGCTTTGTGATTTTGTGCAAAATCTTGTAAAACTTTGTCCAAATCAGAAATATCATCAGCCTCAAATGGAGCCTTTATCGTAAAGTGTGCAGGCAGTTTTGACGACTTTGCCCCGAGCTTTTCAAATACTTCTTTTCTTAAATTGTTGTTAAAATTGCCAGCAGGACCTTTAACAACGCTTACTATTACATATCTCAAAATATCATCTCCAATTATTAAAATTATCTGTAGTATATATTAAAAAATGTGTGAAATCAAGGAGAAGAAATTTTAAAATCAAAAAGATTAATTCTCTAACTTGATACATATATCAAAGTGATACATACTATAAATATAGATGAGTTTTATACAGGGGGGAAAATAATGAATAATGTCAAATTGGGATTTTCATGGATCGGATTAATTGTATTTTTATTGCCTATGCTTATAAATATTGTGTATGTAATTTTGCCACCGAAAAACGCACCGACGACACAACAAGAAACTAATAAAACACTATGGATGACTTAGATGTAGTATTTAAATTATCATATTTAAAGTCCTATATCTTTTTCATTTATATATAATATTTTATATATTTATTTATGTACATCTAATATTTTATATACACATATACATAATAATAACTATTAAAAAACTATCTAACTGGAGTATAATCTAATTTTGACTCTTCATCAGTTCTCTCAATCTTAAAAATAACAGGTCTTATTCCATCATTACAAGAGCAGATTGCGACACCTTCTTTATCGATCCAATCTTTATAATAGAAGATATCACATCCATGAGATAGTGCAAATACATATTGATACATAGCCTTTCACGCTTCATCACATAAGCCCTATGGTTTTGCATAATCTCCATAAAAAACATCTCCTACTTTATGCATTGGACATTTGCCAAGGTTTTTACACCCGTATTCTTTTGCTAAATCTTCATGAAATGTTGTTTTTAAAACTTCTATCTTACATTTTTTCATACTTAAAATCCTCCTTATGGTTTTAGTTGAATTAATTATACTAATTGTTTTATACTTATGTAAGTATGTACTTTTTTGTAAGGTACTAACCTAATTGTAAGTATAGAGGTAATAAAAATGAGTATGGAAGAATTTACAGATAAGGATTTAAAAGATATTAAAGGTGTGAGATATCAAAATAATATCGACGGAAGTTGGATTAGTGAAAAAATTATAGATAAAGATGGAAAAGATATTACAGATAAAGTAAGAGAAGCTGAAGATTTCTTGCTAAAAAATAGCTTTTAATTAGATTTTTATATGGTCATCTCAAATAAACTTAAATTAAAATTCCTAAGTTGAAGATAGTTTATTTGAGATGACCATGTTATTTATTTGATATATTTAATTATACATCCCATGTTGATGCATATAGTCGTAAATCTTTTTGCCGTGTCCTTGTTCTTCTGTTTGAATATGATTTAATACCTTTCTTATGTTTTCATCTCTAAATTCAAAAATAGATGTATTATATGTAGCTGAAACGTATTTTTCCATTGATAGACCGTCTTCACATAGCAATTTGTCGGTTTCGTTATAATTTGCCTGCATATTTATTGGTGTTTGGCTTTGCAAATTGCCTAAATTAAATTGTGACTGAGTATTTTGTTGAGTTTGTTGTCCTTGTTTACTTTGATTTTGTTCTACATTAGGTACAGTTCCGCTCAAAATTTGGTTTATTGTATCTAAGTGTTCTTGCTCTTTTGATGCTAGTGAGCTAAATAAGTTTTTAAGTTCTGGACAAGAAGCTTTTTCGGAATGTTCTTTGTATTTTGCGACACATAGGGCTTCTTGAGTTTTTGCGTCTTCTAAAAGATATCTTTCTTTTGTATCTAAATTTACCATTTTATCACCTCAATAGTATTTTGTATAAAATTATTAAAAATATTCATATAAACTTGTATTTTTTAACAAATAAAAGAATTTATAATGTCACTTTTTGGCGATATTTTTTATAAGATATTAATAAGAAGTATTATACCTTGTGTTAAATTTTAAAAAGAAAGAGTAAGTATTTGATAAAATATTAACTAATTTGAAAGGTATATTAAGAAGGTGATAAAATGCCAACAAAAGTGTGGGGGATTGATGTAAGTAAGTACAATCACCCGATAGACTGGAAAAAGGTTAAAGATGCAGGTGTTAAATTTGCAATTTTGAGAATTGGTTTTGCAAGCACATCAAACAGAAATAATCTAAATTTAGACCCATATTTTGAAGAATTTTATAAAGGAGCAAAAGCAGTAAATATGCCAGTTGGTGGCTATTTTTACTCAAGATGTAACAGTGTAAGCACTGCTAAAAAAGAAGCAGAGTTTATATTAAATGCTATAAAAGGCAAACAATTTGAATACCCAATTTGGCTTGATGTAGAAGATCAAAAAACTCTACAATCAGTGAGCAGAGCAAATATGACAAAGGCAGTTGTAACTTGTTTAGAAGAGATACAAAATGCGGGATACTATGTAGGTATATATTCAGGTAAATATATATTAAGAGACAATTTAGTAGACAGTGAATTGAAAAATTACGCCCACTGGATAGCTCAGTATGCTTCACGCTCAACTTATACAACTTATGAGATAGCAATGTGGCAATTTGGAGGCGAAGTAAACTACTTGACAAACAAGAAAGTACCAGGAGTAAGTTCTAATGCAGTTGACCAAAACTACTGCTATAAAGACTATCCAACTATAATTAAAAAATTAGGTCTAAATGGATTTAAATCTAGTGATAATGAAAAAACTGAGGACACTTCAAAAAACAAATCAAAAATAAATAAAATAACAACTAATTATATAAAAGTTAAAATACCATTTTATCTCAAAACTTTGACAAAAGTAAATATTAGAAAATTACCTAGCATGGACTCTGCAATAATATATACAGCCCCGAGAGCTGGCATACAATACCGTATAACAAGTATTTCGTCAAATGGTAAATGGGGCTATGTACCATATAGAAAAGGATGGATTACATTAAATAAAAAGTACGTACAAAAAGTCTAGATAATTAAAAACTTATGAGCAAGCTAGAAGGTGATAAAACCTTCTAGCTTATTATTTTACTTATTTAAAGCTTAGCCTTAAAAAAATAAACATCACCTCTAAAGTATTTTGATAAGATGAATATTTGATGGAGTTTGTTATATAGATGGATTCAAAGTAGATTACTGTGAATATAATAGATTTATATAATAGATTAGTTATTTGTTCCGAGTTACGGTCAGTTTGGTTCTGACTGTGGTCAGTTTAGTGTTGTTTTTGATGAAAAAGCTGTTACTTTAAAGCAAAGGGTGTTGCATCTAAGACAAAAGGAGTCTACTTTAAAGCAAAGGGTGTTGTCTCTAAAACAAAAGGAGTCTACTTTAAAGCAAAGGGTGTTGTCTCTAAAACAAAAGGAGTCTACTTTAAAGCAAAGGGTGTTGCATCTAAGACAAAAGGGTCTACTTTAAAGCAAAGGGTATTGTCTCTAAAACAAAAGGAGTCTACTTTAAATACATAGGTATTGCGTCTAAAGCAAAAGGGTATAGTTTAAATTAGATGTATTCCATATCCTGATTAGAATTAATATCATCAAAATTATTATTGCTAGAGGCAGTTTCAAATCTGTAAAGCTCACCAAAATTATCACCTAGAGTATAATAAGAATACTTCCCACCACAGCAGACAGTTTTCTTCTTTAATATACCTAAGTCACAAATATGTCTAAGTCTTTTATAAACAGCGTCCTTTTTTATGTAAAGAAGTGGCATATCATCCACTATACCTTGATAAGAAACCCAGTAATACCTCTCACCATCAAGAGTCATAGTACGCATACGACCAGACTCCATAAAATCCACAATCCATCTAAGTATATATAAATCCGTCGTATCAAGTCCAAATTCCAAAGCAGCCTGTTGAGAAAATCCACACATAGTAAATTTCATAATAATCAACCCCTTGTATGTAAATTTAGAGAACGTAGAAATGTTTTATTGGATATATATTTGATTTGTTAGTTTAGTTAATTATTCTCTTAATTAATTATATCTTATAATGGTTGAAAAATCTTAGAAAAAGGGATTTTATATATCTAATTTTAATAGGTTTATTTGATGTATCATTAGTAGGTGGAGAAAGTTATTTACAGAACAAATTTCAAACTTCCTATTTTACTTCATACATTCCCTTATAAACTCAACAGGAACATCCATACGCCCTGCAACCTCATCAGGCGTCATACCGCTATCCAAAAAGCGTCTACAAACTACTGTTATATTTTCACCCACCTGAATAATATGCTTATCTATAAAGCTATCGAAATCATCTTCTTCAAAGTAGATTTCAAAGTTATTGCTACCAAAGCAAATTTCGTCTGTACCTATAAAGTCTTTATACGTTTCAAGTGTTTGTAAACTCAATCCACCGGGTAAAGTTTTGTTTGCTCCAACTTCATTTTCTCATATTTTTCATTTATATTATAATGGTAGCACAGTATTTGAAAGGTTTAAAATAAAGTGTTTATGTTAAAGTTATAAATTATTTCAAATAAAATTCAAAAAATATCAAATTGATATTGAAATTTTCACCAATATGTCTTATTATTATACCTATAGGGGGTATTTTTAAATCCTTAAAACATCTTAAAACATATATTAACAAAATATAAAAGAGATGTTTAAAACGCGCAAATTTTGTAAACAATAAAAATAAGGAGGATTATCTCATGAGCAATGTAGTAAAAGAGACATACAAAGTTGAAGGCATGACATGCGCATCTTGTGCCAATGCTGCTGAAAGAGCTGTTAGAAAGCTCGATGGTGTTGTAAGCCAAAATGTAAATCTAGCTACAGAAAAGTTAACTGTAGAATTTGAAGATGATAAAGTCGACTATGATCAACTAGAAAAGGCGATTAGTAAGGCTGGGTATAAATTAATTAAAGAGGAAGAAAACATAAAGAAAATAGAGATGAAAGTCGGTGGCATGACTTGTGCTGCTTGTGCTAAGGCTGTAGAAAGAGTTACAAAGAAGCTTGATGGAGTTAAGGAATCTAACGTAAATATAGCTACTGAAAAGGCAGTCATTTCATATGATGAAAACAAAGTAAGTCTTGATGATATTAATCACGCTATTATAAAGGCTGGTTATGAACCTATTGAAGAATCTAATATCAAAAAAATCGAGCTTACTATTCATGGTATGACTTGTGCATCTTGTTCAAAAGCTGTAGAAAGAGTGACTAAAAAACTAGACGGTGTTGAGGATTCTAGTGTAAATCTTGCTACAGAAAAGGCGACTATTACTTATGATCCTACAAAAGTTAGACTTTCTCAAATCACAAAAGCTATTGAAAAAGCTGGATATGAGCCTATAACTGAAGAAAATAGAGAAAGTGTAGATGAAGACCAAAAAAGAAAAGATAAAGAAAGAGACACTTTATTTAGAAAGTTTATAGTTGCAATTTGTTTTGCAATACCACTATTTTATATAGCTATGGGACCTATGGTACCAAAGCCATTTGGACCTTGGCCAGTACCAAACATAATAAGTCCAGAGACTAATATTATCAACTATGCACTTATACAAATTGTATTAGTTCTACCTATTATGCTTGTTGGTTATAAATTCTATATAAACGGATTTAAATCACTATTCCATGGAAGTCCAAATATGGACACATTAGTTGCAATCGGTACATCATCAGCATTTATATACAGTTTATATACTACTATAAACTTAATAAGAAATGCAGGTGTATCAATGGAGATGCATATGTCTCATCACCACCAACTTTATTTTGAAAGTGCTGGTATAATAATTGCATTAATTCTTCTTGGTAAGTTTTTAGAATCTCGCTCAAAAGGTAAAACTTCTGAGGCTATTAAAAAACTTATGGGTCTACAACCTAAAACTGCGATAATTATGGTAGATGATAAAGAAGTTGAGGTTTCTATTGATGAAGTTTTAGTTGGAGATATCGTAGTTGTTAAACCTGGTGAAAAAATACCTGTAGATGGTAAAATCGTATTTGGACATACATCAATAGACGAGTCAATGCTTACTGGAGAGAGTATGCCTGTTGAAAAGATTGTTGGTGATAGCGTTACTGGTGCTAGTATAAACAAAAACGGTCTTATAAGATTTGAAGCTACTAAAGTAGGTAAAGATACTGCTCTTGCTCAAATTATAAAACTTGTTGAAGATGCTCAAGGGACAAAAGCCCCTATAGCAAAACTTGCAGATACTGTAGCAGGGTATTTTGTACCTGCTGTTATAACAATTGCTGTTGTAGCTGCATTACTTTGGGCTATTATAGGAAAAGAAAATACGACTTTTGTTCTTACAATATTTATATCTGTATTAGTAATAGCGTGTCCTTGTGCGTTAGGTCTTGCGACACCAACTGCGATTATGGTTGGTACTGGTAAGGGTGCCGAAAATGGAATCCTTATAAAAAGTAGTGTTGCATTAGAGCTTGCACATAAAGTAGACACAGTAATATTCGATAAAACTGGTACAATTACTGAAGGGAAGCCAAAAGTTACTGAGATTATAACTTATGGAGATTACGAAGAAGATTATATACTTAAATTAGCGGCATCAGCAGAAAAAGGATCTGAACATCCTCTTGGTGAAGCTATTGTTAGATATGCAAACGAAAAAAATATAGACTTAATAAATGTAGAAAAATTCAACTCAGTTACAGGAAAAGGTATAAATGCAGTAATCGACAATAAAAAAATAAACCTTGGTAATGTAAAAATGATGGAGGATTTAAATATATCTTTAGATATAGTTGAAAATAAATACGATGAATTAGCTAAACAAGTAAAAACACCTATGTTTATATCAATTGAAAATGAACTTGCTGGAATTATTGCAGTTGCAGACGTTGTAAAAGAAAGTAGTAAAAGAGCTGTTGAGCTTTTACACAACTTAGGTATAAAAGTAGCTATGGTTACTGGTGACAACAAAAACACTGCACAAGCTATTGCCTCTCAAGTTGGTATAGATATAGTTTTAGCAGAAGTTCTTCCAGAAGATAAATCAAATGAAGTTAAAAAATTACAAGCTGAAGGAAACTTTGTTGCTATGGTTGGAGACGGTATAAACGACGCTCCTGCTCTTGCAGCATCAGATATCGGTATAGCAATAGGTAGTGGTACTGATGTTGCTATTGAATCAGCAGATATTGTTTTAATGAAAAATGACTTAATGGATGTTCCAACAGCCATAAAACTTAGTAAAGATACGATCAGAAATATAAAACAAAACTTATTCTGGGCATTTGGATACAATACAATCGGAATTCCAGTTGCAGCAGGTGTTTTATATATCTTTGGAGGTCCACTTCTAAATCCAATGATAGCAGCAGCTGCTATGAGTTTAAGTTCTGTGTCTGTAGTATCTAATGCATTAAGACTTAGAAAGTTTAAACCATATAATTAAATATTTAGTTAAAAAAATAGATTAATAAATAAATTAAACTATTTTATAAAGAATATTATCAATTTAAAATAAAAATTAGTGAATATTATTAAGATATAGGTTATTTAGTGTAAATTATACTAATTTCCTATATCTTTTTTAATTCTAAGGAAATTATATATTATCTGGTTTGTGGATAATACATAATTTCCAACCTATTAACTAAAGCAACGGAATCTCCGATTCGTTGGCGCCATGAACGAAGTGAATTTTAAGCAACGGACGAAGTCGTTGGCGCCATGAACGAAGTGAATTTTATATAATTTATATTTAAATATAATATATTAAAAAAATGTTTAGAAAAAAGGGCTTTTTTATTATATTTTTGGTATAATATAATGTACTAAAAACATAATAAAACAGTCAAAAAGAATTAAATAATTAAATTTTTAGAAATGATATTGTGTTATAATACTTTTAAAGGTAAATTTTAGTGAATATTTTATAATTTGTTAGGATAGTTATGGTTTGGTATTTAGAGTAGATTAATAATAAATTAGTCTTTTTGAAAATTTTAGGAGGTTGAAGATGGAAGCATATATATTAATAGTGCAAGAAGATTTTACAAGTCAACAATTATTAAAACAATTTTTGACCTCTAATGGTTATAATGTAGATTGTGCAGATGATGGTTTGGAAGGAATTCATATGTATAAAGAAAATGATTATGATTTAATTATTTTAGGTGTGAATCTTCCTAATTTAGATGGATTTTCTGTATGCACAATGATAAGAAGAGAATCTCAAATTCCTATTATATTTGTAACCAGAGCTAATACTGAAGAAGATCAAATTAGAGGGTTTGAATTGTTATGTGATGATTATATAACTAAGCCGTTTTCATATAAATTATTGTTAAAAAGAGTAGAAGCCGTTTTAAGAAGAGCGAAAATAGAACAAAAAGAATCATACATAGAATTTGAAAAGATTAAACTTAACTTAAAGACATATTCTGTTGAAATAGATGATGAATCAGTAGATTTAACATTAAAAGAATTTAAAATCTTAAAATCTTTAATTCAAAATTACCCGCAAGTTGTTACAAGAGAAAAATTATTAGATAGTATCTGGGGATACGATTATTTTGGAGATACTAGAATAGTGGATGCTCATATAAAAAATATAAGGAAAAAAATTAAATTGCCTTATATAAAAACAGTAAAAGGAATAGGATATACTCTTAAAAAAGATATTTAAATTTTATTAATCCTTATAAATATTTTATATTTTTTTTGGAAAAATAATAATATGAATAAGGAGGTAAATAAAATGACAAGTATAAAAAAACATATGGAAAATATGAAAGATGATGTAAAAGAGGGTATGCAAAAAGTCGGACATAGTATAAAAAATACGGCAAAAGATTTAAAACACGAAGCAAAAGGAGTGATTAACAACCTAGAAAGCAAAAAAGATGAAATGGTAGATGAATATAGAGAAGATGAATACCACAGAAAATTGAAAAAAGACATAGATAAAGAACTGAAAGATGAGGGGTTTAGAGGTAACTCTTTTAAATAAAATTTAATCCAATAATAGATTAGGTATTTAATTATTTTATGCAATTTTAAATATCATAAAAATAAAAATTTACAAAATGAAAACTATGAACTGAATTTGGAGAAGTTCATAGTTTTTTTACTTATAAGTAAATTATATATTATCTGATTTGTGGATAATGTATAATTTCCAACCTATTAACTAAAGCAACGGACGCAGTCGTTGGCGCCATGAGCGAAGCAATTTTTAAGCAACGGAATCTCCGATTCGTTGGCGCCATGAGCGAAGCGATTTTTTTGCAATAAAATAGTAAAGTTAACAATATATAATTGTATCGATACAAATTCCTAAATGTATATAGTTTGTATTGGGATTATACAATACATTTAAAAATTGTATTATAATCTAAATATAATTTTTTAGGAGGTAAGATTGTGGAAACAACAAAAACAAATAAGAATGTATCGACAAAAACAAGAAATTTAGTGACATCAGCATTATTAGCAGCAATAATATGTTTAGTTACAGGACATATACTACATATACCTACAGTAAATGGTGGATATGCACATATAGGAGATTCAATAATATATTTAAGTGCAGCAATTCTTCCACTACCTTACGCTATGGTTTGTAGTGCAATTGGCGCAGGTCTTGCAGATTTGACATCAGGTGCTTTTATATGGGTAGTACCTACATTAATGATAAAACCAATTATAGTTTTACTTTTTTCAAATAAAAGCGACAAAATACTTACTACAAGAAATATAGTAGCTGCATTTTTAGCAGGTATAATAGGAACAGTACTTTATATGTTTGTAGAAGGTTTAATGTTTGGAAATATGGCAGTAGCATTTGCGATAACTGCAGTTGGAATGATTCAACCAATAGGAAGTTTTATAGTATTTATAATCTTAGGAATAGTTTTAGACAAAATCAACATTAAACAATTTTTTGATAGATAAAGATAATAAAGTATAAAAAAGGTGTATAATAAATTTATACAGTATAAAACTAAATTTTAAAATAGTAGATAGAGGGAGAGTATTATGACATTATTATATCCAATCGAAAATAGCTTATATGTAAATATAACAAATCTATGTTGTTGTAAATGTGTGTTTTGTGTAAGAGACATCACAGACAGTGTAGGAGGAAGTGATAGCCTTTGGTTAGATCATGAACCGACTATTGATGAGTTAAAAGCTGAGCTTGAAAAATTCAATTTAGACGAGTATGAAGAAGTTGTATTTTGTGGATATGGCGAACCACTTATGAGAATAAATGAGGTTGTAGAATTTGCAAATTACATAAAAACTAAGAAAAATATAAAAATAAGAGTAAATACAAATGGTCTTGCTGATTTAATTCACAAGAAAAAAACAGCAGTGCTTCTTAAAGATGCAATAGATGCAGTATCAATAAGTTTAAATGCACCAAATGAAGAAGTTTACTTAGAAGTTGCAAAACCAGCTTTTGGAATAAAATCATTTGATGCAATGCTTAGCTTTGCAAAAGACTGCAAAACTTGTATAAAAGAAGTATGTTTTTCAGTAGTTGATGAAATAACAGATGAAGAAATAAGACAATCACAAGAACTAGCTGACTCACTTGATATACCACTTAGAGTTAGAGTAAAAAATGGATAAAACAAATTATTTAAATGAAAATAGGGACTATAGTCCCTATTTTTTATGTTTATAAAAAATTTTCAATAAGCATTAATAAATAAGCAATAATAAATAGGGAACAATAGATATCATATACAAAAGTATAGGTTTATTTAAGTCAAAAATACGAAATATATCCGAATGAAAAATAAAAATATATTAATTTTATTTGTCTTATTGACTTTTTTTATTAAATAATTTAAAATAATATTCGTAAATACGACTGACGAAAATTAACATCATAGGAGGTATCATTTTATGAACCAAAATGGAACATTCATGCAGAAGTTGTTTCCAATATTAACGAATAAAGAGATTGACAAGAAAACAGAGATGATGGCAGGGTTAACTACATTTTTAACAATGGCATACATAATAGCTGTCAATCCAAGTATATTATCAGAAACTGGAATGCCAGCTGGGGCTCTTGTAACATCTACTTGTCTAGGTGCTGCGATAGGGTGTTTTTTAATGGCTATATTAGCAAACATGCCGTTTGCACTTGCATCAGGTATGGGTCTTAATGCTTATTTTGCTTATACTGTAGTAATTGGTATGGGTGTAAGTTGGCACATAGCTTTAACAGCAGTATTTGTTGAAGGTATAATATTTATAATTTTATCATTATTTAAAGTTCGTGAAGCTGTAGTTAATGCTATACCTAAAAACTTAAAAATAGCAGTTTCAGGTGGTATAGGATTATTTATAGCTTTTATAGGATTAATAAATTGTGGTTTAGTAGTAAACAACGACTCAACATTAATAGAAATGGGTGAGTTTAATGTAGCGATTATAATAACTTGTATAGGTTTTATTGTTACAGCAGTTTTAAGTAAGAAAAATGTAAAGGGATCTATATTAATAGGTATAGTAATTTCTTCATTACTTGCTTGGGGATTTGCATTAATAAACCCAGAAGCAGCGGCTGCTTTAAAAATATATTTACCAAATGGAGTATTTAAATTTGAATCACCAGCTCCAATAATAAATAAATTAGACTTCAGCTATATAACTAATCCAGAAACTGCATTTAACTTTATAACTATATTATGTACATTCTTATTTGTAGATTTCTTTGATACTGTAGGTACTGTAGTTGGGGTTGCTTCAAAAGCAAATATGGTTGATGAAGATGGAAAAGTTAAAAATGTAGGTAGAGCTTTACTTGCAGATGCTTTTGCTACTACTATAGGTGCTTGGTTAGGTGTTACTACTGTAACAACATTTGTTGAAAGTTCTACAGGTGTTTTAGAAGGAGGAAGAACTGGATATACTGCTTTAACTGCAGGTGTATTATTCTTAATTGCTATGTTCTTCTCGCCAATATTTATAGCTATACCTTCTTGTGCTACAGCTCCAGCATTAATTTATGTTGGATACTTAATGCTAAGTGAAGTTAAGCATATAGAATTTGATAATATAACTGAAGGTGTTCCTGCATTTATAACAATAGCTGGAATGGCTTTAACTTACTCAATAGGTGATGGTTTAACATTAGGTGTATTATCTTATGTATTTATAAATTTATTATACAATTTAATAGCTAAAAAAGAAGAAAGAAAACATGTATCAGGTGTTATGATAACTTTAGCTATTTTATTTATACTAAAATTATGGTTTATGTAGTATAATAATACTAGAGCTTCTAGTATAATAGTATAAAAATAAGTGGTGCTTTTATACCAGTAGATAATTACTGTATGGAAGCGCCATTTTTATGTTATAATCTATTAGGAGATTTATAATATATGAAATTAAACTAGAAAAATTGGTAATAATTAAATATATAAAATTTTATATAGGTAAAGGAGAATTCATGAGAGAAGTAGAATTATTAGCTCCTGCTGGTGATTTAGAAAAATTAAAAATAGCTTTTATCTATGGTGCCGATGCCGTTTATATAGGTGGAGAAATATTTGGTATGCGTTCTGCTGCTAAGAATTTCTCAAAAGAGGACATGATAGAAGGTGTAGAATTTGCACACAGCATGGGTAAAAAAGTATTTGTAACAGTTAATATAATCCCTAGAAGCGAGGATTTAATTAGTTTAGCTGATTATATAAAAGAATTAGATGAAATAGGTGTCGACGCTGTTATAGTAAGTGACGCCGGTGTATTTAACATAGTAAAAAAAGCAGCTCCAAATATGGAAATACACATAAGTACTCAAGCGAGTACATCAAATTACGTAGCTGCAAACTTCTGGTACAATCAAGGTGCTAAAAGAATAGTAACTGCAAGGGAGATGTCTTTTGCAGAAACTAAAGAACTTAGAGAAAATACTCCAGAAGATATGGATATAGAATCATTTATACACGGAGCTATGTGTATGAGTTATTCTGGAAAATGCGTAATAAGTAACTACACTACAGGAAGAGATGCCAATAAAGGTTCTTGTGCGCAATCTTGTAGATGGAAATACAACTTAGTTGAAGAAAAAGACGGACAATATGAAAATGTATTAGACGATGAAGATTATCAATTCTTCTTCAATACAAAAGATTTATGCATGATTGAATATATACCAGAGATATTTGAAAGTGGTATAACAAGTTTAAAAATAGAAGGTCGTATGAAAACAGCTTACTATGTTGCTACAACTGTAAGAGCTTATAGAATGGCGATTGATGCTTATTATAAAGATCCAGAAAACTGGAAGTTCGATCCAATGTGGTTAGACGAACTTAAAAAAGGAAGTCACAGAGATTTCTCAACAGGATTTTTCCTAGATAGACCAGGTAAAAATTCAAACAACTACGAATCAGCTTCATATATAAGAAATTACGACTTTATAGGAATTGTAAGAGATGTTCTTGATGATGGATATATAATCGTAGAACAAAGAAATAAAATGTCTGTAAATGACGATATAGAAGTAATAGGGCCTTATAAAGAAACTATGTTTACAACTATTTTAGAAATGTACAACGAAGATGGAGAGCCGATAGAATCAGCTCCACATGCTAGACAAATAGTTAAGATGAAATTAGGAATTGAAGTTGATAAAAATTATATACTTAGAAAACCTATAATTAAGGGTTAGGGAGGCAAAATATGTTATTAGGAAGAAATAGTAAATGCTGGTGTGGCAGTGGCGAAAAATATAAAAAATGCCATATGGAATTTGATGAAAAATTAAAAGAATACGCTAAAGCTGGTTACCAAGTTCCTACTAGAGATATGATAAAAAATGAAGAACAAATTGCAAAGATAAAAGAAAGTGCTAAAATAAATACGGCAGTACTTGACGAAGTTGCAAAAAACATAAAAGCAGGAATGACTACAGATGAAATAAACACAATAGTTCACGATTTTACTGTTAAACATGGTGCAATACCTGCTCCACTTGGATACAGCGGATTCCCTAAAAGTGTTTGTACATCAATAAACGACCAAATATGCCACGGTATACCATCAGAAAATGATGTACTTAAAGAAGGAGATATAGTAAACGTAGACGTATCGACAATATTAGACGGATACTATTCAGATGCATCTAGAATGTTTATGATAGGCGAAGTTAGCGAAGAAGCAAAAAGACTTGTTGAAGTAACTAAAGAATGTATGGAAATGGCTATAGCAAAAGTTAAACCTTGGACACCACTTGGAGTAATTGGAGCGACTATACAAGAACATGCTCACAAAAACGGCTACACAGTAGTTAGAGATTTCGGAGGTCATGGTATAGGTCTTGAGTTCCACGAAGATCCATTTGTATTCCACTATGGAAATGCAGACGAAGGAGTTCTTATGGTGCCAGGAATGATGTTTACTATAGAACCGATGATAAACCAAGGTGGATATGAACTTTATATAGACCAAGATAACGAATGGACATCTTATACAGAAGATGGTAAATTATCTGCTCAATGGGAAAACATGATATTAGTAACAGAAGACGGTTGCGAAATATTAACTTACTAATAATAATATGAAATATAATAAAAACCCAGTGAATTTAAATTTTACTGGGTTTTTATTATATTAAAGATAGATTTTGATATATATTTTGCTATACTATATAATATAAACTTAAAACTAAAATTAACAGAAAAGGGGGATTTTAGATGTTTGAAATAGGGATTGTAATGATAGTTTTAGGAATAATTGGTGCAGTAGTATCGATAGTTTTAATTATAATAGGAAAGAAAGAAGTAACATATAATTCTAATAATGAGTACTTATATAGAAATCAAGCAAATACATCTAATATACCAAGACAAACAAATCTGCAGAGAACTTGCCCAAATTGTGGGCAAATAATAGAAGGTGATATACTTTTTTGCAGTCGATGTGGATATAAATTATATTAAATTTAAAAAATCGGGGAGAATGATAAAAAATGAAAATTTGTGAAAAATGTGGGGCTACAAATTCAAATGATTTGTATTATTGTAAAAATTGTGGGAATAGTCTAGGGGAGCCTATCAAAGAGCCAACAAACAATAATTTAAAAATTGCAATCCCAGTATTAATTGCTAGTATTGCACTAATTGTAGGCGGAATATTTTTAAGTCAAGACGGGTTTAGTTCTACAAAAAACGCTACAGCATCTGTAAATCAACAAGTAAATTCGGGAAATGTATCAAATAGTGAAAGTAATAATTTAAATGATAAAAATAATAGTAGCAACTCTGTAAATAGAGATAATACTAAATCAGTTAATAATTCTAGAAATTATTCAAATAATAACTCTAATAATAATTCAAGTAGCAGTTATAATAGTGGATATATTATACCAGATAGTAATGTAAGATACTTATCTAGAAGCGAACTTTATGGATACACTAAAGAACAGCTAGCTTATATAAGAAATGAAATATTTGCAAGACATGGTTATGTATTTGAAAAAGCTAAATACAGAAATTATTTTTCAGCAAAATCATGGTACACACCAGATTACAGTTTTAATTATGAATATGATTTAAATAGTATTGAAAAGGCAAATGTAGATTTGATAAAAGAATTAGAAAAATAACTATTAGGTAATGATTTCCATGAGATGCAAAAATGAATAAAAATAAGATAAATGTGGTAAAATAAAAAGAAAACTACATCGGAGGGAAATATGAAGTCAAAAGTAGGAATTATCGGTACTGGAATGGTTGGAATGAGTTACGCATACTCAATGGTAAACCAAGGTACATGCGAAGAGCTAGTTTTAATAGACATAAATAAAGAAAAAACAGAAGGTGAAGCGATAGACTTAAACCATGGTCTTAGTTTTGCCCCACGTAAAATGAAAATATATTCTGGAGATTATAGCGATTTATCAGACGCATCATTAGTTTGTATAACAGCAGGACCACCACCACTAGAAGGTGAAACAAGACTAGATACAATACATAAAAGTATTGCAGTAATGAAAAATATAATATCTAACTTAAAACAATCAGAATTTAAAGGCATCATACTAATAGCTACAAATCCAGTAGATATTATGACTTATGCAGCTTGGAAACTATCAGGCTTTGATAAATCAAGAGTAATCGGTTCAGGAACAACTTTAGACACTGCTAGACTTAGATCGGCACTTAGTGAAAAGCTAAATGTAAACGAAAAAAATATCCATGCTTACGTAATAGGAGAACACGGAGACTCACAATTCGTACCTTGGAGTTATGCTCTTTGTGGACCAAAACCAATTTACCACTTTGCAGCTAAAAATAGAGGTATAACTTTCGATGAACTTACTGAAATAGAAGACGAAGTTAGAAATATAGCATATAAAATAATAAAAGCAAAAAGAGCAACTTACTATGGAATAGGTATGTCTCTTGCAAGAATAACTAAAGCTATACTAGACAACGAAAACAGTATACTGAGTGTATCTTCATATTTAGATGGCGAATACGGTCATGACGACGTATACATATCAGTACCAAGTGTTATAAATGAAAATGGGGTAAGAGAAGTTGTAGAACTTAGCTTAGACAAAGACGACAAGGCAAAATTCGATAGTTCAGTTAAAATAATGAAAGAAAATATAGCGAAACTTGATTTATAAAAAATAATTTATAAGTTTATAATAAGAAGCTTAGTTTAAAAAGTGTTACAAATATATTCTATTTAATGTATTTGTAACACTTTTTATATTTATTAGATTTATAAGATAAGTAGCGCTAATTTTTGTTTAAAAAAATTAATTCCGAGTAGGAAATAATATTAAAAATTATAACTAAACTAAAGATAAATGTTATAACGAAGCTAAGACTACATGATGTAACCCCTAATATAAAAATAAAGAATACATAAAATAAAAAATAATTGTAAAACCAAAAAATTAATAATATGGAAAAATATAAGTTGATAATGATTTTGGTAATTAGTTGATAATTAATATCAATGGTGATATAATAAAAATAAAGTGATAATGATTATCAATAAGGAGATTATTAATATGAGCATGAACAATAAATGTATAAACGATTGTGATAACGGAAGTTGTGGTAGTAAAAGTTGTGAAAATAAAACAAATTCATCATATATAAAAAGAATTATAAGATTGATTGGCCCTGTAATATTAGGGTCTAAGCCAGCTGAGATAGTAAATATACCAGGAGGGGCTGAAGATAAGGAGAGAAAATTAAAAGAGATAAAAGAGTTTTTTGAAGGATGCAAAAAGGTAAAATATGAAATTATAAACGTAAGTGATAACAGCAAAAGAGTACTGTTTATAAATGAAAAATCTATGAATAGATGCTTAAATGACAAAAAATGTAGAAACTTTTTAAGATTTTTAGGATATGCTAAAGAATACACTTTTGAAGATTATATGAAAGAGCTTGTGATTAGATTAGAATCAGAAGAATTCCCACACGAAATAGGGATTTTCCTTGGATATCCGTTAAAAGATGTACTTGGATTTATGGGATATAGTAGAAAAGAATTTGTAGAAGTTTGTAGTTGGAGAATCTACGGGGATAAAGAACCTTCTTACAAAGTCTACAATAGCTTTATGAGAGATAAAATGAAGATGCATGATCTTGTTGAAAAAATGTCTGTTAGCGAGTTAAAGGCTGTTATATAGGGAGAAATTATGAAATCATCAGGGGTAAATTTAAAAGACTTATTATGAAAACTAGCAAATAGACTATATTTGCTAGTTTTTTATATAATAAAAAATAATAATTATATGGATAAAAAAATAAAAGGAAATTTGGATATTCATGTAGAATTTATAACAATTAATGATGAGAAAAGGGGGGAATGCGATGGATTCAGTAGCTGTAGATTATGAGTTACAAACTACATTACAAAAGCTAGAAAAAAATGAGTTGTTGGATTATGTTTCAGGGGTTATTCAACAACACTATTTAACTAAAAAGAATAAATACTTGCCTATTGAAATTGAAGATGCATACAAAATAAAACAAATATTAAAAACTTGTCAACTTGAAGAAGAAATAGTTTTAAATGAAAAGCAATCTGTAAAACTTTTAGGAGAAATTACAGAAGTTGGAGAAGAGGGGTATTGTTGTTCGCTTATCACTGGTAAAAATAACAATGTGTGTTTAATTCCTAATTGTGATAGTCCATTAGTATTAGGAGTATCTAATTTAAATCTAAAAAGTAGAATAAAATCTGCGTGCATTTATATGCAGAGATGGGGAAGTGTTTTAGAATTTGTCGACTTATCTGATTGTATAGAAGATAATGAAACAATATACATAGTAAATAAAATATCAAAAATAGGACAAGATGGTTATATATATAGATTATATAGAAATATAGAAAATAACAAAGACATACTTGAAAGAAAGGAACGATTGATAACAGAATTTGATGGTAAAATAATAAATTATTTAAATGAAGAATGGATTGTTATAAATGAAATAAAAAAACAAGATTTATATAATAAAGAAAAGGCAACCAATATACTTCATGATTTTATCCAGGATTTTATAAGATATGTATTCACGATAGATTCAATTGTAAAAAAATACTAATTTTAACTTTTAAAGGCACAATTAAAAAATAGTTATAATATGGTATAATATCTATTTGTAACTACAAAGGGAGGTATTATATCATGAAACATAATTACAAAAGTATTTTAGTAGAATACATAGGACTAATCACAGCATGTATAATAATGTCTGTAGGGCTGAATATGTTTTTAGTGCCACACACTATTGCACCAGGGGGGCTTAGTGGTTTATCTGTTGTAATATCAAAACTTACTGGATTTTCAGTATCTAATATTTTATTTACAATAAGTACACCACTTTTACTTTTCTCTGTAAAAATTTTAGGTAAAAAAGATGCAATAAAGACATTTATAGGAATGGCTATTCTTACAATTATGCTTAAGATAACTGAGCCATTATCAGCAGTAACACCTACTGATAATACGCTTTTAGCAGCTATTTCAGGAGCAATACTTCTTGGGATATCTCTTGGAATATTATTTAGAATAGATGCATCAACTGGAGGAACAGATCTTATAGCGCTTATGCTAAATAGAGTTATACCAAGTATACCAGTATCAAAATGTTTAAGTATGATAGACGGTACAGTTGTAATTTTAGCGGGAATTGCTAATAAGAATTTTGAAACAGGTATTTATTCTGCAATTGCACTTTACATAATAGTAAAGATGATAGATACTATTACTTCGGGATTTGACTATGCAAAGGCGTTCTTTATAATAACTGAGAAAAAAGATATCTTACAAGAGGCTATTATAAGAGATTTAAGTAGAGGTGCTACTATATTAGATGCAAAAGGTGGTTATACTAATCAAGATAAAAACGTTATGCTAGTTGTTGTTAATCACAAAAAGCAAGAAGTTGCGCTTAAAAAAATGGTTAAAGAATTAGATGAAAAATCATTTATTATAGTTACTGATGTTTATGAAGTGCTTGGTAAAGGATTTAAATCGATTGATGTTTAAGATTAAGGCTGTATGGAGAATTCTCTGTATAGCCTTTTTTAATATAAAAGCGATACAACTTTAATTATATGTAATTTAGGTATAGATAAATCACCATAATAAGGTTATACTAATATATACAAAATAAAAAGTAAATTATTCAAAATAATTTTAATAAGTAAAATCGGAGGCAATATGAAAAGAACAGATTATATCTCATGGGACGAATATTTTATGGGAATATCATTATTATCAGGGATGAGAAGTAAAGACCCATCTACACAAGTTGGTGCATGTATAGTAGACAGCGATAATAGAATAGTATCAATCGGGTACAATGGATTTTTAAATGGATGCAGTGATGAGGATTTCCCTTGGGAAAGAGAAGGTGATTTTTTAAATACGAAATATCCATATGTTGTTCATGCGGAACAAAATGCGATTTTAAATGCGCGTGGCAAGAATTTAGAGGGATGCAGCATTTATGTAAATCTATTCCCATGTCATGACTGCGCAAGAAATATTATTCAATCTGGAATTAAAAAGGTTTATTACTTAGAAGATAAATACAAAGATACAGATTCGATAAAAGCATCAAAATTCATGTTTGAAAAAGCAAAAGTTGAGTGTATTAGATTAAAACCTAGAACAGATAAGATTGAGATTTCTTTTAAGACACAAGATCAAGAATAGTTTAAACTAAGTATTATATAATAGATATTTTACATAAATATGTATAAACTTTTTATAAAACTCATTAAAAACACCACAATATGGATGATGGATATCATATTGTGGTGTTTTTGATTTGTATATAATGTACGTGACTGCATGAATTATTTTTAAGTAGTCAAAATTATAACCTCCGAGAATTTTGAGACTTTAACGAACATTATGTATAAAAATAAAGTTAAAAATATGGTATTGTTCGGAAATGTAAATGGTTATGAATTTAAATTATTGAAAAACTATACATTAATGTAAATTGATTACTAAGTGCAAAAACTTATTGAAAGTAGTTCAAAAACATATTAAAATAAAGTAAATTAGGGAAAGAAAAATAAAAAAATGCAAAGGGGATGACATAGAAAAGAGGAAAATAAAATAATGATATTAGGAAAAATAATTAGATCAGGAGGCTTAGTTGCATCAGGTGTTTTATTAGGAAGTTTATTGTCTTACAATTCTGAAAAAACAGAAATATTTAGCGGTATAGAATCTTTAAAAACTTCAGCAATAGAAGCTAAGAGTAATGAAGCGAAAATACTTGAACAAAAGAAAAAATTAGAGCAAAGTTTAACTGATTTAACTACAAATTTAGAAAATGCTAGAGAAAAAATAGAAGTACTAACTACAGAAAGAGATTCATACAAAGAAAGAATCGAAAGATTAGAGGCAGAAGTAAATAGCTTGCTTGCTGAAGGTAGTAAAGAAGATTTAAAAAATGAAATAAAAAAACTTACATCTATTGTTGAAGGACTCGATGCAAAGATAAATGCTCAAGAGATATTAATATCTGATTTAACAAATTCTATAGAAACTAAACAAAATGAAATAGATAGATTAAATGATTTAATAGCGTTTAAAGATAAACTTTATGTACAAACATATATGAAAGCTATAGAATATGAAGAGCAGATTGAAGATTTGAGAGAAATTATAAATTCTAAAGATAAAGTAATTGAAAGATTACAATCAGAATTAGACAAATTACAATCAAATAACAGCAATATAGACAGTGAAAATTCAACATTAAAATCTCAAATAGAGAATTTAAATGAACAAATAAATGCCTTAAATAGAGAAAAATCACAACTTGAATCTACTATTGAGACATTAAACACAATTGTTTCACAATTAAAATCAGATTACGCAAACATGTCAGAAAAATATAATGCTTCACAACAAGAATTAAACGACTTAAGATCAGAAATGAATGATTCTCAAAATGAATCTAATACTTTATTAAATAAAGCTAATGCAGAAATTAAAAAAGCAAACCAAGACCAAAAAGATATATTAGAAGCTATTGAAAATGCAAAAGAAGAAATAGCTAACTATTAATAAATATAGATAGATAAATATAAATATAGATATAGATATAGATAGATATATAAATAAATATAAATAAAAAGGAAAGTGCACCCCTATTGTTGGATTATGTCTGATGATAGGGGTGATTTTTATAATTAAAAAGTAAAATAAGTATAAAATAAGGACAAAATGGCGAAAAAAATACTATAATGAAAGTGTACAATAATATCAGGGGGTAAAAAAATGCAAGAAGTATATGATTTTTTAAAAGCTTGTAATACATATTATCTAGCAACTGTAGAAGGAGATCAACCAAGAGTTCGTCCTTTTGGAACAGTAGACATATTTGAGGGGAAACTATACATTCAAACAGGTAAAGTAAAAGATGTATCAAAAGAAATGCAGGCAAATCCTAAAGTAGAAATATGCGCTTTTAACGGCGAAAAATGGATTCGTGTAGCAGGAGAAGTAGTAAGAGATGACAGAGTGGAAGCTAAAGAACATATGTTAGATAGCTATCCAAATTTAAAAACTCTTTATAGAGCTGATGACGATAATACCGAAGTTCTTTATTTGAAAAATGTAACTGCTACAATATCTTCATTTACTGAGGAAGCTAAAGTTATAAAATTTTAATTAAACGTTTAAGAGATTAAAATATAAATAAGTTAATAAAATGTTTAACTATATAATTTAATAAGTTTAAAAAAGTATTAATAACATCATAATGTAGATAAGCATCTATATTGTGATGTTTTTTATTTTAGTTTTACAAAAGTTACACATATTTAATTAAAGGTGCTACTATTAACAATAAGATATTTTAAATTATTAAAACTCTAAAAATTCTTGAAGGGAGATAAGGATGATTGAAAATTTTACTAATAATAAACCAGTAAAAGAAGTAACTTACTTAAATACAGAAAATAGCCAACGTTATAGAACAATAATTCAAATAATGTTTAAGAAATATGAACAAATGAAGTATTGGATTTTAAAAGAGGAAATTTATGAAATAATTAAAAATATAGATGGATTTGAAAATTATACAATGGATAATTTAAAACAGGATTTAGACTATTTAGAATTATGGGAAAATGTAGTTACAATGCAGGATACTAAAAAAACAAGAACTTTAGAGGAGTTTAAAAATAGACAATTTAGGTATCAGATATCTTCTGTAACAATTGAACTAGAAAGGGCTCTTATTAAAATTCAAAATCAAAAACATACATCAAGAGGATCTCTGGAAGTTTCTTTGATAGAGAAATTTAAAAATACATTAACAGAGATAAAAAAGATAGATAGTTATTCAAATAAAGAAGTTTATACTTGGTGGCAAAATTTAAATAATGAATTTAAAAATCTAAATGAAAATTATCAAGATTATATAAGTGAATTTTACATGCCTAAAATGGAAGACATTCTTAAGACAACTAAATTTTTAATATTTAAAGAAGGATTTATAAAATATTTAAAAGATTTCATATATGGAATACAACAATATATGAATCCTATAAGGGAGATTTTAGAAAACTTAAAAGATGAGTATATAGTTTCAAATATAATACAGAAAACTATGGATTATGAAGAAGAGATTCGACCTATTGGCGAATTTTATAATAAAGAAGAAGCTTATGATATACATTTTGGAAGATTTCAAAGTATAAGACAGTGGTTTATAAGTGTAGATGGCGAAAAATCGATGGTTGAACTGCTTCTTGATTCTACAAATGAAATAATAAAAAAGATTACAAGGTATGCACTCCAGATATCTCAAATGCAGTACTCCTTGGGAAATAGAAAAGATGAATATAAAAAAATTATAGAATTATTTTCTAAATGTAGAGAAGTTGATGATGCTCATAAATTATCATCTGTAGTATTTGGGGTAACATCTACAAAACATATAATTTGTGATAAAGAAAGAGAAACAGAAAGTATTAACAGTAGTATTCATGATGAAGCTCCTAAAATTATAACTGTAAAACCAAGTACAAAATCTTATAAAGAAAAAACAGCTAGCAAAGTTCCTATTAAAAATAACAAAGAAAAAAAGAAAAAACTACTCATAGATATAATACAAAAGAGAAAAGAGGAAGAAAAATTAATAAAAAGTAGAATCAAAGATAATAGTTTAAAGTTTAGTGAATTAGAAGAATTAGGCAAAGAAGAGAGGTTAATTTTTTTATCATGGTTATCACAAGCTATAAATGAAAATAGCAATAGTTGGTGCAAAAATCAATTTGGAAAACATTATAAGCTTAAAGAAAAGAAACCAGAAAAATATATAACATTAAAATGTATAGATGGTGATTTAATTATGCCAGATTATGAACTTATATTTAAGGAGGAATAATGATATTAGTCAATTTATTAGAAAATTTTATAATTTTAAAATCAAAGGATAGAGATAAATATTATGAAATAAAAGATAATATATATGAAAATATGTCATTTATAAAAGATAAACTAGGGTATGATTTAATAATAAAAGAAGATTTTATAAAACTTGAAAAAATACCATCAGAGCCAAAGTCTTTTATGGGAATTCCTGGATTTGATGAAATAGAAGAATATGTATTTTTTATGCTACTACTTATGTTTTTAGAAGATAAAAATAAAGAGGAGCAGTTTGTACTGTCAAATCTGACTGAATATATAAGTATAAATTATACAAATCAAAATGTAGAATGGACTAATTTTAAAACTAGAAAAAGTCTTATAAATGTTATAAAAACTGCAATTAATATAGGAATAATTGAAAAAAATGATGGTGATGAAGAAAGTTTTCAAAAAGATGAAAATATAGATGTATTATTTGAAAATACAGGAATTTCTAGATATGTGGTGAGAAATTTTAAAACAGATATACAAAATATAAATAGCTATGAAGAGTTATTAAAAAGTAATAATTTATATTTTGACAAATCAAATGAAAGAAAAAATAGCGTATATAGAAACTTATTACTATGTCCAATTGTCTATAATAAAGGAGTAGATGACAGTGATTATGATTATATAAAAAAATATAGATGCAGTATAAATAAAGAATTAGAAGAAAATTTAAATTGGAGCATTGATGTACATAAAAATGGAGCATTAATAGTTCTTAAAAATCCAACGAGTGTAAAGGACACATTTCCAAATCAAAATAGAAAAGGAGAAAGTGAAATTACATTAATTATAAATGATAAATTACATAATATGATTAAAAATGGATATTTTGAAATAAAGGATAACGATACCATAATTATATCAAATGAAAAATTCAAAAATATATTATTAAATATAAGAAAAGAAGAAGGACATGGATTTATAAAAAAATTTAGAGAGTGTAGCGATGAATTCTTTGTTGAATGTATAAAAGAGTATATGACTAGCTTTTCTATGATAAAAGAAGAGGGAGAAAGTACAATTATAATGCCGCTAGTTTCAAAAGTAGTAGGAAAATATCCAAAAGATTATAAGGGAGGAACAGATGATAGATAGATTTGTAGCAAATAAATTTGGAATTTTAAATTTTTGGTATTATTATGATTTGCAAGAGTTTAAACTTGAAAATGGGAAGATAATTTTTAGAGGAAATAATGGAAGTGGAAAATCTGTAACGACACAAAGTTTTATACCATTGCTTTTAGATGGAAATAAAAATCCATCTAGATTAGATCCATTTGGGACTAAATCAAGAAAGATAGGAAATTATCTTTTGATGAATGAGGATGATGAAGATAGAATTGCGTATTTATATATAGAATTTAAAAAGCCATCTTCAGAGATTTACATAACGATAGGTATGGGACTTAGAGCGAAAAAAGGAAAATCAGGTGTTGAATCATGGTATTTTATATTAAAAGATGGAAGAAGGATAAATAAAGATTTAAAATTATATAAAAGTCAACAAGGAGAAGATTATCCGTTAACAGCTAAAGAATTTAAAAACAAGATTTTAGGAGATAATGGTATAAATGTATTTACTGAAAATCAAAGTGAATATATGAGAAAAGTCAATGAGCATCTATATGGTTATTCAAATATAGATGATTATAAAGATCTGCTAAATCTCTTAATTCAGCTTAGAAGTCCAAAACTATCAAAAGACTTTAAACCAACTGTTATATATGAAATACTAGAAAGTTCTTTATCAACTTTAGGTGATGAAGATTTGAGACCTATGGCAGAAGCTATGGATAATATGGATTCATTAAATGAAGGTATTCAAGATTTAGAAAAAAGTTTAAGTATTATAAGAAATTTGAAAAAGGAATTTGATAACTATAATAAATATGTATTATATAAGAAAGGAAGTAATTTTAAAAGTGCAAAAGATGAGTTGAAAATACAAAAAGATAAGTTGAAAAATTTAGAATATGATTTGGAAAATAAACAAAATAACATTAAAGATAAAGAGTGCGAATTAGAAGATTTAGAAAGAACAAAAAAAAATGCAGAAATTAAGTCTGAAAGCTTAAAAAATAGTGAGGTTTTTAAAATAAGAAAAGACATAAATACTTATAATAAAGATTTGGAAAAATTACAAAACTCTCTAGAGATACAAAAAAATAAATATAACGAAAAATCAACTAAATTAAGTGAAATAGAAAATAAAATAGATAATTTAGATAATGAAAATTATAAAAAAAATAAAGAACTAAAGGACCTATTATTAGATGAACAAAACTTGAGCCAATATGTATATTTTCATCCGATAAATAAAATAGATAAAAATGAATTAGATAAAGAATACAATTTTAATTTTTTAATTGAAGAAATAAATAATTTTAAGGTATTAGTCGATGATATCTATAACGATATATTAAAATATAAAAATAAGTATGAAAGTCTATCAAATTTAGAAAAAAATATAGACTCTATATTACAAAATATAAAAATATATAAACATAAATTAGAAAATAGTCAGGAATATTTAACGAATATAAAAACTGAGTTAACTGAAAAAATAAATATGTATATAAAAGATACAACTGAATTAAAATTGAATAAAAATACTTTAGATGATATATTTTCTAGAATTTATGATATAAAAAACAAGTACGAATATTCAAAAATAATGGACATAATAAAATCTGATGGGGATATATTACATAAAGAGTTTTTTTATAAAAAAATAGAATTAGAGAATAGATTAGAAGTAAATGAGGATAAAAAAACTTCTTTAGAAAAAGAAATAGAAAAGTTGAAATCATTAAAAGAAATTTTTGATGAAGAAGATGATTTTCTAGAAACGAAGAAAATACTAGATGATAATAATATAAATTATGAAATTTTTTATAAAACAATTAAATTCAAAGAAGCAGTAGATATAAATCAAAAGAAGATAATTGAAAAATCCCTTTTAAAGATGGGAATTTTAAATAGTTTTATAATAGCTAAAGAAGATGAGAAAAAGGCTTTGAAATTATTAAATAAAAACACATATAAAATATTATCAGAAAGTGATTGTTTAAATGAAAATATAGGTAGGACAAGTAGTATATATAAATATTTTGATTTAGAAAACAGTGATTTTAACAAGTTACACAAAGAAAAAATAATCAATATATTATATTCTATAAAGTGCGAAGATATAAAAAATTCATCAACTTATATAGATGAAAACGGCGGATATAAGATAGGAATAATAAATGGAAAAGTATATTCAAATTATATATTAAAATATATCGGATCTACATCGCGAGAAGAATATAGAATTAAACAAATAGAATCTATACAAAACAAAATAAACGATATACAAATAAGTATAGATAATTTAAAATTAGATATAAAAAATATTGAAGATAGAGATACAAAGTTACAAAATGAGATAGATAATTTTCCGGATGATAAAGATATTATAGCTGCAATTGAATTAATAGAAGAAGATGAAGAAAAATTAAATTCAGAAGAGTCAAAATTATTATATCAAGAAGAAGAGCATAAAAAATGTAAAAACGAATTTGAAAAAATAAAAATGATTTTATTCGATAAAACTAATGGCATAAATATACCACTAGAAGAAGAATTATATAAAGAACTTAGAACAAATATAGAAGCATACAAAGATATAATAGATGAAATAAAAGAAGTACATAAACAAATTTTGAATAATAACAAACAAAGAGAGTTATTAAAAAGTAATGAAGATGACTTAAACGATGATATTGAAACTATAGATTTAGAAAAGTCGGATTTAATACTTGAGATAAAAAATAAAAAAGAAAGTATAAAATCTTTAGAAGAAGTTTTAAACACTCTAGGTGCAGGAAAAGTAGATAAAGAGATGCAAATAGTAACAAAAATATTATCGACATATCCAGATAAAATTGAATCATTAAAAATTGAAAAAGCAAGATTAGGTGAAAAAATAAATAATGATTTAGACAGTATTAAGGTCATTAAAAATATTATAGATGAAAAACAAAATATAGCATCAATTTGTGAAGAAGTATTTTATAATGAATTAAGATTAAACTATATTGAAAGTTTACAAGGTTTATCTGTAGAAGAGGCTTTAAAATGGATTTTAAAAAATGCAAATCAATATAAAAATGAAAAAAATAATCCATCAGAGAGAATATATTCAACGATAGCAAATTGTGAACATGAATTAATTGATTATAATATTAAAAAAATACGAAGATTTGATGATTATAAAGAAAATGAAAACAAAGTAATAAATGATATATTAAAAGATGCGATTAGGGTAGATTTATCATTTAAGTTTAAGCAAAAATGGTTAAATATATATAAATTAGAAAGTACTTTAAATGACATTTTAGAACTAAATAAGTTGCTTATAAGTAAGCAGGAAAGAGAAGTATTTGAAGATATTTTATTAAATACAATAAGTACAAAGATAAGTGCCAAGATAGGAAGGGCAAAATCATGGATTAAAAGTATAAATACACTTATGAATGAAGTGGATACTTCTAATGGTCTTAAACTTAGTTTAAAATGGGATCCTAAAAAATCAGATAATGAAGAAGAATTAGACACTAAAAAACTAGTTGAATTGTTTAGAAAAGTGCAATTTATTACTGAAAATGATAAAACACAAATATCAAATCACTTTAAAAGTCAACTTAAAAATAAAAAAAGAGATTTATTAAATGAAGGCTCATTTAAAAGTTATGAAACAATTATAAAAGAAATCCTCGATTATAGAACATGGTTTGAGTTTAAGTTATTCTTTTTAAAAGATAATAAAAATAAAGAGATGACCAATAATGAATTTTTCAGATTATCGGGAGGTGAAAAAGCCATGTCTATGTATGTACCATTATTTGCTGCTGTTAATGCAAGATATGATTCTGCTGATAAAAGGGACTGTCCAAGAATAATATCACTAGATGAAGCTTTTGCGGGAGTTGATGAACAAAATATATATAATATGTTTAAATTAGTCGAAAGTTTAGATTTAGACTATGTTCTAAATTCTCAAGTATTATGGGGTACATATGATAGTGTAAAAAGTATTGCAATTTATGAACTTAGAAGAGAGGTAAAAGATATAGTTATACCTATAAGATATACTTGGAATGGAAAAGAAAAGATTTTAGATATATAGGTGGATTACATGGAAAAAGCATTAGAAATAATAAAAGAAAATAAAATATATATAAAAATATTAAAAGAAGTAAGTTTAAAATATAAGTCATTTGAAAGGTTTGCAGGTTCATTTACCATAAAGGCAAAGGATACACAAGAAATGGCGGTATTACAAATATTTGATGATAAAGTATTTGAAAATGGAACAGCAAAAATAAAGGTATCACAAGTGGTTAAGTTATTTGAAAATGTACTAGATAAAGTTTCTTTTTTAGATTTTCTTAGATATGTATTAAATGATGATATTATAAGTAATAAAGAATTAAAAAATCTAGAGATAGAAAATGAAAATTATTTCTATAAAACTATTTTAAGTAAATATACAAACCATGATAATTCATCAGCAATAAAATGGTTTACGAATTGTATAGATGAAAAAAAATATGGATATAACATTGTAAAAAAATACTATAATGAATGCTTAAAAGATAATAATTTAGATAATTTGAAAAATACTATATTAAATGTATTAAAAGCAATTGATCAACTTCCATATCAAAAACATGAATATAAAAGTATACCTATATTTGCAACAGAAATAACAAGAAGTCCACACTTTTTTGATAGAAATCAAATGGGAGGAACTTTATTAAAATATGGAATTGCATATGTATTAAATGAAAAAATTCCAAATAATATAAGAGATTTAAATACACTTTATTATAAAGTTGGATTATTAAAAGATGAAATATCGAATCAAACAACAATATATAAATTAAAGGCATATAAAGATTCAAAAGAAGTAAAAGCAATTAAGGAATACAATTTATGGGATGAGCCTTTACAATTGTCTATTTCAAATATGCTTAAAATAGATAGTTTAGAATGTATAGATGATGAGATATTTATTTTTGAAAATCCTTCAGTTTTTGAACAAGTAAAATTAAAACTAGAAAAGGAAAAGTCTCTTATATGTACAAGCGGACAATTGAATTTATCTTCGTATATGATATTAGATAAGATATATAATTTGAAGAAAATATACTATGCTGGAGATTTTGACCCAGAAGGAATTGATATAGCATATAAAATAAAAGAAATATATAAAGACAAAGTTGAATTTTTATTTTACACAGAAGACATTTATATGGATATAAAAAGTGAAGAAACTATCAATGATAGAAGACTAAAAATTATAAAAAATATGCAGTGTGATCAATTGGATAGTTTGATAAATGCTATATTAAAAAATAAAAAAGCAGCTTATCAGGAAATGATTATATCTAAATATATAGAATATATAAATAATAAATAAAGTCTATGTGTTAAAATTATATTTTGAGAATGTACAAAATCATTAGTTTATGATTGGTATAGATTTAGAATTTAAAGCATCATAACAATAGATATAAATTACTATGTTGTGGTGTTTTGCCTTTCACTTAAATTTCGTATAGATGTGAATGTTTTTTATCATGTAAAAATTGTACATTATAAAAAAACTTATTATAAAGAGATATATTACAATCTGTTGAAAATGATAAAAATAAAGTGAAAAATTACCTATATTTCTAGTCTTTTTTATATTTATATACAAATTTTATTTGAACATGTTATATACTATAATTTAATTAGAAATATGTAAAAAAATGTAAAGAGTGGTTTGTATATCTGGAAAATATGGTTTTAGAATTGGTTATATGTTATGAAAAATATACCAAAACTTTGTAGGAAAGGAAGTATATGCAGATTAAATAAAAATGAGGAAGATGTAATAAGCAAATATTTACGAAGAGAAATACTAGTTGAAAATTAAATAAGGGTGTAATAAATTATAAAGATAATAAATGGATGCTTGTTGATAAAATTCTAAAGAGTAATTTAGAAGATGAAGAATAGATTTAACATATATGGGGGGATTATTAATGAATAAAAAGTTTTATGATGTTGCAATAAATAATAATAGTAAATGGAAAAAAGCTATTTATAGAGAGGAAGAATTGTATAGTAGAGAAAATGATTTAAGAAGTGAATTTGAAAGAGACTACACTAGAATTTTACATAGCCTAGCTTATAGAAGATTGAAACATAAGACACAAGTATTTTTTAACACACAAAATGATCATATATGTACAAGAATGGAACATGTAGCACATGTCGAATCTATAAGTTATACAATTTCAAAAGAATTAGGATTAAACTCAGAATTAACAAAAGCAATATCAATAGGACATGATTTAGGACATGCCCCATTTGGACATCAAGGAGAAGTAGTTTTACAACAACTAAGTACAGAAAGTCTGAATAATAAATTTTGGCATGAGAAAAATGGTTTAAGAGTTGTAGATAAATTAGATTTATTACAAGATAATAAAGGTAACTTTATAAATTTGAATCTTACATATGCAGTAAGGGATGGTATTATATGTCACTGTGGTGAAGTGGATGAAAATAGTATATTCCCAAGAAGTGATAAAATAGATTTAAATCAAATTAATGATCCTGGGGAAATCCAACCATTTACATGGGAAGAATGTGTAGTAAAAGTTTCGGATAAAATTGCATATTTAGGAAGAGACATAGAAGATGCTTTATTATTAAATATAATAAAACAAAAAGATTTAGAAGAATTGTACAAGTTGGGGAAAATTCATGGGCAAATTACAGTAAATACATCAGTTATTATACATGAATTAATGAATGATTTAGTAAAAAATAGTTCTATTAACAATAGGATTTGTTTTTCAGAAGATAAATTAAATTTTATTAATACTATAAAACAATTTAATTACGAAAAAATATATAACAATAAAAAATTAGATTATTATAAACAGTATGCTAAGTTAGTTTTAAATAGTATATTTGAAGAATTAATGAAATATTACGATGCAGATAATACGGTTTTGAATTTATCTAAAGATATGAATGAATCACAAGGTATATTAGTAAAAGATTTTAAGGATTGGTTAGAAAAATATTGCGATACTTATATACTAGAAAATAATAATATAAAAAGTATTTATAAGAATGAAAAAATATATAAAAAATTAGATTCAAAACATATTTATATAGAAGCAATTATAGATTTTATTTCTGGTATGACAGATTCTTATGCAATAAAATGTTTTGAAGGTTTAATTAAATTTTAAAATAAATATAGATAAAATTTTTATAAATAGAGAACAGGGATAAAAAATCAAATTGAAAGTGAAAGCAGTGATATAAAAATAAAAAAGTTTTACTTCTAATGAGTAGTGATTCATACTTACCAACTGTACCACCAGAAGATGCTGTATTTAAAGTGTTGAGAGGTGATTAATTAAATTCATATATAATAGAGAACTAAATAATATCGGGTTAAATAAAGTAGTATTTTTACAATACTACTTTATTTTTTTATAATTATATAACACTATAAAAATATAAACTACCCAGTAGGAAATAATGTTCAAAAAAATATATAATTAAAAAATCATAACAAAATCCATAAATAAAAATTAAGTCAAAAAAAGAAGTGAAGAAAACATCTCCACTTCCACACCACTATTCATCAGCTTCATACGAATTTCTACGCAAACTCATCTTCTCGCCAATCTTATCAATATCATATGGTGTATTTTGATAAACTTGATAATTCAACCAATTTCCATAAAATAAATTGGCGTTTGATCTCCATGTATTTATCGGTTCGCTTTTTATATCGCCATTAGGGTAATAATTTTCTGGTATAAGAGGATTCATACCTTTATTGTAATCTCTTATATATTCTTGTTTTAATGTATCTGTATCATATTCTAAATGGCCTGTTACAAATATTCTTCTTCCATCTTTTGTAGACATTATAAATGGGCCTGCTTTTTCTGATTCAGCTAATAGTTCTAGCTCATCAATTTTTAAGACATCTTCTTTTTTGACTTCTGTATGTCTAGAGTGAGGTGCGTAGAACATATCGTTTAGACCTCTTGTCAAAGTTGCATCTGGATTATTTACAGTATGTGCAAATACACCAGATAATTTATCTTTTAATTCGTATTTTGGGATATTATAGTAGTGGTATAATGCAGCTTGTGCAGCCCAGCAGATATGTATAGTTGAGAATACATTTTTCTTGCTCCACTCCATAATTTGAACTAATTCGTCCCAATAATCGACCTTTTCAAATTCTAAAAGTTCAACTGGTGCCCCTGTTATTATTAAACCGTCGAATTTTTCATCTTTAATATTTTCAAAATAAGTATAGAATTTATCTAAATGCTCGTTTGAAGTATTTTTACACTCATGGCTTTTTACATTAATCAAAGTGATTTCTACTTGTATAGGTGAATTAGATAAATATCTAAGCAATTGGTTTTCTGTTTGGATTTTAAGAGGCATTAAATTTAGGATTGCTATTTTTAATGGTCTTATATCCTGTTGCATAGATCTTTCTATGTCCATAACGAAAATATTTTCGTTTGATAATACTGAATATGCTGGTAACTCTTTTGGTATTTTAAGTGGCATATCATCTTCCCCCTTTTTTGTTTGACAGGTATATTATACGAAAAATAGCAAAATAATTCCATATTTTGCATAAAAATAAATTTGTATATTCATAAAATTAGAAAAATAAAAGCCTAGATATAATTATTTATATCCAGACTTTTATTTACAACAAATAAGAAATTATATTTATCTTACATACAAGGTAAATATAGTTTAATTAAATTCCAAATAAAGATTTATTTATTTTTGAACAAGTTTTAAGCTATGTTTTTTAGAGCCGAAAAACTCCTTTATAAATATAAAAATAGAAGTCAAAACAACAGAAAACAAACAAGCACTGAGTATTGCGAATTTACAGAGGTTTATAAGCTCAAAATCATATGAGAAAGTCAGCTCACACATAAATATCGACATTGTAAATCCTATTCCAGCTATTAATGAAACTAAAAATATTGAATAAAAATCTAAGCCCTTAGGTTTATTTACTAATTTTAATTTTGAAAATACATATGTAAATAAAGTTATACCGAGTGGTTTTCCTATAGAAAGTCCAAATAATATTCCGTAGTACAACCTTTGGCTATTATTTAAATTAGTAGTTATGTCTAAAGATACTCCGCTATTTACAAAGGCAAAAAGAGGTATAACTATAAAGTTAGTAAAAGGAGAGAGATTTTCTTGTAGTATTTCTAATACGCTCTTTTTATTTTTATAAGGCTTAGCAGGTACACATATAGCAAGTAATATACCGCTTATGGTTGGATGGACATTGCTACAATTAATCAAATACCATAGTATAAGCCCGCTGAATATATAATAAGGTATATTTTCGATATGAAATACCTTATTTGCAATAATTAATAAAAGCATAACAAGTATAGCTATAAATAAGTAGGTTGTGTTGATATTTTGTGTAAAGAAAACAGCTATTACTACTATTGATATAAGATCATCAACTACTGCTAATGTAAGTAAAAATAATCTAGCCTGAGGGTTTATGTGATTTTTAAATATGTAAAATATACCGACAGCAAAAGCTATGTCAGTTGAAATTGGTATACAAAATCCGTTTAAATAATTTGTATTGTGATTAAATAGTATAAATATTATAGCAGGAACTATTACTCCACCAATTGAGCCAATTACGGGAAAAGATGCCTTCTTTATAGAAGATAAATTCCCAAATAAAATATTTTCTTTGATTTCTAGTCCTACATTTAAAAAGAAGAAAAACATCAAAAAGTCGTTTATAAATTCATTTAAGGGAAATTTAAAAAAATGATTATCAAAAATAATCTTATTATAAACACCTTCAAATGAGCTATTGGCGATGCTGAGAGCACTTATAGTACAAACTAAAAGCAACACACTGCTGAGGGCTTCTGACTTCATACTTCTTTTATAACGTTCTAAATTTTTCATAAATAACACCTTCTTATAAGATA
>ERZ857750.731-NODE-731-length-40448-cov-21.091080_pt1 | contig 40448 bp, 36 predicted proteins | sample MGYA00519915_ERZ857750 | MGnify/ENA primary metagenome ERZ857750 (study PRJEB31778, sample SAMEA3449358) | human gut metagenome | biome: human gut; feature: human-associated habitat; material: faeces | place: United Kingdom | collected 2010/2012 ...
ATCTAAAAAAATACTATGGAACAAAAAATAATATAACAAAGGCAATAGATAATATTTCATTTACTGTAAATGAAGGAGAATTTGTGGCGATTATGGGGGCTAGTGGAAGTGGAAAAACTACACTTTTAAATTGCATTTCAACAATAGACACAGTTACAGCTGGCAAAATTATAATCAATAATAAGGATATAACGGAAATAAAAGATAGAGATATAGCATCATTTAGAAGAAATAATTTGGGGTTTGTATTCCAAGATTTTAATTTACTAGATACTTTGACAATAGCTGAAAATATATCACTTTCACTAATTATAAATAAAAAGAATGAAAATAAAATAGATGAAATGGTAAACGATATAGCAAAAATGTTGAGAAAGTTAGCAATTAGAAATGCAAAAAGAAGTATAAAAGATTATCTAGTACGATGATGAATTTTAGACTAGCTGTTATAGAAGTGAGTGTGCTAGTAGTATTTGTAATTGGATGGCTAATCAATTATACAATGAAATTTATGCTTTCGAAGAGGAGCAAAGAATTTGGAACATATATAATTGTTCCAGATGATGCAGTCTCAGATATGAAAATATTAGATAAATTTATAATGATGAATACAAAAGAGCAAACAACAGAAAAGTTATATAACGATATATGTAAATATGTTAAAAGTACTATGAAAAATGATAAAGAAAAATCAGAGTTTTATCCATATAATTTAGATATAAAAGGAGAAGTGATATCAGAAAATAGATTAGTATTAACCATATTTTCATTTATTCTTTTGTATATAGCATTTATATTCACAGCAATTGTAGCGACTATCTTAGCAATACAAACCTTGAGTGATTCCACAAAATATAAATATCATTATTCAATTTTAAGTAAATTAGGCGTAGAGCAAAGCCAAATATATAAAACAATAAGAAAGCAATTATTAATATTCTTTTTATTCCCAGTAATTTATCCACTTATAATTGATATTTCAGTTACAACCTCATTAAACGGTCTTCTTAATCCAGTACTAAGTAGCGAATACTCATATTTATATGCAATATTATATAGCCTATCATTATTTTTATTTATATACTTGATATATTTTATAGCAACTTATTTTGGATATAAGAAAAATATAGAGGAATAAAGATATAAACTAAAAAAGTTAGATTTATTACTTGACAAGTGAACTACCGTTCACTACTATATAAATATAAGGTGAACGATGGTTCGCTAAGGAGGTTTAAAATGTGTACGACAAAAGAGAAAATTTTATTAACATCGCTTAAACTGTTTGCCCAGGATGGATATGAAGCTGTTTCAATCAGCAAAATTTCTGGGGAATTAGGAATGGCGAAAAGTGCATTATATAAGCATTATAAAAACAAAAGAGATATTTTTGACAGTATTATAAATAGAATGGATGAATTAGATTATGAAAGGGCAAGAGAGTACAATATGCCAGATGGAAATATGGATGAAATCATAAAAGAATATAGAAATATATCTACTTATAAAATCAGAATTTATACAGAAGCACAATTTAAACATTGGACGGAAGAAGAATTTTCATCTTTATTCAGAAGGATGCTTACTTTAGAGCAGTATAGAAATCAAGAAATGTCAGATTTATATCAGAAATACTTGGTTTCTGGGCCGATAGACTATATGACATATTTGTTTGCAGGAATAACAGGAAAAAAAGAAGAGGCAAAACAATTGGCAATTGAGTTTTATGGTCCAATTTTCTTGATGTATAGTCTTTATGATAATAAAAGAGAGGGTGATGATTTAACGGAAATGTTAAAAAATCATGTTGAGAGGTTTTCTAAAAAAATAAATAATTAGTAAAAATAGTCTATAAAAAATTTAGATTAAGAGTAACAATAATAAATTAATTAATAAGAAGGGAGAAAAAGATGGAAGCAATAGTTTATACTTCAAACACTGGTACAACAAAAGAATACGCTAAGTTATTAAGTGATAAATTATCTTTGCCTTATTATTCACTTGATGAAATAAAAAATAAGGTTAAACCAGGCGGTAAAATTATATATCTTGGCTGGATTATGGCAAGTGGAGTAAAGGGATATAAAAAAGCAATAAAAGATTATGATGTGTGTGCTGTAGGTGCTGTTGGGATGGGGGCAACAGGAACACAAGTTAAAGAAGTTAGAACGAAAAATAAAATTCCAAGCTCAAAACCAGTCTTTACTTTACAAGGTGGTTTCGATGTTAAAAAACTCCATGGAATTTATAAACTTATGATGACAATTATGGTCAAAACAGCAGGGAAAGGTCTTGCTAATAAACAAGATAGAACACAAGAAGAAGATCAAATGTTGGAAATGATGTTACATGGAGGAAAATACGTTGATGAAAAGAATCTAAAGGCAATTTTAGATTGGTATGGAAAGAGGGGCGAATAGTGTGAAATTATATTTTTCAAACACTACGACTATAATTACAACAATACTCATTCTTATATTGATTGGATTTATGTCTTATTGTTTTATCAATAGGGACAATATACAATTTTGGGGTAGAAGAATATTAATTCTTGTTATATACGGCCTTGTGGTTTGTTGTTTTGCAGCAGCGCGAGATGGACTGGATATTACTATTCAAAATGCTGTTGAGGGGACAGCTATAGCCGGTGGAATATTTGAACTTGTGAGCATCCCGACTATAATAGGATGTATAGGAGCTGGCATTATTATAATTTCATCTATCATATCATTATTTGTAAAAAGCCAAAATGTTAGAGAAATTTTATTTTTTATAATGTGTGCCGGAATAATTTTAAAAATAGTAACAGTAGAAATATCGAGAATTATTATGTAGAGAGAAAACAGCAATTGGTAATGTAAAGTTATCCGTTGCTGTTTTATATTTTGACAAAATTTGATTAATAACAGGCATGGGGTTATATCTTTGTAAAAAACTTTGCAACAAAATGAATTTAGATATAAATATTGAATCTGAATATAAAAGATTTACAAAAGTAAAAATTATTTTTCCAAAAACAAGTCTTTATAAACAATGATTTATTAGATTTAATGCAAAAATTTTGATGTTACTAACATCCAAACATATGTATTGTGGATATATGGATTTTTTAAAATGTTGAAATTTCAACATATAAAAAGTTATTAACAGAGTTATCCACATTATGCACAGGCTTTGTGGACAATTTAATCCACATTTAGACAAAATGTTTTATTATATTAAAATATATTCAAAAAATAAGTTAAAAAAATTTAAAAAAAAATTAAAAATTAAAAGGATATTTAAAACTGGTGGAGAATATATATTAAAACATAAAAAAATTATCATAATTGGTGAAGTACATACTATGAACTTTGCATAGTGAAGGGAGCTGTTCTTATGAAAATATTAATAACAGGAAAAAAGATAGAACTTACAGATGGAATCAAAGGGGCTGTAGAAGATAAATTAGGTAAACTAGAAAAATATCTACATGAAGACACTGAAGTTAAAGTTACTGTAAGCGCTAGAAAAGCAAAACAAAAAATAGAAGTAACAATAATCCCTATAAATGGACCTATAATAAGAGCTGAAGATAGCCAAGAAAGTTTATATGCTGCAATTGATGTTGTTTATGACAAACTTAATAAACAATTAAGAAGATATAAAAATAAATTAAAAGGTAAATATCAATCTAAAGGTCAAGATAGCATAAGATTCCAAAATATCGAAGACAATGGCTTTGATGAAAATGATGGAGAATTTGATATAGTAATAGAAAGACACAAAAAATTCGATATGAAACCAATGAGTCCAGAAGAAGCAGTATTACAAATGGAATTAGTAGGACATGATTTCTATATGTTTAGAAATATAGACACAGATGAGATTTCAATAGTTTATAGACGTGAAACAGGCGGATATGGATTAATTGAACATGAATAATAGTATGAAACAAATTAATTAGAGAATGAAAGTAGCGGGCTATCGATAAGAAATTATCGATAGCTCTTTTAAATTCCAACAAAAAATAAATATAGCGAAAATAATATAAAAAATATGTCAATAATTAATAAGAAAGGAGAGGGGTAAATGATAGAAATATTATTGGTTGTGGTGATAATTTTATTGATAATAAACATTTATATATCGATAAAATCAAAAGGAGTAGATATAACTCCTATGCAAAAAAACATAGACCAAAAATTAATATCAGTAGAAAAAACACTTAGAGAAGAGATGAGTGTAAATAGGGAAGAATCTAGAAAAAACGAAAAATCAAATAGATCTGAAATTGCTGGCTCAATTGACAAACTGAGTTCATCTATATTAGCTAATATGATAGAGTTATCAAAACTTCAAAAGAATCAATTTGATACATATTCAAGAACGATGGAGAGAACTTTAGATGCATTTAACTACAATCTTAGAAATAGTATAGATGATTTAACTAAACTCCAAAATGAAAAATTTACGGAACTTACAAAATCGACAGAAGAAAATCTCGAAAAAATGAGAGTTACAGTTGATGAGAAACTACAAAATACACTAGAAAAAAGACTTAGTGAATCATTTAAAGTGGTGAGTGAAAGGCTTGAACAAGTGCATAAAGGTCTCGGCGAAATGCAAAGTCTTGCGGCTGGTGTTGGTGACTTAAAAAAAGTCCTTTCAAACACAAAGACAAGAGGCGTATTAGGCGAGATACAATTGGAAAGAATATTAGAGCAGTTTCTTTCACCTGAACAATATGAAAAGAACGTAATAACTAAAAAAGGTTCACGAGAAACTGTAGAATTTGCTATAAAATTACCAGGCAAGGACTATGATAACAAAATGGTATACTTGCCACTAGATGCAAAATTTCCACTAGAAGTTTATAATAAATTGTTGGATGCATATGACATGCAAGACCAAGCTCAAATTGAAGTTAATTCAAAGAACTTAGAAAGATTTATAAAAAAATCGGCTAAAGATATAAGGGATAAATATATAGACCCTCCAAATACAACTGATTTTGGATTGATGTTTTTACCTACAGAGGGGATTTATGCAGAAGTCCTAAAAAATCAAAATTTAGTGGAATTAATTCAAAGAGAGTACAAGGTCAACATAACAGGTCCTACAACGCTCGTAGCCCTTTTAAACAGCTTACAGATGGGATTTAGAAGTCTTGCTATAGAAAAACATTCGAGCGAAGTTTGGAAGATACTTGGAGCTGTTAAAACTGAGTTTTCTAAGTTTGAAACAGTGCTTAATTCTGCACAAAATAAATTAAATCAAGCTAGCTCAGAAATAGACAAATTAGTAGGAACTAGAACTAGACAAATTAACCGAAAACTTAAAAATATAGACAAACTTAGCTTTGAAGATACAGATGCTTATCTACCTCAAGAAGATAGTGAGGATGAAGAAATATAAGCAATTAATAAAGTAACTAATATAGAAGTAAATTAAAATGAATTTAAATTTAATTAAATGGGATAAAATAGTATTAAAATAAACGATTGAGGCAATATTTAATATTAAATATTCAAATTTTATGTTAAAATGTATAATAGTATAATTTATGCAATGAGGAGAGATGCGAAACAATGGGTTTTTTAGATAACTTATTCAACATGGCAGACAAAAGAGAACTAAAAGGGTTTGAAAAAATAGCTGATCAAATAGATGCTATGGAACCAAAATTCGAAGCCATGACTAATAAAGAATTAAAAAGTATGACAAATACTTTTAAAGCCAGATTAGCAAAAGGCGAAACTTTAGACGACATACTACCAGAAGCTTTTGCTACCGTTAGAGAAGCTTCAAAAAGAGTTTTAGGTATGAGACACTACAAAGTACAACTTATCGGGGGGATGGTTTTACATCAAGGTAGAATAGCTGAAATGAAAACAGGTGAAGGTAAAACATTAGTTGCAACAGCGCCTGTATATCTTAACGCTCTTGAAGGTAAAGGTGTCCACGTTGTTACAGTAAATGATTACTTAGCAAAACGTGATAAAGAGGAAATGGGAAAAGTTTACGAATTCTTAGGACTTACTGTAGGGGTTATAGTTCACGGACAAAGTCCAGAAGAAAGAAGAAAACAATATGAATGCGATATAACATACGGAACAAACAACGAGTACGGATTTGATTACCTAAAAGATAATATGGTAATTCACAAAGAACAAAGAGTTCAAAGAGAATTAAACTATGCTATCGTCGATGAGGTCGATTCTATATTAATAGACGAAGCTAGAACACCACTTATAATATCTGGACCTGGGGATAAATCTACGCATTTATACACAGATGCTAATACATTCGTATTAACATTAAAAAGACCAAGTAAAACACAACAAGAAAAAACAGAAGAAGAAAAAGAACTTCCATCAGATGGAGATTATGAAATAGATGAAAAACAAAAAGCAGTTTCATTAAGTGAATCTGGTATTAAAAAGGCAGAACTTTACTTCAACGTTGAGAATATAACAGATGTTGAACATACTGAATTATTCCACCACATCAACCAAGCGCTTAAAGCACACGCTATAATGAAAAAAGACGTAGACTACGTTTCTAAAGATGGCGAAATAGTTATAGTTGACGAATTTACAGGTCGTCTAATGTTTGGTAGAAGATATTCAGAAGGTTTACATCAAGCTATAGAAGCAAAAGAAGGTTTACACGTACAAAGAGAATCAAAAACTCTTGCTACAATAACATTCCAAAACTTCTTTAGAATGTATTCAAAACTTGCAGGTATGACAGGTACAGCTAAAACAGAAGAAGAAGAATTTAAATCAATCTACAAAATGGACGTTGTACAAATACCAACAAATAAACCAATTTTAAGACAAGACTTACCTGATGTAGTTTATAAAAACGAAAGAGGTAAATTCAACGCTGTAGCAGAAGATATACTTGAAAGACATGCTAAAAACCAACCAGTACTAGTTGGTACAGTTTCAATAGAAAAATCAGAATTACTTTCTCAAATACTTAAGAGAAAAGGTATAAAACACGAAGTATTAAATGCTAAAAATCATGAAAAAGAAGCTGAGATAATAGCACAAGCAGGTAGACTTGGAGCAGTTACTATAGCTACAAACATGGCTGGTCGTGGTACTGACATCGTGCTTGGTGGTAACCCATTATTCTTAACAAAAAAAGAATTAAAGAAACATGGATTTACTGATGATTCAATCAAGAGAGTTGATACTAGTATAGATGCTGAAGAATTAGCAGAAAACGAAGATTTAGCAAAAGCTAAAGAAACTTTCGACTCACTATATCACCAATTTAAAGACCAAGCTGCTAAAGAACAAGAAGCTGTTAAAGAAGCAGGTGGACTTGCTATAATCGGTACTGAAAGACATGAATCTAGAAGAATCGATAACCAGTTAAGAGGACGTTCTGGACGTCAAGGTGACCCAGGTTCATCAAGATTCTATATAGGACTTGACGATGATCTTATGAGATTATTCGGTAGCGAAAGAATACAAGGTGTTGTTGAAAGAATAGGTTTAGAAGAAGATATGCCTATCGAACACAAAATGTTAACTAAATCAATTGAAAATGCACAAAAGAAAGTTGAAGGTAGAAACTTCGGTATAAGAAAACATGTACTTCAATATGATGATGTTATGAATAAACAAAGACAAGTTATATATGCTGAAAGAAGTAGCGTTCTTGAAGGAGAAGATATACACGAATATATCCAATCTATGATAAAAGACAGAATAGGTGCTGCTGTTGAAGCATATACAGAAGATAAAAAAGTAGATTACACAGAATTAAAACACTACCTATATACTTCATTTATGCCAGCTGAAAGTTTAGAAGTTGAAGGACTAGAAACTTTACAAGGTGAAGAATTAATCGAAAAAATATACGAAATAGCACTTGCTATATACAAAGAAAAAGAAGAAGTTATCACACCAGAAAGAATGAGAGAAATAGAAAGAATCATACTTTTACAATGTGTTGATAGTCACTGGATTGACCACATAGATGCTATGGATCAATTACGTCAAGGTATAGGACTTCGTGCTTTAGGTCAACAAGACCCAGTAATAGCATACAAACTAGAAGGATTCAATATGTTTGACGAAATGGTTGACCAAATAAGACAAGATACAGTTAGATACTTATTCGGAATAACTATAGAAAAACAACCAACTGAAAGAAAACAAATAGTTGATGTTGATACAATAGAAGCTCCAACTGATGAACCTAAACAACCAGTTGTTAAGGAAACAAAAGTAGGAAGAAATGACCTTTGCCCATGTGGAAGTGGTAAGAAATATAAAAACTGCTGTGGCAAAAACTAGGAGGATCTAATGCTAAGAGAATTAGATTATAGACAGTCAGTTGAGACAATGTCTAAAGATTTAAAAGAATTGGGTGTTTCCCTTTGACATCGCTTCAAAGAGAGCACAAATTCAAAAATACGAAGAAGAAATAAATAAACAAGATTTTTGGGATGATAACGAAAGAGCTCAAAAAATTCTTCAACAAAACAGCGATTTAAAAAACATAATCTCTGAATATGAAGAGTTAAACTCTAACTTAGAAGACATAGAAGTTTTAATAGAACTTGGTCTTGAGGAAGAGGATGAGTCGATTGAACGTGACATCGAAAAATCTATAAAAACACTTGAAGATAAAATAGATGAAGTTAAAATAAAAACTTTATTAAATGGAAAATACGATGCCAATAATGCTGTTTTATCTATAAATGCTGGAACTGGTGGATTAGATGCACAAGATTGTGCACAAATGATACTTAGAATGTACCTTAGATGGGCTGACCAAAATAACTTCAAAGTCAAAACATTAGACATGATAAGTGACCCAGAGGCAGGGATAAAAAGTGTTACGCTACTGATTCAAGGAACAAATGCTTACGGGTATCTAAAAAGTGAAAAAGGCGTTCATAGAATCGTCAGAATATCACCTTTTGATGCATCAGGAAAAAGACATACATCTTTCGTTTCAGTAGATGTTACGCCAGAGCTTGATGACAAGATTGATGTTGAGATAAATCCTAATGATTTAAAAATCGACACATATAGATCATCTGGAGCTGGAGGACAGCACGTAAACAAAACTGATTCTGCGGTTAGAATAACTCATATTCCAACAGGAATTGTTGTTCAATGCCAAAATGAACGTTCACAATTTGCCAATAAAGACACTGCAATGAAGATGTTAAAAGGTAAATTGATTCATTTAAAAGAATTAGAAAACAAAGAAAGAATTGAGGACATCCAGGGTAAATATTCACAAATAACATGGGGTAGCCAAATAAGGTCCTATGTATTCCAACCTTATAAATTAGTGAAGGACCACAGAACTAATGCGGAGATTGGAAACGTGGATAGCGTAATGGATGGAAATATCAATTTATTCATAAATGAATATTTAAAAATGAATAAAATGAAAAATCAATAAAAAATAATACAGGGGGGCTACAAATACACGTGGCTCCCTGTTTTTTAAAGGAGTTGTTTGGGTTGGATATATATAACATTTTAGAAAAAGAGTTTAAGATTAAAAGGGAGTATATAGATAACACTATAAAACTAATTGATGAAGGAAATACAATCCCTTTCATTGCAAGATATAGAAAAGAAATGACAGGCGAGATGAGCGATGTCACTTTAAGACAGTTAAACGAAAGACTTACTTATCTTAGAAATTTAGAAAGCAGAAAAGAAGATGTAACTAGAATAATAGATGAGCAAGGAAAATTAACTGAAGAACTAAAAACTAATATAGCAAAAGCAAAAACACTTCAAGAAGTTGAAGATATTTATGCTCCTTATAAACAAAAGAAAAGAACAAGAGCAACAATAGCTAAGGAAAAAGGATTAGAACCTTTAGCTCAATCTCTATTAAAACAAGATATAGCTGATATAAATATGGAGGCCTCTAATTATATAAACACAGAAAAAGGTGTAGAAAATGTTGAAGATGCACTTAAAGGAGCTTTAGACATAATCGCTGAAGTTGTGTCTGATGATGCAGAAATAAGAAAATACATAAGAAAATTAGCTATAGACCATGGTATTGTCGTAACTCAAAATACAACTGACGAAAAATCAGTTTATGACATGTACTATGATTATAGTGAGCCAGTTAGAACAATGGCATCACATAGAGTTCTTGCAATAAATAGAGGAGAAAAGGAAAACTTCTTAAAAGTTAAGTTAGAAATAGATAACGACAAAGTATTAAATTATATAGAAAATAAATACATAAATAAAAACAATTCAAAAAATAAGACAGAAATTCTATCAGCTATCGAGGATTCATACAAAAGACTTATTTTCCCTTCTATAGAAAGAGAGATAAGAGCTTATTTAACAGAAAATGCACAAGAGAGAGCAATCAGTGTATTTGGTGAAAATATAAAAAATCTACTATTACAACCACCGCTAAAAGGCAAGGTAGTTATGGGATTTGACCCTGGTTATGTAAATGGATGTAAAATAGCTGTTGTAGATAGAAATGGTAAATTCCTTGATCAATCAATAGTATATCCACATAAACCACAGGCAAAAATGGAATCAGCTAAAAAGAAAGTTGTAGATTTAGTCAAAAAATATGACATAGATGTAATAGCAATCGGTAATGGTACTGCATCTAGAGAGTCTGAAAAAATGATAGCTGATTTAATAAAAGAAGAAAACTTAAATACTCAATATGTAATTGTTAGTGAGGCTGGAGCATCAATATACTCTGCATCAGAATTGGCAGCAGAAGAACATCCAGACATCAATGTATCTATAAGAGGTGCAATTTCAATAGGTAGAAGACTTCAAGACCCACTTGCAGAACTTGTAAAAATAGAGCCACAAAATATAGGTGTTGGACAATATCAACACGACCTAAATAAAAAGAGACTTACAGAAGTTTTAGATGGAGTTGTTGAGGACTCTGTTAATAGTGTTGGTGTTGATTTAAATACAGCATCTTATTCATTACTTGAACATGTTTCTGGAATAAGCAAAACAGTGGCAAAAAATATAGTTACATATAGAGAAGAAAATGGAGCATTTACATCAAGAGCCCAACTTAAAAAAGTTAAAAGACTTGGACCAAGTGCATTTGTTCAATGTGCTGGATTTATGAGAATTGCTGATGGTAAAAATCCACTAGATAATACTGGTGTCCATCCTGAAAGTTACGATGTTTGTAAAAAGATGATAGAGATGTTAGGTTATACTATGGATGATATCGAAAGCAAAAATATTGATGATATAGACGATAGAATTAAAAATATAGGTCTAAAAGAAATAAGCAAAAAATTAGAAGTAGGAGAGCCTACTTTAAAAGATATAATTTTAGAAATTAAGAAACCAGGTCGTGATCCTAGAGATGAAGGTATGAAACCTATATTAAGAACAGATGTATTAAAAATTGAAGATATACAAGAAGGCATGGTGCTTAAAGGTACTGTCAGAAATGTCGTTGATTTTGGTGCATTTGTCGATATAGGAATTAAAAACGACGGACTTGTTCACAAATCACAAATGAGCAATAAATTTGTAAAAGATCCAATGGAAGTAGTATCTGTTGGTGATGTTGTAGATGTTAAAGTTATAGGAATAGATTTAGATAAGGGACGCGTTTCATTATCTATGAAACTGTAATTATAAAATCTGTGTAATTAGAAAATCCGCTTTCGCATATTAAAATGCGGATGCGGATTTTTGTTATACTATTTATGTTGTACATCTTGTTTTAGAATCATTTATATGTTAACTTAGAAACACGATATTTAAAAAATAAACAACAAATAACTTGAGATAGATTATAAAAATATAATAAAATTGGAGGCATATAGTGTTACTTATAAAAAATGGAACAGTAAATACAATTACTAAAGGAATACAGAAAATAGGAATATTAATAAAAGATAAAAAAATAGTAGCAATGGGGGAAAAACTAAATTCATTAAGCACAGAGTTTGTACTTGATGGTGAAGTTATAGGAAGAGAAGATGACTACGAAGAGCTTAACAAGGAACTGAGAGCTAATGGTGAGTTTGATTTTGACCCAAATACGGATACATTAGAAATAATAGATGCACAAGGGCAATTCATCTATCCAGGGTTTATCGATGCACACACTCATTTAGGTCTTTGGGAAGACGGAATGGGAGTAGAAGGTGCTGATGGAAACGAAGAAACTGATCCTATAACACCACACTTAAATGTAATCGACGGAATAAATCCAATGGATAGAACATTTAAAGAGGCGTATGAAGGTGGAATAACAGCAGTTTGCACAACTCCTGGAAGTGCAAATGTTATGGGTGGACAAGCAGCTGCAATCAAAACTTTTGGTAGAAGAATAGACAAAATGATAATCAAAAATCCAGTTGCATCAAAAGTTGCATTTGGTGAAAATCCAAAATCATGCTACGGTTCAAATGATAATACACCACAGACAAGAATGGCGATTGCTGCATTACTTAGAGAGAATTTAAGAAAGGCAGAAGAATATTTATTTGACTTAAAATCGGCAGAAGAAGATGAAGACATAGATAAGCCAGAATTTGATATAAAATTAGAATCGCTTATACCTGTGTTAAAAAAGGAAATTCCTTTAAAAGCACATGCACACAGAGCTGACGATATGTTCACAGCGATAAGAATTGCTCAAGAATTCGATTTAAAACTTACACTAGATCACTGCACAGAGGGGCACATGATAGTGGAAGAATTATTAGAAGAAGATTATCCACTTATAGTAGGTCCATCTTTATCAGAAAGATCAAAAATTGAGCTTAGAAACTTAACTTTTGAAACTGCTGGGATTTTATCAAATGCAGGGAAGGATATCTGCATAATGACAGACCATCCAGTAATCCCACTGCAATATCTACCTATATGTGCGGGATTAGCTGTTAAATACGGTATGAAACAAGAAAAAGCATTAGAGGCGATAACTATAAATCCAGCAAAAGTTTTAGGAATAGAAGACAGAGTTGGTTCTATAGAAGTTGGAAAAGATGCCGATATAGTAATTTGGGACGGAAACCCACTAGAAATCCAAAGTAATGTTTTATACACAGTAATAGATGGAAAAGTCGTTTATAAAAGATAAATCAAATGTAAAATCTAAGTATTAAAAAGTAATTAGAAAGTAACTAATAAAACATTAAAAATAATTAATAAGAATAATGTAATTAGTAAAAAGATAATATAATAATGTAATTAGTGAAAAAATAACATTAAGGAAAAATAATATTAAGGAAACAATAACATTAAATTATAATTAAAATAAATAATTATAATTTAAATTCAAAAAATAATATTGTGTAAACAAAAAAATAAAAATTTATATCTAATATATGCTAGAAATACAATTCAATATATAAAAAAATATGGAATTAATAAGAATAATGTATAAATGTAGCATGTGAAAATATTAATTTTGTTGACAGAAATTATTACATTGATTATTATAATAATTGAATAGGAAAATAAAATAACTAGAAAAAATCTTCGGGGCAGGGTGAGATTCCCTACCGGCGGTAAAGCCCGCGAGCTATTTAATTAGTTGATTTGGTGAAATTCCAAAGCCGACAGTAGAGTCTGGATGAAAGAAGAGAGTTATAAATTTAAAAGATTTATTTATTATGATTACTCATAAAACTCGAAGAAGAAGATTCTCTCGAGTTTTTTTATTTGACCTATAATAATTTATTTTATTGGAGGTTATGTATTATGCAACAAAGTGTAAATACTCACAAATCAAAAAGAACAATGTCTACTAGAGTGATAGCTCAGATAGGAATTTTGGCAGCTATATCTTATTTTTTAAGATTTTTAGAAGTGCCATTACCAATATTCCCATCATTTTTAAAACTTGATTTATCAGATATAGTAGCAGTATTCGGTGGATTATCAATGGGACCTGTTGCAGGTTTTATAGTAGTCGTAATCAAAAACTTATTACAAGCAGTTTCAGGAAGTACAACTGGAGGCGTTGGTGAAATAGCAAACGTATTAATCGCAGGACCATATATATTAATGGTATGTTTTATATGTAGAAAAGCTAAAACTTATAAAAATGTATTAATCGGTGGTGTTTTAGGAACAATACTTATGGCGATAGTCGGTGCAGTAGTAGATTATTACATAGTATTCCCATTATACGGATTAGTAATGCCAATGGATGTAATAATAAGCATGGGTACAGTATTAAACCACAGAGTTACAGATTTATTCACTTTTATGATTTGGTTAGTAATACCGTTTAATATATTAAAAGGTGCAATCATGACAGTGGTAATTTTACCATTATATAAAAAGATGGAAAGAATATTAAGAGTTAAATAGATTTATAAAAATAAACCTGTCCTTTTGTTAGGGCAGGTTTTTTAGTTTCCATCGAGTTAATGAAAAGTATAAGGCTAGCGACATATCTCATACTTTTTTTAGGTTATAATAAATATAGTCTTATACATTGAAAAAATAACGTATAAGCCTATAAAACTACTAAAAAGTATAATATAATAATATTTGGTTTATATTTAAACTGTAGAGTGTAATAAATAACATTAATTTCACCTTATAGTTTAAATAGTAGATTAGATACGGAGATGAAAATATGAAAAACACACAGATGATAAAGAATATATACTTAAATAACGATCAAGAAACTAGGGAGATTGGTTTTAAGTTAGGTAAACTTTTAAAGCCAGGGAGCATAGTTTGTTTAATCGGTGATTTAGGTGCAGGAAAAACAACAATGACTCAAAGTTTGGCAGAGGCACTAGAAGTAGATGACTATATCACAAGTCCAACTTTCACAATAGTGAACCAATACGAAGGAAAAATGCCACTATATCATTTCGACGTATACAGAATTGGATGTAGCGAGGAAATGTACGATATAGGATTTGAAGAATACATAAATGGCGACGGTGTATGTATAATCGAATGGGCAAATATAATCGAGGACATACTACCAGATGAATACTTAAAAATAGAATTAAACTACAAAGACATGGGAAGAGAGATGACGCTTATTCCTTATGGCGAAGAATATGAAAAAATAGTTGAGGAGTTGACTAAATAATGAAGATTTTAGGGATAGATACATCATCTATGGCGGCAAGTGTAGCTGTTATAGAAGACAATAAATTAATTTGTGAATATACAATTAACACTAAAAAAACTCATTCACAAAAACTTATGCCAATGATAGAAAATATGCTAGGTTTAAGTGATTTAAATGTGCGTGAGATTGATGCGATTGCAGTTTGTGAAGGGCCAGGTTCTTTTACAGGGCTTAGAATTGGTATGGCAACAGCAAAGGCAATAGCTCATGTTAACGATATACCAGTGATAGGAGTTAATTCACTAGAGGCTTTAGCAGCAAATATGAACCTTTGTGATAAAAAAATATGCTCAATATTAGATGCACAAAGAAATCAAGTTTATACAGGAAGATACCAATATGAAGGTACAAAATTAGTAGAAATAAAAGAAATCGGAATTCAACAAATAGACGAACTTCTTGAAGAATTAGCACAAAGCGGTGAACAATGGATATTAGTTGGAGAAGCTGTTTATAAATACGAAGACAAAATAAGAGAAATATCTAATATAGAAATTCCAGCAGCATCAAATAACGTGACAAAAGCAGGAAGTTTATGTTCTGTGGCGAAAGTTAAATTTGATGAAGGAAAAGATATATTCGATTGTTATACAGTAAATCCGCTATATATCAGAAAATCACAAGCAGAAGAACAATATGAAGAAAAACAAAGAAAACTTCAAGAACAAAAATAATTAATAAAGGCTATATAAATATAAATACTATTTAGTCTACAAAAATAATTAATAATATTGGAGAAAAGTGAGGTTTCAAAATGGAAAAGAATCGAGAAAATCTAAATAATATAAATCAAGATTTACATATGGATTTAAACCCAATTTTGGGGCTGGGCACAGAATTAAATATGAATAACTTAATAATTAGACCAATGAGAAAAGACGATATAGATGGAGTTCATAGAGTAGAGGTAAATTGTTTTGATGATCCATGGTCAAAAAAATCTCTAATGGATGAACTAAAAAACAACTTAGCTAGATATCTTGTGGCTGAGTTGGATTCTGTAATTGTTGGGTATGTGGGCGTTTGGTTTGTTGTTGATGAAGGTCACATAACAAACGTAGCAGTACACAGCGATTATAGAGGACAAAAAATAGGTGATAGATTAGTGGCTGAAATGGTGAAACTTTGTAAAGAGCATGGATTAGTTTCAATGACTTTAGAAGTTAGAAGTTCAAACACAGTTGCACAAAATCTATACAGAAAGTATGGATTCAAAATGGCAGGAGTCAGAAAAGAATATTATAGCGATAGAGAAGACGCAATAATAATGTGGAATCAGCTATCAGAATTATAAATATGACATTTGCATAATGAATGATATAAATAAAAAAATTAATAAACGCAAATATACAAAATTATAAATAGCTAGAATATGAGGCGGTGAAACAATGAAGGATATAATAACTTTATCGATAGAAAGTAGTTGTGATGAGACTGCAGTTGCAGTATTAAAAAACGGAAGAGAAGTACTTGCAAATATAGTTTCAACACAAATTGAATTACATAAAAAGTTCGGTGGTGTAGTTCCAGAAGTTGCATCAAGAAAACACATTGAAAATATAGATGCAGTTTATCAAGAGGCACTAGACACAGCAGGAATAAAAGCAGAAGATATCGACCACATAGCAGTAACTTATGGACCAGGATTAGTTGGAGCTCTTTTAGTAGGATTATCTTATGCTAAGGCACTTGCGTTTACGCTTGGTGTTCCACTAGTTGGAGTAAACCACATGCAAGGTCACATAAATGCAAACTATATACAACACAAAGATTTAAAACCTCCATTTATAACTTTAGTAGTTTCAGGAGGGCATACTCACTTAGTTGAGGTTAAAGATTATCAAAATTATGAAATCCTAGGAAGAACTAGAGATGATGCATCTGGTGAGGCATTTGATAAAATATCTAGAGCTATGGGGCTTGGATATCCAGGTGGACCAATAATAGACAAGCTTGCAAAACAAGGAAACAAACATGCAATAGAATTCCCAAGAGCATACTTAGATGATTCATATGATTTTAGTTTTAGTGGATTAAAATCAGCAGTATTAAATTATTTAAATGCTCAAAAAATGAAAAAACAAGAGATAGTAGTAGAAGATGTTGCTGCATCTTTCCAAGAGGCAGTAGTAGAAGTATTATCTACAAAAGCTGTCAATGCAGCCGAAGAAAAAGGATACAAAATAATCGCCTTATCTGGTGGTGTTGCTGCAAACTCAGCACTAAGAGAAAAGATAACACAAATGGCAAACGAAAAAGGCATAGAAATAAAATTCCCAGGATTAGATTTATGCACAGACAACGCAGCTATGATAGGTTGTGCAGGATATCATAATTTTATAAATGGAAAAATTGATGATATGTCATTAAACGCAGTGCCAAACTTAAAAATAGACATTAACTAATAAAATATAATCTAGATTTTGTTCGATAAATAACTAACAATTTTTAGAATTATATAAACAAATTATGACAAAATAGGAGAAGACATCATGGAAATCAAAAGATTTGAAGGAACAGGAAGAATGAGTAAAGTAGTTGAACATAACAACACTCTTTACTTAAGTGGATTAACTAACGACGAAGGTGATATGAAAGAACAAACTGCAGCAGTTTTAGCTAAAGCTGAAGCAATATTAAACCAATATGGTTCTGACAAAAACCACATATTATCAGCAACTATATACGTAAAAGATATGGCATTATTCGCTGATATGAACTCAGTTTGGGATGCTTGGGTAGAAAACGGAAATGAGCCAGCAAGAGCTTGTGTAGAAGCTAACATGGCTAGAGAAAACTTATTAGTTGAAATAAGTATAGTTGCAGCTAAAAAATAGTATTTAAAATTAGTTCTAAATATTAAAAAAGCTCATATAATAAAGTGACTGTATGATTAAATAGACAAAATAAAAAGTTCTAGATACCTACTTAAATGAGGTAAACTAGAACTTTTTTTATTTAAATAATAAGTTATTACATTAATTCTTCCCAAAGCTCATAAAGTTCAGCAAGTCTATCTTCTAAGTTAGATTTCTCTTGTGAAACTTCTTTAGAACGTTCAGGATTAGAGTAAACTTCTTCTAAACAAAGAAGTTCATCAAGCTCACTTATTTTAGTTTCTATTTGCTCGATTTCTTTTTCTGTATTAACTATTTTGTTTCTGTTTTTCTTTTGTCTTTCACGTTCTTCACGTTCACGACGTTTTTCTTCTTTAAGTTGAGTTTTAGTTTTTTCTGATTCTTCTTCAACAACAGCGTTTATCTCTTCAGATTCTTTCTTTTTAGCCATGTAATAGTCATAGTTACCAAGATATTCAGTAATTCCGTTTTCGTCTAATACTAAGATTTTGTCCACTACAGTATTTAAGAAATATCTGTCGTGTGAAATTGTGAATATTGTTCCAGTATAGCCATTTAGGGCATCTTCTAAAACTTCTTTTGAATCTATATCTAAGTGGTTTGTCGGTTCGTCAAGAAGCAGGAAATTCGCTTTTGATAAGATTAATTTTAATATAGCTATTCTAGCTCTTTCGCCCCCACTTAGTGAAGAAATTTGTTTAAATACATCGTCATTTTCAAATAAGAATGCACCAAGCATAGATCTAATTTGAGTTTGAGTAAGATGTGTGTTGTCTTTCCAAATTTCATCAATAATTGTATTATTTAAATCAAGAGTTTTTTGCTCTTGGTGGAAATAAGCCACGTTTACATTTGTACCAAGTTTCACATCACCAGAAAGAGGAGTAAGTTCATTCATTATTATTTTGAATAAAGTCGATTTACCTATTCCATTTGGCCCGATTAGAGCGACTTTTTCCCCACGATATATCTCGAAATTCAAGCCTTTGAATAATATTCTATCGCCATATCCCATAGAAATATCCTTAACTTGCATTACATCATTACCGCTGACAACAGCTGGGTCAAAAGATATTTTTGCTTTCTTTCTGTATAATTCAGGTCTATCAAGAACATCAACCTTATCAAGAGCTTTTTCCTTACTTCTAGCTCTTTTAAGATGTTTTTCACGACCATAAGCCTTAAGCCTTTCGATAGACTCTTCTTGTTTTTTCAGTTCTTTTTGTTGGTCTTCATATTTTTTAAGTTCTAATTCTTTTTCGACTTTAGATTGCTCTATAAAATCAGAGTAATTACCATTATAAGTCTTAAGTTTTTTGTTGTAGATTTCGAAAGTTCTATTTACTACTTGGTCTAGGAAATATCTATCATGGGAAATAAGCATAACAGTACCTCTATATTGCTTTAAGAAGAACTCTAACCACTCAATTGCCTCAGAATCAAGGTGGTTTGTCGGTTCATCTAGAAGTAATAATGTAGGTTTTTTAAGAAGTAACTTACCTAAAAGGACTCTTGTTTTTTCCCCACCAGAAAGAATATCAACTTTCTTGTCAAAGTCACTGTCTTTAAATCCTAAACCAATAAGAACACCTTTCGCCTCGGATTTATATCCGTATCCGTTATTTGCAGCAAATTGCTCCATTTTGTGCGAGTACTCGTCCATTAATTTATCTAAGATTTTAGAATCTGATTTGCTTCCTTCTTCAGCTATTTTGATTTCAAGTTGTCTAAGATTTTCTTCCATTTCGATAAGAGGTCTGAATACTTCAAGAACCTCTTCTAATATAGTATTTTCCGAATAAAAATTGGTATTTTGCTCTAAATAACCAATCTCACAATCCTTAGAAGTGTAAATATCCCCACTGTCATATCCATATTCACCGGAAATAATTTTGAATAAAGTCGTCTTTCCAGTACCGTTAACTCCAACGATTCCGACTTTATCGCCTTCATTTATAGTAAAACTAGCATTTTCAAGGATAGAATCTACGCCAAAACTTTTATTCAAATTATTGCAAGATAAAATGATCATAAGTTTTCTACCTCCTTAAACTACCTAAAATTATAAACTTTTGATATAATATAATCAAGGATATATGAAACTATTTAAAAAATATGGTATTATTTAATTATATTGTTATGAAAATATTAAATTAAAAGAGGTGAGACGATGGCAGGTAAAAACATATCAATGGCGGTCATCAGAAGACTACCTAAGTATTACAGATATCTTGGTGACTTACTTGATAACGACGTACAAAGAATATCTTCAAAAGAATTAAGTGAAATAATAGGATTTACGGCATCACAAATAAGACAAGATTTAAATAATTTTGGTGGATTTGGACAACAAGGGTATGGGTACAATATCGAAGCCCTTCATGCGGAAATCGGAAAAATTCTAGGGCTAGACAGACCATATAATGCAATTCTAATAGGAGCAGGTAATTTAGGACAAGCAATAGCTAACTATTCTGGATTCAGAAAAGCTGGATTTGAAATAAAAGGATTATTCGACGCTAATCCAAAAATAATTGGATTAAAGATAAGAGATTTTGAAATATTAGATTCAGATCGTATTGAGGATTTCGTAAAAGATAATAAAATAGATATAGGTATTTTATGTGTTCCAAAAAACGGAGCTCAAGAATTAGCTGATAGATTAGTTGCATGTGGTGTAAAAGGGCTTTGGAACTTTGCGCCAATGGACTTAAAAGTACCAGACGACATTATAGTTGAAAATGTAAACTTAACTGAAAGTTTATTTACATTATCATACTTAATGAAAGAAGAGTAATCAAGATACTTTGCATTTATAAAAAATTATAATAAACTGCTACATGAAATTTGTATGTTATTCATGTAGCTTTTTTATTGTAAAAAACTAAAGCAACGGACGAAGTCGTTGTCACCATAAATGAAGTTAATTTAAATCAATAGACAAAGTCGCTTTCATTAGAATTATATTAAAAAAAGCTAAGTGATAAAATCACTTAGCCTTCTCATTAAAAATAAAAAAGTACGTTCAAATTATTCAGCGCTTGGAGCTTCTACAGGACATACGTCAGCACAAGATCCACACTCTATGCAGCTATCTGCATCTATTACGTATTGGTCATCTCCAGCTGATATACATTCTACAGGGCATTCTGATTCGCATGCACCACAGCTTATACAAGCATCACTTATTATGTAAGCCATATCTTTATTCTCCTTAATTGATGTCAAAATTTTTGAAATTAAAAACAACCCAACAAAAAACTATCCGAGGTCGAAAACCCCTCAGATAGTCTTCTCTGCTATTATTCTTCAACTATAGCATCGTTTGGACAGGCATCAGCACATGATCCACAATCTAAACATTCGTCAGCGTTTATGCTGTATTTGTCGTCCCCTGCAGTTATAGCATCGTTTGGACATTCATCAGCACATGAACCACAAGCAACGCAATCGTCTGTTATTTTGTAAGCCATACTAAAATCCCCCTTATAATGATTTTAATTTCACTTATAATTATAGCAAAGTTTATTCTATATCACAATAAGAATTTGGGTCAAAAATAGTTAGGATTTTGAATATATAGTTTGTATTCTAAGTTTTAAAACTAACTTAAAAATTAAAAAATTAACAAATTATGTGTTTATTTGTGGTAAATTATGGTATAAATAAATTAAAAAATAATTAATAAGGGGGAGTAAAAAATATGAATTGTAACACTTGTAAAATGTGTCAAAGTGCAGACAAAAAACTAGAAAACTTTGTAGCATCAAAATCAGGAGAATTTGAAACAGCATTCCAAAGAACAATCGACCAAAAAGTAAAATGTGGATTTGGACTTCAAGGTGTCTGTTGTAGATTATGTTCAAATGGACCATGTAGAGTAACTCCAAAATCACCAAGAGGAATATGTGGAGCAGATGCAGATACAATAGTAGCGAGAAACTTCTTGAGAGCAGTATCAGCAGGGGCAGCATGTTATCTACACGTTGTTGAAAATACAGCATTAAATGTAAAACATGTTGGAGAACACAATGGGGTTATAAAAAGTGAAAAAGCTCTAAACATATTAGGCGAAGAATTAGGAATATTTGATGATGACCCACACAAAAGATGCGTAAAAATAGCAGATGCAATCCTAAAAGATTTATACAAACCGAGATATGAAAAAATGGAATTAGTTGAAAAGCTAGCTTACCATATGAGAGTTGATAAATGGAAAGAACTTGGAATCATGCCAGGTGGAGCAAAATCAGAAGTATTTGATGGATGTGTAAAATCATCTACAAACTTAAGCTCAGACCCAGTAGATATGTTAATGCATTGTCTATCACTAGGAATTTGCACAGGTTTATATGGATTAACTTTAACAAACTTATTAAATGATATAGTTTTAGGAGACCCAGTAATAAGAATGGCTCCAGTCGGATTTAGAGTAATCGACGAAGATTATATAAACATAATGGTGACAGGACATCAACATTCAACATTTGCAAGTTTCCAAGAAAAAATTAAATTACCAGAAGCAGTAGAAGTAGCAAAATCAGTAGGAGCAAAAGGATTTAGATTAGTGGGATGCACATGTGTAGGTCAAGATTTGCAATTAAGAGGGGAACACTACAAAGAAATATTCGCAGGTCACGCAGGAAACAACTACACAAGTGAGGCAGTATTAGCAACAGGGGCAGTAGATATGGTAGTTTCAGAATTTAACTGCACATTGCCAGGGCTTGAACCAATAGCAGACAAATTACAAGTAAAAATGATTTGTTTAGATGATGTTGCTAAAAAGAAAAATGCAGAATTAATCCAATTAGATAGAGATAAATTTGATGAAATAGACCACAGATTGATAAATGAAGCAGTAGAGGCATACAAAGCGAGAAGAGGAAACGTAGAAATAGATATACCAAAAGACCACGGTTATGATAAATCGCTAACTGGTGTTAGTGAAAAGAACTTAAAAGAATTCTTAGGTGGGAATTGGAAACCATTAATAGATTTAATCGCTGACGGAACAATCAAAGGTGTTGTCGGAGTAGTTGGATGTTCAAACATGACTGCGGGCGGACATGATGTTCATACAGTCGAATTAGTAAAAGAATTAATTAAAAAAGACATATTAGTATTATCAGCAGGATGTTCAACAGGTGGACTAGAAAACGTAGGATTGATGTCACCTGGAGCAGAAGAATTAGCAGGCGAAAATTTAAAAGCAGTCTGTAAAAAATTAAATATACCACCAGTACTAAACTTTGGACCATGTCTAGCAATAGGAAGAATCGAAATAGTTGTTAGCGAATTGGCAGAGGCATTAAACGTAGATATACCACAATTACCAGTAGCACTTTCTGCACCACAATGGTTAGAAGAACAAGCACTAGCAGATGGAGCATTCGGTTTAGCTTTAGGACTACCACTTCACCTAGCTTTACCACCATTTGTAACAGGAGGACCATTAGTGACACAAGTTTTGACAGAAGGACTAAAAGACATAACTGGAGGAAGTGTAATAATAAACCCAGACCCAGTAGCATCAGCAGAAATATTAGAATCAGAGATATTAGATAGAAGAAAAGGCTTAGGTTTAAAATAATTTTTAAGGATGTGGTCAAATGCGCAGAATAATAATTCATAAAGATTTGTGTACGGGGTGCAAAAGTTGTGTAGTAGCCTGTATGACTAGAAATTGTAGCGAAAAACATAAATTCGATAGCTTTATAGATGTAAATAAAGATAAATATTTTATAGATTTATCCAATATAGATACAGAAAGTAGAAATCACATAGAACTAAATTATGAAGAGAGTCCAGTTCCACTAACTTGTAGACATTGCGACAAACCAGAATGTGTTGCAACATGTATGAGTGGGGCTATGACAAAAGATTCTATAACAGGGATTGTTTCTTATGATGAGAAACGATGTGGATCATGTTATATGTGTGTAATGAGCTGTCCTTATGGAATATTAAAACCAGACGACAGAACAAAACAAGATATAATAAAATGTGATTTGTGCAAAGAGGAAGATATTCCTTTATGTGTGTATAACTGTCCAAGCGGTGCTTTAGAATTACAAAGTGAGGAGGTAGAATTATCATCAGATGTAGCTACAACCTCACAAGAAAATATAAAAACTTATGTGATAATAGGTGCGAGTATCGCTGGAATAACTGCAGTAAAGACAATCAGAGAATTAGACAAAAGCGCAAAAATTATTGTAGTATCAAAAGACGAAAAAATTTACTCTCGTTGCATGTTACACCATGTAATTTCAGAACACAGAACAATAGATGGAATTAATTTTGTGGACGAAGATTTTATAAACAAGCAAGATGCGACTTGGATAAAAAAAGCGACAGTAAAATCAATTGATCCAGATAACAAAAAAATTAAATATGAAAAAGACAACAAAGAAGAAGAGTTGGCTTATGACAAGTTGTTAATAACAGCAGGTGCCAATGCGTTTATTCCTCCGATTAAAAATTTGAGAGATGCCAAAAATGTATACCCACTTAGAAATATAGAAGATGCTGTAATGATTAGAGAAAAAGCAAAATACTCTAAACGTATTGTAATTATGGGGGCAGGTCTTGTCGGAATGGACGCATTAGCAGGATTAGTTGAGTTAGATAATGTAGGTACTTTAACATTAATCGCATCAGAAGATAGAATTTTAGACAAACAACTTGATATTAGAGCAGCTAAAGTTTATGAAGATAAATTTGAACAAAAGGGAGTAAAAATCCTTAAAAACTGCATGGCATCAGAAGTATTTTTAGACGAAGATGGAAATATAAAAGGTATTGGAATAAAAAATGGAGAAATAATACCTTGTGATTTGTTGATAGTTTCGACAGGAGTAAGATCTAATATAGAAATTGTAAAAGGTTCAGGAATTGAGACAGAAAAAGGAATCAAAATAAACGAAAAATGTGAAACGAATAAACAAGATATATACGCAGCAGGAGACATAACAGGAACAGGAATCTGGCCATTAGCCACAAAACAAGCACAAGTAGCAGCGACAAACATGGCAGGAAAAAAAGCCACAATAGACGATACATTTGAGTTTAAAAACACAATGAACTTTATGGGTATACCTACAGTTTCAATAGGATTTATCACGCCAGCAGACGACACTTATGATGTATTTACATATACAGATGGTGAAAATTATAAAAAAGCAGTAATAAAAGATAATGTTCTGACTGGTTTCATAGCACAAGGAGACATCTCATATGTTGGAGTTTATACTCAACTTATAAAAGATAAAATAAAAGTAGAAAACTTAAAAGAAAGAGTATTTGACCTTGGATATTCTGACTTTTTCAAAATTAAAGAAGATGGACAATTTGAATGGTAGGGTAAAACTTAGGGGTTAAATTTTTAATATAAAAAAAGGGAAGAAGCATTTCAGTTTTAACTGGATGCTTCTTTTCATGTTGAAATGATTTTTATTATGTATCATTGATTTGCGGCATTTTTAATTATTGAGCCATAACAGTCCCCACAACCAAGTCTCTTTTAATAATTTTTTAATGACCTTTTTAATAATTGCTTAAATTCCATACCCTCGTCATTTCGGAATACAAAAAGTATTATATCCTATAGGATATGTAGAAAATTGTAAAAACTTGCGAAAAAACAAAAAAATTTATAAATTATACAAAAAAATTTTCACTTGGTTTGAAACAAAACCATAATGGTTTGAAATATGGAAATATATACATTTTATGTGGATGTATTTTTTGTAAGGATGAAAAATTTCGTAAAAAAATAGTTGAACTTTCAACTAAAAAGGACTATTTATATAATAGGAGTGAGATTATGAATAATTTAGAATATGAAACTTTGAGATATGTCGGTGCATTATCAAGAGCAATAAATTCCACAGCAGATTGGAAGTATAAACAATTCGATTTAAAAAAAGGTCAATATTTATAACAAGGATTTGTGAAAATCCAGGTATAAATTTTGTGGAGCTATCGAATCTGTTAAAAGTTGATAAGACGACGACTACAAAAGCAGTACAAAAATTAATTGAACTTGGATATATAAACAAGGAACAAGATGAATCGGATAAGAGAGGATACAAATTAACGCCGACAGAAAATTCGTTAAAAGTATATGATTTTATAATGCAAGAAGAAGCTAAACAGTTAAAAATAAGTTTTGAAGGTTTTAGCAAAGAAGAAAAAGAAATGGCAACAAAATTAATTAAAAAAATGAGTGAAAACATAGAAGAGTATTGGCATGAGTATAAAAATCAAGGCTAGGTGAGAGTATGAAGAAAATATTAAAAGTCTTATGTAAATTATTATTAGGAAATAAAAAGGAGAATAAAATGGAATTTAGAAAATCAACAAAATCAGACATAACAAAAATAATGGATATAGTAAAACAAGCCCAAGCATATTTCAAAGAGCAAAATATCGACCAATGGCAAAATAATTATCCAAATGAAGAAGTTATAAATAATGATATAGAAAATGGGGAAAGCTATGTAATGTTGGAGAATGGAAATATAATCGCAACAACAGTAATTTCATTTACAAAAGAAACATCTTATGAAAATATTCTTGATGGAAAATGGATTACAAACGGAGATTACGGAGTAATACATAGAATAGCAGTAGATAATACTCAAAAAGGAAAAGGCCTTTCTCACAAAATAATAAAATATGCAGAAGATGTATGCAGACAAAATAAAGTAAATAGCTTAAAAGTAGATACTCACGAAGAAAACATACCAATGCAAAATCTTCTTAAGAAAAACGGATTTAAATACTGTGGAATTATTTACTTAGAAGATGGCGGAAAAAGAGTAGCCTTTGAAAAAACTTTATAATTTAAAAATATTCACTTAATATAGAAAGTCATCAAAATATTTGTATAAAATCTAGAAAAGGGAAGTATTAAAAATAATACAACCAGGGAGAGTATCCAAAATAAATTAAAATTATTTTGGACACTCTTTTTTTTTAATCTAATCTCCAGTTTAATTCACCCTCATCTAAGGCTTTGATGAAGATTTCTGCAGACGCTAAGTTAGTGGCAATTGGCACGCTATAAACATCACAAAGTCTGATTAAGGCTTGGATGTCTGGCTCGTGCGCTTGAGCAGTTAATGGGTCTCTTAAGAAAATTACTAGGTCGATATCCTTGTTGACAATTAAAGAACCTATTTGCTGATCACCACCAAGTGGTCCAGAAGCAAGTCTATGTATGTCCAAGTTTGTTTCAGCCATAATTCTTTTCCCAGTTGTCCCGGTAGCATATAAACCGTATTTAGCTAATATGCCTTCATAAGCGATACAAAAGCTAACTAATGTATCTTTTTTCTTGTCATGTGCAATTAAAGCGACATTTAAAATTTTGTGCATAATTACCTCCTAATTTTTGGCTTTGTAATAATATTAAACAAAATAGCAAAAATCTGCAATACATTTTCTGTTAATATTATTATTCTGCACAAAATATTTCAAGGCATTGCCTGTAAACTAACCCCAAATTGCTACAAGCGAATTTTGAATAAACTCTATCTCAAGCGGTTCTAGAAAATCAAAAGAGAGAGACATATAATCCAGAAATCTTGATTTAAACAATAATACAAAATCCACAAGCAGCGTGTGTCTGATTTAATAGATTAATATAATAGATTTATCTTTTGGTCAGGTGTTTCATCCGAGGGGTACGGTTTTCTATACGGGAGGTACGGTGTCTCATCCGTACCGTTTGTAATTGAATCCGAGGGGTGTTGAATTTTTTCCGTACCCTGTTGATTTAAATCCAGGGGGTATTGATTTTTTTCCATGTCATTTTTATAGAAGTAGAGTTTGGTTTTTTATTGATGGTTTTGGATTTAAACCTAGAATATGTAATAATTCAAGCATGAGTTTTTGCTTTAAGTATATAGGATGTTGTCTTAAATTAAAAAAATTATTACTTGGATTATTAGAGCTATTATTCAGAGATTTATCACTAGAAGATTTATCATCATACTGAATTTCTTTCTGAGTTTTTTGTGATATAACTTTTTCAGGTTTATTTTCATAGTTCTTAATATTAGCAGGTGTAATTTTGGAGCTACTAATATTTTTATTTATAATTTTCTCGGATTTAATTACGTTTTGTCTAGCACTTTTTGATTTAGCTTTTTTAGATTTAGACTTACTGTGCTTAGACTTTTTTGATTTAGCCTTCGCATATTTAATCGTTTTAGGCTTAGTATTTTTAGGACTAACTTCTGTATCTTCATTACGGTTATTATCCGATGCTATAGCGTCATTATCTACACATATATCTTCAGAACAGTTATTATCAGAACAGATAGTGGCATCATTTAGGCATATATCTGTATTATGATTATTGTCAGAAGATATAGCCTTATCATTTAAGCATGGTACTTCATCACAGTTATTATCAAAGCAGATAGTGTTATCATCTACGCATATATCTGCATTATGGTTATTATCAGAAGATATAGCTTTATCATCTAAGCAAGTATCTTCAGCATCATTAAGTTGAGGGGGAGTATAATTATAACTATTTTCCTTTTTCATATTTTTAATATATTTTTCTACAAAAGAAAAGTCTTCTAACTTAGGAAAATTTTCGGCAGTATTAAAATAAACAAGTGTTTTTTTACTTTTAATAACTCGTTTTTCTAAAACATTTTTATCACACATTTTTTTAAATCTTCTATAAACAGAATCTTTTTTCATATAAAGGATAGTAAGGTCCTCAGCAACAGCACTATAAGAAACAAGATAAAACATCTTGCCATCAATCTCTTTACTAATCATTTTGCCAGAATTTCTAAAATCAACAAACCATCTAAGAATTAATAAATCCGCTGGATCTAACCCTAAATCAATTGCTGCACGCTGCGAAAAACCAAAAAAACTAAATCTCATAATATAAAAGTCCTCCTTTTAAAAATTAGAAAATTACTAGGTAGAATAAAAAGAAGTGTCCATTGCCAAAGGTGAGAAAATTGTTATCTACCGTAAAATAGATTTGTCTCTACAAAAATATCGAATGTTTGTTTTCTTACTTAAATTATATACTATAAATACTGTATAAAGAAGTAGAAATATGATTTATTTAGAGGGAATATTGTGTGATATTTTATACAAATAGTGGTTTTTGTGATTGAGTTTTAGCGGAAAGAGGGTGTTTTTGGAGGTTTACTTTCGGATTTAAAGTCGTGGGGGTTGGTTTTTGGACCGAGTAAGATTGAAGAAAATTGAAGTTAGAAATATATTGTTATCCATATTTAAAAATATATTTAGTGGAAATAATATATAAAAATTAGGTTAGAAATTTAAATTATAATTAAAATTTGATCTTTTCAAGATATTTAATTTGATGTATACTAAAAAGAAAGAAAAAATAAATAAGAGAGGAGATGTAATATGATAAATGTATGCGAACTATTCGCAGGTGTTGGCGGATTTAGAGTCGGATTAGAAAAGTCATCACCAGAGTATAATTTTGTATGGGCAAATCAATGGGAACCATCTAGAAAGCTTCAACATGCATATAATTGTTATGCAAGTCATTTTGGAACGGAAAATCATATTAATATAGATATAGCAGAAATTGATAAAAATGAAATACCATCACATGATTTATTAGTGGGAGGATTTCCATGTCAAGATTATTCGGTTGCTAGAACAGGAGCTAAAGGGATTGAAGGGAAAAAAGGTGTTCTTTGGTGGCAGATAACAGAAATTTTAAAAGCGAAGAAACCTAGATTTGTACTATTAGAAAATGTAGATAGATTACTTAAATCACCAGCAAGTCAAAGAGGGCGAGACTTTGGAGTTATGCTTGCATGTTTCCATGAACTTGGATACTCTGTTGAGTGGAGGATTATAAATGCAGCAGATTATGGATTTGCTCAAAGAAGAAGAAGAGTTTTTATTTTTGCATTTAGAAATGACACTACTTATGCAAAAAATATAAATAGAGATAATTTAAAATCTATGATTCATAAAGATGGATTCTTCATAAAAAAATTCCCTATTGTTCAAGATGAATCTGTAAATCAATCTATAGTAGAAGACGGACAAATAGATTTTAGTATGTTAGGTGTAGAATCAAATGATTCTAGTTATGAAACTACATCAATTGATGGAAAAGAAATAATAGATATATCAGATAACTTCAGTTTAGAATTTAAAAATTCAGGAATTATGGTAAATGGTATTATTTATACAGAACACGTAGAAGCAGATTATAATGGAAATAGAATTTTACTAAGAGATATTTTAGAAGAAAATGTAGATGAAAAATATTATATCGATGGTGAAGAAAAATTAGAAAAATGGAAATACCTTAAAGGAGCTAAAAAGATTCCTAGAACTAGTAAAAGTGGACACGAATATATATTTAGTGAAGGACCATTAGCTTTCCCAGATCCACTTGATAGACCAGCTAGAACTATGCTTACAAGTGAATCATCAGTAAATAGAAGTAGCCATGTAGTAGAAGATCCAGCTACAAAGAGATTGAGAATAATTACACCTGTTGAGGCAGAGAGAATTAATGGATTTGATGATAACTGGACTAATACTGGTATGCCTGAGAAATTTAGATATTTCTGTATGGGGAATGCTTTGGTTGTTGGACTAGTTGCTGAAATGGGTAAAATAATTAAAAAAATTGTAAATGGAGAGCAATAATTTTATATATTTATAAAAAATAAACTTGTGTAATTTAATAAATATTAAATATATTTGATGTAAATTACACAGGTTTATTTTAATATATTTTTTTTATGTTAATACATATATTCTGATAAAAAGTTATTACACCTTTCTATAGTTAATGGAGCTACCCCTCTTCCATTAGAAAATGAAGTTAATAAAGTAGTTAATGCATTTTCACCTAAAATAACTGATAATATATGTATATGAGTTAGCATAGTATTTATCCTACCAGTACCTTTTTTTATATAAGCTTTAGCTTCTTCTTCATCGTTTTTAGTTTTAAATTTATTGAAAAAATATTTACAGTCTTCATTTAATGCTAATAAATCATTGTATATAAAGAATGATTCCCACGATATTCCTAAAATAGTTGGACAATATACTTCAAGTTCATTTATAAGTTTATAATTGGGTTTATAAATATAAATACCATGTTCACTTATAAAATTTTCTTTAGTGGAACTTTTTAAATAATAAATACCATGATTATGATCAGGCGGTATAAAATCATAATCAATCATAAATGCAATTCTATAGAATTCACAAGCTAGTAACTTTAATATACATTTTTTATCTCTAGGATTAATTATATTATTATTGTTAATTTCAAATAAACAATCCCAAATATTTTTAAAAGATAAATCATCTAAATAATTGTTATCTGCTAAAAGTAATTTAGGTCTAAAATCCCAAGGTCTAGTATCAGATTCTTTTCCTGGATATTGTATAGATATAGTTTCATATTCATTTTTATAAAAGTCAAATAATAGTTGACATTCATTAATTTTATGAGCTAAATTTTCTCTAGGTAAATTATGGATAAAATTAATGTTAGTTATTCTTTTTTCGATAGCCTCATTTTTTGAAACTTCTCTTTTATATTTTGGTATCATCTTTACACAATCACCTTCCCCTTCTTTATTTGATTGGAAAAAAATACAATTTAAATTATATTATACAATAAAATTTATAAAGAGCAATTATTATTAAATATAAAGCCCCTATAAAATAGTTTTTATGATACTATATTTACATATAATTTAAATGGGGGAATAATATGGAATACGATAAAACATCAAAAGAATCTATATTGCAATATGCATTAAACTTAAAAGGAAAAACATTTGGTGAATTAGATAAATTTAATAGATTAAAAAATAAAAAAAATAAGGGAAATTTAGGTCATGTAATTGAAGAAAGTTATTTTGGATATGATATAAATTCAGATTCAAATCCAGATTTTTCAGTAGCTGGTATTGAGTTAAAAGTAACACCTTTTAAAATAAATAAAAATAAAACTATTTCAGCTAAGGAGAGGCTAGTTTTAAATGTTATAGATTATAATGAAGAGTATAAACATGATTTTTATGATAGCTCATTCTGGCATAAAAGTAAGATGCTATTATTAGTTTTTTATGAATGGAAACCAGAAGTAAAACAAGAAGATTATATAATAAAAGACGTAGTTTTATATGAATTTAATGAAGATGATTTATGCGTTATAAAAAATGACTGGCAAATTATTATAGATAAAATAAAACAAGGAAAAGCACATGAAATTTCAGAATCAGATACGAGTTATTTAGCAGCTTGTACTAAAGGTAAGAATAAGAACTCAGTTAGACTACAACCATTTTCAGAAATTCCTGCTAAACAAAGGGCTTTTTCGTTGAAATCTGGCTATATGACACAGTTATTAAGAGAGCATTTCGGAAAAATAGATAAAAATAAAGTAAGTTTATTAAATGGAACGAAAAAAACAATAGAGCAAGTATTAGAAGAGAGATTTAAACCTTATTATGGCATGGATATAGATAGAATTGCTGATTTATTTGAGGTAAATATATATACAGAAACATGTAAGTTGAAAAAAAATCATGCACAAATTTTATCTAGCGCTATATTGGGATTAAAAGGTACTGATATCAAAAATATAGAAGAATTTAATAAAGCTGATATTAAATTTAAAACAATAAGAATAGAGAAAAATGGCAATATAAAAGAGCATATGTCCTTTAAAAATTTTAAATATACAGAGATAATAAATGAACAATGGGAAGACTCTGAATTAAGAAATATGTTTGCAGAACAGAAGTATTTATTTGTTGTATTTAGGTTTGATGAAAATAATATTTTAAGATTAGATAAGGTTAAGTTATGGAATATGCCAATATCGGTTTTAGATACAAAACTTAAAGAAACTTGGGAAGAAACTGTTAGAGTAATAAATGAAGGAATAAAGATAACTATAAAAGGAAATAAGAAATTTGATAACTTGCCAGGTTCTACTTTTAATAGAGTGTGTCATGTTAGACCACATGCAGGAACATCTGAGGATACATATCCATTACCACAAGGCGGAGAACATGTAAGAAAATGCTTTTGGTTAGATAGACAATATATTGAAAGTATAATTAAATAATAAATAAAAATATACCCCTGTTAATTTTAATCTTAGCAGGGGAGTTTTTAATATATGATTTTATTATTCAAATAAACCACCAGAAATTTGTTGTATTATTTCTTTTAGATAAATTATATAACATCGTGGTTTATCATTAAATAAAACTAAATTTCTAGAGTTATCTACCTTGTAAGTTACATGGTCTGTTTTCAGTTCACAAATTTTTTGTGAAGGTTTATCCCAATAAATAATATGACTTACAAATCTTAATGGATGATTCATTTGTTTTTTAGGTTTCATTTTCATTTCCATAAAACTATAATTAATACCATTGTTAATCATAGTTATATCTAAATTTTTAGATAGTATACCTTCTATTTCAATTATATCTTCTACTTTACCATTGAATCTATTTTTCATGTCTAACTCATCAAATATTTTTTGAGGAATTTCTATTATATTATCTATACTGTCTTTATAATCATAATCTAATACTTTAAAATTTAGAGAATCAGGTAAATTTGATTGTTTTGAAGCTATTTTTAAAAATAAAACTAGTAATGTATACATTTCAGCTTCATTTTGAGGTTCCTTAAAATATTCTAGTAATCTATATTCACTTTTTGTTCCTATAAGATATGAGGAATTTTTTAAACGTAAAACTCTATTTTTAAAAGCTTTATATTCTATTAAAAAATCATTGTTTATTTTATTATATAAATTATGAATAGTATCTATGGATTTATTTACCTCAACAAGAGTAGTTGAAATGTTTAATGAATTTTGAGAAGGAATATTTTTTATTTTAACCTTATTTTTCTTTACCATATCAGAAAGATAAGGGCTTAATAATCTATCTGTAACATATATTTCTAACTCCTCTAATTCCTTGTTAGTATCTATAAGTTGTTTTTTTAAATCTATTGGCTTAATTATTTCTGGAGGCTTAACTTTGTATTTATTTTTATTTTCTTTAATAGCGTTACTAATTCTTGATTTTGCTGTTTTACCATGTAATGCATAATCAGACTCTATGCATTTTTTTATTAAAAATTCTAATACATTTGAAAGTTGATATTTATTTTTATTTACTTGAATAGAAAAAAATTCATCAAATATAGGACAAAATGATATTTCACCTCTTAATGTATTGAATGAGGGATGGTTATTAAAGATTTCCATTATTTTTGCTGTATTACCTATATAAATATTATTTCTTTTTACAAATAATCCTGAAAAATATACGCTTGGGTATAAATAATTATGTTTTATATAATAATTTATATCTTGTTTCTTTCTTGTAAAATTAGGAGAAAGAATATACAAATTAATTTCTATATATTCATTTAATAAGTCATTTTTATCATTATAAAGATGACCATATTTTTTATATAAAATTTCTAATTTACTGTAATCATTTAATTGATTTATAATGTCATTTAAACTTATTTTATAAGTGGCAAGATGAGTAGGAGTTCTTAATTTTTCTGGGATATTATCCCCTTTAAGAAAAATATTATTAGGATTGACTACATTATTGTTTACAGAAAGAGTTAATTTATTGATTTTATTTTCTAAGAGTATTTTATACTTAATACTAAGTTTAAGTATAAGTAGCCTAACTATATTATTTATGCTCATATTATTAGGAGCATAATTTATATCCTCAATATTTTTATCTACATATGTAATACTATATTTATCAACACCTTTCACATATAAAATAGAACCTTTTTCTTTAGGTATTTTGAAATTGTGCATTTGAAATAGTTGATTTAATTCATTTGATTCAACAGCTTGTTCATTAGAAATAAAGCATTTATCAATAGATTCATCATAAATTGCAGTGATTTTTTTCCATTCTTTATCCTTTGTTTTACTATAGAAGATAACCGATAATCCAACATTTAAATGTGAAATAGCTCCATAATGATAAATACCATTTTTATTTTTTAGCTCATATATACTGTGGAAACGTGTATTTTTATTTAGTCCAAAGTCAAAAATATTTTTTAGAGATTCTGTTCCATCACCATCATCAACTATTAAATATGAAATTCTTTCTATATTCATTGGCTGATTATCTATATTAATATTTATAGTCTCATTAAAAATATGTATATTAACATTATCAGCATTTGCATCTATAGAATCTTCTATTGACTCCATTATAGCTTCATATAAATCAAAACCTAAGTTTCTTAAGCCATAATCAAATTTTTTAAGTTCCCCGAAATTATAATTATTAATATTCAATTTAAATACCCCCTTAATATATTTTATAGATATAACTATACCTATCTTATAAATTGTATGGTTTAATATATAAATTTTCAAGATATTTTATATGGTGAAAAAGATGATACCTGTGAATTTGATACAATAAAGAACTTTACTAAGAGATTTGATTGCAATTTAGAAGTAGTCTTAGAGGGGGAACATTATTTTCACACTAAAGAGCAGCTACGTATTTTTCAAGAGTGGTTACAAAACACTATATAAAAATAAATCGAACATACATTCGCAAAAACACTTGCGCATATCGAACATATGTGCTATTATAAAAATACAAATGACAAAGCGCAAGAATTTATATAAAAATATAGATTAATAAATAACGCACTCTCAAAAAAATTAAAATAAAACATCCAACAAAAGCTTGTAGTATTCTACAAGCTTTTTTCCTACCTAAAATGTATAATCTAAAGTTAAATCTTCTACTAAGCTGCGGCCTAGTTCTCTAGCCATTTCAGGGTATTTACTATTTTCCATGTCTTCTCTTTCATGGCAAGAATACGCTAACACTTGTCCCATATCTTCAAACCTTAAATAGCGGCAAAGAGTTTCGTAGTGAAGTTTAAGTGGATCCATTGCCCATTCTTGTTTATCTCCACAAGCAGCTAATAAAACAGCCTTTTTAGGGAATTTTCTGATTTTCTTGTTTATAGAGAAGAAACGGTCGATTGCCGTTTTTAATTGAGTAGATATCCCAAAGTAATATACAGGAGTTATAAAGGCGATTAAGTCTGCCGATAGTATCTCTGGATAAAGTCTAGTCATTGCATCATCAGATACGCATTTATTAGTCCCATTATTTTGGCAGTGATGGCATCCAATGCATGGTCTTATATTTAATATTCCTGTATCAAAACGAACGACTTCATGCCCTGCCTCTTTTGCCCCTTTTGCAAATTCATCAGCTAATAATGATGTAGTCCCTTTACTCCTAGGACTCCCAGTTAAAATTAATATTTTCATGTAGATTCCCCCTTTAATTGAAATTGTAGAATTGACTTATATTATAGTGAATTTAGTGTTAATTTCAGCTAACAACAAAATTATGCTGACAACAAAAATTATATTATCAATTACCCCTATATATTAATAATATCGAAATTTTTAAAAAAGTAAATGTATATTTATAAGTATTATAAAATATACATTTATCTTTTTAGATAATGATAATTCTAATTTGTTATATTAGATAATTAAATATATAAAAAGTTAATATTGTGATATAAATACGTTAACATTTTTATATAAATAGTTATTTTTAAGTTAATTTAAATTAATATGAAAGTTTAGATTGAGATGGAAAATTGCAGGAGGATAAAGCATTTTATACGGCATGGAAGAAAGTATTTATGCATTATTAAAAATATAAATTTTGGAAAAATATTTTCCTGGCAAAAATATACTATAATGTTAATATTATCATATTTTTTTGTTAATATACTTATAGAAAAACACCTCTAGAGTGAATATAATAAATGTATAAAATATAAGAAAAAATTTATATAAATGGATATTTTAATATTTGGAGGAGGAAAATGATAAAGATAGGCAGAGATTTCATTCTATTATTTACAATGAGCCTTTTATATATTGTATTTAATAAGGCAATAAATATTTCTATGGTAGAAGGTATTATAGTTTCATCAGGTACAGCAGGTATATTTTCTTTATTGAGTGATACGATAAGAAATATAGATGAAAATGATCTAAGAACGAGAGTATCACTTTCAGAAAAAGAATTAAAAATAATAGCAAAAATGAGATTAGTAGCAAGAGATGGTATACTAACATTTATATTATGCTACGGAATAATGAGAGTTTCTTTTGGAGGACCAAAATTAACAATTATAGACATTATACCATTTATAATTGCAGCATTGGCACCAACACTAGTTGTATGCGAGCTAAGTAAAGAGCTTAGAAAAAAGAAAAAGGGAATGTTATAGTAGATAGATAAAAATATTTTTAACTTATCGGGGATAAGTTAAATTTGAGTTAACTTAAAATATGCAAACAGTTAAAATATCTTAATATAAATATAAAATAGATATAATTGAAATGACCTAAACAACTATACGTTAGACATATCGTATAGTATTTTCTTTTTGAAAAAATTTAAAGAAAATGTAACATTGTAAAATGTGTGCAAAAAATGAGTCATTTCGTAGAAAAAGAATAAATATAAACATATATTATAGTAAAGAATGAATCAGAACATCAATTAAACGAAAGAACAAAAAATTGGATAGACTTATAGGAGGTAATGCCATATGAAAAGATTCTTTATAGATGTTGTGATAGTTTTTATAATATTCTTTTTCTATTTAATGTATGCTGGAGAAACTACTATAATGGAAGGGATAGTTGCATCATTAGCAGCAGGATGGTTTTTCGGTTTACTTGCTGAAATGTTTGTAGCAATTATATCAGTAGTAAGAGAGATTTTTAATTCTTGACTGTAATTTTTATAAGATGAAAATATAGAAAGATTGGTCAATTGGATATGAGAATAGTTAAAACTTAAAATCCCATGTAGAACTATTAGATTCTACATGGGATTTCATCATTATATTTAAATTTAATTATGATACACACACCTTCATATAACTAGATCTACCTTGTGTTAATATTGTTATATTTTTAGTTAAGATACTTATAGAATTAATATTTATCAGTGAATATAATGTAATTAAAAAGATAAGAAAACTAATTAAAATCAAAGTGGACGATATAAGGGGGTAAAAGATATGAAGAAAATATCTAAAGATTTAGTGGTATCATTTATTATATTTTATTTATATTCAGTAATTACAAAATCTACAGATTCAGTAGCTAGTACGTTGATAGTTTCTATTTCTGGTGCGGTAATGTTTAGTTTATTCAGCTTAATTATAGGTTCTTTAGTAAGAGGATATTGTGAAATGAAGAGAAGTGATTCAAAAGAACAAATCCATAAGAAACTACAAATAAGTTTAGTATGCAGAGATACTTTATTAGCATATTGCTTGATATATGGATTTATGACTAGAAGTTTTGGTTTAGGTTTATCAATTCCACAAATATCTGCTTACTTAGTAGCAGCAATGGCACCAACTATAGTAATAGGAATATTTATAAAAGAAATGAGATTGCCATTCTTAAAACAATACTCAGAACATGATGTAGTTGTTAAATCAATGGGTTCTCACAAAAGTGCTTAATTAAAAATATAATTTATAAAGCAGAAGATAATTAATCCTGTGTGATTTTTCACATGGGATTTTTTGATTTTAAACTATATAAATAGACTAAAATAAGCCCTAATACATGAATAATAGATAATAAATTAAAGCGATTTTTTATAAAAGATATATATAAATAAAAATTATTTATACAAGTGAAAAAATAATTTTTTTTATATTTTTCATAATATAAAAAATTTAGAAATATAGAGATTATATCGACTATGGTCGACAGTTAAGTGTCAAATAAAGTCAAAGTTTAATTGAAGGAAAATTATAAAAATTCAATATAAAGAACAGTTTTTTTAGGCTTGTTCATATATTAATAGCAAAATATTTGAAATATCAACAATACTACATAAAAAAGAGTTTTGAAAAGTAATAAAAAAATGCAATATAAAAGAATTTTAAAATATAAAATTAATAATCAATTAAATAAAAATTCAATTACATATAAAAAAAAAATATGATATAATCTAGTTATGATGAATGGTAATAATTGACAATTTAATATAAAAACATTTGAGAAACCAAAAATTTAAAAATTTATGTAAAATTTTAGGGGGGCTTATAAAATGGCAGAAAAAACTTTAAATGTATTTGAAATCGCACAGTTACAAGTTAAACATGCTTGTGATAAATTAGGAACTGATCCAGCAGTTTACGAAATACTTAAAAATCCAATGAGAGTTATGGAATTTAACTTTCCAGTAAAAATGGATGACGGAACTATAAAAACTTTCACTGGATATAGATCTCAACACAACAACGCTTGTGGACCATTTAAAGGAGGTTTAAGATTCCATCCAAATGTAACTTTGGACGAAGTTAAGGCTTTATCTACTTGGATGACTTTCAAATGTGGTGTAACTGGTATACCATATGGTGGAGGTAAAGGTGGTATGGCAATCGATCCTAATGATTATTCTAAAGGTGAATTAGAAAGAATATCTAGAGGATTTGCTGCAGCACTTGCTCCATTTATAGGAGAAAAAGTGGACGTTCCTGCTCCAGATGTAAACACTAACGGAGAAATAATGTCTTGGATGGTTGATGAACATGCAAAAGTAACTGGTGAATTTGCTCCTGGTACTTATACTGGTAAACCTGTTGATTTCTATGGTTCTTTAGCTAGAACAGAAGCTACTGGATATGGTGTAGCAATGATGGCTAGAGAGGCTTTAGGAAAAGTTGGTATCGATATTAATGGTGCAAAAGTAGCATTACAAGGTTGTGGTAATGTTGGTAGCTATGCAGGTATGTATATCGAACAATTTGGTGCTAAAGTAGTAATAGTTGGCGATTATACTGGTACTATAGCTAACCCTGATGGTATAGATATGAAAGCCTTAATGGCTTATGTAGCTGAAACTAGAGGTGTTAAAGGATTCTCTGGTGCTGAAGCTACAGATCAAGATGTTTTAACTGCTGATGTTGATTTATTATTACCTTGTGCTCTTGAAAATCAATTAACTGCTGAAAATGCTAACGACGTCAAAGCTAAAGTAGTTTGCGAAGGTGCAAACGGACCAACTACTCCTGGTGCTGACGAAATATTCGCTAAAAACGGTGTTACATTAGTTCCAGATATATTAGCTAACAGTGGTGGTGTTACAGTTTCTTATTATGAATGGGTACAAAACCTACAAAGAGACTCTTGGTCATTTGAAGAAGTCCAAGCTAAACAAGAAAAAGCAATGAAAAAAGCTTTTGATGCTATATGGGCAATAAAAGAAGAATATGGTGTAGATATGAGAACTGCAGCATACATGTCTTCAATTAAGAGAGTTGCTGATGCTATGAAACGTAGAGGATGGTACTAAGATTAAGATTTAAAGAATAATTTTA
>ERZ857750.744-NODE-744-length-40069-cov-5.322112_pt1 | contig 40069 bp, 49 predicted proteins | sample MGYA00519915_ERZ857750 | MGnify/ENA primary metagenome ERZ857750 (study PRJEB31778, sample SAMEA3449358) | human gut metagenome | biome: human gut; feature: human-associated habitat; material: faeces | place: United Kingdom | collected 2010/2012 ...
ATCTCTCAAGAGAGGTTGTCCCTCTCGAGAGTGCTATTTTTTATCTTTAATATCGTATATTTGTAAATCGTCAGTACCTTCTAGTATTAATTTTATACAATCATTCTCATATAGTACATATTGTATTTTTGATGTATTTAACATCAAGCTACAATACTTAATGTCGAAAACTAATCTATCTTTAAATCTTTCAAGTTCACAATCTACCATTGAAAGTACACCATAGTCAGTAATCATCATCATACTGAATGTTTTATCTCTTAATTGATCAAGTAATTCTTTAAAACACACATTCATATTTGACCACCTCTTTTTTATTTTTTCTTAATTTATATTCTAAATTGTTAACATTATTATCAAGTTTATTATGGTTCTTATGTATAACTTTGTAGTATTTTTTATCTAACACACCTTTAAAGCATTGAATGACTAAATCGTGAACATAAAAATCTTTTCTTTGTTTGTCATTATATAAAGAAACTCTTTTATAACCTCGCACTTCAAATTGCGAAAGCACTCTGAATTTTGTAATTGTCGTTTTCGTACCGTCGTAAGTGGTGTAATTAAATTTCCTTTTACCACTTATAACTCGTCCAAATGTAGTAATGTAATAACCGTTCCAACATGGAATTGGTGTAACTTTTTCACCATCATATAATATTCTAGTAATCATCTAATGTAAATCCCCCTTGATTATCTTTTTGAGCTTGTCTTTGATTGTAAATATATTCTTGCATCAAACCGTCAGCCTCGCCGCTTAGGATCTTTTCTCGTACATAACTTTCATATATATTATTATCTAATATGAATTTAGTTCGTTTAGCATAATCGTGTCCTTCTTTTAAAGCCACCTTTTCACTTTCAACTACCAAGATCCCTATGCGATAAAGAATATCTTTATATATGTCGTTGTCGATTGGTGCTTGTTCATCTTTACATATCTTTAATATTTCCTGTATGTTCTTGTATTGCGTTTGGAACATTTCAGAACGCTTGAAATTATATTGATGTCTTGCCATATTATCTGTTGCCGCTTGGATTGCTTTTAAATTTATATCATCTTTAACCCTCTTACCTAGTACTTCCTGTTTATAATCTTTAATTGGTTTAAAAGGATCGTAATCTTCCATTTCCAATAATACTTTTGAACCCTTAATAAATAATTCTAATAAACTAAATACTAGATAGGAGCTAAATTTCAAACAGTGAAATAGTACTTTTAATATTTCTACATATACATTTTTTTCGTCATCCATAATTTAGCCCCCTTAACCTTAATATAATCTGAATCTAAAGAATACAATACATATTGCATTTATTAACTCAATACTGAATTTTACGATTGTTGTTATACCAAATATCGCAACTCCGATTACTAAGGTAATTAAGATTAAACCGATTATTGTTCCAAGCATACCGTTTTTGTTCTCCAATTCCTCTAAATTATCCATTACTTTTATTATTAAATTTTCCATTTCTAATATACCTCACTTGATTTATTTTTGTTTTTGGTGTATATTAGATATTACCAAACAATCTAATATACAATTTATTAGTAAGGGCGACTTGACCACCAATCGAGCCGCCCTTTTATTTTACCCTAATTTAATATGTCGTCATCTATTTCTATGTCGTCATCATCTTCTGATGAATGAATTATATTTACCTCTTGTGGTTCTTCTTCAACTCTTGGTTGTGCAACTAATGTAGTTGATAAAGCACCTGCTAGAGCATTTGTTTTATCGTTTAATATCGACTCTGCAAATATCCTATTTAGTTGAATTGGGGGAATTATCCCCTCAACTTCTAGCATTATTTCAAATGCCCTCTTTGCGTTTTTAGATTTACCATACTTACCGTCCTTAGTGATGTATTCCCACATCTTACGTTCTGTTTCGTTCTCCGTATTAAAATATAAACTTAATCTTTCGTTTGCCATATTATAACCAACCTTTCGCTTTTGCTATTCTTCTTTTACCTTTGTTATTTGAGTGTATTGGATTTTCTAAGAATTTGTAATCCTTGTTATATTTTTCTATTGCTCGTCTAAAGTCTATTGAACCCCCACCAGTGAACACGATTAGCTTTCCAAGACCTAAATTAAATGGTGTTTTAATTTTATTCATTAACTCATTTATGAAGTCATCTTCTAGTGTGTCATATACTGGAATAACACCAGTTTGTATGTAATGTCTTACTGTATGAGTTTCTACATTCTGACCATGTTCATTATTGAATTTATTTTTAACTCTGTTGTAGAAGTCTATCGTTCCAGTTGGGAACGTATCTTTGTTAACGATCCTTTTGTTTTTGTATTCAACTACATTTGTTGTACGACCACCGATGTCAATTAATATAACATCTTTTTCTCTATCCTCTTTTGGTAACATATAATAACTTGATATACCCTCACCAACAATCACAACTTCGTCAATGAATATTGTTTTCTCTTCTGTTGTCTTGAATGTGAATGATTGCCCTGAAAGGTCTGCTTTTATCTTGTCTGCTTGTCCTAATGATGATATTGGTAAACCTAATAATAATCTCATATGTTCTCCGTCTTGCACACCACTCTTATCAAGTCCCCATAATAGGTTTGGCATATAATCCTTTAATGCTTTATTATATTCACCATCAAAGTCTTTTTCAAACTCCATACGATATTTTTTATCTTTGTATTCTAGTACAGTTTTTTCACTTGTGTCTGCTGCGTCGTACTCTTCGAAAGTTGATATGAATTGGAAGTCCTCTCCGTCAACTTGTCCTTTTGTATTGTAGTTTCCTAAATCTATTAATCTTGTTACTAAGTTATTCATTTCTTGTATTAAATTTGTTTTCATGTTTATTATCCTCTTTTCTTTAATTTATTATTTTACCTATTTGAATTTTTATCTTACTTTACTAGCCCATTCTCTAGTTCTTACATCGTATAAATATTTCCCACAATTACCACATCTTTTCCAATAATTTATTTCGTGGTCGTGTTCTTCGTCACCTTCACATTTCACACAATCTGTTTTACAAACTTTAGTATATTCACCGCAATCATCACATCTTGCACATACTGGTTCTATTTTAGTTTCTTCAACTTGAACTCCAGTTTCTTTACCGTCTACATCTGTAACTGGGTCAACTGCTTGGATAACTAATCCAAGTGTCATTGATATACACCATGTTATTCCTACTACTTTTAATGCTTTTTTTTTCTTATTTACTTTCATTGTTTCAATTCCTCTCTTGTTTTGTTGAGTAGTCGTCTGTCACCCGACTACTCTTATATAATACTATATTGTAACGTTATTGTCAATATGTTTAACGTTATTTTTTTATTTTTTATCCGACTAATTCTGCTAGTCCGTATATATCATATTCATTGAATAGATTGTCTGACCCACCACTATATTGTAGTCCAGTTAGTTTTCTAGGCTTTCTAATTATGTCACCGTTACAACTCACAAATACATTTAAAGCACTTTGACAACCACTGAATTTTATATATCTACCTTGGTCGTATTCTTCCACTTCGTAGTCATGGATATGAGGGTCACTCGTAAACTCCATGTTTCTATAAACATAGTTTATCATTTGTTTTGTTTTATATATTGTTAATAACATTAAAGTTGATTTATCTAATTGATCGTGATATTTTGTTGGATTCATATATTGATTTTCAACTTTGAATATCATAACCAATAGTTGACCTTTAACTTCTTTTTTAAGACATCTTCCGAAGTACATCCCTTGTTCTTCTAAAGTTCTTAATTGTGTTCTGATTTCTGTTTCATTTGCTCCAGTTAATACCATTAAATCGTTTTTAACTTCAACTGCTGCAACTTCTTCTACTTCTTTAGCATGGATAACCATTACATTTGTATCAACATCTATTACTGCTAATATTTCTTCTTTAGTGTGAAGACCTCTTGCATCTATTATTATGTCACCATATATTTGTCTTACTTCTACACCTTCATGTTCAACATATAAGTGTCTTTTACTAGTCCATTTTATTAATTCTATGTTTGCTTTCTTTAATTGTGTTCTTATTGTCATATCGTATCTTCTCATTGTTTCAATCTCCTAATCTTGTATTATATTTTGTATTACCTTGCCTTACTATACTTATACAATATCATCTTTTGAAATATGCGTCAATACTTTTTAACGTTATTTTTATGTTTTTTTATGTATTATAACGTTAAATCATTGATATTACTTGATTCTACCCTGTATTTTTTTATAAATTCTTTATGATTTAACGTTATATCAACGTTATTTTTATGTGTTTAAACGTTAGTCCTATTGTGGAACTACTAAACCATGTGCTTTTGCATATTCAGTTATACCGTATTTAGTTGTTGGTGATAATATAACATCCATGCCTTGTTCCATGGCTAACTCATAAGCATCAGAATACATATCATACATTGTATTAATTGGTTCTCGGTCGTCCCCTGTAACAGGTTCTTCACTTGATAAATTATAGTCTGATATATCCATTTGCCCCTCTACGTTTCCATTCGGTGTGTAATAATTTATATCCTCTAAAGTTGTATCGTCATCAATCATTGATTCGTCAAATTGTCCCGCTGGAACTTCTACTGGTGTTGTAGAATGTCCGTTCTCGTCAAGTCCCATACTTACATATTCTTCTTTTAATTTCTTAGTTAATACTTTTGTTTCTATTCTACCTTTGAAGGCATCAGTGTCTTTGTTATATTCTTCTATTGTATGTATTCCTTTTGCTTTTAAGTTTGCTAATGTAGTTTTTAAATAACCATATTTCTTTTTAACATCATCAGAAGATGCATTTGCTAAAACTTCACCAAACACTGCAAGGTCAAATTCGTTAACATATGATAATAATAGTTCTTTAGTTTGTGGCATAACTCTTTTTTCCACATGACTGTTTTTATAAAGATCAATTAAATCATTCTCTTTTTGATTATATTGGTTTGATTGTTTTGTTGGTGTTGCTGCACATGGTTTAAGGTCTTTAGCAACCACTGGTGATAAATTACCTTGGTCATCTTGTATGAAGTCCTTAATTCCGTTTCTATCGTCCACTGGGATAGGTTTAGCATACACAAAGTATTTATAACCACACATTCTCCCTTTTGTATCTCTTAATCTTATTCTTGCTATATATCCGAAGTCCTCTAATTCTTTTAGTCCACTTAAGATAGAATCTCTACCGTCTTTTAAAGATGATATTAATGAGTTCACATATATTTTATGTGTACTTGAATTTCTAAATTGTACTATCTTGCAATATATTCCGATTGCTTTAGCCGATATATTTTTTTCATTTAATATCGAATTATCTAATGTAGTGTAATTCTGCTCTAATGTTCCATATTCAAATGATGTCTGATTCATATAATTTACGGTCATTGTTTCAATCTCCTATCTTGTATTATCTCTTGTATCAATCGTTTTAAAATTTAACCAAGATTCATGAGTTGTTAGTATTTGGAATGTTCTGCTATGGCTTGATTTTACTGCTAAATGTGTTATAATGAAAGTATGAAAATCTTGTATTAAATTTTATGTTAATATTATATTAGCATATTTAACGTTATTCGTCAACAGTTTAACGTTAAAAACATTGTTTCAATCTTAAACCCGTTCCAAGTGAATGGGTTTTTTTGTTGCAATCACTAGCTTTTTTTAAATAAAAAATGTCCCGTAAATTTTTACGGGACTTGGTGTGTGAATGAGGGTTAAAAAGTTAATGGTTATTTTTTATATTATCAAGTTCGTGAATTGCATCAAGCAACACTTTTATCAACTCACTTGGGGATTGCTTTTCTTCTGTCATTACTTTATCTCTTAAATGGTGTAATTTACTTATCTTATAAACGTTGTAAAGTACTTTTTCGAAGTCCTCGTCAGTTTCATTTGCAATCGTAGTGCAAACCTTGTTAACTGCGATTGCTAGTTCTTCTAGTAACTCCCCACCGTTCCCATTTAGATTGATAGTACATTCTTTTTCTCTAGTCATTTCAATTTGTATCATGTTTAATGATCCCCTTCTTCTATTAAATTTTTCATTATTCCATGTCTTTCGACAATATAAATAATAGCATAGTTGCGACAAAATATCTAGTATCTTTTAGATAAAATATCTATTTTTAAATCAAAGAATATCCACTTCCTAAAGGTGAAATAAAACACATGATGTAGTGAGTAATAGAATCTCCATTTGGTAATCAAACTTTATATCGTACCCCTATGAATTAAGAAAAAAGAAAAAAAGAAATTTGTTATCCGAAGGGAAGGTTGCTCGGCACGAGCTTACAACAACAGATATTTTATTTTTATTATATTTTATTTTTATTATATTTTATTTTTATGTCGTGGATAATCGGAAGTAGGGGTATCGGAAATAGGTTTTTCAGACCATGGTCAATTCGAGTGATTCCAATACTTCGACCGAAAACGGATTTTCTTCGAACATGGATAATTTTCGAAAATAAAAATAGGGGAGAACTCCGAAGAATCCTCCCCTATCTCATGGTTATTTCTTAGTATATTTAGTTGTAAATTCTTCTGTTGGGTTAATGTCATTTGACTTTAAGGCCGCCCATAATTCCTCACCATAGAAACCAATACCACTACTTATTATCGCAGTAGTTAAACCTTCAACCGAAGGATCAATTAATAAACCAATAACAGTTCCTATGGCAATACAAATTATAGCTTGTATTGACTCTTGAATTGGTGGTTGGTAATTTGAAACTATTAATTTTATTATCATTACTATAACAACGACTTCGAACAAACTTCTAACAGGAATCTCCATAATATTATTTACCTACCTTTTCAACGTATTTTGTGCCAAGACTTATCCAACCAAGTCCACTTTTTAATTTACCCCAATTATTCTTAACTTCGACTATTGTGTATGCATCCCCTTTTTGTAGTTCCCCTACTTTATCATATGATACACCTGCACCTTTACGAACATTTAAACTATCACATATTATTCTAACAACAAATGGAGTTGTTTCTGATTGATCTTGTGATTTAAAGTTTTTTATTCTAGTTCTGAATTTGGCTAAACTGCCGTCCCTATCAAGTATTAGTTCAGGACAATGCTTAACCATATAATCAGAATGTGGTCTTACTTTTGCCACATCCTTTATATTTAACATATTCATTAATTCAAGGACTAAAGCTATTGCATTATCCTCTGCAACCTTTTGTCTTGATTCATCGTGGAACATACATATTTCTATTCCTACAACCTTATAGTTATAGTTTCCAACGTGCCATGCCTTTTTATGAGTGTCCACCATTTGATATATCTCTTTATCATCCACTACAAAGTGGTAACTAGCCTGCCATTTTGGATTTTCTTTGTTGAATCTTTTTAAAGCAGCATGATAGTTTTTAGCTGGTACATCCCAATCACCTGTGTTATGTATTGCTATCTCTAATGGTGTTATTGATTGATTAGGTATACAGTAACCTTTTGGAAGTATGTCGACTGTAACCTTTGCTTTGTGTAGTGTTGAATTATTTTTTAATGTTGCCATGATTTAAAAATCCCCCTTTTGATTTATTATTCTAAAGTTTTTGGATAAACTTCTGTTATCTTAGTTTCTGTTACTTTGTATGCTCTTGAACCAATACCTTCGTTAGTTGGTATGAAGTCAAGTGTTACATTGAATCCATTTATATATGCGGCATTTGTGGCACTTGCATACCCCATAATCCTAAAGTTCACGACATCGGCTCTTTGTGAATTGTTATCGTTGTAACAACTTGGAAAAGCCATGATACTTGAACTAAATGGTAATAGATACTCATTACCTGCCTTTATGCTTAATTTAATTGCCCCTCTTCGTTGGTCACGAACTGATGTGTAGTTTTGTCCTGTCGAATAGTTTTGACATAATAATGGGAACAAGTTCAGTGTGCAGTCTGCTTTACATTTGACCTTAACCCAACCATTAGCTTTAACTAGGTATTGGGCATCAACTTCCACATCAATATCAGAACAAGACATTGTTGAGTAAGTTCCGTTAGTATTCTTTAATAATCTCCAACCGTCGGCACTGTATCTGTTGCCGTCCTCTGATGTCTTTGTTGTGTCTGCCTCAAAATAATAATGTCTTGTAAATGGTTCTATGACTTTGTATCGTCTTTCCTTACAATGTTTAGCCGCAGTTATAAGAGTATTGGCGAAGTACTCAACGTGTCGAGTCATTAGGAAACTGTTTCTAGTTCCACCATAGGCTGCATTATTCCATTCAGGATTACAGGCTTCAACTCCAACGACATAAGATGCCCAACAAGATTGAGTCGGTAAATCACTTGATGCCATTATAGTTCTATCTTTTCCAGTATCGGGTTCTAGTGTTAATAACATCTTTGCATATTCTTTAGTGAGATTATCTCTGTATTTTGGATAGTAGAATACTTTTTCTGCCTCGATAGTTATTAATGTGTGCCAATCCAATGCCACTTTGAATCGTGTATCATCGGCTAAGTCTTGCATTAAGTCCCTAAGTATTTGACTTTCTTTTTCTGAAAATGGTGCAGTACCCTTATAATATGTTTGACCTGCACCTGCTCCGTCAGTATAAGATGACCATTTATAATCAAAGTTTCTGTTAAGATCAACTCCCCTTGAATTTTGTCTTTTACTGTTTACGAATCCCCAAGGGTTCGAAATTGGTACAAGTACAATTTTAACTTGGTTCTTTAAATATAACAGGTTAGGGTCTGTTAAATTAGGATCAGTAAACTGTTCTATAAAACGACACATTCCGTAGAATGATGTGTACTCGTTACCATGTAGGTTACAAGTGACTAACATAATCTTGTCGTATTGTTTTGGTGTAAATTCATATTTATAGATGTTATATGTATTTGATTGATCCTTACCAAGAACGGAACGAGTTATCCAATTTGGATTCGCTTTTCTCGCAGGCTCTAATATCCAGTTAATTGAATCTTCGTAGTTATGGTCGGAAGGTGTTCCGTCTTTACCAAGTTCAGTTCCTTTTATAGTTGGTGGAGTATACCAATCGGGAAGTTGACCAACGTTTAAACTATTGTTGATGACTGTTCCACCGCCACCACCTCCACCACCTTCAAGTGCGGCAACCCTTGTCGTTAGGTCAGAAACCTTTTTAACTAACTCTGCATTTTCAGTAGTTAAATTATTAGTGACCTTAGTTATATTGGTGATTTCTGTTGTTACTGTTTGAGATAGATTGTTAACTGTATTCGTTAACTGCTCTGTATCTGTCTTTAATTGCCCCGTAGTAGATTCTATGTCTGTCAACCTTTGTTGGACATCGGCAAGACCCCCAACAGTGTTTATAATGTCTTGTAGTGCCCCAAACTCATTTGATGATTGTATTGCTCTATCATCCCTAAGTGCATTGACAACTTCGAACTCCATTATAAATGATGATATTTCTTGGTCTGCTAAAGATACACCAAGTTCAACTTTGATTATCCCACCTACTGCCCTACTGTTAGTCGTGAAGTCCAGTAACACATATTCGTTGTTTATCACTGGACAAGTGATGTATGATATTGTGTCATCAGGCTTTTTTATAAAAGCACGACACGATATACCAGTGAGATCAATTAACTGGTCATTGTATGTGAATTTAATTTTTCTTCGTCTTGTATTTAAATCTTTTTCCTTTACCTTACCACCGAATATATGTTGGTCATATGATAAGTCCAGTACAATTAGTTCGGGGTCGAATTTATCTATTAATGCCATGTTGTCCTCCTATGCTTTTGATAATGTTACTGATGATAAATAAGATGCACTGTTAATGCTTACATTTTCAGTTGAACGGAAATAAACTTCCACTTCGTCACCGACTTCTAAATATAATGTAGTCGAACCACTTAATGTTAAGAAGTTTGTTCCACCACCATATGCACCTGCTACTCTTGATATATTTGCATTGTTCACATAGAATGAAAGTGTATTGTAAGATGTAGCACTTGCATTATCTACATGAATATTACAATGTAATTTATAGTACCCTGCATCTTTGATTACAAGTTTTCCACCACTATAATTACCGTCGATGTCGACTGATGCAGTATCAAAATTAATCTTAGTGTCTGCATATGCGGTTGCATTTTGGTCTGCACTCATATTAACTGTGGCAAATGCAGTACACCAGTTATAATCGGTTTTATCTGTTTCATTAATACCATATACACGTTTACCTGCTTCACTCATCGTCCAGTTATTTTGATAAAAGAAGTCGTTACCATAGATAGCAAAATTCTTGTGGTGTTTATCCATGGCTAAACCGTATCTGTGAATACCTGTGTTTTGGTATAAACCACCAAATATTTTATTGTTAAGTATACTTATACCTTCTAGTGGTTTATCCTTATATGTTTCACTGGCATTAACGTATATTCCGTCGTATTTGCCATAATTAGCAGGTATATTTGCATTATCATATATTTTATTACCTGATATAAGTCCAAACGATGCTTCTGTGAATATACCGTTTTGTGCATTACCTTCAATTTGGTTATTCCATATTTGCATTGATGTTGCATTGTGTTCAAGGTATAAACCATTACCCATGTTACCCCAAACAGTTACATCCCTAACCGAAGATGACGGACAACGTAAATACATTCCGTCCATTTGGTTCATTCCGTAATCACCTTGTAAGATGTGCATATCCATACACCATTCACTTATATACATTCCAAAACGACCATTACCGTAAGTACGACAATTTATGATGTTGCTTGTATTAGAGTTAAAATCTTTATTGCCGTCGATGTATATTCCAGTTCCAGTGCAATATGTAACGTATATGTCTTTTAGGAAACTGTGAACCATTGAACCAATGTAAAGTCCAGTTTGACTTCCATTATTAGCTTTATTGCCGTCTAGTCGCATATTCTCTATTACGGTCGTATAATTGCTTGTTGAATGTGGTAAACCAATCATTTCGGCAAGATTTGCGTTGTCTGCGGCTTTTATTAAAGTTGCCCACCCATGACCAACGTATCTTCGATTTGGTTTTAAAGTGATTGTTTGATCTATCGTAATATCACCTTTAGGAAATAACACCGTATCACCCATTTGTGATGAATCAATCGCCCTTTGAATCCTTTGTGCATCCGAAGTGTCACCGTCTTGTTTATCTCCACAAACTACACATAGTTTAGGAACATCACAATCACCACCCCCAAGTCCGTCAAGTGTGACACCATTACCAATTTTATTCCCTTGTGCATCTATTAAATATAACAAACTGGTTAATTTATCTAGTGCAAGGTCTTTTGGTATATCAGTAATTCCACCTATTGCGGCAATCAACTCTTGTAAAGCAGTGAACTCATTTGATGATTGTATTGCTCTATCATCTATCAGTGACGGCACAACCTCAAAATCTAGTGAGAATGTCGACACATCATCATCTGCCGTTGCAAGTTTAACCTCGACATTGATTTCACCGTCAACTGCTCGTGTGCTTGTTGGAAAGTCGAGAACGACATAATCACCATTAACTTGGCAATTCATTTCTTCCAACTCCCCTGTTGGTTTCTTAACATAAGCAGTACAAGTTGTATCTGCAATATCAATCGGTTTACCGTCATATGTAAATTGAAGTTTTCTTCGTCTTGTGTTTATATCTCGTTGTTTTAATTTCCCACCGAAAATATGTTGGTCTTTTGCAATATCCAACGATATTAACTCGGGTTCAAATTTATCTGATAGGCTCATTTCTTCCCTCCATTTGTCTTAATCTTTCGTTTTCGAATCCTCTACGTTTAGCAGTTACAACATACTTGAATGTGAAGTCGTCGCAATCTGACTCAACAATAAAGTGATCTCGAGTCTGTTCTAATATTCTAAAGTCACCCCAACCTTGTTTTATGACCTCAACTGTGTAATCAATGTCAGTATTAACGCACTCCATGAACACTGGGTCTAAATCTATACGACGAGTGAATCGACCTTCTGAATCAATCTCCATGTCGAATACTTCTGATGACCTATCTGTTAAATAGTTCTCTGCATCCTCAACGGCATAGAATGACCTTACACCGTATGAATCGGTATGTTGAACACAATTCTTTGTTCCTGCAACAGTTAAATCCCCATAAATATTAACATCCCTTTCAAGTTCGATTGCGTCCCTTGCTTTATTCATATACGCAATCCATTGACCGTCAGAATCCCATAAACATAATTCTTTATTGCTAGTAGATTGCAGATAATGGTCGCCTACGAATAATTTAGCATTAGGTCGAATCTCCATATCCTCATGCACATTGATTGGGTGTGGTGTTGAATCGGGTGACTTAATGTTATACTTATCAAATGTCATATATGAAGGTGTGCCCTGTGTACCGTCATATGTAATCGCCACATACCCGTTCTTTTTATTGTTTAACGCAATACCCGTTGCAGTATCATCGCCCATGTCAACGACCGATTGTATCGCTCCAACTATTCCATTATTACCTTTCCAATCGTACATATAGATGTTATGTCCTAGAATCTTGATTGCGTCGTGATTATTGCTGCGGAATATCATTCCGTTGTTATGACTTAAATCCATTTGGAAAGTTCCACTTGTGTTTTGGATTATAACCGCACTTAGGACTCCTGCAACAATTTGGTCGGCAACGAATCCTTGACCAGTACCAAATGTTGACCACTTCCAAGCACGACCGTCCTCTGTTCGTTCTGATGCTATCTCGAATCCCATAGTACCGATTGACATAGCACCGTAAGTTGGTGACTCGGGGTCTAAGTCCTCAAATAACATCGCCCTAACGTGTTGTTTCTCTGCAACATCCCTTTGTGCTTTAAATTGAGTGTTTAGGGCATTGATAGTTCCATTGATACTGCCCCCTGAAACCGTACCATTTTTATTTAGGATATTGTTTAACTTCTCATTAGTAGAGGTTGCAATTTCAACGAATCCGTCTACAATATCACCAATAGTTATACTGGAGTATTCTTCTGTTAAGCAGTTGTAAATATAAGCCGTAACTCGTGATGTAACATCTATATCAAGTGGTGGATAATATAATTGCACCCTATCTCCTAAACCTACTTTTAAAAGGTTCTCATATCCTTTGAACTCTTCCATATGTTCAAGAGTTGCCACATCAAATGTGATTGACATTGTCGGTTTATCCAAACCGTTATCATACAGTTGTTTGACTGCTTTCCTTAATCCCGCATATAATTGTTCATCGGTTTTGAAAACAATATCGTCCTCACCGTATTCCTCGTCCTCTTCAAAGTCACTTGCAAGTTTGTAGTTTTCAAATTCAACTACATCCTCATAAATTTCTTTATAAGAATTTATCAGTGGACTATCCACGAAGTTTTCAGGAAGGGTTCTTCCTTCATAAGCTAATGGTAAGACCCTTGTTAAAACATCCGTTGTATTACTGTTATCTTCGATTGATGTAATGTCTTTGTTATATTCGAATCTATAACCAGTATCAATTCCAATCATACTGTTAAAGTAAATATCAAAATTGTTGATGAAAAGTTCACCACCTACCTTGGTCATCATTGAGTTATCATCATCACTCATGATTGCATCAATTAACTGTTTCCTAATATAGTAACTTGTGAAACGGTTTGTAATGTCAGAATGACCAATAAATGGTGTCCCTTCAAATATCTTATCCAGTGCTTCTTGACCGTTTGTGTTTGTAGGTCTAACATCGACTAACACCTTCTTAGTACCTAAGAAATAGGCAACCCCTGTTGCAGTGACTTCATCTTGAGTCGTTACTACATCTTTAACAATATATAATTGATCTGGTAGATTTGGTGCAGGTACTTTAAGTACACACTCCTTTTCTATATACTTCCACCTACCCTCGTCATCTATTGGATGAACTAAGGTAATGGCATTTGTACTATTCAATGTGACTGTGAGTTCACACGATGTACAATTTATAAGGGTAATATCACCATTACGAGTGAAGTCCCTATTGTTAGCACTATAAACTTGAATCATCTTAGAAATATCTCCTATTCGTCATTATTGTTACTTTATCGACTGTACCTTGTGTAGTCCAAGTGATTGTGTTTTCTCCCTTCTCAAGCGATGGATATTCACCAGTTAAATTTGTATTTTGGAAAGTTCCGTCATCACGATAACATAATCGTCTTTCACTATCTATCACCAAATGACCACTAACATTGACCTTGATTGTTTTATCGTTGACCTTTAATGTGACTGACCCTTCACCTTCAATTCTGATGATTGGTTTACTTTCAACTGCACCGTCATTATGAATGATTCTTCCACTGGTGATAGGAATTGGGTTCAGTTCACTTAGCTTTCTTCTAAATGGTTCTACTATGAAGTTAACTTGACATTCTCCAAGGTCTTGAAGTGTTCTGCTAAACTCCGAATCTAGTTCAACTAACTTAACAACATAATAAAATTCTTTGTCATCTGCGAAGATCAATTTGTTATCTTTGATATTAACTAACCAATCATTCATTGATGCAACTATTTTTCGGATGTATTTATCATCCATAATATTAAATGTCACTGGTATTGAACTTTCCTCGTAACCAATAAGTCTACGGTAAGTCGTACCGTCTGCGACCTCATAAGTCGTATATATAGGAATTACCAAGGGATAATTGATTATCCCTTTGACTTTAACCCCTATGTCCCTATTTGATTTATCATTAAACCATAAAGTTCCATATTTCATATATTAAAATCCTTTCAGTAATTTACTTCGTGTGTTTAATCGTTTAACTGTGTAGTCGTAGAAATCTTGTTTAAGTTCAGTACCACCTACATTGACAACTACTTCTTGTCTATCTTCTAATAACTGTGTTTGTAATGTCATTAGTTCAAGCATCCTTTTGAACATACCGTCAACATTTGAAGGTGTACTGGATGCCATATATCCATTTGCAGTACTTAATGTATTGCTTAATTGACCATATGTTTCGGCAAGTGGAGTTGATCTAGTATAATAAGAACCACTTAAAGCTACCACACCGTTTGAATCATCGGATGCAACTGCAATTCCAAACTCGTCATCTAAACTATGACCGCTAAACATTGATTGAACTTTACCAACGACCGATTTAGACACCTTACCAACTGTATTTGCTAATTTATCAAACCATTTGATAACCTCTTTGACGGGTGATAGAACAGTTTTCATTACGTTCTGAACTCCCTTTTGGAATGAGTTTAAAGACTTCTGAACACTATTCCACATGGATTTAACTGCATTACTCATGGAGTCGAAAGCAGGTTTAAATAAACTGTTGACCAGTTTACGAATTACGTTGACCATACTTGAGAACACATCAGAAAATGCAAGTAATATTGGTTTGACAACATTCCACATTGTTTGTATTACAGTTACGATTAAACTGAATACTGGTCGTCCTACAACATTCCATATTGTAGAAATACCATTAACAACGGCAGTAAATTGTATTAATAGCATCTTTATTATTGGTATCGAAGTACGGATTGCAACTTCGATTACTTCACCAAGTATCTTGAATATTGGTTGTCCTACTGTTTCCCAAATACTTTTGGCAGTTTCCCAAAGGTTCTTGAAAGCATCTTTAAGGTCATCAAAATACGGTGAACATCGTTCTACTAGCTTTTGGGTAGCATCTTTTATGCCGTCCCAGTTTTCTTTGATTGCTAAAGCAACTGCAACTACTACTGCAATTACCGATCCAACTGCAACCAATACTGGTGCTATCGAGGCGGAGAAAAAGGACATCATTCCACCCGCAGCCGACACCGTTGCAGATAAACTTGCAAATGCGGTCATCGCACTATTTAGGAATATCATTAATCCACCAGTTATGGTTAATATAGGTGCAAGTGCAGCACCAAACGCAACGAACGCACCAACTAATATTTGAACGCTTTCATCTGCATTATTGAACCAAGATAAAAGGTCAGTGATTGCGCTTGTCGCCCATTTAATAGCAGGTAAAAATAAATTACCTATTGTAATGTAAGCACCCTCAAGTGCAGAACTTAAACCTTCAAGTCCACCTTGTAAGTTGGCTTTCATTGTTTCTGCCATGTCGGATGCAGCCCCGTCGGATTCGTCTATATATCCATATAGTTCAGACCAACGGGATTCGTTGTTCTCTACTGCCCACATTAATTCAGAATAAGCAACTTCCGCTTGTTCTGTTGTCAATCCTAACTTGTCCATAGCCTCGGCAACGAAGTCTGATTCTTTTGTATTAATATCAAATGCCAATGCCATTTCGTTTAAACCTTCTGAAATGTCATCAGTATTAACACCTAAATCTGCCAATGCCTCATTAACACCTTTTGTACTTGTAGTTACGTTGGCTAATAACGCATTGACTGATTTTAAGTCTGTCTTATTGAATATAGTAGATATTGCTTTAGTTTGTGCCTCACCTGTTAAATCTTTAAGTGAATCATTAAGATCAAATAATATCTCGTCCATAGCACGCATATTACCGTCGGCATCAAATACTTGAAGTCCTAATTCTTCAATTTTCTTAGATGCAACATCTGTTGGGGAAGATAAGGAAAGGATTATATTACGAAGTGCCGTCCCTCCTTCTGCCCCCTTTACACCATTATCTCCTAATATTCCCAAGGCAGTGTTAAGTTCTCGAGTGTCCCCTGCGAGTGATTTGGCAGTACCACCTACGGTTAATATTGCATTACCTAATTGAGCCACCGAAGTATTCGATTTTTGAGATGCTTTTGCCATTCTATCGACAAATTCTGATGATGTACCTGCTTTATCCCCAAGCGCAGACATGGCATCTGTGACCATATCACTGGCTTCTGCTAATTCAATACCCCCTGCTTGAGCTAACGAAAGCACTTTCGGTAATAACTCACAACTCTCTGTGGCGTCGAGGCCAGCAAGGGCGAGATAATTCAGAGCTTCGGCCGCCTGTGACGCGGAAAAGGATGTCTGACTCCCCATTTCCCTTGCTTTATCAGATAACATATTAAAATCTTCACTACCTGCGGCAATCTCGTCGGCAGTTAACCCCATTGTCGCACCTACCTGTGACATAGCATTTTCAAACTCTCTAGCAGTGTCGACACTGGTTTTACCAATGTCAAGCATTGAAGAACTGAATCCACTAACTGCACTACCTGCGGATTGTAATGTCGACCCACCTTTCTCAAGATTTGAACCAAAATTACTTAATGAGTTACCTGCATTATCGGCTTCACTACTAAGGTCTTTTAATTCACCTTCAAGCTCACCTAATTCATTTTCTAGTGTATTAACTTCCCTTTGGGCATCGTTTAGTGAGGTTTCCATCCTGCCAAGGGCATTATCTGCGTTTGTAACGGCAGAACGATTTCGGTCAAGTGCTTTTTCCGCCTGTGTTAATTCCTCTTCTAATCTTTGAACTTCGTCGGAATTTTCACCGTATGTGTCTTTGGCATCGTCTAGTTCTCGTTGTAACTCGTCAACCTTCTTTTTCTGTGTATCATACGCAGTGGTTGCTTTATCCAAAGTATCTTTACATTTAGAAACTTGTGTTTCGTATATTGATACCTTTTGTTTAGCATTATCTAAAGTTGAACTGACCATTTTTATTTTGGCAGCCTTACCTTCCAAAGTATTTTGATAATCTTTAGATGTAGAGTTTAAGGCTTCAAACTCCGATTTTAACTGCTTATTAGATGTATTAATTGACTTTATTTGTTGAGTGTAAGAACTAGACTGTAAGGCTAATTTGACCGTCAACTGTTTAGTGTCTGACATTTTATTTCACCCCTATACTGTCTAATACTTTATATCGTTTAACCTCGGTTCTAATTGTTTCCCCTCGGTCATTTCGTCTTGATTTTCTAGTTCGATTGTCTTTTTTAGGTTTATTATATTTGGAGAATAATTCGAATTGTTCAAATAGAAATCTAGGGGAACTATCCCAAAATTCCTCGTCACCCCACTTTAAGGTGGTTTTCGCCAAATAATATAGGTTTGCTATATCAATAAACCCTTTCGACTCTTTATCTACTTTTTTTCTTTTTCATTACCTGCTTGTGGTAAATTATCAGGTATAAGTTCCGTTAAAACTGGCATCAACGTATATATAATGTCCATTGTGTCAAACTGCTTGAAGTAATTAACCCCAACAGGCTTATTTGTCTTTTTATCTCTTATTACTGAACCCAATAACGCTATGATTGAGCTTATATTGTGGTTTTGAATACCTTCAATAGCTTTTAATAATCCTTTACCATTTGTAACTTGAAAATGGTCTATTGCGTAGTTGTCAAGTACCGCAACGCATTTTCTCCCGTTTATTTCTAATTCAACAATTCGTTTTTTACCTAGATGTATTTTCTCCATAATTTCCTCCTAAAAAATACCCACCCCAAAGGGGTAGGTTTATGATTATAATTGGTTTGTTTCGTCTGCTAATATTGGTTGCTCAAAGAATTTTTCCCAGTGATTTAAAGCTAATTCTTTTTCTTGTGAGTCAGTTATTGCATTTATTTCTTTTAAGTCCATTTCCATTTCAACTTGCTTTTTAGATACTAGAGGGACACCAGTTCCTTCATATGAGAAAGTTTGACCTTCTAGTGAATCTTCTTGAGTTGCATTGTTTCTTGAGTTCTTAGCTAAAGCAACTTTATATATTACCCTTCTTCTAAGGTTTCCGTCATCCATGGCTATTTCGTATGCTATTGCATGATAAGGTGCAGTTTGACCAGTAGCAACATACGATTTGCCGTTCATGTAACCTTTACCAGTTATTTTTGCATCTAGTGAAGGTGGAGTATCAGAAGATACTTCCATTGTTACATTAACTTTAGATAATTGTTTCTTTGATGATTCTATAATATTGTCTGCGTAGTATTCTCCTTCTGAGTATTCATTTTCAGACTCAAAGTTGACTGCCCAAGGTACTCTGTACCCTGCACCCCAAGTTGGGTCATCCCCTTCTGCATCTTTTGTTAATGGGAATAACGTTATATTACTAATTCCGACTTCTCTTGCCATAATTTATTGATCTCCTTTGTGTTTAAATTTTTGTAATAAAAAAAGACACTATTTTGAAAGTGTCTTTGAATAACTAAATGTGACTTGATAATAGTCTGTATTATCAAATTTTACTGGTGCATTTATGATGTTCTTCTTGAAGTAATGTTCATTCATTACATCCTTGATTTTCTCAATCGTATCGAATATATTTTCCTTGACATATAGATTTAAGTATATGTCGTACCTTGTCGACTCTTCCTTGTTGTCACCCATTGTGTTCATATATTCGTTGTAAGTGTAAACGATACATGGAAACACATCCACTGGGCGCTCCAAGAAGTAGAAATCTATGTCTGTTTCGGATAATACCTGTTCTAATAAAGTATTCATCGTAATAGACTGTCAATCTCCTTTTTTAGAATTTCAGTAGTCTTTTGCTCTGCTTGAGCCTTCGACTTCTCATATGCTTTGTCCATCCAACCAACATTCTTGTCAATCTTTAACTTACCACCGAAGTACCAACCGAAGTTACGATACCCCCAATGTTGATACCATAACTGTTTGGTCTGCGCCCAATTCTTTTTACCAATTCCAACTGAACCCCATGATGCACCGTTCCTGTTGGTCTTAACATTCTGAACTGCTAATTTACTACGAGAATTATTCTCGTCAACTGGTGCATCCTTTTTCATTTCTTCGAGGAATATTTTTAACCCCTCATTAACTGCCTTCTTTCCTGCCTTCTTTCCGACATCCCCTAACTGTTCCAAGCTAGATATTAACTCGTCAATTCCTTCTACTTCTACACTCATGTTCTCACCTTTGCCAATTTAATTTCGAGCCATTCATGTTCATCTTGTATGTCAACGACACTTTTAATGTTATATCGGATGCCTTTAATGATTGCAATATCATTCTCGGCTAATGTATGTTTATGATGTAATCTAATGACTATTGTCTTATCAATTTTGACATCCTCACCATTACCTTGTATAAATTCGTTTGATACAGTAGAACGAACATGACACCTCGTTTGATAAATGTCAGTCCAAATGTATGTTGGTTTACCGTCAACATCCTTACCTAATGTAGAACGTTGGAATAAAACCGTATGTTTTAAATTGTGTGGTTTTGTACTGATATTAAGCATATTGTAATTGTACGAGTATGCTAGTTAGGATATTGTTACGAGTTACTGCTCCACTTTTAGTTAAATCTCGGTTGTTGAAGAGTTCGGAAATCATACATAGTATAAATACTGTTGCAAGGTTCTGATTTAAATTAGCAGTGTTGCCGTTAACCAAATATTCAAGATAATCCGTCGAAGTATCTCGAAGCATGGTCAAAAGGTCATCATTGTAATCATCGTCTAAATCAATACCAAGATGTTTTTTAATTTGGTCTAATGTGACCACTGGCATAAAATCACCCCCCTGTTAAATAATAAATCGAATAGTGTTTTCTTCGGTTTCGGTTTGGCAAGTTCGTATATGTTTTCGGTTTTCTTTAGGTCTGACAATAGATTCTCCCTATCTATCAATTCAGTAGATTTATATTCGTTGTAAATATCCAAACATTCTTCTTTTGTGTTGCCCTCATTATTTTATTGATGTATGCCGTTTTATCGGCATAAGTATCAATATCTAATCCTTTTAGACTAGATATTAATACATTCTTGTATTGGTCTAGTGGTAGATTATTAAACATTCTACCACCCCATTTTATTTTTTTGATCTTATTCCAAAAGCCTTGTGGTTCTTCTGTTGATTCTTCGATAAGACCTTCTTGTATAGTTTCTTGATACTCTTGTGACTTGTTGTTTCGTATACATTCAATCCCCCTAGTCTTGGAACGTTACGGCATAACAATGTTCAGGTCTTTTTATAACGAATCCACTCCAATATCTTATATTGAAATATGTTAAATTTGATAAGAACCCAACTTCGTCAAGCACTCTGTTTTCAACTACTCCGTCGTGAACATGACATATGTCATTTTTACCGACTACTATTAATCCATGGAAGTTTTTATCGTCAGTTATTATAGGATTAACACCAAGTATTTTAAATTCCCTTTGTATGTCTATCCCTTTTATCATTCCGACCATATCTGATGACATTAACACTACACTGTTTTTATTGATCTTAGATTTAGCGAATCTTTTAAACCAAGTATCAGAATAAGTTTCTAATTCTTGACCACATCCCGCAGCAATCATCTTGCTTTTTAATTGCTTGTGTATTGCTCCGACCATATATTCAACCATGGCATCTGCAACATAATTTTTCACTGATTGACCTTGTAAGTCGAATATACTCGATGAAAATGCAAGTCGTAAATCTATTGTCTTTAATTCATCTGTTGCCATTTGAACTGATATACCAGTATCCATGTTATTCGATATATTACCGTTGACATCTTCTGTATATGTCATTTCTGCTAACACTGGGATATATACCTTTTTAGCCGATAAATTATAACTTGGTATGTAATTGATGATACAATTACTTTGTACCAATTTATCTTCTAATAATCCTAAAAATTCTTCTGTTAATAGGAACGTGTCACCAGTAACAGTACGAGTTATTATTTTATTGTCTATTAATAATTTCTCAAGTTTTTTACTCATGTTCTTCCTTTCCATTATAAAAGGGCATCAATAAGACACCCTTTTATAACTAATTAAATTATATTGCTTGGTCTAAGTAGTAAACTTCCCATGCTTCATCGTCGAATACTTCTAAGTCAAAATAAGTTATTATTTTACTGTAAACGACATTTTTAAGGAATCCTGCTTCTTTAGACATTGAAACACTGTATTCTTCATTTTCGAATAACATTAATGATTGTTTGTAGTTACCAAATGCTATAAAGTGTCTATCGGCATCTTTACCAACTTCACCACCCGCAGGGTCTTGTTCAGTACCCCCTTGAACTGGTGCAGTTTTTAAATGTAATTTGTCGACGAATCTAACGTGATAACCATTTATATAAGGTTCGGCAGGTTTAGTTAAATCAGGTTGCACCCAAGATAACTCAAGTTTTGTATTTTCTTGTTTAGCAAGTATGTCGAATGTTTCTTCTGTCATTAGGAGTTCTGCACCTGCTTGTTTTAAAGTATGATTTAAACCAAGTCTAGTTTTAGATACTAAATCTTTTATAGTTGTTATTTCTGACATACCTTGTTTTCTCTTGTTGTAAGCACCAAATAATTTAGCACATATTTCATCATTTATTTTGTAAATGTAAGCATCGACAAACACTTGTGCCATATAAGCGATTAAGTCGGCAGAAGTATATTTTAATACTGTATCAGTTAATAAACCTAATTTACCATATTTCTTTATAGTGAATTTTATAACATCAAATTCTAAATCAGTATCGGCAGTCATATCTACACCGTCTACAACTTCAACTAATCCTTGTTTTTCTGTTTTATTCACTGGGAATTGACCACTTATAGCAGTAGTTTTATGAACTGTAACAAGGTCTTTTAAGTAATCTTTATCTCTTAATAATTCCCTTATTTGAGTCGATAACTCTTTTATTTGTATGTTATCTTCACCAGTAACAGTATTTTTTATAGCTTGTATTTCCTCTTCTGATAATGGTTGTCCTTTTACTTGTTTAACCATAGCGTGTATAACTGAAACTTTACCTTTGTCTTTAACTGGTGCAGGAACTGGTGTTGGTTCAGGGTCTTTACCTAAATCTATTCCGTTTAATTCCTCTTCCATTCTTAACTCTTTTTCCAACTCTTTTATAGAATCGAATACTTTCGTTTTTTCTTCTGTCGATTTAGCACCTCTAAATTCGTCCATTTTGTTTCTTATTTCTTTTCTTAATTCTTCAACTCTTGTCATTAATTAAATTCCTCCTAAAATTTTGTATAAAAAAAGAACCTATAACATACAACCTATAAGTTCTAATTCCATTTCCATTTCTTTTTCTTTTTGTTCTGCGACTCTTTGTCGTTCTAGTTGATCTTGTATTGAATCCCTAAGATCACTTGGTAATTTATCATAATTACCCATGTTTGGTTTGACTTTGGCAACCATGTCTATTGCATCAACACAATTTATATTGAAATATTGTTCTGCTTGTTCACCAGTTAACCAAGTTTCATTATTGACCATTTCTTCGATTGTCGATATGTCAACATCGTCTTTAAGATTCTCTTTATATACATTTAATAAACCTTCTTGGACTCTATCAAGTGCATCTGCCATTTTTCTCAATTCATTTGCATCACCATATGCTCCACCACTTGGTTTATGTATCATAAGATAAGCATTTGACGGAATGTAAATATTATCTCCAACCATAGCAATTATTGATGCAATCGACCCTGCAAGACCGTCGACATAAACATTCTTCGTACAAGATAATCTTTTTAAAGAATTATACATACTTAATCCCGCAAAGACTGACCCCCCACCACTATTGATATAAATATTAAGTGGTTTATTTTGGTCTATCTGTTCTATATAACTTAGTATATCGGCAGGACAACTATCTAGGTCGTTCCACTTATCCCAACTGTCGTCGACTATTTCACCATAAAAATATAGTTCATTTGCATCAACTGTGTTTTTTATTTTCATATAGTCCTTAAAACTTCTCAACCCTTCACCCCCTTTCAAAATCGTAGGTATAAATACCTTACCCTATGTTTTCAAAAGCCTTAGAACGGCTCTCACGAGGTTCGATTTTTAACTATTCTTCGATTTCTTCGTCAATTTCTTCATTTTCACCCTCTTCGGCATTTTCACCGTTAGGATCAATCTCTTCGCTTTTTTCTGAACTACTTTCCTTCATTCCATATTTATTTTCGATATAAGTATCATATTTTGAAATTGGAACGTAGTTTAATGACATTAATAAATCATCTGTGCCGTCAATATGTGGTAAATCTTCAAGTTGTCTGACTTCTGATTGTGTCATGATTCCACTATTAAGTGCTTTCTGATAGTAGTCGATTCTATCCTTGTCGTTACCTCTCATTAACGATTTATAATTCATCTTGAAATAATAATTTTTCTTCTCATTCTTAGTTAATAGCTTTTCGAAGAACTCTTGTTCAATCATTTTCAAGTAAGGCAATAAAGATTGCACAAATGTATTTTTTAAACTGTCAGAAATATTATATGTTCCCTCTGCAACCGAAGTAATTACGGCAGGAACATTCATCACTTGATGTATTTTAGCATCCAATTCTTTTACGATTTGAACGACTTGTGATTCTTGGAATGAATGAGTACCCCCACTAATTGGATTGAGCTTCATTCCTTCATCTAGGACTGCGATGTTATCTTCGTTTGATGTAAGTACTCTGTTAAATGCTTGTTTCAATGTCTTTTTGGTTTCTTCACTGGATGTACCTTGTAACTCTATCCATGCTTTGATATTACTTGTTAATCCACTTTCAAATGCTTTAGTTATAAGTTTGTTTGCTGCAACCTTACTTTCAAGTATCGGTGATAGGGCCTCAAACCTGTTAAATAAATCTCTAAAGTGAATTACATTTTCATATGGAACAGTGATATATTTACCTCTTACTGTTCCAGTGACTTGCCAAATATTTGATCCTAATAATGTTTCTGATAACCTAGCACCTTCGATTGGTTCTAATGATACCAATTTACCTCGGTTAAAATTCATTACTGCGAAGGAATCCCTATTTAATAGCATCCTAATTATCATATCTTTGATAAAATCGAATTGTCCTTGTAGTTTATTTGGGCGACTTAATACTTCGGTGATATTATTATCTACACGATTAAAACTAAGGTCATCTTTACGGTATAAATGACAACTCATAGATGCAATATGTGTTGCTATTGCATTTACGCAAGACATAACAACCGAGTCGGACTCCATAGTTTTAATTGTAACAACATCCCCCGAAAGTAATTGCTCGAGTGATATTCCACCCCAAAAGACATCATTTTTAATCTCTGTCTTTTTAGCTTTGTAGTGCTTTGACTTCATTAATCAGAATATAATTTTCCCTTGTATTTAATCACTAGATAAGCGGCAGTTGCAGTCGCCAATGTCACTGCTCCGAATCCAGTGATTGGGTTAATTAAAAATCCTGTTACCGTCAAAGATATTAACGATATGACCGTCAATATTTCTTCAAGGTATAACCAAATTTTTTCGGTTAGCTTTCTCATTTTAACAACTCCAATCTTTCGTTATTATTTCATCCCAATTCTTGATCTTAGGAGAATCGAATAATAACTTAAATGCAAAAATACAAACAACTGCCATATCTATTCTTTGACGGTTCTTGTATTTTCTTTTTGGCATAACATCCTCGGCTTTCCCAACTTCCAGTGTCATACATGACATACACCAATCAAGGATTTTATTTTCAACGTGATAAATATTACTGTTGTAAACCTCGTTTCTAAACTCTTTGGTCGGACTAGATAGTTGATTGAAGCACTGTTTTAATTCCACAACATCGTATTCATTTGCTAAATCTTCTAGCATCATCTTTGCATTGAACGGGTCGGATATAATATAAGCTATATTGCACTCGAAAGTGCTTTCAATCGACATGATATAATCATACACTTGTGTATAGTTGACGGATAAACCTTCGCAAATTGTACAATATCCAAGTCGTTCCATAGCTTGATAATCAATCTTCTCCCTACGTTCAGACAACGTTCCTCTAGGTAAAAACCCATGAGATAAGAAGTAATATTCCCCATTTTTCTTGAATCCTATGCCGACGGCAGTTAAGTCGGTAGTAATTGAAAGGTCTAGGGCAACAACTACATTTTGACCTTTGACCAATTCCTTGAATTTTTCCAATGGTATTGCATTTTTTCGCCACTCACTCATGCGAAGATATGGTTCATCTTGTTGTGAATTTACGAATATATTCATGTGTTTAGTCAGAAATTCAGTTCGTTCAAGTGGTTTATTTAGTGCTTTTGCTCTTGATTTTCTGATTTCGTCGTAGTTTTCCTCTATTCGTAGTGGATTCGACATATATAATCCAGTATCATCCCATTCGTGACCCGCTTCGGCATAATAAATTAATGCAAACTGGTTTCTATCTTCGATGTCACCTCGTAATACTTTCCTTATATAGTCCAATTCTTCCAACATGATTGAATCATTGATTGCATATGCGGTAGTGGCTTTCAACATCAGAGGATTAACAACAGATAATTGCCCTGATTTCATGGCAGTAATATTGTCGTAATCTCTAAAGTTTCCAATTTCATCGGCGATGAACGCAGAAGGTCGGATTGCATTGTTACGACCACTTTCACTGGTTCTTGCTTGATAAAAAGAATGAGTCAACAAACAAGTGATCTTGCCGCTTAGTGTTACGGATTTCTTAAATCGCTTAGTTATTATCGGTGATGCATCTATTATTTGCATCATGCACTTTTTAACTTCACCTGCTAAATCTCGGTCGATACAAATTGAGTAAAATTCCGAATAATCATTCTCTGTTAACATCAAGATCAATAATGTAACGGATAAGATAAATGTTTTGGCGTTTTTCCTTGGAATGAATAACGTAACATCTTGATGTTTGAACTTTTTCGGCTTATCTTTGTACCTAAAACCAAAAATATTGACAATAAAAAAGCACTGAAACCCATGTAAACCTTCAAGAATACTCGTTCCAATGCAATTTATACCCGTTGCAAAGTTCATAAAAGATAATAAATCTTCGACTAATAACACTTCATCAGTGTCAAAATAGTATGTTTCATCCTCATGATAATAGTCATGAAGGAATATTTCACACTGTTTTTTGACTTCCCAAGTGGTTATTTCGTCCCCTGCAACGACCTTATTTGCATATAATAATGCCCTTTCAATTAACATTATTTGTTTTTCTTCCTATCATTTAGTGCTTTTAACAGCGGGTCGACCTCTTCTGCTTGTTGATTTACCATAACAACTGCAAGGGCGGCCCTATCTCTTGGTGACATCCCTAGTTTAGAACCAAAAGTATTGAATATCTTTGAATACTTCTCATAAATTCGAATACTTGGGTTCTCGGAATCGTCACCCAGTAGTTGACCCCTTGAATTGATGTCTGATTGTGCAGTGTGCATCATATCCAAGGCATTTGCCACGATTTCCAGTGTGTGAGTATCACTTGCAGTCAAGAAACCTTTAGGGAATGAAGTTAATAACTTCGAATATATCTCTTTACCATTTTCAGTCAACCTTTTTGGTGTATCTGACCCTATGTTTGAACCTTTCAACGACTCTTCGGCTTCGGTTCTTGCTTGTAGCTGCTCTTTCGTGTTGTGGTGTCCGTTGTTTAGGGACACTGGTTTAATATTTGCCATTTAATCACCCCCTCTATTCCTTGAAAAGTTGTGAAAATATAGACTCTAGCACGTTAACAACGATTGAATTACCTGCCAATTTGTATAATCTAGTGTTGGAAAGTCCTGATGCTTTTAGCTTTTCAATCTCTGACTCATGTAATCCCATTAGTCGTAAACACTCGCTTGGTGTCAATTTACGGATTCGATAGTTATTTACATCAATAATTCGCTTATCTCCACCACTGTTTACAGTCCTAATAGTCCCACATACATTATCTTTGAAGAATCTTAACCCTTCATCGCATCGTTGTTCACAAACAACATGACCTTTGTCTGTGGCTTTTTCTTCGTCGATATAACATAACATCTGCGAAGTCATTAAAGCAGGTGCGATTGCTCCACCTTCTTGGACTCTGCCCCTTCTAGTTTTACTATTTGGATATAATAAATCACATACGCCGGGAACATTCATTTCAATATAACCTTTTTTAGTTGCCTGTGGGATTAATATTTGTTTTGCTCCTTTATAATCTCTTGCAGTAAGAGTTGGGGCAATTCCATTAGTCCCATAAACTCGTTTTTCACTTTCAAAACTGGAGTTAGTATTTGCGACCACCAATATTTTTGGTTCAGTATTGCCGCCGTTATTAGCATTTAATGTTGGTGCAATATTATCTGTTGAATATGCCCTTTTGATGCCGTCATAACCCTTCATATCCAATTCTGCTTGATGTCCTTTATTAACCAAGTGGAACGGCTTATTCATATAGAATTTTTCGTCTACTTCATCATCCAAAATGTCTGAAATACACTTAGTTAATGGTATTTCTTCACCAAATTCGAACGGTTTATGCTCCCCAAGTATACTAACAACAAAGACACGTTCTCTATTTTGTGGAACTCCATAATTTTTTACATTTTCAAGTAATAGATACTTTGGTTTACAGTGTTCTATAACCTTTTTGCACTCCCATAGTAAAGAACTACGAGTTCCACTGCCTTCCTCTAGCGAAAGTCCTCTTCCTGCTATTGAAATATCTTGGCATGGGAAACTATATGTAAAAAGGTCATGTTCAGGTATATCCTCAACATTTATTTTGCTTATATCACCCAAATTATTTGCTTTACCATGTAGGGCCTCATACCCTTGGATTGCATATTTATCAACTTCACTAATGGCAACTACTTCGTGTGGTATTCCCAAGTATTCCAATGCTAATGATTGGCTTCCGTACCCACTAAATGCCTCAAATACTCTAAGTTTAGTCATTCAAAACCCCCTAACGTTATTGAAAAAGTTCAAAACGGATATTTTTTAGAAGAAAGTTGGGCAGGGTTCTTTTAAAAAACGAAAAAAATTTTTTCGAAAGGTGGGGGGGTGAAAAAAATTTAAAAATTAAAAAATAAAATCTTTCATCCACATTCTTTGCATCTCTTTTAATTCTGCTTTGACTTCATCACTATAATCGGAATGTATTTTCTCATGAACATCAAATGCCAAAGGAATTAAATTATCAAGATCAAAAAAGTTTTCTCTATTCGCTAACTCTATATGATGTATTATCTTTGCTGTTCTTACCTGTTGATATTTGTACCATGAATATACACACATGAAATTATATTTCCTAAGCATCGTACTCCTTACCCTAGTCCAACGGGCGGTCTTGTATAGGTGTTCATGGTTGGTCAATGACCTTTCATATCTTTGTTTATTTCTTTTCTTCTCGCAAGTATTACATCTTGTTTGACCTTGTGTAATGATAACCCCACATACACTACAAGTCTTTAGTAACATATGAACATTCCTCCCATAAAAAAAAGGACTACCCTCTATTGGGTGTCCCCCCCTCTATCTCTTCTATCTCATACTAATATAATACTATATAGGGCAGTACCTTGAACTATCCTTTCGATTACCTTTAGTGTACATTTACTTTACATTTATATTACTAACTTATGTCTTACTGCAAAAGGTACTAACTTATTTAGTATATATGCTTTCCTTCTGCTAAGATAGTTGTCGTTTAAATCTAACTTAAATGCTATATCTCGTAATGAGTAATCATTGAAGTAATACATTTCTACGATTGATCTATCCCTTTCGTTTAATAATGATAGCATATTCTCTATCCTCTTCTGTCTGCATATTAGATACATCTTCTTATTTCTTAACTTCTCTATCCTATCTAATCCACTTTCCACACTACTTGATGTGTTTACATTAGGACTCTTAGGCATATCATCATATCCAACTGCTTGTATGTTCTCATAATCTATCATCAATTCTAGTTCTTTTATCTCAACTTTAATGTCTTTGTATTCATATAATAAACCTTCTAGCTTTAATCTTTCGTTGTTGTTTGTACTCATTACTTTAATTCCTTTCCAAATATACTCATTTGCTACACTTTTAAAACCCCTTCTGCTACACTTCTATCCGTTGGTATCACTGGGTTTGAGTGCATTTTTAGTGCTACACTTGTGTTCTATATCCCTTTATATATAAATTTTTTTTATTTATTAAAATTTTAGAAGTATAAGAAAAAAAGTGTAGCAGTGTAGCAGTGACCCTCTAATCGTTGATATTACTGTATCACAGGTGCTACACTTTCAATTTACGAAGTGTAGCAAAAATGTAGCATGAGGATTAAAACTGCCGTAACTGTTGTGATAGTTTGGATGTGGGGCGCTACACTTTTTTAGCAAATACTCTTGTATTCTTGCCGTCTATTCTTAACACCTTAATGTCGTAACCTTGCTTTTTGACATTTCTTGAAAATGCCGTTCTTCCTAGTGCCTTTAAATTACCTTCTTGACACCATACGGCATATCTTCGGTAAATATCGACAACTGCTTCATTCTCAACTTTATTATCTTCTAAAAATTCAAGAATAGGGTTATTCTCTTTTTCGTATTCCCTTAATTCTGCCGTTACCTCTTCTACTGTTTCAAAATCATTACGTTTTAGCACTCTTTTTAGTCCTTGAAGTCCTAAATTCAGTAAATGCTGCAAACTTTCAGTAGTTAGTAATTTATCCTTTATAAATGGATCAAAATCTTCATCCGTAGATTTAAATTCTGCATTAAATGGTATAATTACCAATCTTCTCATTAATCCGTTACTGGTATCGTTGATTCTTGGAACTTCATTTGCAGAAAATATCAATTTTGATGTATTCTTAAAATCAAATGGGTCTGCACCCTTACGTTCAACGTTGACTGATTCTCCAGTGACTAATTTCTTGAATATTGAGTTATCGTCTATATAAGCACTAGAAATATCATCACCTATATTGACCATTTTACCGTATAATTCGGCAGTCTTGAATCTGACTCCTAGTTCATTCATACCTAAAGATGATATATTGTTTTCCCCTATTAAGGTTTTCAATACATCAAGAATTGTTGATTTACCATTAGAACCAACTCCTGTTAATATGAACGATTTTCCTAGTTCGTTTCTACGAAGTAAGCAATATCCGACCATTTCTTCGATTATTCCTCTTAGCTTAGGTCTAAAACAAGCAATCTTGTCTAAAGTATGGTCTAAAACATCCGATTGTGCGTTTGGGTTATATGAAACTGCTATTTTGTTCTTAGAAATGTAGTTTGGTGTGAATTCTTCTAATTCCAAGGTGTCTAAATTTAAAAGTCCATTATTGCACACTATATAATTCGTATCTGATAGATTTTCGTGTTTTGCTATTAATTCAAGGTATGAAATTACCTCTGCTCGTCTTGATTTTGTTAAAGTTGGAATATGCTTAATTAATGCTTTCTCTATATCTGCATATTTATCAGAATAAACACCGTCAACGTAAATATGAAGTTTATTATTGATCTTGATGATATGTTCTTCTGTTCTTACAAACTCGGCAAATTTATCGAATAAAAATTGACCTTTTTCATTAAAGAATGAAGGTTTATTAAAAGCATCGTCCCTTAATATGGTGTCTATCTCTGATTTAGATAATGGGTCTTTTAAGATGTAGTCATTTATCAATCTTATACATTCTCTGATTTCGTCTTTTATGAATCCATGACCTTGTAATTTCAGAATATAAGTAAAGAACGTTTGATTTCGTCCTTCTCCCTCTTCCATGTTAAAGAAATCGGGTAGTCGTTTAACTACGGTTAAAAACTTAGGTAATGGGTCTACTTCATCACTAATTGTCAATTCTCGTTCTACTCCGTCCAGTTTTAAAGGAACGACTGCATTTTTAGTTCCTATTTTAATATCAACTGTAATTCCTACTGCCGTTGTGACTGCTATTGCATTGGATGTGACATTCGTATTTAGAAAATAGAAGTGCATACCCCTAGTTGTCTTTAAAGAATGATATTTAATTTCTAAGTCGTCCAATATTTGCTTTAAGATTATAGACTGTACTCTGTCGTCAACATCTACCATTATAAAATTATCGTCTAATACTCCCCCGTACTCGTTTAGGTCTTTAACCTCGTTCATTGTGTAAAATTGTGATCTTCCTTTAACTGATTCTGTTGGTCTTTTTCCTCTAGTTGGTATGTACCCTTTAAACATTTTCTAATACTCCTTTATATACTCAATTTTCCATGTTTTCCTGTATGGTTTCTTATATGTAATCATTCGCTTTATATTTCCGCTGCATATTCCAGTTTCATATTTATCCATGAAGAAAACGGACGCGGCGTACTGGCTTTTAAAATCGTGAATTTCTCCTGTGTGAATATTCGTCACTCTAACTGGTTTTGCCATGATTAACCCCCTATTTTCTTCTTGTCACTTCTCTAGTACTCATTTTGCTTAAATATTCGGCTAGTTCCTCTTTTGACATTTTATATTCTTTGACTTCTCCGTATAATTTGTTTTTCTCTTCTGTATAGTCACCTTTTAGAACTATATCTTGAGTAAATAATCCAAAGTGTCCTCTCCCCCTTGGGTTATCCTGTTTTTTAGCTTTTACTGGTGCAACCTTCACTTTTGCGATTGTTTGTAGTCGACCTCTTCTGATACAACCACAACTTTTGACTTTCCCTTCTTTTAAGTGTTCTTGTCTTGCTATTTTGATGTTGCCGCAGTCACATTTGCATTTCCAGTATTTTCGGTGGTTCTCTGTATGGTCAAATTCGATAACTGTTAATTTACCAAATTTTTGACCTATCATAGCATTATGTTTTTCTTTTAATGATGCCGTAATCTCGTCCTTTAAATGTCGTCTAACTGTAATCTCGTTTCTATCCATTTGAATTGCAATTTGTACTACTGATTTTCCTTGTTTGAATAATTCCTTCATTAAATGTTTTTCTGATTGTGTAACTCTGTTGTCTTTTCCCATGACCTAAACCCTCCCAAAATTTTATAAATACTTATCTTTCATTTCTTTAGCTTTGCCACATGATAAATTACCTTCACCACATTTACCATAAACACAGTTAGGTGCAACTTTATCAAATATGACTGGTGCTACTTGTTTAACTTCTAATAACATGGCTTCTGCCACTTGGCGAATCTCCCACTGCGCCCTATTACATAAACGTTCGTTGAAAAAGTTAAATAGTGATCTTGCATTCATTGTGACGACCATTTTTGTTTCACAAGCATTAGGAAACACATATCTTGCATCCTCTATTGCCTGTTTCTCTAAATCTCTAATTGTTACTGGATAAGCCGCCCTTAAATACTCAACTATGTCGTGATGATAATTTGCTTGACCTAACATACCTGTTTTAAACCAAGAATCCTCATTTTCTGCATATGTACTTGGGTATTCTTCTTTGAATTTGTCGATTATTAATTTTCTTCTTAAATCGTCGTATAATTCTTGAGTTCGTTCCATATGGTTTTCGAATCTATATTTTGTATATGGATTCTTCTCGATACTTGGGGGCATTATATATTCGAATTGGTCTAATTTAACATATCTTTGTGACTGTTGCGAATAACTCGCTATTCTATGTCTAACTATCTGATGACTGCACGCCCTAGATATGCCCTCGATTGCAAATGTAAAACTTGCGTGTTCAAATGGTGATTCATGACCAATTTTGTTTAAATGCTTTAAAAATCGGTTTATTTCTTCCTGTGTTAATTTTGTTCTTACATTGTCAATTCCACTTTTGGAATAACATAATTTTGCTGCACTCGCCACGACTGTTTCGGGCGCTAGTGTATGTGACATTAATTCTACTTTCATTTTATCCTCTCCTAATACCCATAAGTGTAAATTAAACATATCGCTATTGCTGCGATTATTATTCTGCCTATTACCATAGTGTTATAATACAAATACTAAATATCCAATCATTACTGTTAACATGATTATATCTGCGATTATTCTATTCATCTGTTACCTTCCAATCTTCGGGAACATTAAATATACTGCTTGAGCAATTCCCTAATATTTGATATATTTTACAATTATCACAATGATCTATGTTTTTACATTCATCATGTAATATTTTCAATGCTTGTCTTATTTCTTCCATTATTTGTCCCTTCCCGCTATTTTCAACGCACTAAATAAAAACACAAAGTATATTATTGTTATTAGTGTTTCAGGAAGTAATATCCAAAACCATGATACTGTTGTAACTCCCCAAAGTTTCATTATCACCAATAATATTGTTAATATCTCGATAACTCCCATTATTTGTCCCCCAATTCAAATTCTAAATACTGTATTGCTTTTTTAAGGTCTATCTCTTTTGTTCCTTTGTAATTACATCTACATATATACTTGATTGCATTACCTAAAGCAAAATTTAATTTTTGATCTTGTATAAAGTCGATTACTTGAATATTCCCTTGTGTGTAATGCTGCGGGTGTGACACTATGTCGTTATCGTCATTTATTACATTTACTTTTTCGAATCTATCTTTATGAAGCCAACATGGTAAAACTGAACCGTCTGCCTGTTTTATCTTAACAACTGAATCATCACTTTTAACTACTTCTACAATGTCGCCTACATCTAATAACATGGTGTTTTTATCCACAACTCTTAATTTATCTCCTACATTAAACATATTATTTTTCCCCCTTAAAATCTTTAATTCGTTTTTCTGCTAGTTCTACATACCAACGTTTATCCAATGCCCTTGGACAACTCATACCGTTAATGTCATCATTCATTATGAAGCACTTAACTGGTGTATTTGCTATTTTTTCTCTTGTATTGATTTTGACCTTGAATATTCCACCGTCAGAACGAACTCTTGATGCGAATACTCTGAATGTTTTTTCGTTGAGTATTTCTCCGTTATGTTCTGCAAATTTATACTTGCTTGATATTTTAACGATTTTTTGAAACTCGATTAATTCGTCACACTCGAGAATAGTCTTTTCAACTGGGATATTATAAAGGAAGTAATTAACTAATGCTTTGTTGACTATTGGTAAGTCATAATCGAGTTTATTTAATTTTTTAACATATCCACCTTTTGATTTGTAATGTCCTGTTTCATCTACTATGATGTAGTTATTGACATCCTTTTGGAATACCTTACAATATTTATCGTGTTCCAGTTCGAACCCTGTTCTTGTTTCCCACTCTTTACATACTGCAACGTATTTATCGTAGTCACTTGGATTTTTCAATTTAACCAAAATACCGTCTGTATTTGATTGAATTAATCTAAGATCACTCCCAAATGCCATTTCTAATTTTTCCAGTAGGTCAACGATTAACAACTGTCCGTTGATACAAACATTGTTTGCCATTAATGGGTCATATAGTGAATTATTCTTATCTTTGCTCGCCCCATATGTTCCATTGATGACTATTTTTAAAGGTGCTTGAAGTGGATTCTTTGCTCTTTTATATCTTATTCTAGTATCTCTGATTTCTTCGAATTTCTTAGGTTCTACTACATTTCTACTAAGGAAATTGAATAATATCATTAAACTTGGGTACATTGATGCTATATCTGACATTACATAGAATCCCTCATCCATGTAATTATCAATCGCACCATGTATTCCACCAAATGCTAAAATATGAGGTACTTCGTAAATTTCGGTTTTTAGTTTTTTATCATAGTCCAAATTCACTGGGTTTAGGTAGTATTCTTTAATATAATTATATTTTGATAATCGTAGGGGTTTAACGATAGATATTTCGAACTCGTCGTCGTATTGCTGCTTTTGAGCATCTAGGATAATGGCACTTAGTTGAGCCTTTGTTTTTGACATATAGCTTATTGGTAAATTAAATGCTTTGATTAGTCCCATGTGTGACTCGAACTCTTCTTTGCGATTTAAGAATACTTCCATTGTTTGCTCTACATCGTGACGACAATATTTCAATACCTCTTGTAATTCGCTATCTGTTAATTTCCTGTCTATGTCGAAAGGGACTGATGTTTCCTTTATGTTGTTACCCATGAACCCCTCTAATTGCTTTAGTGAGTGCATAGAAGTCATTATGTCAAAGTTGATTATCGGGAACTTATTGAGTAAGCTCGAGAACTCCCAACCGCCTTTACCTTCGACTATCATAAAGTCGTTTATCTCTTTTGGATTGAATCCAGCAAGTATTGCTTTTAATATGTATTGGTCGTAACGTCTTGAGTTGTAACCTATCCAAATGTTATTTTTATTTGCTTGATATATTTCATTCAGTTTTGATCTATCGTTCACTATCTCGTTTATTATCTCTTTATCTGTATCTATGATTACCACTAACCAATCTTCCTTGAAAACCTCAAAATCGTAAAATAGCATATTTCCCCACCTCTTAAAAAAATTTCAAAAATCACATAAGGGGAATTTACCCCCTTATGCTTTTAACCTTCGTAAACGTCCGTTATTTTATATTGATCATATCCTTTGTCAGACTTGCTATATTCTAGTCCGTATTCTAACTCTGTTACTTGTATTACTTTATCTATTACTTTGACTAAATCTGAATATTGGTCGTAATCTTTAAATTCGATTTCTTCTCCAGTATCTAATGATCTTAAAAATTGGTTTGCCATATGTATTTGGAATCCTGTCATTATTACTTGGTTAAAGAATATTAACCTACCTTTGTATTTACCGTCTAATATTCTGAATGTGCAAGTTAACATTACCTTATCACCGTTTTTAGTCGGTTTTACTTCTATCTTAGTTACTGCAACTTCATATTGTCCAACTGGAACGTCCTCATATGTATTTTGTGCTGCCTCGTTTATTTCACTTTGTATTAAATCTTTATCCATTTCTTTATTAAATTTATCAAATATTCCCATTATCTTCTCTTTCTCCTTCTGTTAGTTTGTTCTTCTTCTGCCTCATTAAATGGTGTGAAAGTACCTGTTGGTTCGCTTTCAGTTTCTCCACCTGTAAATGGTATGTCTATTCCGTCGTTACCGTTATTTGTTGTATCACTATCTTTGGTATCATCTATACAGAATAAACCGTTTAAAGCGTATTTACGAGCGTATGAACTTGATGCTCCTGTCACTTGACTTGAATCCATGCCTTTTTTACCTAGTTCTTCCCTTGCGAATCCCTTGCTAGATATATTTCTACCGTCTTCGGAATCGCAGTCAATTAATACAACTTCTGCTTTTATATAGTATCTTTCACCAATTAATACTAAATCATCAGTTATTATTAATGTCGTATTGTATTTATCCAGCAGCGGCTTAACTGCCTCTAATATATCTTCGCAATTACGATATTTGTATCTACCAAAAGAGTTGTAATTGCTTTTATGTACTTTTAACTCCTGTTGGATCTTCTGTAATTTTGCATATACATTCATATTTATTTTTCAAACTCCTTTTTAAATTCTTCAAATTGGCTTGGTTTTAATATGTACCCTATTCCACCAGCTCGATTTATTTTATCAATATTATATATCTGTAATGGTGAGGCTTTTCCGTTCTCTGCTTTTAACTCTAAAGCGAAGAATTTACCTTTAAATACTCCAATTATATCGGGTATTCCGTTACGTTGGAAATATCCACCACCATATACTTTATAAAACCAACACGCACCACCTAACGACTTTAAGTAATTAGTAACCTGTTCGGTGAATTTACCTTCGGGTGTCTTACTCATATGTTTTAAACCTCACACTCGCTTTAGTACTGCTTGGTTTTAAATATTGTTCGTATAGATCAGGGTGATCCTTTTTAAATTTAGTGGTGTCGAATTTTGTTCCATTTCTAGCAGCAACGTATGTTATTGATAAGTCGTCATTGTCAAATTTTGTTATTCCGTATTGTTCCATTAACGCCATTAATTTTACTTTTAAGTCGTCCCTACTACTTGTAAGATCCTTGTATCTCTTTTCTATTATTGATAAATCTTTTAATACTGTTACTGCGTTGTTTTCAAATAAAGCTAATGGTGACGTTGTTGTTTTAGTCCCTAACGCCTTTTTCCAGCAACTTTTACATTCGTTTGGATCTAATCCTTCTTGACATATCGGAAGTACTGGAAGTCCCCAATCCAGCGGACATAATTGTTGTGAGTGTGCAAACTCGACAATTTCTTCCGTTGTGTACTCGGTATAATTGGATTTGTTTATACTCATATTTAAACCTCACTTTCAATAAATAATTTGTCTGTGTAGTCTTTTCTCATTAATAATGTCTTATAAATTTCTTCGTCAACTGTCCCCTCTGTTATCAAATAGTAATAAAAACAAGTCTTATTTTGTCCAATTCTATGCGTTCTTTTCTTCGATTGCTCGAATAGTTCACTTGACATTGTAAGACTAAAGTAAATTATGGTATTTGATTTTTGAAGGTTCAGTCCCATTGATCCAGCTTGATACTGAATCAATGTAACTGAATTATCGAAGTTTTCATAGTTTGATAGATCTCTACATTTACCATTAACCACCGATATTGGTTTATTTAATTTCTTGCAAACTGACTTAATCAACTCTAGCTCTTTGTCAAAGTTATAAAAAATTATCACTCTATTTTCTGTACCTTCTAGTAAAGATTTTAGTTTGTCAAGTTTATTTTGATTATATTGACTTGCCAGTTGTCGAGAATACAACAATCTATTTAAAGTTGTATCTCCAACTAACTCAAGATCTTTGGTTATTAGTAATCTATCTTTTCTAAACTTCTTATAATTTGTAGTATTTGCGACCTTCTCTACATTGTGTACTTGTGCTGGTAGATCAAAAACGTCCTCTGTTTTCATAAATACCGCCCCGAGTTCTCGCAGCTTTCGTTTAAGTCGGTTGACGCATTTATAGCCAACTACCTTTTGAATTAGCACGCCGCCGAGTTTAAACTTTTTAGTCACCATATAGGTGGAAAAGTAAACTGATTTATTTTTAGTGTAACCTAGCAATTTTAGTTGTGAGTAAAGTTCCTCGTATTTACCAGCTACGGGCGTTCCACTTAACAGTATTATGTTTTTAAACTTTAGCTTTAGTATAAATTTCGTTCTAGTCGCCTGATCGTTTTTGATGTAGGAACTTTCGTCTAATATTAGAGTGAAGTCTTTAATCGTCTTAAACTGGGGTCTACGCCATATTAAATCATAATTTATCACAAGTACGGTTTTATTATTGAAATTACTTAAATCTTGGGTATTATATTTAACTATCTCATAATCCCCGTAGTACGTTTTTAGATGTTCGACCCAATCGTTTATTTTAGATTTCTGACACACAATAACATTTAATTTCTCGTCTAATTGTTTCATTTTCTCGGTCGCTACGAAGGTTTTACCTAGTCCCATATCCAAATAATATGCAACTCGATTTCTTCCTTTAGTGATCTCGAGAACCTTCTTTTGGTGTTCGTAAAGTTCTACTTTCAAGAGTGACTACTCCCTTCTGAAAGAGGAATTATTATCTCCTGCTAGTCTTAACCCCTCGATGATTCCCTTAAAGTAACTAATTTCTTCTTTAGTTACTTTATCTTGCAATTCGATTAGTTTTAACATTGTTTGTCTTGCAAGTTCGTTATGTTCCATAATATCTCCCCTTTCTATAAATACGACATTATGTCGCATCCGTTTCTAATTGTAGATGATATGTCGTATAAAGTCAACAACTTTTTTTTCATAAATTTGGTATTTATTTTTCGGAATAAGTACTATACTTATAGTAAGTGACATTACATGACATTCATCATAATGTAATGTTTTACAAACATTGATGTCGTTGTGTGAGTCAATTAAATAAGTTATAATTACAAATGACTTTTAAACAGGGAGGAAAATAAAATGTGTGATAATCTAAAGACACAAGGTGAACGATTGAAATACGTTCGTAAAATGAACAATAAAACTCAACAAGAAATTGGAGAACTGCTTCACTTGTCACGAGATCATGTATCACGATTAGAACGTAACAAGTGTGACCCTACTGGATCAACTATTGATTTATTTTGTAGATTGTTTGGTATTAATAAGGACTGGTTAATAAATGGTAATGGTGAAATATATGATAATACGGTAAATAAAATTGAATGTAACGAAGAACTAAAAGAATTAACAAATAAAATTATGAACTTACCAAAACAACAATACAATCAAGTAATGAATATTTTAAAAATATACTTGGAAGATAAATAATAAAAAAAGAGTGACTGAATATTAATTTTCAATCACTCTTTTTTTAATTTTTTGAACCCACTTCTCCAACAGTGGAGAACACTATTTTTGATACCCGTTCAAAACCTCTACTATCGAGCGACCTCTACACTCTCGACCACTCTCATTGTTGGAAAATGAATAAGGCAATCTCGAGAGAGATTGCCTTTTATACCTCTAATCTCTCAAGAGAGGTTGTCCCTCTCGAGAGTGCTATTTTTTATCTTT
>ERZ857750.753-NODE-753-length-39731-cov-24.768525_pt1 | contig 39731 bp, 45 predicted proteins | sample MGYA00519915_ERZ857750 | MGnify/ENA primary metagenome ERZ857750 (study PRJEB31778, sample SAMEA3449358) | human gut metagenome | biome: human gut; feature: human-associated habitat; material: faeces | place: United Kingdom | collected 2010/2012 ...
TCGGCGGAAGCCCAATCGGAAGTTCCACCTGAATGACATCCTCCGGCTGGATCTGCGCTTTCTGTTCCAGCTCCATCGCAATGGCAAATAACGTCAGAATCCAGAACCGGTTCCGGCTGTCCTGCGTCTTATCCCTCTGGTAAGGAATCCGTTTCTCACTGAGGGTATAATACTTGCCCTGATATTTCAGATACTTCTCACCCCTGGCAGGCTTTTTGTCCTGTTCTGTCAGTCCAGTGGTAAATACAAAATTACAGGTTTTCATGTTCCGGTTTCCGTGATCCACGGCTACTCTTATTTTTTTTATCATGCTACATTCACTCCTTTGTACTTGATACTTATTCTGTACGTAGGAGATACTTAAAGTGCAACTTTTTAAGGACTATTTCCATAATTTTTCTTCCTGTATACTTCCATATCGTTGATATCATTGGTAAAACACAGTATAATGAACATATTATCAAATAAGAATTTGAATTACAGGAAATTGCCCCTATAGCTATAACACAAACTAATAGCACTAAATATCCAATCCTTTTTTTCAAAACATTCTTATAATATTTACTATTCATCTATAATTCCGCCATCCGTCCAATAATCTCCTGATAAAATGCTTCCTGGCTTTCTCCACGCTTCAAAGTATCCAGAATCAGCCCGTCTTTTAGCAAGATGATTCTGCTGCAGTAGCTTGCCATCTGCGGATCGTGGGTAACCATAACAATGGTTTTCTTAAATTCACGGTTAATCTGTGTCAGCGCATCAATCACGATCTTACCCGACTTGGAATCCAGATTACCCGTCGGCTCATCCGCAAGCACCAGATCCGGATCGTTAATGAGCGCCCTGCAGATTGCCACACGCTGTTTCTCACCGCCGGATAATTCATAAGGATTCTTTTTCACCAAATGGGAAATCAGAAATTTTTCTGCGTACTCCTGTGCCGCCTTTGTCATGACACTTTCCTTCTCCCTGCCAAGGATCATCGGAAGCATAATATTTTCCTCAACGGACAAACTGTCCATCAGATAAAAATCCTGAAATATAAAGCCGATCTGCTTTCTTCGTACATCCGCCAGCCGGTCTCCGTAGATTTCGCTGACATCTTCTTCCATAAACCGTACCGTCCCGCCGGTCTGCTTGTCGATCATTCCGAGGACCTTTAGCAGTGTTGTCTTTCCGCAGCCAGATTTTCCCATGATTCCGACAAATTCGCCCTCTTCTACTGCAAAGTTTAATCCTTTTAACACTTTCACGTCTTCTTCACTCTTCTTGAGCGATGACCTCCGGTAATTCCGGATCAGATTTTCCACTTCCAATACTTTCATTCTAATCATTCCCCTTCTCTACTCTCTTTATAACATATTGTGCAAACAGCCATTGTACTAGCCGGTCTGCCAACAGATATATTCCAACAATCAGAATCCAGTACATCCAAAATGTTACGTCCAGACTTCCGGCATCTTTTGATGCACACCGCCATTCATAAGAGAGCACATATACAATACCCATCATTACCGTGGCAAACAAAGCAATATCCGACAACATCTGGGTTTCAAGGCGAATGGTTTTCCTGCGCTGCTTCTGCTTCATGCCCATACATCGCAGGAACTCATAGCGTCTCTCATATCCCGAAAGTTCCGACAATATCTTAATCCCATTCACAAAGAATGCACTGATAAATAGCGCCATCATCAGGAATAATTTACTGGATAAGCTGAACAACACACGCATTTTCTGCCCGATCAGATACTCCTCCGTCCCGTAGAGATAACTCTCCATCCTCGTATCGCTGTCATTCTTTACGCCACATTCTTTCTGATACTCCGACAGTTCCTTCCATGCATTTTCCTTACGTTTTCCCGAAAATGTAAATAATCTTAATACCGTTGCCTCCTGATCATCTCCACGCATCGCTTCCCACTGCTTCTGAAAATATGTATCCGAAAACACGATAATGTTCTCATGCCACTGATCTGTAGAATACTGTCCGATCACATTCTGGGTAAATATGTCCTTGATATCGTACAGGTACTGCGGATCTGTGTGTGAAATCTCCGCCATATCTTCTTGATACTTTCCTGTGAATAAGAAACTATACGTATTCAAATAATCCTCATCTGTAATCTTTTTTTCTTTCTGATACTCAGAATCCTCAATGCCCACCAGAATTTCACGCTCCGACAGATTCACATCTTTCCCGGTCAGCTTCTCATATTCTGAAGCTGAAACTCCTATATGCTGTGCTCCATAATATGTCGTCACCCGGATCATCGGAAGCTCTGTCATATTTCCATCATACTTTCTGACCAGTTTTTCCGCAAATGCTTCATCTTCCTCCTTTGCCATCCACACCATGTCATAGGGATAGTTTTCCCGATACTTATCCAATGGAAGAACCTCTGCAATTTCAACCGTCAGATATGTAAGCGCAAAGAAATGAATGACCAGCAGAATCAGCAGAATCAACAGATTATTCATGTATTTACTGTACAATTGATTCATCTGTAAAATATGCCGATGATAAAACTGTTTTCGATGCTTCAGCCCTTCCAGAATCAATGCCACGCCAAATGCAGCCACCAGAAAAAGCCCTACAATAAAGATAACGTGGGAATACATATATGACAGGTCACTTCCCTGATACTGGTTTTCTCCTAACACCAGAACGCCAATCCCGATCAATACCATTAGTATCCATTTCTTTCCGACCGGACGCTTCTCGTTATACTCACTCTTTGAAATGAGTGTACTTAGATTCCTTCCATCCATCCAGACCAATAAGATCAGGAATACACCTGTCATGTTTGCAACACTCATCCCGCAGGTATTCCGGTAAATCTTCCATCCCGGTGCTGTCACCTTAAGAAATTCCGGATACAGTTTATGAAGTGCGGTCTGTGCTCCATATAAGATTCCGTTTCCCATTAAAATTCCGAACACAAGAGAAAATACACATCCCACCGTATACTCTACTAACAGGAGCAGATACGATGTTTTCTTTTTCATCCCAAGAACAATAAACGTTGTGTAATCTTTAATACGAAGCTTCATATAGTATTTCATAGAAAAAATCATCAAGAAGACCGTAATAAATGTAATAAGCCCTGCCGCAAGCACGAAATCTGACTTAAGCGTTGCTGCAGTCACTCCATCTTTTACAGCCTTCTTGACCACATCATTCAATCCCCAGAATGCAAAAAGCTCTGCAATCGCAAGAATATTGCTCACGAAAAAAAGTATGTAATTCTTTAGATTGCTTTTAAAATTCTTCATGATTATGTGATAAAACATATTAAATCCCTACCTTATAATATATATTACACAATAAGATTGCCGCGTAAAACTCGGCAATCTTATAAATTGCGTTCATATCCAGCATACTTAATATTGTTGTAATAATTGTTTTACTCCGCATTTTCTAATTATTATATTATTTCAGCTTTATTTTTCAATACATTGGCCATAACAGTGCGATTTTAGGCCATCACTTTCTTAAACATCAGATATCACACGTCAAATTTGTTTTTTCATCTCTGATATTGTTATACTTAAGCTTAAATTCGTCATCTTGATCCAGCAATTTTTCTAAAATCCGCACATATCTTCTACATATTGCAGATACCGAATGCCCAGCCTTTTTCAAATAGTATTAGTATACATATACTACATTCACTTCTTTCTCAACAGTATTTTTTTTGACTTTTTTATTCGTATGTTTCACACTTTCTATTAGCAACTAGAATAATCGTTTTATTTTAAGATTTCCTTCCCTTTTTCAATGATTCGACCATCCTCCACACGGACCACTCTCGTACCATATTTCGCCAATGAAGTATCATGTGTTACCATAACAATTGTCATTCCTTGCTTATTTAAGCGTTCAAAAAGATTCATTATGGTTTGAGAATTTTCTTTATCAAGATTTCCTGTTGGCTCATCTGCAAGCAATATCTGTGGTTTATTGATTATTGCTCTCATAATTGCTATACGCTGCTGTTCTCCTCCCGACATTTGAGAGACATGTTTTTTTTCCAAATCATCTATACCAAATTCCGTAAGCAACTCATAAGCTATTTTTTCTCTTTCTTTTTTCCGCATTCCGGCATAGCCTAACGGAACAACCAGATTTTCTAACGCATTTAATTCCGGTATAAGATGGTATGCCTGAAATACAAATCCAATTTTTTGATTTCTGATAAATGCACTTTCCTTTTTTGATAACTTTCGAATATCTACTCCGTCTAACTTATAAGTTCCTATCGTTGCATCGTCCAATAACCCTAAAATATTCAACAATGTAGATTTCCCACTTCCGGATTCCCCAAAGATACAAACAAATTCTCCTTTAGAAATTGACAAATCAACCCCCTTTAATACTTTAGTCTTAATTTCTTTTCCACAATAGGTTTTTTCTATTCCCTTTAACATAATCATGTAATTCACCACCTAATAGACATTCAGCAATTCAATAATTTTTTTCTTTTTTAGTTTTCTAAAAGTAATTACCGAAACAAAGCTACTTAGTACTACACACAGCCCATATGCACTCAGAAATGTGTACCAGCTCCCTTGCACATTCACTACACTGATCATAATTCCAAAATCCACATAATAAGTAACCAAATAACCAATGACTATTCCTATGATCGTTCCTATGCTGTTTAATAATAAAATCTCACAAAATATTTCCCAGTAGAGTTCCTTGTATTGTGCACCATATGCCAGACTAATTCCATATGATTCTTCTCTATGCTCGAATCGAAGTTGATAAATAGCAATCATACCAGTCAAAAAAACCGCCATAAAAAGTAATGCTACCTTATTTATTGCCTGTAAGGATGTCATCACTTTTATTGTATTATTCCTTAATTCTATTTCTGGAGAGTAGATACGATAACGAAAACTTTGGTCATGTGAATTATATAAATATGTCTCTATTTTCTGTATTGTTTTTTCCTCATTTTTTAAATACTTCTTTTTCCATTCCACATGGATAGCTGCCGATGATATTTCCTCTTTATACTGCTCCATATATGTAATTGGTGCTACCACACACTTTTTTAACTTAATTTCATCTGTTTCCGTCTTCCAGTTTAATTCTGCTATTTTGGTGGGCATCTGCTTTTTTTCAAGCTGCGGGATGGGATTCATTTCACAATTCATAATATCCTGAAGACCATTTCCCCAATATGTATAGCCATTTTTCAAATCAAGCTTTTTATAATCCACTAAAATCATAACGAATTCATAGTTTTCATTTTTATAAGAATAGAACTGTGGCAATACAACATATAAAAAAGTCTGACCATCTGTTATCTCGTCCACTTTTTCATAATCCTTCAGTGTAAAGGCTTGCTTTTCTATATCATTCATACCTTCACCACCTGAAATTTCCAAAACTAAATCCCTCTCTTGATTTTTTTGATTTTCTTTTTCACGCGACAATGAGAAAAACATATTTAAAGAATATGTAAACACACTCATCCCAAGTGCAATTTCAATAATCATAAGAATTGAAACCCATCTATTATGTCGCAATATTTGAAACATTTTTGCAATAGTATATTTCATTATATATCCCTCGTTGTCCTCACCATATCTGCAATGTTTTCTTTTTTAATTCTGCTAACTATTATCCATGTTAATATTTCACAAGCCCAAACTGCTAATATAACTGTTTCCACTATAACCATACTGTCCAAAATAATAATATGCTCCAAAGATGCTAATTTAGCTAATGGTCTTAGTGTAATCATAACCAAAAATACTGCCAATAAAGTCACCAACAATGTTTCAAAAAACAAACAATATTTAATATCTCTTTCTGTAGCACCAAGTGCCAAATTGATTCCCATGATTTTCCGTTCTTTTTTTGCCTTTGCCATTAGCACAATGGTTTCGTTAATCATGAAAAATAATATTGCTACCAGAGCACACATTCCCCTAACAATTCGCCACTGAATCTTTGTGTACAGTGCATTTTTATATAATTCTTCTCCTTCTGTAACTCCTAATATATCTGCATGATTATCTTTTTCTTTTATTTGTTCAATAACCTCGTCAATTCTTTTTTGTTTTTGCAATTCATTTTCGCAAAAAAATGTCCCTGAAAACTGTATATCCTTTTCCTCCTTATATACATTAAGCATTGTCTGATAAGGTATAATCATCCCCGAATAAACCGAATTATCTATTAATCCGATAACTTTTAATCTTTTATCTCTGATTTGAATCATATCTCCAATTTCACACGCATGCATACGTGCATATTGTTTATTCATCAGACATACATCTTTCCCTTCTTGTAGTTCATTTTTACTAAATGTTCTTCCTTCAATTTTTGGAAGTGGATAAAAATAAGATTCATCAATTCCCTTTATTGAAACATATTGGTTCTCCCATTCTGGGAAAGATTCTTCATAAAATGCACTTATAGAATAAGAAATCTCTTTATCTAATTTAATAGTATTAAAGGTTCTGCTAAGCCAGTCTACTTGAAAAGAATCTTCCATACCTTTAAAAGTAGTATAATAAATAACTTGTTCAACCGACCTTGTATTTGCAATGCAGCATGTAGGCAATAATAGCCCTACATAAAAAGACAAAACATATAAAAAATATCTTCTCTTTTCATATTTAATTTTAAGAAATAGTTGATAAAACAAATAATTGACTCTATCCATTATCAATTCTCACCCTTAAAGCATTTGAAAATCTTCCTTGCATTTGGCATTACAATAAAATATTCTTCCTTTTCATTTATAGATATTTGGGGTATTTCTTCATCCTCTAATCCATCAATATATGTTATTGTTTCCTCATATTTACCATTCTCACTCAAACGATAAACAGCTGCTCCAGCACATGAAACGCAAATAATACCTCTATCTGTTAAGAGAAAACTAGATATATTAAGTCCATTTGGTAATTCACATAATTTTTTTAATTTATTATCTTTAATAGTCATAAGCCATTCCGGGCAAGATGTTAAAGCTCCAAAACTATCATTCGCTTCATCATAATATCTAACCATAGAATTGATTAAATAAATCTGATTATTACATGAATAAATAGAACCTATAAAATTGCTTCCTATCTCTTTCAACTTTCCATCTGTATACTTGTCAACTACTGGATTTTCTAAAGAAACACCGGTAACATATATACTCTCTTGATTTACAGAAAGCACTTCTGGTATATAATTAGGATCTGTTGATTGTGTATTTTTTAATTTTATTTCTTCAATATAATCAAGTTCTTTATCCAATACTTGTATTCGATTATTTCCTTGATCCAGCACATAAATTTTTTCGTTGCACATAGTGATTGCACTTGGAGATATAAATTCACCTTCACCACTTCCAGTTCCACCAACTTCTTTAAGTATATTACCCGCATAGTCTACTTCAAAAATGCAATCTGTTTTTTTATCCGAAATAAGCACTGCTTCATCATTACAGAAAATACCTCCCGGCTCTCCAATTTTCTCTATTTTCCATTCTTCTAATATATAATCAGATTTATAAACATCTTGCAAAGTTTCCAGTGCACACTTTTCGCCTTGCACTTCAGCATCTTTTTTTTCATAAATTGGTAACACCTGCTGTTTGGATTCTTTCATCAACTCATAATTATCGCTTTTTTGACAGCCTATCAAGCACGCAACTATCCCTAGCACAACTTTTTCAGATTTAGTAAACAGCAGTCCTAATTCACTGTTTTATAAATAAATTTTCAGATCTTTACCAAATAGACATTTTTTAACAAAATAGTGCAGCATTAAAACAAGATTATATATTCCGATTAGCATACATAATATTTACTCTCCTTTGGAAATGTTGATATAAAAAAACAGATGTGCTAATCTAAACTATCACATCTGTTTTTTTACATGTTAACAACAATAAAGTGTCAGAAAATGTGTACATCCAATCGTATGTGTACCACCCATCATCTCTTGGCTACTGCTTTCTCGCAGCAATTTGTCCATCTCCAACATCCAACATTTCTTTGCACAAATCTCCGCCACAATTCATTTCTTCTCTGTGTTCCATGGTATTCCCCCCTTTCTTTTTTATGAAACATCCTCATTACTAAAAAAAGAAACACACGTCAAAAAGCTGTTTTCTTTAATCTGATAAGAATATGTACCATCATATCTGTCTACAATCTGCCGCACGTTTTTTAACCCATATCCATGTACCTCCTTTTCTGACTTACATGAGATAAGCCGATGATTTTTTTCTTTTGGGTGCTCTTCAATACTATTTTCTATCTCTATATATAATAAACAATACCTTCTATTAATTCTTATAGTCACCCATTTTTCTGTAGATTTTATTCTCTCACAGGCTTCTATTGCATTATCCAGCAGATTACCCAACAGTGAAATCGTCTCCCCATCCTTAAACGGAACATCCCCAATCATGTTGCTACCAATACTGAAAGCAATTCCTTCGGAATCTGCTTGCTTTTTCTTAGAATTTAAAATCAAATCCACTATATTATTTCCTGTCCAAATCTTTGTTGAATCATCAAGGATATCTTTGCTTATTTCTTCCAGATAATCGTGTAATTTATCCCACTGATTTGCTCTCTCCATATTTCGAAGCACTAGTAAATGATTTTTCATGTCATGAATCATTTGTCGGCTTTTCAGCATCTGTGCCATTGCGTTTGCATGTTCCATAACCAATGCTGTTCCCATTACATTTCCTCCCATAATAAAAGCTGGCATAAGAAATTTCTTCTCACACCAGCATGATTCTTTTATTCCTCAGTGATGATCTCACTGCTTAATTTTCCATGTACCAGATAGCTGTAATTCCGTCTGGAATTGACACAGGTAGACAGCGTAACTATCCGATCCGTTACCGACAGCTCGGTACCGGTATCATAATCCCCATAAGAAGACACCGTATCCAGAAACATCTGAAAATCTTCCGCTTCCGGGAAATGATACCTATATCCCTCACTTCCGGTTCTTCCCGCATAGCAGGAAAAGATACGATACTTGAGGATCTTGTCCGGCAAATAGAGATAAAACTCCGGATGTTGTTCAAATAGCTCTTTGTCTTGGTACTTATCCAGAGTTCCGAACATGCTCCCGTTTTTCATATTATGCCCGTACACGATCGTATTCTGATCCGTAAAGTCCGGCTGATTATGGCAGTCCACAAAGATGCTCCCATTGATATTGGATTCTCCTGAAAAAAGGTGATGAAGATAATATGGGCGAAAATCCACTGCTGATTAAAGAGCGTCTTGGACATGAAAAAATACAGACGACACTAGGAACTTATGGTCATCTGTATCCAAACACCAATATTGAGATTGCAAAGAAGCTGACCGGGGTTCTCAGCTACCAGTCAGCTTCTCAAAGTATTGCTAATTATACCAGTAATCAGCATACTGCAATGTATCACAAAGAAATATAAAAATGCAATGATAATGCAATTTCAAACACCCAAAGCCGCAAAGCCCCGTGGTTACGGGCTTTGTAGCCCAGCGTCAACTATTCAAACTCGCAAAGTTCCATTTGCTTTGTAGTGTTTCTCCGTTGTTTCAGTTTCAAAACAATTCATTTTCGAACTGTTTAATATGTATTTGCTATGATTTCATCAGATTGTATTGTCATTTTATTGTCAGTAGCTTACATTCCCCTACAACCTAGAATTTTATTTGTCACTGGATTTCCGTACGAATGGTAAACACATTAGGAAGATTGAAAATATCTTTTTTTAAGAACATAGGATAAAAATATTCATCCTTCAATCTGTCAAACTCCAACCATTCGAAGGTATGTGTACGATGACCTTCGTTTGATGTGAATTGTTTACCTCTTGCCAACAAATCTGTATCTGTTATATCCATTAAGAAGTAAATACAAATTTCGTGATAATAGAGATTATCGACATCTTCTGTAAAAAATGCTTGATTTAACCAAAGAGGACGGACAATCTTAGGTGTAACACCCAATTCCTCTTGAACTTCTCTAATAACGGCATATTCTGCTGTTTCACCAAGTATAACTCTGCCACCAGGAAGATAGTAATATGGTGACCTATCATCGTGCATTGCCAAGATTTTTCCATCAGAAATAATCATAGCACAAACTCTATAATTAAATTTATCATTTCCTGATATAAAAGATACATCCATTTTATCACACCCCCGTCAAATTCAAATCTTCGTGTTACTGGAATTCTTAGGTTTACTTTAATTTAATTTTTTTCATTGCAAAACCAATAAGAATGGCATTGGCTAAAAACATTATAATCACATATCCCGTTAAGATTGTAAACATTGTTGGTACCACATCTAATAAAGCTATCCAATCTTCGGCATTAACCCAATTTAAGATTATCCTGTACTCCATAAGAAGTGTTAAAGCCACAAAAGCGAGTGAACTAACGGATACCCAACAAGTTGTAATCTTCTTCTTTGATGCTAAAATCCAACCTATAACATTAAAAATAATACTTAATGCTGCACATACAATCCACATACACATCTCTTCTTTACAAAATTTAAATTTTTATAACTTAATTTATCTTATCGAGCTGAGATTTCTCAGTTCAAAATAGAAAGAACTGCAGCAAACATACAAATAATAATTACTCCACTACAAAACACTAAAATAACTTTTTTTAGCTTTTTATTTCCGTTTAATACTCTGTCTATATCTTCTGAGAATAGAGCTACAATGATACCGATAATAACGGGAATTAAATATTTCCACATAGTATTTCACCTTCTTTACATGTTCAAATTTTACGTTTTTTTATTTTTCAAAAAGTCAATTGTTCTTTTCAAGATAAATACTACACATATCAAACCTACAGCTCCACAAACAATAGTGTCCTTTAAGTCTGTAATCCCTCCTGTGTACTGCATTGCATAATAATAAATTGTCCATATCAGCATTAACACGAACGCACTAATACTTAACCAATAAGATTTTGGCTTCATTTAATTTTCCTCACTTAAAAACGGAAAGTTATCTCACTCCTGTTAAGATAAAATTCATTAACTGCTCTACATCATCAAAATCATCATAATCTCCATTTATGCCCTCTCGATGATACACAATTCCATTTTTCTCATTTCTCTCTAAACAGTCCAAAAGCTTTTCTTCTCCATATTTTTTAGCAAATAAAGTAAATGCGTATGGCTTGATTTTGCTCAATAATCCTTTCTTGCAAGTTTCTTCACACTTATAACAATGTGTCATCTCTTTTGCAATCGAACATCTTTTATTCTCACAAAAATCATTATCTGGGCAACCGTTTGAGCCACATCCATTACATTCAACATTTTCTGTGCATAAGCAACACGCAAGACCACATCTGGCAATTCCTAGTTCTCTTTTCATTTGGACACCTCCACAACTTCTAATTTTATACTCTGTCATTCCTCTTGATAACTGGAATTCATATAATACAATGCTCAAGTATAAGCTTCTTCATCTCGAAATAGTAAATGATATGCTGAACTGTTTCTTCAACCTGTTCTATTCCAATTTCTTTTTCATCATCTCCGCAGTCAATACCTAAAACACGCTTAATATTATATTCCAACCATTCCAATCTGCCATTATTACAGTCATATAATGTTTCCCAGTCTGTAGGCAATTCTCCACCCGCATTTTTGTATCCTTGTAAAAAAGTCTGAAACATTCGAAAATCAATTCTACAATCCTCATATCCTGACCAACATAATGCCAGTTCAAACAATTCCATAAATGGATTATTGTAAGATAAACATTCCAAATCAATAATGCGATAATCATTCCCATTCCAGAGAACATTTTTACAATCCATATCGTTATGGCAGATAGATACAACTTTAGGCAGTTTCTTCCTTGCCAGATTACCTTTATTTTGACTTTCTTTAATTACTGGAAGAGCATCTTTCAATATCGCATACAGTCTCACATCGGCTTTTTGCATTTCGGCGATATAGAAAGCCCAATCAATAGACATTTCAGAAAATTTTTCGTTCATAAACTTCTTATCTATACTATGGATTTTAGCAAGTACCTTTCCTATTTCCCTGCAATGATACTCTGTTATCTCATTATTTTTCAAAGGCTTTCCATAAAAATAATCAAAAATGTAGAAGTATTCACCATCTATTTCCTGCAATTTTTTTCCACCAAAAGATAGTGCTGGGAGAATAGGGATATATTGCTGTTCTAATAAAAATTCTATCTGTTCGGCTTTTGCGAAATTTACCATCGCTGTTTTTCTTTGCATAACATATGGGTTCAGCAGCTTAAGGGCATAAGCGCCTTGCTGTGTGTCAATCTTATACATTTTGTGCATAAAACCGCCATTTAAACGTGTAGGTTCATCTTTCAATTTCCAATTATATTTTTTTGCTATCTTGATAAATATTGACATCGAAATCTCTCCAAATTCATATTTCTTTTTATTATACTACACTATTTATTCAAAATCCATTTTAGCTTTTCCTGTGTTGCATTTCCCACATAACATTCACCAAATTTCAAAAGACCTGTCAGAAATATTTTCCCTCTTTTCCTATATAAACTATTCTCTTTAAATTTCAGCTCAAAAAAATAACGTCTAGACTTTGCTTTTTTAGCATAGAGTTGATTCCTTCAATCCCTCGAAGCTGTTTTCTAAACTGTACTAACATCAACGGATTTCCTACTGCTGTGACTTTTTGATATAAAACGCTTTCAATGATATATTCTTGTCTCGTCTGGTATCCACAAAGTTTTACTCTTAAATCTAGCTCTTCATTTTCTTCTGGAGACATTCGAAACGCTATGGTTACATTACGCCACCGATTCTTGCTATCCCTATTTTTTTCACTCATCCAGATATTCCTCTCTTTCCTGATTTAGATTTTCCGCCATCTCTGTTTGAATTGTCGGGAACAAATGTGCATATCGATATGTGATTTCCACACTTTCATGCCCTACCCTTTCTCCAATTGCCACCGCAGAATATCCCATATTGATCAATAATGACACATGGGAATGTCTCAGATCATGGATACGAATTCTCTTCACGCCTGATAACTTCACTCCCCGATCCATTTCGTGATGAAGATAACTTTTTGAAATTTGAAAAATCCTGTCATTTTCATCCAATCCATACAGCATACTTAAGTACGATTCTAATTCCTCACTTAAAAACTCCGGCATGGTAATCATGCGATTACTCTTTGCAGTCTTAGGATCCGTAATAATATCCTTCCCCCCTAATCTTTGATAAGATTTATTGATCCGGATCGTACACGCCTGAAAATCAAAATCTGCCGGTGTCAGCGCTAACAACTCTCCCATACGCACTCCACACCAATATAAGATTTCAAATGCATAAAAGGAAATTGGCTTATCCGCCACCGCTTCAATAAACTTCATATACTCTTCTTTTGTCCAGAAAAGCATCTCTTTTGTTCTTTCTTTTCCCATAGATCCAGCCTTGCGTGCAGCATTGCTTTTCAAATCATAGAAATTAACTGCATGATTCAAAATTGCACTCAGCTGATTATGGATGGTCTTTAGATAGACCTGCGAATAGCCTTCTCCTTGTTTATTCCGATAGTTCATCATGGTGTTCTGCCATTGCCGAATATCGGAAGGTTTTATCTCCTGCAACTTCTTTTTTGAAAAATACGGAAGAATCTTTTTCTCTACAATATGCTTTTTCGTTAGCCAGGTATTGTATTTGATTCTGGATTTGATATCATTCAGATAAAGATCTACAAAATCCGCAAAATACATATCCAGACTTAAATTCTCCTTTAATTTAAACGCTCTTTCCCATTCCTGAGCATCACATTTGCGTTTAAATCCCCTTTTCGTTTTCTGCTTTCTTACGCCGGTCCAGTCTTTATAATAGGTTCTTACCTCGTAAGTATTCGACTTTTGGTTTTTGATTACTGTCAAAACATCACCTCCTGCTATTTCATTTCGTTCATACCGTAAACTCGTTCTTCAAAATATTTACGGCTGATTTTTCCTTTGACAACAACGAAACCTTTTTGCTCCAATTCAGCATTTAACTGACGGATCAAACGATACGCATAGGAATCAGATACTTCTAATTCTTTCGCTACTTCTTTTGCTGATATAAATAATTTACTTGCCATCTACATCCCTCCTTTCATTTTCAGTTCATTATCGAACGGTTTATATGCATCATAACATTTCATTTCCGTACTGTCAATAGAATAATTTCAAAATTGAACGGTTTATTTTTGTATTTCATTTTTGAACTGTTTGTGTTATACTTTTAAGTAATAATCAGCAAAGGAGTGTTTTCCTATGACAGTAGGTGAGAAAATAAGAAAATTTCGGATCGATCAAGGATATACACAGAAAGAATTGGCAATCATGTCCGGATTGAGCGAATCGGCAATTAGAAATTATGAACTTGGGAATCGTTTTCCATCATCAGAACAATTAGAAAAAATAGCAAACTCATTAAAGATCAGTCCATACGCCATGTCTGATCCAAACTTTGATACTTATGTTAGTGTCATGCACGCATTATTTGCTTTAGAAGATCAATATGGTCTGCACGCCTACTGGGATGAATCCGGCGTACCGCAACTCATGTTTAAGGACAAAGGGCATGATTCTTTAAATATGCTGGATAATATTGGAACATGGGCTGATATGTATCAGAAACTTAGAAATGAAGAAATTACAGAAAAAGAATATTTAGACTGGAAGAGTCAATTTCCAGCTAAATAAGAAGAAATTATTTACAATAATATTAAAAAAGTATTGTCATTTGATTGTCACCAGACATAGAAAGAGCCAAGAAAGCCCGTAAAATAGGCATTTCTTGGCTCTAATATATTATTCAAACTCAATCGTTCCAGGCGGTTTACTAGTCAGATCATAGAATACTCTGTTAACTCCCTTAACCTCATTAATAATCCTGCTCATCACCTTATTCAGTACATCATAAGGGATCTCAGCAGCCTCGGCTGTCATGAAGTCTACAGTTGTCACCGCTCTTAAAGCTACCGCATAGTCGTATGTTCTCTCATCACCCATAACGCCGACACTTCTCATATTTGTCAGTGCTGCGAAGTACTGGTTGATGTTCTTATCAAGACCTGCGTTAGCAATCTCTTCTCTATAGATAGCATCTGCATCCTGAACGATCTTAACTTTTTCTTCTGTGACTTCACCGATGATACGGATTCCAAGTCCAGGTCCAGGGAATGGCTGACGGAATACCAGTCTCTCCGGAATTCCAAGCTCCAATCCTGCCTTACGTACTTCGTCTTTGAACAGATCACGAAGAGGCTCAATGATATCTTTAAAATCTACATGCTTCGGAAGTCCACCTACATTGTGGTGAGATTTAATCACTCCGGATTCTCCACCGAGTCCGCTTTCTACAACATCCGGATAAATGGTTCCCTGTGCGAGGAAGTCTACAGCACCGATCTTCTTAGCTTCTTCTTCGAAGATACGGATGAATTCTTCACCGATGATCTTACGTTTTGCTTCCGGTTCTGTTACTCCGGCTAATTTATCGTAATATCTCTGCTGCGCATTTACACGGATAAAGTTCAGGTCGAACTGTCCATTTGGTCCGAATACACCTTCTACTTCATCACCTTCATCTTTACGGAGAAGGCCATGATCGACAAATACACATGTCAACTGCTTTCCGATAGCTCTGGATAACAATCCTGCTGCCACTGAAGAATCTACTCCGCCTGACAGTGCAAGAAGTACTCTTCCGTCGCCGACTTTTTCGCGGATCTCCCGGATTGTATTCTCTACGAATGCATCCATCTTCCAGTCGCCTGCACATCCGCAGACACCTAATACGAAGTTCGATAACATCTTAGTTCCTTCTGCTGTGTGAAGTACTTCCGGATGATACTGGATCGCATATAATCCAGCTTCTGTATTCTCAGCTGCTGCGACCGGGCAGTCTGCTGTGTGTGCTGTGATCTCGAATCCAGGTGCAATCTGTGAGATGTAATCAAAATGACTCATCCAGCAGATTGTCTTCTCTGATACACCTTCAAAAATCTTGGAATCTTTCTTATCTATCAGCACCTCTGTCTTACCATACTCACGTACCGGAGCCGATTCTACTTTTCCTCCAAGTACATGCGTCATAAGCTGCGCACCATAACATAATCCAAGAACCGGAATACCTAGTTCGAACAATTCTTTTTTATATGTCGGGGAATCTGCTTCATAACAGCTGTTTGGTCCGCCTGTCAGGATGATTCCCTTAGGATTCATAGCTTTGATCTTCTCAATATCTGTTTTGTATGAGTAGATCTCGCAATATACATTGCATTCTCTGACACGTCTTGCTACCAGCTGATTGTACTGTCCACCAAAATCAATGACAATTACTAATTCTTTTTTCACAAGAATTTCCTCCTATTTGTTTTCTATATGGCTAATCTTTATTATAAAATAGAAGTCCCGTTTTTACAAGGGACTTCTATCTTTTCTCCGATAAACCAGACTTTTTCTATCGTAACTAGCAACTATCTGCCGACAAACGTTTTCTATCCTATACAATCGCATTTTTCTTCCAACTTCCTTTGAAATACCGGATCACGAAACACATTGCCCGGAATACCCAGTCGATCACCATCGCAACCCAGATACCGAATACACCCATTCCCATATATTTTCCAAGCACGTAACTGAATCCGATTCGGAAGATCCACATGGATATGCTCGAAATGTACATACATGCCTTCGCATCACCCGCTGCACGGAACGTCGCAGGCAGGCTGAACGCAACCGGCCAGATAAATATCGCACCGATTCCGTGGAAATGTATGATATCCACCGTCGTCTTTGCTGTAAGATCGGACAGGTTATATGCATTTAATATAAATGGCAGTAAGGAGAATATAAATAATACCATCGCAGTCATACTGACATAAGTAATGAGCATTAATTTCTTATTATAATACTTCGCCTGTTCATAATCGCCCGCACCCACACATCTGGAAATAACCGGTATGATTGCCAGCGTAATTGCCATTCCCGGAAGGATCTGGAACAATGCGATTGCATTTGACACCGCATTTGCCGCAATCGCATAGGTTCCGAATGTCGATACCAGGCTGAGCACGATAATCTTTCCAAGCTGGAACATGCTGTTCTCCAGGCCATTCGGCACACCGATACTTAGAATCTTCTTAACCATTTCCCAGTTAATTCGGTAACGCCAGGTCCGTTCTATGTGAAGCGTCCGTTTCTCATCACACAATAGCACAATTATAATAATCGCCGCCGTCATCCTTGACACCAGTGTCGGAATCGCAACCCCTTCCGTTCCACGGTGAAAACCATAGATCAAGATCGCATTTCCTCCTATATTAATAACGTTCATGATGATCGATATTTGCATTGTTACCTTCGAATTGCCCATTGTACGGAAGATCGCCGCTCCTCCGTTATACAGTGCCATGAATGGAATCGATGCCGCCACGATCAGCAGGTAAATGTCTGCATGATGCATCACATCCTGGTCGATTTTTCCAAATACTGTATGTAAAATAAAGGATTTTCCCAGATATACAAGCACTGCAATGCCGATTGCACAGATCGTGATAAACCATACCATCTGCGTTGCCGACTTACAGGCTTCTTCCCGTCTGTCCTGTCCCAGAAACTGCCCCGCAACGACTGCTCCTCCCGTAGCCAGTGCTGAAAATGCATTGATCAACAGCACCATAATCTGATCTACCAACGATACTCCCGACACCGCCGCCTCGCCGACGCTTGCGATCATGATGGAATCCGCCATTCCAACCAGTACCGCCAGAAGCTGCTCGACCACTAACGGCAGGATTAATGCCAACAGTGCTTTATTATCAAAGAAATATGCCTGTCGTTTTTCTTTTTTGCTTTTTCCCATTTCCCATTTTCCTCTCCCGTAATATTTATATATCTACAGTACCTGCCACCGACAGCTTCTTCCGAATGCATAACAATACAGAAATCCTGCCACTGGCGGCTTTTCTTGCATACTTTGGTATACAAAAAAGTTCCCCAACGTATACTCTTATTATACGCTGAGGATTCTTCTCACACAATATCCCATCCCCGCAGAAATTTTTACTAAAATTTTCACTAAAAATTCCCACGGTATCTTTTTTGTCAGACTGCAGACGCTTTATTGTCCGTCCTTTTCAACATAACTGCAACCCTACGCAGCTACGAATTTATCCAGCTCTTTCCAGAGATCATCGCATTCTTCATCATATACTTTCAGCTCGATCTTCTGGTCAAATCCAAGATTCATAAGACCTAACAGGGACTTTGCATCTACAATATATCTACCCCGTTTCATATCCATATCAAAAGGATATTTTTCTACGATCTTTACAAAATCTATCACATCACCCGGATTCGAAAAAATAACATTTTTCGTACTCATTATTGGTCCCTCCTTTTTCTTATCGGAACCATATTAACACTCTCATGCATTTCCACAAGGGGGAAATATTTAAAAAAGGATGACTTTTTTTGACTGAAAATGCATTTTTTTAATGTTTTTCACTATCTAACAGTTCTTTTTCCGGTATTCAAGTGGCAACATTCCAGTCTCTTCCTTGAACACGCGGCTCATGTATTTCGGATCGGTATAACCTGCCAGTTCCGCAATTTTAGTCAGCTTCCAGTTCGTTGCCGTCAGAAGTTCTTTTATACGTTCAATCCGGTACCCACGGATCGTCTCTGTAAATGTCCGTCCCGTCTCTTTTCGAAACTGAGTGCTCAGATATTCTTCCGTCACATGTAGCTTTTCTGCAATCTCTTCCAATGTAATACCCTGATCATAATATTCTCGGATATTCTCCAGTGCCTTTTGAATCAGAAGACTCATATCGTTTTCCGCTTCGTCTTTGCTCGTCAGATATTCAAAAAAAGTATCCACTTTTTCTTCCACATCTGTCCATCCATTTGCCCTGGAAATCCGCTGAAGAAATGTCTGTCCTTTTCTCTGTGCCTGTACCGCCCCGGTTTCCGCTGCCATCTGGATCAGAACCAGTGCAATACGGATACAGCCCTCCTTGGCCTCCTGCGGGGTACATGGAAGTTCCCTGCAATAATCCCAGTATCTGGAAAATATTTTTTTCAATCGTTTCGCATCTTTATTCAGTAATGCTTCCTTGGCTTCTTTTTCAAGGTTCACCGGATATTTATATGGATATAATGCAATTTTCTGTATTTTTTCTTTACAGATCAATGTTCCCTTTTTCAATATCAGATTCCATTCTGCCGCATGATCTAGTTCTCTGACCGCTTCGTACATATTGCCGAATCCGTTGCTGACCGCCCATGTACAGATCACCCTTCCGCGCACCGTATTGCAGATCATCGGAACAATCGTCTGTTCCAGATACTGATAGGTCTCATGTTCATTTCCCATATGATAAAAAAGGACCACAAAACTCTGACGTCCGTACATCTCGATGGTATAGGCACAGAAATCCTGTTGCTGATTGAAGATTTCCAATTCTTTCAGCATCTGCAGCACTTGTTCTTTATATTTCTCATAATTAGAACTCATGCCGATACCAAGAACACCAATCCGTTCCTCCGGTGCAATTCCGTATCCTTCCTTTATAAGGTCTCCTATCTGCTGATCATCTTTGATCTTCCCAGCCATCGCATTCAGGAAAATGTATTCCAGATTCAGAATGTGTTTCCACTTTTTCTCGCTTTCCAGCTCTCTTCTCAGCCTTCCCAGTACATTACGCACCTCGTAGACTTTCAACGGTTTGACCAGAAAATCTACAGCACCAAGTTCCATCGCGCGTTTCGCATAAAGGAATTCCGGGCAGGAACTTGTAACCACAATTTTGCAGGATATCCCTCTTCCCTGCAATGCCTCGATCATCTCGAATCCATCCACCTCCGGCATCCGGACATCCGTAAATATCACATCCGGTGTGAGATTATCCCGTATCAGTTTTTCGGTCAGCGCAAGACCTTCTGCCCCGTTGGACGCACTCCCCACGATCTCTATATCCGACTCTTCCTGTTCCAGACATTGTAACAGTTCGTTCTTATATAATTCATTATCTTCTATGACAATTATTCTCACGTGGAATACCTCCTTCCAGATTATATCTTACTCTATCCCAGATGATACGCATCCAGTGTCTTCGCCAGATATCTGACTGTCTTATCCACCGCCTCGTCTACCGTCGGCTTGTCCCTGTCACTTCGCATGATTGCAAGCATTCCCCGATAGATCAGCACACTCATTTCATTCAGTTCTTTGATCTCCTGCTCAGATATCACATAATTTCTTTCTCTGATCACATCTCTTAGCAGATCTTCGTTGCGTTTGAAGAAATCTCCTTCTTTCAAAAACCCTTCGTAATCTTCTGTCTTTTCTTCCTTTTCATTTGGATAAATCTCATAATATCTCCGGAAAACCTCATTCAGGTTCTGTGTCCCTTCCGGACTGAAGAATAAGAAGTTATAGATTCTCGGTCTCTGGAACGAATGTCTGCAAAAGCAGCGCCACTGTCCCAGATACCACTCCTGAAAATCCTTTCCCTCGGCCTTGTGTATCAACGTTTCCTGCATATATTCATCCAGACATTTTACACTTGCAAATAATTCCAGTTCATCCAGATTAGAGAAATAATGATACAGCGTTGCACTGTTGTATTTTGCCTGTTCTGCAACCTTCCTGATCGTCAGATTCTCAATTCCTTCTTTTTCCATTAATTCAATTGTCGCATTGATGAAATACGACATAATCCTTTTTCTCTTTTCCTGTCTGTTTCCTCCAACTGTTGCCACAGTCTGCTGTCCTCCTTCATTCTCTTCCTTAATTTTAACTTTTTGCAATTTTTAACAACATTTCATATATCCGATTTATTTATCTCTTTTATTAATATATCCATTTTTATATTAGCATTTCAATAAAATTTTTTCAATTCATAATAATTATGCATAATTTATTTTTATTATGCACTATCATTTTATCTTATATGCACAATTTGTAAACAATGATTGACTTCCATTTAATTATATAGTATCTTATTACTATGCGTTTTATATAAGCTGGGAAACTTGGATAAAATACGTGTATAAAATATTGGAGGTTTTTTATGGGAAACAAAAGAACAAAAAAATCCATCAGTCTTGAAGGATTCGTCTTTCTGGCAATCTTTTTAGGAATTTTCGGTGGTATGGGTATGAAAATGGGCGGTGTCAATATGCTGAACACATTGATGAACACCGGCTACCAGCTGCTTCTTGAGACAGTCTTCTATATTATGGCAATCGCGGTTCTTGCCGGAGCCATTTCAGGACTGTTCTCAGAATTCGGTGTCATTTCGATGGTGAATAAATTACTGTCACCGCTGATGAAGCCACTTTATAATCTGCCGGGTGCCGCAGCACTCGGTGTAATCACTACTTATCTGTCCGACAATCCGGCAATCCTGGGACTTGCTGAAGATAAGAATTTCCGTAAATATTTCAAGAAATTCCAGCTTCCGGCTTTAACGAACCTTGGAACATCTTTCGGAATGGGACTGATTGTAAGTACATTCATGATCGGTCTGAAGTTAAAAGGTGGACACGCCGGAACTGCTGTACTGGTCGGTAACTTTTCCGCCATAATCGGCAGTATCATCAGTGTCCGCATCATGCTTCATTTCACCAAGAAAGAATATGGAACCGAAGAATACTGCGTACAGTTCGAAGAACATGAAGACATGGATGCCATCATGAATACCCGCGAGATCCGTGACGGAGGCATCGGCGGACGTGCCATCGAGGCACTTCTTGAGGGTGGTAAAAACGGTGTGGATGTCGGCCTTGCCATCATCCCGGGCGTTATCACCATCTGTACACTGGTCATGATGCTGACCAACGGCGCATCTGCAGACGGAACTTACACCGGTGCCGCTTATGAAGGAATCGCTTTCCTTCCATGGCTTGGAAAGAAGCTTGAATTCATCTTATCACCGCTTTTTGGATTCACAGATGCATCCGGAATCTCCGTTCCGATCACGGCACTCGGTGCTGCCGGTGCCGCAATCGGACTGGTACCGCACATGGCAGAAGCCGGAACCGTCCTCGCCAATGACATAGCCGTATTCACTGCAATGTGCATGTGCTGGAGCGGATACCTCAGCACACATGTGGCTATGATGTCTTCACTTAAAGTGAACAAGCTAACCGGAAAGGCAATTTTAAGCCACACGATTGGTGGACTCTGCGCCGGGGTCGCCGCCAACTGGATCTTTAAACTGGTGATGTTGTTCTTATGATTATGAAGGCTGTGTTTTTACAATTCGAAACATCATAATTCTTGGAAATAATTAGTTGTATAAAAACTCCGCAAGGATATTCGAATGAATCGTCTATATATGATGCTTCTCCAGAATATCTGTGCGGAGTTTTTTGTTCTGTTGTTATCTTTTATCCCATGAAATCGACTCGTTGATGCCCGAAATTATAAGAGCTTTTTGTTCTATTACTCTCTTTATCCTGCGTGCCGATGCTGGTGAAGATATTTCTCCCGGGTGGCAAGTCCGCCACGAATGTGGCGTTCCTGCTTGTTCACATCAAGAACTTTGCGGACGCTCTGCGCCAGGGTCGGGTTGATCTGCTCCAAGCGGTCGGTGCAGTCTTTATGTATCGTACTCTTACTAACCCCAAACTCCTTCGCGGTCTGACGCACAGTGGCTTTATGTTCGATGATATAATATGCGATTTCTACTGCCCTCTCCTCAATATAATCTTTCATAAAAATAACCCCTGCATAAATTGTTTTTTACAATCTATGCAAGGGCATTTTGATGTATGTCTGCATTTTCCTTTTGAACGTAGGGGCTCACCTGCAAAAAAGTCACATTCCCCGTCCCCATGACACAATTCCGATTCCTATCAAGATTACACCTCCCAGAACATCTGCCTTTCCTGACAGCTTTGTTCCCAGAGTCTTACCGAGGCACAACCCTGTCTCACATATCACAAACGTTACCACTGCCACGATCAGTGAACAGACTACAGCCATAACCAAACCATACCCGGCAGTGGTAAATCCTACTGACAACGCATCAATCGATGTTGCAATCCCCTGCATCATAAGCACGGCAAAACTTAATCTTTTCACTTCTTTCTTTTCCTCTTCACTCTGCACAGATTCTTTGATCATGCTTCCTCCGATATACAAAAGCAAAATCAATGCGATCCACGGAATGAACTTCTGAAACTGTCCAAAGACCTGTACGATCGTATGCACACATATCCATCCTATCATAGGCATCAGGAACTGAAAGAATGCATATACTCCCGCAATATAAGCCATTCTTGATTTCTTCATATTTTTTTCATTCATTCCATTTGCCAGCGAGACCGAAAATGCATCCATTGCCAGTCCCACTCCAAGTAAGACACTGTTCATAAAGAATAAAAAATTCCACTCCATTATCATTTCCTCCAAAATTAAGTTCAAACGCATGACAACAAAAAAACCAGATACAGCAGCTGCCTGCCATACCTGGTCTATACTTTCTTTATAGGATAGAGAGAGTCCACGCATAGATATTACAGCTACACATGAGTCTCACAAATTAAAACAAGCCAGATCCATCGATCAGTATGTTGACTTGTTGCGTTATACGCCTGTTACTCCCCCATCGGTCATTTATCATCTAAAAGAAAATATCATAATTAATAAATTTTGTCAATAAGCAATCATTTATTCCTTTTTCTGTGGTATGCTTTACACAGAGATTTTCCCCGGAACAACTCTGAAAAGAACCAATAAAGGAGTCACAACAATGCCTCACTACTACATGTTTCACAAACCTTTCGGCTGTGTCACTGCCAGACGCGATGACCGTTATCCGACGGTTATGGACTATTTTAAGGAATTACATAATGACAGGCTTTCTCCGGTCGGACGCCTTGACCGTGAGACGACCGGACTTCTTCTGATCACAGATGACGGTATCTTCAACCAGAAGCTCACTCATCCTTCCTATCACAAAGAGAAAACTTATGAATTCACCCTTCTTGGTGATCTGACACCGGAACTGGTACATAAGCTGGAAACAGGTGTCATTCTGAAGGGCGCCGATACACTGACTGCCCCGGCAAAAATTACCGTAACCGGACATGCAGTAATGTCCGATATTCTTTCCACACTGCCGGAAGAAATCCAGAAAGATATCCACAAAAACCGTCCGGATCACCCCATCACCTATGGGATAATTACCATTTCCGAAGGGAAGAAACGACAGATCCGGCGCATGATGAAGTCTGTTCACTGCTGTGTGATCGAATTAAAACGTATTTCCATCGGAGACATTGTACTTGATAAAGCGCTTTGTCCCGGAGAGTGGAAAGAAATATTTCCTCACACCTAACAATACAGAGAACCTGCCACTTGCCAAACCATCCGTAAGGAACTGCCAGTGGCAGTTCCTGTAGGTGGCAGCTTTTCTTGCATACTTTGGTATACAAAAATGCTCCGGGAATCTGTCACCTGACAAAATTCCCGGAGCATTTTTATTCTTATTCTATTCTGTTTCTATCCACCTTAGTTACCTGAGCTTGATGAACTGCTTGAACTTGACGAACTGCTTGAGCTTGACGAACTGCTTGAGCTTGACTCAACCTGAATGCACTGATTAGCCAGCCATTCTTTTACAAGATCATTCAGCGCAATCTCTTTCAGATCTGACTTTGATGCAGCTTTCTTTAAAGCTTTTACACTGTCGTATCCATACTCTTTTGCAATCTTCTTAAGCTCTGTCTTATAAGTTGCATCATCTAACTTAATGTTCTCTTTATCTGCAATTGCCTTTGTTACCAATGTCTGCTTTACACTGGACTTTGCAGCTTTTGTTACCTGTTTTTCGAACTTTTCAACAGTTGTTCCCATCTGCTGCTTGATCAGATCATCATATGACATGTTATAAGCTTTTGCAACAGACTTGTACTGAGAGATCAGAGAATCCTCAATCTTCTTTACATCTTTCTCCGGATATTTCTTAACTTTTGTATTATCAAGAACCTTCTGCCATGCTGCCTGCTGTAAAGAATCATTATATGTCTTCTCGTTATCCTCCTCGAGAGACTTCTTCACTTCTTCTTTGTACTCTTTTACTGTCTTGGATTTCTTAGATACTTTCTTTACCAGTTTGTCTGTAAGCTTTGGTGTGTTCTTTTTGGAAATGGATTTTACAGTAATTGTAAATGTTACATCTTTGCCTGCAAGATCAGAACTTCCATAATTCTCCGGGAACTTTCCGTTCCAGTCAAATGTATCACCAATCTTGTGTCCGATAATACTGTCTTCAAATCCTTCGATGAAAGAATTAGAACCGATCTCCAGTGGATAATCTGTAGAAGATCCACCGTCAAATGCTTCGCCATTCATCTTTCCAACGAAATCAATCGTTGCTGTATCGCCTTTTTTTACTGCACGGTCTGTCACTTCTTTTGTTGTTGCATTTTCATCCAGTACTGACTGAATCTGTGTATTCACATCATCATCCGTTACTTCGCTCGGTTTGTCAACTTTATCTACTTCAACACCTTTGTAGACTGAAATCTTAATGTTGTCATTTTCAAGGCCTTTCGTCGACTGACAACCAGTCATCAAAAGAGAGACTGCCATAACACCTGTTAATAACATTGCCACTTTCTTTTTCATATCGCACCTCATTTTATCATTCATTCTAAGGTGGGAACTTTATCCCATCTGCTTTCCGAAGTATACGCTAACGCATACCACTCTGTTATATCACATTTTGAAAAACTTTCATAGCATTTTCACATATATTTCACTCTTTTATCAAAATTTTTGTTTTGAAATCACCTACTTTTCCTGTATACTTCTTGCACTCCTACCGAAACAATGTTAGAATACTTGTTATGGAATATAGAATATAGGAGGTTCATTGTGAAGACATTTACAATTGTATTATTGGTAATCCTTGTGATTTTGATCGTTGCATGTGTTGCATTATATTTTGTTGGTAAAAAAGCAGAAAAGAAACAGGCAGATCAGCAGGCACAGCTTGATGCAGTTGCACAGACTGTTTCCATCCTGGTTATCGATAAAGGTCGTATGAAATTAAAAGATGCCGGCTTGCCGGATATCGTACTCGAGAATACACCAAAGTATCTTCGCCGTTCAAAAGTACCGGTTGTAAAAGCCAAAGTCGGACCGAAGATCATGACACTTATGTGTGATGCGCAGGTTTATCCTTTGATTCCTGTTAAGAAGGAAGTCAAAGCTACGATCAGTGGTATTTACATCACAGCTGTTAAAGGTGTAAGAGGTCCTCTGGATGTACCGGAGAAGAAAAAGGGATTTTTCGCAAGATTAAGAAACAAATAAGAGTAAAGAGTACTTAAAAACAGCATTGGAACTTATCGTTCCAGTGCTGTTATTTTTATGTCTATATTGCAATCGGCAACAGGATCTCCATTGATGTCCAGTGCATAATTCACATGCACCGTGATCTTTTCATCCTGTTCTTCGAACTGGATATCCTTGGTAAAGACTCCAATCATCATCTCACCGTATGGTGTCTCATACTGTGTCATATTGATCTTATCTTTCTCGAATACCATATGGGTATTCGTAATTCCGCTCTTGATGATCTCGACCTTCTGGTCATCCAGGATCCTTACTTTATTCTTGATGGTTCCCGGGATTCCTTCCACCAGTTCATCATAGATCACATAGTGCTTTCCATTTTTCTCATAATAGCTCGCAGGTACGATTACCTCGATTGGTTCACTTCCCGGCTCATCGCCCTGTGCTTCAATCCCGGTCACATCCTGATGCAGACCGGATATACTTAATAATACGTCTTTTGTCATATATTCTCCTAATAATCTTCAATATCAATTGCCTGTGTCTTATCTACATCGTACGGCAGGATTGAATTGGCGAATTTCTTAAACTTCTCTGCCGCATCACTGACATAAAAATCATATGCTGCCGGTTCTCCCGATGTATTAGCAATTTTCTGCTCTTCCAGTATCTTCTTCAGATCCATCGCCGTCTCGTACGCCGGATTTACAATATGTACTTTTTCTCCAAAATATGCCATGATCCTTGATCTGAGAAGCGGATAGTGGGTACATCCCAGGATCAGTGTATCGATCTCTGACTTTCTCATATCTGACAGATAGATATCGATCACTTCTTCTGTGATTTTATGCTTTGCAAATCCCTCTTCTACCAACGGTACGAATAACGGACATGGCTTTCCGATGACTTCTGCCTCCGGCATAAGTTTCCGGATTTCTTTAGTATAGGTCTCGCTCTTGATCGTTGCTTCTGTACCAAGTACACCAATCTGACAATTCCTGGTCTCTCTTACGGCAGCTCTTGCTCCCGGTACGATCACTCCGATGATCGGAATGTCGAACTCTTGCTGCACTGTCTCAAGCGCCAGCGCACTGGCCGTATTACATGCGATCACGATCGCCTTTACATTCTTTGTCTTTAAAAAACGGATGATCTGTCTGGAAAAACGGATAATGTTATTCTTTGACTTACTTCCGTATGGAACTCTTGCTGTATCCCCAAAATATACTACATTTTCATTCGGCAGCTGACGCATAATCTCTCTTGTGACGGTTAAGCCGCCCACACCTGAATCAAACACACCGATTGCTGCAGTGTTCCTGTTTTTATTTTCCACGATATTAAATCTCCTTTTATGAATACTCCACCATATTTTACTATTGTACCGTCTTGGACGTGCATTTTCAAGAGATTTTATGTCGAAACCTCCCTTGTATACTTTGCTATAAAAAAAGTTACCTGCCATAAAACAGATAACTTTTTATTCTTTATTCCGGTTTTAATTACAGAGCCAGCTCTTTTGCAATCTCATACTGGTAAGCAGGAATTCCTTTTGTCATTCCAAGTGCTTCATCAATATCGAAGTCTACATACTCACCATGTTTGTAACCTACAACACGGTTTGTCTTTCCTTCAAGCAGAAGATCTACGGCTTTTGCTCCCATGATAGAAGCGTATACTCTGTCTTTACATGTCGGGCTTCCACCACGCTGCATGTGTCCGAGAATCGTTGCTCTTGTCTCCATACCGGTTGCTTCTTCAATTCTCTTAGCCATGTTTATAGAATCTCCAACACCCTCTGCATTGATGATGATGTAGTTCTTCTTTCCACGTTTTCTTGATTCCTGAATATCAGCAATGATCTTATCTTCGTCATAATCATGCTCTTCAGGCATCAGGATCTTCTCAGCTCCGTTAGCAATACCGCACCACAGTGCAAGGTATCCTGCATCTCTACCCATAACCTCGATGATAGAGCATCTCTCATGAGAAGTTGATGTATCACGTACTTTGTCAATAGCCTGCATAGCTGTATTAACGGCTGTATCGAATCCGATTGTATATTCCGTACAGGCAATATCCAGATCGATCGTTCCCGGAAGTCCGATTGTATTGATTCCGAAGTTAGCAAGTTTCTGAGCTCCGGCAAATGATCCGTCACCACCGATGACTACCAGACCATCAATACCATATTTTTTGCAGATAGCTGCTGCTTTCTGCTGACCTTCCTCTGTACGCATCTCTGCACAACGGGCTGTCTGAAGAATTGTACCTCCGCGCTCAATTGTATCGGATACGTCTCTGGCTGACAGATCGATAATTTCCTCGTTTAAAAGTCCCTGATATCCTCTTCTGATGCCTCTTACCTTCAGTCCTTTACCAAGTGCTGTACGAACAACGGCACGGATTGCTGCGTTCATTCCAGGGGCATCTCCACCACTTGTCAATACACCTATTGTACGAATTACTTTTTTGTCTGCCATGATTCATTCCTCCATTGTATTAGTTTGTTCCAATTATCTTCTAACCATTATCATTTCTCTCCGATGATATTGTACATGAATTAGTGCACGCTTTCAATGGGTTTTTCTATAACTTTTACACAACTTTCACCCAGATAATTCGTCAATCTGCTCAACAATACCTCATCTGCGGTCACATTCCAGCCCTTTGCCAGGCGTTTTACCGCTTTTTCCTTCCTGCAATAGATGATAACTTCATCCATTCCTTCAGATACTTTCAGAATGTCCTGAAGCATTCCTTCCTGCTGAAGATAAGTCGCTTTATCCGGATATTGAAGCCATAGTTCCTTCTTCGTCTGTTCAAACGGGATCACCTGCTCACAGATCAGTTTACTTGGTGCATCATCTTCTTCGGATACCCTTCCCTTTATAAATACTTTGGCTTCTTCATTCAGATACATCTGATTTTTTTCAAAATCTCTCGGAAAGATCACAACTTCGACTGATCCCACCAGATCTTCCAGTGTAATAAATGCCATAACTTTATTGGTCTTGGTATATTTGATCGTCTTATTGGTGATCATGCCGCCGACGATCTCTTTTGCACCGTCATGTACCTTTGTCCTTCCCGTCTCATCATCTATCTGGAAATCTAATGTCGTTCTGGAAATGTTCTTCTTCCATTTTTCCTCATAATCCTCCAGCGGATGACCGCTTAAGTACACACCCAGCACTTCTTTTTCAAATGCAAGCTTTGTCTCTTTCTCGTACTCTCCTACATCCGGAAGTGGAATGTCGAATTCCGATTTCTGGTCATCACTTACGATGTCAAATAATGAAAGCTGTCCGGTCATGGAGTATTTCCGCTCACGGTTCACCTGATCCAGGATCTGTACATAAACTACCATAAACTGCTTTCTTGTACCACCCAGACTGTCAAATGCTCCGGATTTGATAAAGCTTTCGATCGTACGCTTATTGACTTCTTTTCCCGACAGACGTTCGATAAAGTCTTTCAGGTTGCTGAATTCTCCTCCATTTTTTCGTTCCTGGATAATCGACTCGATCACTGGCTTTCCGATACTCTTGATCGCCGCCAGACCATAACGGATATTGCCGCCGTCAACGGAGAAGCTTCCTTCTCCTTTATTAATATCCGGTGGAAGGATCTTAATTCCCATCTGTCTGCAACTGTAAATGTACTCTGATACTTTTCCCGGATTGTCGATCACGGAAGTCATAAGTGCTGCCATGAATTCCACCGGATAGTAATATTTTAACCAGGCAGTCTGATATGATACCACCGCATAGGCTGCCGCATGTGATTTGTTAAATGCATATTTGGCAAAATCGATTATTTCATCATAAATCTTATTCGCCGTCTTCTCGTCGATTCCGTTGGCGATACAGCCCGGCACGCCTTCGTCCGGATTACCATATACGAAATTCTGGCGCTCTTTCTGCATGACATCGCCCTTTTTCTTCGACATCGCTCTTCGCAGAAGATCGCTTCGTCCAAGCGTATATCCAGCCAGATCACGCACGATCTGCATAACCTGTTCCTGATATACGATACATCCATAAGTCGGTGCCAGGATCGGCTCTAACTGCGGGCAGTCATAAGTGATGCTATCCGGATTGTTCTTTCCCTTGATGTACTGCGGGATGAAATCCATCGGTCCCGGACGGTATAAGGAGATACCGGCAATGATATCCTCCAGATTCTGCGGTTTCAGTTCCTTCATGAAGTTCTTCATTCCGGCACTTTCAAGCTGGAATACGCCATCGGTCTTTCCTGTTCCGATAGACGCCAGAACTGCTTTATCATCATAATCGATTTTATTAATGTCTATTGTCTTACCGCTGCTGATGCTTGCCAGACGCTCTGCATCCTGTATAACAGTCAGGGTACGCAGACCCAGGAAATCCATTTTCAGAAGCCCCAGTTCTTCCAGTGTTGTCATCGTAAACTGTGTTGTCACTGAGCCGTCCGATCCAAGAGACAATGGCACGAATTCTTCGATCGCACGCTGACCGATCACAACTCCCGCTGCATGCATGGATGTATGTCTCGGAAGACCTTCCAGTCTTCTCGACATATCGATCAGTTCCTTAACCTGTTCATCTTCCTGATACAGTTTCTTGAATTCCGGATTCATCTTCAGTGCCTTATCAAGCGTAATATTCAGCTCTGTCGGCACCATCTTTGCAATGCTGTCTACAAATGCATACGGAAGGTCCATGACACGTCCTACGTCACGGATGACTCCACGTGCTGCCATCGTACCGAAAGTTACGATCTGTACTACCCGGTCTGCGCCGTATTTTCTTCCTACATAATCAATGACTTCCTGGCGTCTCTCAAAGCAGAAGTCCACGTCGATATCGGGCATGGATACACGTTCCGGATTCAGGAAACGTTCGAACAGAAGCTGATATTTGATCGGGTCGATACTTGTAATTCCCAGACAGTACGATACGATACTTCCGGCCGCCGAACCTCGCCCCGGTCCGACCTTGATCCCCTGTGTTCTTGCATAATTAATGAAATCCCACACGATCAGGAAGTAATCTACATATCCCATGGATTTGATGACCGACAATTCGTATTCCAGACGTTCTTTCAACGAATCATCCCCGTCCGGATACCGTTCTTTCAATCCGTCAAAACAAAGTTTATTCAGATATTCCCAGGAAGTATATCCTTCCGGCACATCATATTTCGGCAGTTTGGTGACACCGAATTCAATCTCTACATTACAGCGGTCTGCAATCTTCTGCGTGTTCTCCAACGCCTGCAGTGCATATGGAAATAACTGCTTCATCTCTTCTTCGGACTTAATATAATACTGGCCGCCTTCGTAGCGCATACGATCTTCATCTGCCAGCTTTTTACCCGTCTGGATGCATAACAGAATGTCATGCGGTTTTACGTCTTCTGCGTAAGTATAATGCACGTCATTCGTCGCAACCAGTTCGATCCCTGTCTCCTGTGACATACGGAGCAGTGACTGGTTCACGATCTGCTGTTCCTGCATTCCGTGATCCTGTAATTCCAGGAAGAAATTTCCTTTTCCGAAAATGTCCTGATACCTTAGTGCTGCTGCCTTTCCTTCTTCATACATGCCGCGCAGGATATTCTTCTGTACCTCACCGGCCAGACACGCACTGAGCGCAATGATTCCTTCATGGAATTCCTGCAGCACTTCCAGGTCTACTCTTGGTTTATAATAATAGCCTTCCGTAAATCCTCTGGACACGATCTTCATCAGATTATGGTATCCCAGATCATTTTCCGCCAGAAGCACCAGATGATAATAACGGTCATCCCCGCTTCCTACAGCTTCTTTATCGAATCTCGATCCCGGTGCAACATAGACTTCGCATCCGAGGATCGGCTTAATCCCTGCTGCTCTTGCCGCACGGTAAAAATCGATCACACCATACATGACACCATGATCCGTGATCGCCACGCTGTTCATCCCGAGTTCTTTTACCCTGGCTACACACTCTTTGATTTTATTTGAACCGTCCAACAGACTGTATTCTGTATGGACGTGGAGATGTGCAAAGCTCATAGCTTTCTCCTTTCCTGATTCTATCCACAATGATAAAAAAAGGTGCTCCCTTCAGGGAACACCCTCTCAAACATTCATGTTTGCCTTAGTCTTCTTTTCCAGTTCCAAGAAGCATGAATTTTACAAGTTTATCGATATCCTGTGGCTCATGAGCAACGATTTCCAATTCCGGAATTTCTCCGTTAGAGAAGATATTTGCCATAGATACATACTGAGATAATTTTGACTTTAAGTTCAGTCTGTCACCTTCACCTGTTACAAGTTCAACTTTTCCTTCACAAGAATCAACTACTTTGAAAAATCCTTCGACATCTGTAATATTCTGTACTTTCATTTCTCATTCTCCTTTTTATTCATTTTATTATTAACAATCTTAATGCTTTTATTATACCTTATTTCTTTTTCATTTCAATATTCTTTTCAGAAATTTTTATATGTCCTTCTTTAAGAAGTCTTCCAACGGCACGTTTGAATGCATTTTTACTTAATCCGAATTCCTGTTTGATTACTTCCGGATCTGCTTTATCGTTAAATGGAAGCTTTCCACCGTATTCTTCCATACGTTTCATGATCATCGCCGCATCGGCATCCATCTGAAGAAATGCTTTCTCTCTGACACTTAAGTCAAGCTTTCCGTCTTCTCTTACTTTCAGGACTCTGGCGGATACACGGTCTCCGACTCTTAACCTGCCAAATGCTTCTCTCTTCGGGATCAGTGCACTGTAGCAGTCATCTACTGCCACGAACACTCCGAAGTTATCACTCGTCTCGTAAATGATTCCTTCTACATGATCATCCTTTTTATATGGAGAATCTGTACGAAGCTTTTCGTATACTTTCATTGTCGCACAAAGTCTTCCGGACTTGTCCACATACAGTGCGACAAGCACTTCATCACCTTTTTTTACTTTTGCAGTCTGTTCTTTGAACGGAAGCAGAAGGTCTTTTTCCAGTCCCCAGTCAAGGAACGCCCCGATTCTTCCGGTATCTGCAACTTTCAATACTGCCAGTTCATCTAACGTGATCTTTGGCTCCTGCGTTGTTGCGATCAGACGGTCAGACGAATCTTTATACAAAAATACTTCTACAGGATCTCCGACTTCTACATCTTTTGGTACCTGTTTTTTCGGAAGCAGGACTTTGTCATCTTTATTACCAAGATATACCCCGAACTCTACTTCTTTAACGATCATCAATCTTCTTTTCTTTCCTAAATAATCTGTTAATCCCATATTTTTCCTCTCTGTTTCCTTTTCTCTTTTTCCAAAGTGTATATGTTTTCTTATTGTATCAGCATCCATATAAGAATGTCTATGCAAACTTAAATTCGATCACTGCATACGGTCTGGCCTTTTCATTGCAAAGCTCTATAACCGTTCTGTCCTCTTCTATGGCAATCCTCGGATAGATCACATCACCATATACCGCTGATTTCTTATATTCCACACGCATCTGGTGCACTTCTTTATCTTTTGACAATGATTCCAGCGCCATCTGTACATATTGGCAGTTGTTGACATGCTCATTCGTATCAATATGATATCTGCGTACCGGAAAACTTTCCAGTTCTTTCGCCTCTTTCGGAAGTGCGATTTTTCTTGATTCATATTCCATCTCATACGGATCTCCTACCCCGTATGGTGCAATCTCCGATTCTTCCGGTCTTGACGGACGTCCCTTTTCCATGTCCATATATACCCACAGCGAATTTGCATATGCTACATCTTTTCCTTCACTGTCTGTCATACAGAAATTACGTTCTCCAAACAAACCGTTAAAGTCCGTCGCCCATGTACTTGTCTGTATCTTTTCACCGATCTTCGGATAACGTTCTACCACTACCTGCCAAGATGACAGGATCCATGCCCGCTTTTTTTCGCTGCAGTGTTCGATTCCAAGTCCCAGATCTTCTGACTGGAATGTACTGCAGTCCTGAAAATAATTTACGATTCCCGGCAGGGTAATTCTTCTGGTATGATCCACTTCACTGAATCGTATTCTTCCATCTATCGTATATTGATTGTCTCTCATTTTAGTCTGACTCCTTTGCATGATCTTTTCCGAAGAAAAACCACTTTATCTTAAATTCTGAAGTGGCCGTTACCATTTCATATTCTTCTGCACTTAATGCTTCTTTCAGTTCTTTCTTTCCATCTTCATCTACCACTGCACAGGTTGCATTGGTAAAACACAGATTTGGATAAAGTACACACCACCAGTTATGTCCATTTCCCTTCCCAAGTACAATTCTCAGTGCTTCGTAATTTCCCTCGGGAAAAATGATATCTCCATACCGTTTGTCCGGAAAATAGCAGGTGGTCACCTCCGCTTTCGCCCGGTATGATACTTTCTCTTTTTTCAATATTTTATCCGCTGTATCCGTCAGTTCTTTTTTGTGGGTCAGGGTCCATGCTTTTGTCGCCTTTGCATCCCTTCTTTCGGCTCTGGTCATATGTGCTTTCATATACTTTAGAACCGCATCCCGCACTTTCAGTTTGATTCTCTGATCATTTGCACTGTCACTTTCTGCGATCACATGAAAACGGAAGACTTCTTTGGCCAGTGACTGCTGTGTATCGCTAAGTTCTGCATGTACAATTTCCATACGCCAGTTCATAATGCCCGCTGTCAGTATGAACGATATCAGACAGGCTATGATCAGGTAGATCGTTTCTCGTTTCATCTATGTATCTCCTTCCTGTATACTGCATTTTTCTGATACAGGAAGTCTTGACACAGCTTATCTTATCTATACACTTTTACAGTCTTTTAATTCTGTTTTGTGCGGATCACATCGATCACAGTGGTCACCTGGTTATCAATATGTTTACACATAATATCTGTTGCCGCCTTCTTCTCACCTTTACTGATGTATTCTATGATTGCGGCATGCTCTGCGATCAGCTGTGGATGTGCTTCTTCACGTTTCAGATATTCCACACGATAACGATACATCTGTTCTCTTAAATTATTCAGAAGCTGGATCAGTTTCTGATTGTCTGTTGCCATATAGATAATGTCATGGAAACGTACATCTGCTTCAGCGATCTCTGTAATATCTTTACTCTTTAAGATCTTCTTAAAATCTTCCGCAGCTTTCTTCATCTCTTCGATCTCTTCTTTCGTGATCTTATCACATGCAAGCTGCACAGCCAGTTCTTCCAGTGCTTTTCTTACTTCCAGAACGTCCCGCATATTCTTTTCTGTGATCTCTGCTACCTCAGCTCCTTTTCTTGGAATCATCAGTACCAGGCCTTCCAATTCCAGTTTGCGGATTGCTTCACGGATCGGGGTACGGCTTACTCCGAGTTTATTTGCAAGTTGGATCTCCATCAGTCTTTCTCCCGGTTTTAACTCTCCTCGCAAGATCGCCTGTCTCAAAGTATTGAACACGACATCTCTAAGCGGCAGATATTCATTCATATTTACTTTAAAATTCGATTCCATGCTTATTTCCTCCTTGCATTATGTATGCCTGTCACATACACCTGCTTTGCCAATTGCTTTTCTCTTATCTTTGCTGCTGCTTTTCTTGCTTTCTCTTTGCTGTCATAAATTCCAAAAACGGTCGGCCCACTGCCACTCATCATAGCATTCAGAGCTCCATGTTCTTTCATTACATTCTTGATCTGTTCAATAACCGGATATTCTTCGATCGTTACCTTTTCCAGTACATTTCCCATGCTCGAAGCAACTTTTTCGATATCATGAGCCTTCAGTCCGTCTATAATACCATCAATATCCGGATGATCCTCTATCTCATGCGAATCCAGTTTTTCATAGACCAGCTTCGTCGATACACTGATCGGCGGTTTTGCGATCAGCACATGACATTTCGGGCAGGCCGGAAGTGGTGTCAGTATCTCTCCGATTCCTTCCGCAAGAACAGTTCCCCGCATAACGCAGTACGGAACATCCGCTCCCAATGTCACTCCTCTTTCCATCAGTTCTTTCTGTGAAAGACCAAGTGAAAACATACGGTTAATCCCGAACAGAACTGCCGCTGCATTCGAGCTTCCTCCTGCCATTCCTGCTGCCACCGGTATGTGTTTATCAAGGGTGATCTTTACACCCTCTTTTACGTCGAACTCTTTCATCAGAAGGTCTGCTGCCTGATATGCCAGGTTATTCTCATTCACCGGCAGATAAAAAAGATTCGTCGACAACTCTATTCCCGGCTTTTTCGTCTTTTCTATCCGGATCTGGTCGTACAGGTACACTGTCTGCATCACCATACGTACATCGTGATATCCGTTCTCTCTCCGTCCCAGAACATCCAGACCCAGATTGATCTTTCCAAGTGCCTTCAATTCCATTTTATCCATTCTATTTGTCTCCTTACATTTTGTATACAATGTGCTTATAGTATACTCAAATTTTGCTTAAAAATCAATATTTTATCGCCTTTATTTACATCTTCTTTTTCCATATGATTCACTTCTTTTATATTTTCCACAGTCGTATTATATTTTTTCGCCAGATTCCACAATGTATCCCCGTTTTTCACAAAATATCCCACAATGCCGGGTCTGTTTTCCAGCTCCTCGGTACTCATCGGGGTGAACTTTGCGGATTCAATATTTTGCACCATAACAGGCTCTTTCTGGAAGCAGTTGAATGCCAGCACAGCCTTTACTTCCACCTCTCCGTTTCCCATAAGTCCTACGGAAAGCTGCTCAACTGTCCAGTCCAGTTCTTCTGCTTCAGGTTCTCCGCCCCCATTCTCTAAAAGATATGTAAACGGCACCATTCCCTGCCATACACCAAACGGCATCTGATCATCTTCCCTGACATACAAAAACATCAGATGAAGAACACCTTCGATATGGATTCCATCTTCTTCTGCTTTCGTAGATTCCGGCTGTATCTTTCCTTTACAGTAACAGATCTGAAGAATATTGTCTTTTAGTTCCGGAAGTGTCAGTTCTTCGGCGATCCTGCATTTTGAATGGTTCTGAAGCTTTAAGCGGAAGCACTTCTTTTCTTTTATATCCGGAACGCAGACATGATCCAGCATATACATATCTTCAAGAATCTGGATTTTTTCTTCTTCATATACAACAAGACGTACTTCCAGTGTCGCCTCTATACCAAGAATACGCATTTCCCCGTTTTCATCCATGCGGGCTTCAACATTCACATCTGTAAGATTCAGACTGGCCTGATGATACATTCCCGGCACAGTTCCCATACATTCTATCCTTCCCTCATATGGAACCGTCCTGTTTATCCAGTCTGTCTTTTCTTCCACACTTTCATAGAGGCAGAATATATTCAGTTCTCCTTGTATCAGGAGTTCATCCGTTCCAATCTGTGTATCTGTTTTTCCGCCTGTCACATCCGTCCAAAGAATCGTACCGATATTCTCTTTTGTCCCGCTAAGAGACACCTCTTCTTTAATCCGGTATGTATCCTTTCCTGTTGCAAATACCTTCAGAAGTTCTTCTTCTTTTGTCTTTTTAAATACAGGATTTTCTCCTTCTATATCTGTTGTGAGCTCTTCTCCCACACATTTTTCCATTCCGATCGTAATCTCTGCAAGTGTCTTGATATTCAGTTTTCTTGAATGGATTACCGTTACCGTAAGATCAACATCTGCTGTCTTTAGTACCAGATTTCCATCCGGCTCCTGTTCAAGATAGATCATTTCTTCAAATGGAATCCTTCCTTCCAGGCTTGCAGGCTCCGGTATCGTTTCATCTGCAGTATACAAAACTCTGAATTCCAGTTTGCCTGTCACTTTCAGATAATTTTCTACCTGTTTCATCTCTTCCACCTGTAATGTCCCGTCACTTATTATAATCCTGCCTACATCCTTCTTTGCATCCGGAACATTATAATCATCATCAATATAGAACTGGTCATTTACCGTCTTTCCGTTCTGAAAAGTACGGATCTCCTTTTTTAAATACTCCATTGACACTTCCTGCCTCCTCTTATTCATATATGATCTGTTTATCCGTATATGGTATCTTTATGACAATATATGGATATGTCTTTTTCTTATGCGTCTTTTCTTTCTTCTGTGGCCCGAGAAGTGTTGTACGTACGACCACTGTATGTTCCGTCTCATAACACTCATTCACTTCGATGCTGTATCCTGTCGTTTCCTGCCGTCCGTATCCTTTTACTATATAAAGGTATCTGCCTTCATTCCCCGTATCTGCATAACTGATCCACATCTCCGACTTTTCGGCTTCTGCAATCTCTTCTTTTAATTTTTCGGGGATTTCTTCTTTCTTTACGATCTCATATTCTATCTCTCCTGTTTTCTGTTCTTTTAACGTGCCAAAACTACAGCCGGTAAACAGCAACATCACTGCGACGGCTGCCGCGGTCCATCTTCTTTTTTTCATGCTGCCCTTCTTTCTGACACTTCTATTTTCTCTTTACTATCTTACACACTATGGGTGTAAAAAATGCCGGATTTATGCTATCATAGAAAATACACAGAGAACCTGGCAGCCATTACAGAATCTTTGACAACTGGCAGTTTCTCTTGCATACTTTGGTAGCAAAATGAAAATAAAGGAGATTAATTATGATAAGACTTATTTTTGTCGCCTTATTCGTAGTTCTATTTCTGATCATCGGTATTCCGGTTCTTGGAATTGAATGGCTGATCGGCAAAGTCAGCAAAAAAACTATGGATTATTCCAGTCTGCGGCTGGTTCAGTGGGCATTTAATATGATCATTAAGCTTGCCGGTATCGAACTTACCGTGATCGGAGAGGAGAATATATCGGAAGGACCGGTTCTTTATATCGGAAATCACAGAAGCTTCTTTGACATCGTTATCACTTACGCCAGATGTAAGAATCTGACCGGTTATATTGCCAAAAAGGAGATGCTTTCTATCCCGCTTCTTCGCACATGGATGAAACGCCTCTATTGCCTCTTCCTTGACAGGGAGAATCCAAAAGAAGGACTGAAGACCATCCTGCAGGCAATCGATTATGTAAAACACGGTATTTCCATCTGCATCTTCCCGGAAGGCACCCGGAATAAAGGGGAAGAATTATCCTTACTTCCGTTCCATAACGGTTCCTTTAAGATTGCAGAAAAGACCGGCTGTCCGATCATACCGATGAGTCTTAATAACACCTGTGATATTTTCGAAGGACATTTCCCGTTCATCAAAAAGACTCATGTCATCTTAGAATATGGCAAACCGATCTATCCGAAAGAACTGGATAAAGACGAGAAAAAGCGTATCGGAGAATATTGCAGTAATATCATCAGTGAAACCATTCATAAGAATCAGGCACTTGTATAGTGCCTGGTTTTTTTCTTTTACATTTATTCCCTTAAGTGCTATAATAAAACGGTATAACTAA